>ERZ1034901.714-NODE-714-length-25603-cov-25.158603_pt1 | contig 25603 bp, 22 predicted proteins | sample MGYA00520628_ERZ1034901 | MGnify/ENA primary metagenome ERZ1034901 (study PRJEB33766, sample SAMN09781783) | gut metagenome | biome: gut microbiome | host: Homo sapiens | place: Madagascar | study: EMG produced TPA metagenomics assembly of the PRJNA485056 data... | reverse complement strand
GCTACTACGATCTGGGCTACACCACCGGTGAGATGGCAGTCAAGATCCTGAACGGCGAGAGCGACATCTCCATCATGCCCATCGAGTACACCGATGTGACCAAAAAGTACAACAAGGCCATCTGCGATGACCTTGGCCTGACCGTACCGGAAGGCTATGTAGAGATCGAAGCCTGATAACAGCAAAACCGGAACAATAGAAAAATAGCGGAGAAGAGTGAATTCTTGCTCTTCTCCGCTTTCCCGTATCAAAGCGGGAGATAAAAAAGTGTAACGTTTAGGAGGAAATTGTTTTGGAGATCATTGCAAGACTTGCAAACCTGCCGGGCGCTTTGCCGGGGGCCTGTGCGCAGGGGCTTATCTGGGGTATCATGGCCATTGGCGTGTACCTGACCTACCGTATTCTGGATGTAGCCGACCTGACCGTGGACGGCAGCTTTGGTACCGGCGGCGCGGTGTGCGTCATGTGCCTGCTTTCCGGCATGAATGTCTGGGCAGCATTGCTGGTGGCTGTGCTGGCCGGCCTTGCTACCGGCCTTGTCACCGGCCTGCTGCACACCTTTATGGGCATCCCCGCCATTCTGGCAGGCATCCTGACCCAGCTGGCGCTGTATTCCATCAACCTGAAGATCATGGGCAAGGCCAACCAGTCCATCAACGTGGACAAATATGGCCTGCTCATCTCCCTGCGCTGGGTCAAGGAATTTGCCCTGCACAACCCCATCATCATGGTCATCCTTGCTACGGCGGTGGTCATCGGGGTGCTGTACTGGTTCTTCGGTACGGAGCTGGGCTGCGGCATCCGTGCTACCGGCTCTAACCCTGCCATGTCCCGCGCACAGGGCATCAACACCAACTTCAACATCGTGCTGGGTCTGGCCGTTTCCAATGCGCTGGTGGCTCTGTCCGGTGCGCTGCTCAGCCAGTATCAGGGCTTTGCAGATGTCGGCATGGGACGCGGTGCGATCGTCATCGGTCTGGCTGCCGTCATCATTGGCGAGGCCGTGTTTGGCCGCATCTTCCATAACTTTGCCCTCAAGATGGCCTCTGTTTCCATCGGTGCCATCATCTACTATATCGTCATTCAGCTGGTGCTGACGCTGGGCTTTGATGCAAACCTGCTCAAGCTGCTCAGTGCCTCCGTGGTGGCGGTGTTCCTTGCTGTGCCGTACTGGAAGGGCAAATACTTCTCGAAGCCGGTCAAAAAGGCAAAGGAGGACGCAAAAAATGCTTGAGATCCAAAATGTTTCCAAAACCTTCAATGCGGGTACGGTGAACCAGAAAACCGCCCTGAATGGCCTGAACCTGAAGCTGAACGAGGGCGATTTTGTCACCGTCATTGGCGGCAACGGCGCGGGCAAATCCACCATGCTGAATGCCGTGGCCGGTGTGTGGCCGGTGGACGAGGGCAAAATTTTGATCGACGGTGTGGATGTCACCCGTCTGAGCGAGCATCAGCGCGCCGCCTATATCGGCCGCGTGTTTCAGGACCCCATGACCGGCACTGCCGCCACCATGCAGATCGAGGAAAATCTGGCGTTGGCAGCTCGGCGCGGCAAGCGCCGCACCCTGCGCATTGGCATCACTAAGGCAGAGCGGGAGCAGTACCGTGAACTGCTCAAGACCCTTGATCTGGGCCTTGAGGATCGCCTGACCGCCCGCGTGGGGCTTCTTTCCGGCGGTCAGCGGCAGGCGCTGACCCTGCTGATGGCTACCATGAACAAGCCGAAGCTTCTGCTGCTGGATGAGCATACCGCCGCACTGGACCCCAAAACGGCGCTGAAGGTGCTTACCCTTTCGGCACGCATCGTGGAAGAGAACCATCTGACCACCATGATGATCACCCACAACATGAAGGATGCCATCAAATACGGCAACCGGCTGATCATGATGCACGAGGGTCATATCATCTACGACGTGGCAGGGGAGGAGAAGCAGAAGCTGCACGTCTCCGACCTGCTGGCCAAGTTCCAGATCGCCAGCGGCGGCGAGTTTGCCAACGACCGCATGATCTTGTCCTGAAGAGGGATTGCGATGAGAAAACTTTGGAAACGAGCAGCGGCGCTGGTCGTCAGCGCTGCATTGGCCGGTGCGATGCTTCCCAGTGCATTCTCGGAAGAAGCAACGGATGCGGTGGAAGCAAAACTTACAACGATGACTTTGCGGGAAAAGGTTGGGCAGCTGTTCTGGGTGCGCCCTGAAACGCTGGACTTTTCACTGAATCCTGAAAAAAAGACGCTGACGCAGACCATGCGGAAGAATCTGGAACAGTATCCGGTGGGCGGCATCGCAGTTTTTAAGAAGAACATTCAGGACGAAAACCAGCTTTCCTCCTTGATCGCGGATTTCCAAAGCGCCTCCAAAATACCGATGATCGTGGCCGTTGATGAAGAGGGCGGCGCGGTAGCCCGGCTGGCAAATCATAAGGCCTTCTCTCTGCCTAAATATACGAGCGCCCGGGATATTGGCAAAACAGGCGACCCGGAGCAGGCCCGCCAGATGGGACGGACGATCGGCGGCTACCTGCGATTTTACGGGTTCAATCTGGATTTTGCGCCGGTTGCGGATGTGGATTCCAACCCGGCTAATCCGGTCATTGGCAGGCGGGCTTATTCCACCGATGCGCAGCAGACGGCGCAGATGGTGGCCGCTGCAGTGGAGGGCTTCCACGAGGCCGGGATGCTCTGCACGGTAAAGCATTTTCCGGGCCATGGGGATACCGGACAGGACAGCCACTACGGAACAGCGACATCCTACAAGACTTGGGAAGAAATGAAAGCGATGGAGATGCTTCCCTTTGAGGCTGGGATCGCCGCCGGGGCCGATGTGGTCATGACGGCGCACATCACGACCCCGAATGCGACCACGGACGGCCTGCCGGCATCGCTGTCCTACACGATGATATCAGAGCGGCTGCGCGGAGAACTGGGCTTTCAGGGCGTGATCGTAACCGATGCACTGGAAATGAATGCCATCAAAAACCACTTTACGCCGGCGGAATCGGCTGTGGCAGCACTTCGAGCCGGTGTGGATGTGCTGCTGATGCCCAGTGATCTGCGCGCGGCCTTTGATGGTGTAGTTCAGGCAGTGGAGAACGGCATGCTTTCAGAAGAGCGCCTGAACGAAAGTGTCCGGCGGATCCTGACCCTCAAACAAAAGGCTGGCCTGGATCTCAGCGGGTCGTCTGCAGCAAAGCAGACTATAGCGGAGAAAACCTCCGATACGAAGTGCAGCTTTTCGGGCTGGCTGAAAAAGCTGTGGTATGGGGCTGATACTGCAGCGTGAATCCCACAATATGTGCAAAACAGGCTCCCTGCCATTGGCAGGGAGCCTGTTGCTGTATGCGGGTTACCGCTTGATATCGTAGTTCATGTTCATCAGGTTGCGGATGGTGCTCACATCATCGGTAATGTTGGCATCGCCGTGGATGGTGTGCTTGATGGCACTGCTTGCCACTGCAAAGTTGATCATATCCATGGCCTTGTAGTTGTGCAGCATAGCGTAGATCAGGCCGCTGGCAAAGGCATCGCCGCCGCCCACGCGGTCCAGAATGTTAAAGGTGTACAGCTTGCTCTCAAAGGTGTGACCCTCGTACCACATAAAGGCCTTCAGGCTGTTCTCGCTGCCGCTGTGAGCGTAGCGCACATGGCGGGCAATGCACTTCAGGTTGGGGTAGCGCTCGATGAACCGCTGGAAGATCTCGTCCTGCTGCTCGTAGCTGGGCTGCAGGGGCACGCCGTCCTTCCAGTCGCCCTTGCTGTGGTCGTTTTCGTCCTTCCACAGGTGGTAGGGCTCAATGCCCAGCAGCACGTCCACATAGGGCAGGCACTCGGTACAGAAGTCCCGTGCTTCCTCCCAAGTCCACAGGGTGGAGCGGAAGTTGCCGTCAAAGCTCACGGTCAGGCCCTTCTTCTTGGCAACCTTCAGCATATCAAGGATCAGGCTGCGGCAGTTGGGTGCCAGTGCCGGGGTAATGCCGCTGAGGTGCAGCCAGTCGTAGCCGTCCAGCAAAGCGTCCAGATCTACCTGAGAAAAATCGTACTCGGTAATGGCGCTATGCTTGCGGTCGTAGATGACCTTGGAAGCGCGGATGCCGTAGCCAGTCTCCAGATAATATGTACCCAGACGGTTAGAAGGGGTCTCGTCCGGCTCGGTCAGGATCATGGGGGTGCAGTGCACATCGTTGGAGCGCAGCCAGCGCACAGCGCTCTTGCCCAGACTGTTGTTGGGCACTACGCTGAAAAAGGTGCTGTCCACGCCAAGGTTTGCCAGCGCCAGCGCAATGTTGGCCTCGCTGCCGCCATAGCTGGCCTCAAAGCCGGATGCCATGCGGATCTTTTCGTAGTTCGGCGGGGTCAGGCGCAGCATGATCTCACCACAGGTGATGAACTTCTGGCCATTGGGTTCGCTGCCAAGGATCGGATTGAAATGTTCCATAACGCTCCTCCTGATAACATTGCGGGAACCGCAACTATTAACACATCGTTGTATCCATTATAGTGCGTTCCCGGACAGAATGCAAGCGTTTGCACGCGCAAGCAAGAGAAAATAAGACCGAAAATTTGGTAAAATTGCTGAAAAAGCTGCCCTGCCGCAGCATCACACCCCGGTCAGGTCAAAGCTGGGGGTGTATTCCTCCTTGGCGCTGCTCTTCTGCTGCATATAGCCCCGCACAAGCCCCTTGTCCATGGCGTAGTTCACCACCCGGCGGTATTCGTAGGTGGTGATGCGCCGCCCGATGCCGTGTTCTGCGGCCTTGTAAAAGGGGGTGTACTGGCTCATGACACTGGGCAGAAAGCACCCGGGGTCGGCGTTGTTCCATGCAGCCATCTGGTCCAGCACGGCAAAGCTGTCCTCCACATGACCCGGCAGCGCCAGATGCCGCAGAATGACCCCCTTTTGCAGGATGCCGTTTGCATCGAACACCGGATGCCCCGCCTGCGCCATCATGGCCTCGATGGCGGGCTTTGCCTCGGCAAAATAGTCCGGCGCGGCAGAAAGCTCTGCGGAAAGGGCAGAGGACACATATTTTAGATCAGCCAGCCAGATGTCAATGTACCCACGCCACGCCTCCACGCTTTCCACGGTTTCGTAGCCGCCGGTGTTGCACACGATGGGCAGCCGCAGCCCCTTGGCGCGGGCAATGTCCAGCGCGGCGATGATCCACGGCTGCCACTGCCCCGGGGTGACCAGATTGATGTTGTGCGCGCCCTGCGCCTGCAGATCCAAAAAGATCTCAGCCAAATGCTCCACGGTGATCTCTTTGCCTAGCCCCTCGGCGCTGATGGGGTAGTTCTGGCAGAAGCAGCACTTCAGGGTGCAGCCGGAAAAGAACACCGTGCCGCTGCCCCTTGTGCCGCTGATGCAGGGCTCCTCCCAGTGGTGCAGGGCAGCGCGGGCAGCCTTTAAGGTAGCGCCCGCCCCGCAGAAGCCGGTGCGCCCGGCGGCACGGTCAGCACCGCAGCGGCGGGGGCAGAGGGTGCAGTGAGAGGGGATGGAAATGGTTTTCGGCATAATATCCAAAGTCCTTTGCTCAAAATTTTCGTATTCAGTATACCACTTTTGGTGCCATTCGTGCTATACTGAAATACAGAGAAACGATAATACAAAAAACGCAACATCTTTGCAGGGCAAGGAGTGCGTTATGATGGAGGAGACCATGCGCACCGAAACCGATGAGATCCGCGATAATCTGAAATATCTGACCCTGCTGGCCAGAGATTACCCCTCGCAGGCGGCAGCTGCCAGCGAGATCATCAGCAATCAGGCGCTGCTCAAGCTGCCCAAGGGCACCGAGCATTTCATGAGCGACCTGCACGGCGAGAACGAGGCCTTTGTGCACATCCTGAACTCTGCCTCCGGCGTCATCCGGGAAAAGGTGGATGCCGTACTGGGCGACACCATGCCGGAAGCAGCCCGTGCAGAACTTGCCACCCTGATCTATTATCCAACCGAAAAGCTGCCTCAGCTTAAAGCACGCTGCACCACCGAGGATGCGCTGGAGCAGTGGTACACCCAGACCCTTCTCCAGCTGATCGACATCTGCCGTCTGGTGTCCTCCAAGCACACCCGCGACCATGTGCGCCGCTGTCTGCCGTCCAGCTGCGGCTATATTCTGGACGAGCTGCTCCACGCCCACTTTGAGGATCACGATAAAGACCTGTACTACGGCCAGATCGTGGGCAGCATCATCGAGAATGGCCGCGCCGACCGCTTTATCGTGCGGCTGTGCGAGCTGATCAAGCATCTGGCGGTGGATAAGCTGCATATCGTGGGCGACCTGTTTGACCGCGGCCCCCGCCCGGACATTATTCTGGACCTGTTGATGCGCCACCATAACGTGGATATCCAGTGGGGCAACCATGACGTGGTATGGATGGGTGCTGCTGCCGGCAGTCCCATCTGCATCTGTACGGTACTTAAAACCACGCTTGCCTACCACAACCACGGGATGCTGGAGGACTGCTACGGCATCAACCTGCGGCACTTGCAACGCATGGCGGAGCAGTTCTACGGCGAGGACGACCTTTCCATCTGGATGCCCCACACGGACGCCGCCCGTGGCCCCTATACGGAAGGAATGCTCCACCGCTGCGCCGTGATGCACAAGGCCATCTCCATCCTCATGTTCAAGCTGGAATGTCAGGTCATCGACCGCAACCCGGATTTCCAGATGCAGGGGCGGGATTATCTGCGCCGCATCGACTGGGACGCCCACACCGTGCAGGTAGGGGAGAAGAGCTACCCCCTGCGGGACACCTCTTTCCCCACGGTAGACCCGGCAGACCCCGCAAAGCTGAACCCGGACGAGCAGCTGGTGCTGCACAAGCTGGTGCAGTCCTTCCGACAGAGCGAAAAGCTACAGCAGCACATTGAATTTTTATATGCCAAGGGCAGCGTGTACCACATTGAAAACGGCAATCTGCTCTACCACGGTGCTGTGCCCATGAACACGAAGGGCGGCTTTGCGGTGGAGTGCTTCGAGGGACGCCGCTATTCCGGCCGTGCCCTGATGGATTACTGCGACGCCCGCGCCCGCCGTGGCTACTATGGGGCAGAGGGCAGCGCCGCCCGCCAGAGCGGACAGGATTTTCTGTGGTATCTGTGGTGCGGCAAGCTTTCGCCGCTGTTTGGCCGCAGCGCCATGACCACCTTCGAGCGGCTGTATATCGCAGACCCCGCCACCCATACGGAGGTCAAGGACCCCTATTATAGCTGGTACAACGACGAAGCCGCCTGCCGCCGCATTCTGGCAGAGTTCGGTCTGCCGGGCACGAGCCATATCGTCAACGGCCATGTGCCGGTGCAGGAGAAAAACGGCGAGAGCCCCATCAAGGGCGGGGGACGGCTGGTGGTCATCGATGGCGGGTTCTGCCGCGCATACCACGAAAAGACCGGCATTGCCGGGTATACGCTGGTGTATTCCAGCCGCACCATGTCCCTGCGCACCCATCAGCCCTTTGAAAGCGCAGAAAAGGCAGTGCGGGAGAATTTGGATATCCTGTCCCAGAAGAACATTCTGGAGACTGAAAATCATCGCATCCTCGTGGAAGATACGGACGAGGGCGAGGTGCTGCGGGAGCGCGTGCACGACCTCAAGCAGCTGGTAACGGCCTATCAGCTGGGCTGGATCCCGGAGGCACGGTGCGAGGATCACGTTTGGTGATATCGCCAAAGGGTAAAATCTGGGTCGGCTTTGGTCAAAATTGATGAAATTTTAATAAATTTTTGGAATATCCGCGTGTAATCTGGGCAAAACAGAAAATAATGAAACAGATACAAATCGGGCTTTGCTTTTTTGTGGAAGTAGTGTATAATAGGATAGTTATAAATCTGCCCTGGTGTTGGTAAATCTGTACACCCCGGCAGTACAAGTAACGAGATGGAATGCTTTCAGTAGCCTTAACAGGCCTGTGGCACAGGCCTTTGACAAGGAGATTATAAAAGTGGAGAAATTTGTTATTACCGGCGGTAAGCCCCTGCACGGAGAAGTGACTATTTCCGGCGCAAAAAATGCGGCTGTGGGTATTCTGCCTGCCACCATTCTGGCAGCGGATGTCTGCGTGATCGAAAATCTGCCCGATATCAGCGATGTGTCAGTCAGCCTCAAGATCCTGAGCACCCTTGGTGCACAGGTGAAGATGCTCAACCGCAACACCTACGAGATCGATACACGGCATCTGGTCACCACCAACGTGCCGGACGATCTGTCCCGCCAGATGCGCGCCAGCTACTACTTCCTTGGCGCACTGCTCTCCCGCTTCGGCAAGGCACAAGTGGCCATGCCCGGCGGCTGCAATCTGGGCCCCCGCCCCATCGACCAGCACCTGAAGGTGTTCAGCGCACTGGGCGCAGAGGACAGCGTGGACTACGGCATGATCACCGTGCGCACCAAGCAGGAGTTGACCGGTGCCCATATCTTCTTTGATAAGGTCAGCGTGGGCGCTACCATGAACGGTATGCTCTCTGCTGTCATGGCCAAGGGTCAGACCATTCTGGAAAACTGCGCCAAGGAGCCCCATGTGGTGGATCTGGCAAACTTTTTGAATATGTGCGGCGCAGATGTGCGTGGTGCAGGTACGGATGTTATCAAGGTGCGCGGCGTAGAAAAGATGCACGGCTGCACCTACAGCATCATCCCGGATCAGATCGAGGCCGGCAGCTATATGGTGGCTGCTGCTGCCACCGGCGGCGATGTACTCATCAAGAACGTCACCCCCAAGCACCTGGAGCCCATCACGGCCAAGCTGCGCCGTGCAGGGATCACTGTGGAGGAATTTGACGATGCTGTGCGGGTATCCCGCACCGGCGATATTCTGCCGCTGAAGATCAACACCATGCCGCACCCCGGCTTCCCCACCGATATGCAGCCTCTGATGGGTGTGCTGCTGAGCGTGGCCAAGGGCACCAGCACCATCACCGAGAGCGTGTGGGACAACCGCTTCCGCTATGTGGACGAGCTGCGCAAGATGGGTGCCAGCGTACAGGTGGACGGTCAGGTGGCCGTGTTTGAGGGCGTGGAAAAGCTTAGCCCCGCACCGCTGCGCGCTTCTGACCTGCGTGCCGGCGCCGCTATGGTGGTGGCTGCCCTGATGGCTGACGGCACTAGCGAGATCGAGGAGATCGGTCATATTGAGCGCGGCTACGAGAATATCGTGGAAAAGCTGCGCGGTCTGGGCGCTGATATCAGCAAGGTGGAGCGGATGCCCGCTGCGCTGGAACAGGCCCTGTAACACAAACAACAAAACAAACAGCCTGCCGTAAGTTCTGTGCGGCGGGCTGTTTTCAGGTGGTAACATAAGAGGTTTTCATGGCAGAGTTCATTTCATTGTATTCCGGCTCCTCCGGCAACAGCAGCGTGGTGCGCTGCGGTGCGCAGTACCTCATCGTGGATATGGGCAAGGGTGTGCGCACCACCACGGCAGCACTCAAATCGCTGGGGCTTGCCGTCAGCGATTGCGCGGGCATCCTTGTCACCCACGAGCACAGCGACCATGTCAAGGGGCTTTCCACCTTCCTGAAAAAGAACCCGCTGCCGGTGTACGGCGCAGCGGCTACGCTGGATTTTCTGGATGCCAACGATATCGTGCCCGCCAACTGCGAACTGAACACGCTGGAGGGCAGGGAAGAGGACATCGGCTGCTTCGGGGTGCAGTCCTTCCCCACCAGCCACGATGTACCCTGCGTAGGCTACCGCATCCACACCCCGGACGATAAGACCATGACCATCGCTACCGACCTTGGCACCCTGACCCCGCCGGTGCACGAGGCGCTTTCCGGCTGCGACCTTGTGGCGCTGGAAAGCAACTACGACCTGCACATGCTGCGCAGCGGGCCCTACCCCTACTATCTGCGCGCCCGCATCGAGAGCGTGCGGGGACACCTTTCCAACGACGAGTGCTCCGCAAAGCTTCTGGAACTCATCCAGAGCGGCTGCAAAAAGTTCGCTCTGTGCCATCTCTCGCAGGAGAATAACACGCCCAGCCTTGCCTTGCAGACCGTGTTCACAACCTTGGGTGCAGCCGGTGTTGTGCCGGAAAAAGACTGCATCGTGCAGGCGCAGCGCCGCAATGAGGTAAGCCCCGCGTTGGAGTTCTGATTTATCAAACAATAAAGCCATCTGCAACAGCTGATTCCAAGGAATTCACCCCCCCGGTCTGGCTGCGGCAGATGGCTTTTCTTTACGCGGTGCTGCGTATTTATTCTGCAATTGCTTCTCTCAAAAGATGTACAGCTCCGGTAGAAATAAAACGACTTATTCTGCGGCTTTCTGCACCCGGATATCACTGCCTAAAAACTGGATCTGTACAAAGGCCGCAAGGCGGCTGGAGATCTTTTCCGTGTACAGCTTTTCCAGCAGTGCACCGTCTGTGATGTTGGTGGTTACGATGGTGGGCAGCTTTGCGCCCAAGCGGTTATTCAGCAGACTATACAGATTCGTCAGGAAGAAGCTGGAATTGAACTCGGTGCCCAGATCGTCCAAAATCAGCAGGTCAGCGTTGCAGGCAGTCTGGAACAAGGTCTCCTCCTCGCCGCCGGGGTCTGTGCCGAAATGCAGCGCTTCCAGCTTGCCGAAAAAGTCCGGGCAGGAGACATAGATCACGTCGTAGTTCTGCCGCAGCACCTCCCCGGCAATGGCAAGGGCGGCGTGGGTCTTGCCCAGCCCTGCGTTGCCCACCAGCAGCAGGCTTTCGCGGGTGGCAGGGGAGAAGTCCGCGGCGTAATCCCGCAGGTCGGCCAAAACTCCGGCCATATAGCTGCGCACGCTCTCGCCCAGCGCTTTGTCCACCGTGTTGGGGTAGTAGTCCAGCTGCATGGTGTCAAAGCTGGAGATGGACAGGCTGGACAGCTCCTCGATCTCCTTCCGGCGCAGCTGCTGCATCACCCGGCGCACACAGTCGCAGGTGCGGCCGTCTACCGCGCCGGTGTCCTCACACCGCTTGCAGGTGAACTTCGGCTCCAGCGCATCCGCAGGGCGTCCGCTCTCAGCCAGCAGGGTAGTTAGCTTCTGCTTTGCCGCCGCAAGGGCAGCGGCAGTCTCGGTGCGGTCCTTGCCGGAGGCTCCGGCAATGGCGCAGCGGATGCCCCGCACCCGCACCTCCTCCTCGGCATGGCGCAGCCCGGGGATGGCAGCCTCGGCTTCGGCCTGTGCATCCTGCGCCAAGGCGCGGGCGGTCTGCCGCCGCATGGCTACGGTGCGCAGTGCCTGCTGATATAATTCGTTTTTGGTACGCATAAAGGCTCCTTACTCCGGCTTCTTGATCAGGGAACGGCGGCGGGTGGCGTTTTTCAGGATATCGTTTCCGCTGGGGGCAGCGCGGTCCACCCGGATATTCCGGCTTGCTCCGGCGGCAGCCACCGGGCCGCGCACATCATGGATGCTGCGCAGACCCTTGGCGTTCCATGTTTTCAGGATGCTGTTCCAGTACCACAGATCCCGCTTGGGGCCGGCCTGTACGGCAGCTTCCTGCACCATGGCGTCGTCGTAGCCGTACACCTCGTACCAGCGTGCAATGGCCTTGCGCCCGCCCAGCGTCAGTTCCTCGGGGGTGATCTGCAGCAGGCTGCTGACGTATTCCTCGCGGCTCTGGCGCAGCGCCAGCAGCTTTAAGTGGGCATCGGCCTGCTCGCCGGTCTCCACGCCCTCAGCGCGCCAGACCTTCAGCTCGTGGGTCACAGCGGCCATGGTGCGTTTGCCCCGGCTGGCCACATAGGCTACGCACAGCATCACAGTCTCAGGCGCAAAGCCTTCCTGCACATACAGGTTCACCAGCTTTTCCATCTCGGTATGGGTCAGCGGACGGGCAAAGCTGGTCTGTCCGCAGTCGATCAGGCTGGAGATCATAGGGTCGGTGCGGCTGGCGGCGGCGATCTCCGCCCAGCGCATGGGGGCAGGGGCGCTGGGCTCAGCGCCCGGTGCGGCGTTTTCCTCGTAGCGCTCCAAAAGCCCCGCGCCTGCCCAGAAGGCCAGCGCGCTCTCGGCGCTGATGCGGCTGCGCAGCTTGAGGTCGGCGCAGATCTTGTCCGGGTCGGTCACGCCGGTGGCCAGCACATACAGCGCCACCCGCACATTGTATTCTTCGGCGATGCCCAGCTTGGAGAACACCAGCTGCGGCACGGCGATGGTATCGCCCTTCAGTTCTTTCAAACGGTAGATCATAGTTTCCTCGTTCGGTTTATTCGTTGGCGGTATCCGGCTCGGCAGGCGGCTCCCAGGGGTCGCAGTCCATCATGTCCGGGCAGTTGTTCCAGCGCTCCGGCTCGGCATCGTAGGCGTCTTTCAGATACTGCGCGGCGGCGGCACGCCCTTCGTCCGTAAGCGGAAATACCTCCCGGCGGCGCAGGGCGGGGTCGGTCTTGTCAATCGTCCAGGGCGCGGGCCAGTAGTCCACGGTGAGAATTTTCTCCTCCTTGGTGGCATCTGCGCCGCCGTCCGGGTCCGGCACGGTGCGCTTGCCCGGGGTAAGCCGGTAGCGTAGCCCGGCCTCGTTGCCGCTGTAATCATTCTTGCACAAAAAGTAGTGCAGCAGGGGAACAAAGATCATGGTGCAGCTCGTCCTTTCCGGCAAAAGGCGCGGCCTTTTGCGCAATCAATTCTATTATAAAGCCGCCGGGCTAAAATGCAATAACTTTTTGTGAAACGCCTTGCAAAAGCTTGCCCCGCTTACAGGAAATCCGGCCTTGACAGTGCCGCAGAAATATGGTAAAATATTGCCTGTTGCAGCAGATGTGCAATGTGCTACTGTGGCTCAGCTGGTAGAGCAGCTCACTCGTAATGAGCAGGTCGCCTGTTCGAATCAGGTCAGTAGCTCCAAAGTAAAACCCCCGAAAGTTGGCTTGTGAAGCCGGTTTTCGGGGGTTTTTGTTTGTGCGGCAGGGGATGGGAAAGTGGGCGATTGTGCCTTAATTACCCCTGTTTATCTGGAAATTGCTTTATTTAGTGGCGCAAGAAGTGGTACTAAGGCGGCCGGACAGGTAATCAGTGCCATTGATATAGCAGATATTTCTATCCGCACCCTCTGCGAGGAGGGCGACGCAGGTTAGCGGTGAGGGCGCCTACTGGCCGTACTGATTTCTATCCACGCCCTCCGCGAGGAGGGCGACGCAGCGGCTGCGCCGCGCTCCGCAACTGCGGCGGATTTCTATCCACGCCCTCCGCGAGGAGGGCGACGAAAGCTGAAAAAGAAAGCCAAGACGCAAGGCAAATTTCTATCCACGCCCTCCGTGAGGAGGGCGACCCCAGCCCTTTTGCGTTATGTAGCCTTTGCCGGAATTTCTATCCACGCCCTCCGCGAGGAGGGCGACACGACAAGAAAAAATCTGCCGCTTGATATCGCAGATTTCTATCCACGCCCTCCGCGAGGAGGACGACCTGGTCTCGCAAGTTTCTATAAAAATGAGGCATGATTTCTATCCACGCCCTCCGCGAGGAGGGCGACTCAAACTCTCTAACAATCTTCTCAGGCTCTCCGTAATTTCTATCCACGCCCTCCGCGAGGAGGGCGACGCGGCAGACGGACACACGATCACGCAAAGTCGTATATTTCTATCCACGCCCTCCGCGAGGAGGGCGACGCTGCGCGCTCGCATAACGGGCTTTATATTATTCATTTCTATCCACGCCCTCCGCGAGGAGGGCGACGGCAGCGCGGCGTGAACGTCTACCTTGCCGGGCTATTTCTATCCACGCCCTCCGCGAGGAGGGCGACAAGTTCATCAATGGGTTCTCCCTTCTTCAGTCTGATTTCTATCCACGCCCTCCGCGAGGAGGGCGACACCAAAAAGCAGCTGATCCGGCGGCAGCGTTTTGGATTTCTATCCACGCCCTCCGCGAGGAGGGCGACAGGGCTTGACCCGTCTCCGGGAGGGCAAATGACCATTTCTATCCACGCCCTCCGCGAGGAGGGCGACCTCATTCAGGATATGTGCAAATCGACAGTTAACGATTTCTATCCACGCCCTCCGCGAGGAGGGCGACATCCCGCTGAAAGTTGCGGTTTTCATGCCGTTGATATTTCTATCCACGCCCTCCGCGAGGAGGGCGACGCTGGATGAGCTGGACAAGCGCGTCGGCACCTTGATTTCTATCCACGCCCTCCGCGAGGAGGGCGACATAATAACCTCAACAAATCCTCCCGGCCTCTCGAAATTTCTATCCACGCCCTCCGCGAGGAGGGCGACTCTTCCTGTCGGATCTTGATGCTGCCAGTATAATATTTCTATCCACGCCCTCCGCGAGGAGGGCGACAAGAACTCTGCTGTGCGATCTTCAAGCGCAGCCGTATTTCTATCCACGCCCTCCGCGAGGAGGGCGACTCTGCCGGACTGCGGCTTCGTCCATGAAGTCGATATTTCTATCCACGCCCTCCGCGAGGAGGGCGACGTTGGCATCATGCAGGCCGACTTCCATGCGGTTATTTCTATCCACGCCCTCCGCGAGGAGGGCGACTCCTTGAATTCGATTGGAGGTAAACCATGATCGAGATTTCTATCCACGCCCTCCGCGAGGAGGGCGACGTCCCATGTGTCGCCGCTTTTGGTAACGTACATAATTTCTATCCACGCCCTCCGCGAGGAGGGCGACGATCCGCGCCCCAGCTTCCGGCTTCGGTGCTGATGATTTCTATCCACGCCCTCCGCGAGGAGGGCGACGATACAATAATCTCAATTGGGTGCGATTTCTCACATTTCTATCCACGCCCTCCGCGAGGAGGGCGACGCAGAACTCGCCCTGCTCAAGACTGCCTTGACCGATTTCTATCCACGCCCTCCGCGAGGAGGGCGACCAGTACAAGGTACAGGAGTACAAAGACGCTATCCAATTTCTATCCACGCCCTCCGCGAGGAGGGCGACGGGGTGAACTTCTCACCTACACTTCCATCAGAGTGATTTCTATCCACGCCCTCCGCGAGGAGGGCGACGGGGTGAACTTCTCACCTACACTTCCATCAGAGTGATTTCTATCCACGCCCTCCGCGAGGAGGGCGACGTGAAGCTCTGAGAATTTGTATTGAAGAACTCATGATTTCTATCCACGCCCTCCGCGAGGAGGGCGACGTAAGTACCCAGTAAGCAGTCTGATTAGGCTTCAATTTCTATCCACGCCCTCCGCGAGGAGGGCGACAGCCTATGACCCAGCCTACAGTCAAGTTAACTGAGATTTCTATCCACGCCCTCCGCGAGGAGGGCGACCATTAAGCCCTCCCAGCCAATACTGAGGTAATAGTATTTCTATCCACGCCCTCCGCGAGGAGGGCGACGTCTATACTGAGATGATGGCAAGAATCCTGAATAAGATTTCTATCCACGCCCTCCGCGAGGAGGGCGACTTATCTTCGACGAGATGACCGTCACGGGAATCATAGAAATTTCTATCCACGCCCTCCGCGAGGAGGGCGACCTTGGTGTTGCTGCTCATTGTCGTTGTTCTCCTGTATTTCTATCCACGCCCTCCGCGAGGAGGGCGACTGAACATCGTCTGGGCAAAGTAGTCCTTATCATGATTTCTATCCACGCCCTCCGCGAGGAGGGCGACGCAATTGACTATATCAAGAGCTGTGGTGTTAAATGATTTCTATCCACGCCCTCCGCGAGGAGGGCGACTGGCGTCCATAACACGCGATACCGGGCAAAGTAAATTTCTATCCACGCCCTCCGCGAGGAGGGCGACCTGCGTTTCTGGAAGTACCCCAATGAGATTCTTGATTTCTATCCACGCCCTCCGCGAGGAGGGCGACATTTATGTCATGGTACTTAGCCTGTTTAATACAAATTTCTATCCACGCCCTCCGCGAGGAGGGCGACTATCAGACATTCAACCCGGACTAAGGAGGACAGCATATTTCTATCCACGCCCTCCGCGAGGAGGGCGACCCACCAACACCGAGGAGGGCATGAGCAATGAATGAATTTCTATCCACGCCCTCCGCGAGGAGGGCGACAGCAAAAACAGAGAGAAAATACTCTGCTTTTGTCTCATTATACACCTCCCTGCACAAATTGCAAAGAGGTCTCTGTAAAGCAAGCCGTAAAATTACACCGCTACTTGCACAGTCGACTGTTATTCCAGTGCGAAGCATCCCGGAAAACCATGTGCACTGTCTGTTCGCACTGGCCGGACATCAAAAGATCAGCACGCTGTCCTGTGCAAACTCCGGGTGTAGTCCAACGTGTTCGACCTTGGTCTGGTAGTTGTTGCCCAGTTGGTAGAACCGCAGACTGTCTAAGGCGGGGTCGATCAGGGCGGTCAGCTCCGCCTTGAGCACCGCGTACTGCGATGCGTTCAGCAGGCATTCGAACACGGAATTTTGCACCCGCTGCCCATGATCCACGCACTTCTTGGCAACCTTGCGCAGCCGCTTGCGTCCGGCAGAGGTCTCAGTGTTTACGTCGTAGGTGATCAGTACCAGCATGATTGCACCTCATTTCCAGAAAAACGGAGGGTAAACCTCTAAATCGCCCCGCAGGGTGCGCGCCAGCAGCAACGCCTGCACATAGGGCACAAGTCCCCAGCAGAGCTTTTCCTTCAAAAACGGGTGGGTGATGACCTCGCGCTTTTTCTGCTGCCAGGCGTTCAGGAATGCACGGCGTCCCTCATCGGTCAGCAGAACGGCACCGTTTTCCTGCTTTTCAAAGTGCTTTGCATTCAGCACTTTCTGGTTGATACAGGACAGCACGAAACGGTCTGCAAAAACGGCGCGCAACTCCTCCATCAAGTCCAGCGCAAGGCTGCGCCGCCCGGGGTGTGCCCGGTGCAAAAAACCTACATAAGGGTCCAGCCCGGCACCCTCCAGCGCGGCGGCACAATCGCTGCCCAGCAGGGAATAGGCAAAGGACAGCAGCGCATTCACATTGTCCAGCGGCGGTCTGCGGCTGCGGCAGGTGAAGATAAAAGCATCACGTTGCTGTAAGATCAGCGCGTTGAACCGGCCAAAATACCGCTGTGCGGCTTCGCCTTCCAGCCCGCGCAGCTGCTCCGGATCCTCGCAGCTTTCCACCAGCGGCAGGGCAGCCGCCAGTTGTGCGCTGGCCTGCTTGAGCTCTTCTACAGGTACTCGCTGTGGATGATCCCGGGTGGCACGTTCCAGCACCCAGCGGGCATTGTACACCTTGCCCAGAATAAAGCTGCGGGCATAGCTGCAGCTGAGCGCCTCGCTGGCGGCAACGGCGTACTGGGTCTGCCGCAGCAATACGTTGCCACGTTCCTCGCCCACAGTACGCGCTAAAAAGCGTCCGCGCGGGGTATAAAAGCTCAGGTCGATGCCCATACGCCCGCATTTGCCCATCAGCGCGGGGCTGGCACCGGCGTAACTGAAGCAGAGGATGCTTTCCAGCGTGTGCAACGGCACCCGTCCGACCTCAGCTTTTCCACGGTTGACCACAACATTTTCGCCGTCCAGCGTGAGGTAAGCGTCCTCGCTGAGGACGAACAGGGTGTTTAGGAATTGCCGCATGGTGTCACCTCCGTGGCCGTCTCGTCCAGATAGCGCCGCAGATAAGCCTTGGCGTCTGTCTTCTGGCAGAGAATCGGCAGGCAGAGCTCTTTCAGGGAGCAGGCGTTGCAGTGCTTGCCGGGCTTTACCTTTGGGGTGTAGCCCCGGGCAAAATACTGGTTCATCTCGTCTGCCATCTGCCGGGTAGTGCTACGCAGCGCCTCGGTAAAAGGCACGGCCTCCCGCCGCTTCGTCTCGCAGTAATACAGCGCCCCTTCCGGGATATGGCACACCAGCATTTCTTCCAGCGCCATGGCCTGTGCGCATAATTGCAGCCGGTCAGCATCGGTTTCTTTTGCGTGGCCGTGTTTGTACTCCACCGGGTAGGGCTGCCAGCGCCCGGGGGTGCTTTGCAGCGGAATACCATCCGCACAAGCCCGGAACTCCACCACGTCGCAGTTGCCTGCCATCCGCAGCCGGTGGCTGACCACCCGCATTCCCCGGGTAATCAGCAAATCGCCCCGGCGCTCGGTGCGGGTATCATCGTGACAACGGGCGTGGTTTAGCTGCCCTTCGGTGGTGCGCAGATTTTCTGCCCACTGCTGTTCCAGATGGATCAGTGCCCACTGGCGGCGGCAGAAGGCAAAATGCTGGATGCCGGACATTTGCAGGTAGTCGTCCGGCGTGTCCATCAGTGGAACCTCTCGCAGTGCACACCCTCCGGCAGGGTGTTGGCCACCGTAACGGTGTAGTCCTGATAGCTGCGGGGCGCGACCACCTCGGCCTTGTGCGCCACGGTAACGGCATCAAACAGCTTGTAGGCGGGCGCATTGCCCAGCTCGGAGTCGTGCTTGAACACGATCAGCTCTCGCACGGCCATCTTGCCGCGTGCAGCACTATGGTCGTTCTCGAACATATTCAGGATGGCCTGCCACAGCAGCTGCAGATCTTCATCCGAGAAGCCGGTGGTCTTGCGGGCAAGGTTGGCAGAAACGTAACCCTCGGCACGGTACAGGCCGTAGGGTACGATATGCTTGTTGCCCATTTCACTGTTCTTCTTTTCAGCGTCTGCCTCGGTGGTGATGGCTACGCGGGTAATGGTCACCTCCTGCGGCACGATAGGGTCAACAGAGCGGGCAAAGCTCAGCTGCACCGGCCCGCGCACCTGGCCGCAGTTCAGCGCACCCTTGACAAAGGTGGTCATCACGGCACCGAAGGTGCGGATATCGTAGAAATGTTCGCACATATAATCCCGCAGCTTGCGGTCGATCTCCGGGTCGCTTTTCTTGGCCTTTTTCAGGTCGTCCTTGGGGGTCAGACCGTTATGCTCCAGCGCCTCGGCATCGCTGCGGTTCAGGGGCACGCCCTCCTTGACATAGATGCGGTAATTATCGGCATCGGGGGCGTTCTCCTTCAGCGTCTCCACATAGTTGCGGATTTTGCGCTTCAGGCAGACATCGGTCACCAGCCCGTAGCCGGTCTCAGGATCGATGCGGGGCATATTGCCGGCATCGGGGTCACCGTTGGGGTTGCCGTTCTCTACATCGAACAGAATAACAAAATCGTAGCGGTTTTTGATAGGTGCAGACATTTTTTATTCCTCCTCGTTCTTTTTGGCAAAGCGTTTCTGGGTCTGGTGGTAGTAACCGATGGCAAATTTGCCCTGATCCGGCAGGCTGAGCCGAGCGGGGAAACCGCTTTCCGGCAGCTGCGCCATCAGTTCGGCGATCTGATTATCGTAGTAGGTGGCAAGGCCGTCGTTCAGCTTGCGCAGATGCTTCTGGCTCAGCCGCAGCAGGGTGGGGAAGGCCATGCCCGGCGTGGCGCAGGCGGCGTTGAAATACCGGTCCTTGATGGTGGTGTTGATGCCGGGGTTGGCAGCTTTTTGCACAGCCTCCAGCACCGAGAACAGGCGCCCCAGAAGATAGGGAACATTGGTGGTTTCGTTCAGGCTCACAGTATAGACCTCCTTGTTCGGTTCAGTAGGGTAATTACGCAGGTAATACGCTTTGATCACAGCAGCCCGGCCGCGGGTCACGGCCTGCTCGGCACGGATGCGCAGGGTCACACCGTTCAATAGGGTTGCGGGGTAACGCCCGCCGGTCAGCACGGCGCGCAGCAGGTCGCCTGCCAGCTGCGGGGACGGCTTTGCGGGCTGCCCGGGCACGGTGCGGGTGGTCTCATTCACCACAGCCCAGATGGGCAGGGTGCGGAATTTTTCTTTTTCCGAGCAGTCGATCTCCATTTCCTCGGCGTGCTTTTGCAGGTTTTGCGCAAAGCTGCCGAAGGTGTCCCGCAAAAAGAACCGCACCGAAAGACGCGCTGCATTGGGTGCCAGACCCAATAGATAAAAGTGCTGGTCGGGCGAAAGCTCTTTTTCCAGAAAAGGCACTGTCTGCCCGGCAGACAGCCGTTTGAGCGCAGCCTGTACATCGCTTTCCTGAATGCCGGCTGCTTCATCTGCCCCAAACAGGAACATGCTCATGGCGTCCTGATAGACCGGCTCTGCGTTTTCTGCCCAGCACAAAATGGTGGTATCGCCAACATGTTTGCAGTGGCTGCGGTCAGCAAGCAGGCGGTTCAGCGCAGTGGTATAGGCAAAGGCGGCGTACTTGCTGACAGGGGCGTTATCGCCTTGCTCGTGGCCGTAGGAGCAGAAGGCCGGTGCATTGAAGGATACCAGTGCTGCGCCGGAGCTTTGCGCCCCGGGTACACCGCTGATATTGGGATGTGTGCGCTCGATGGGAGCATATTTTCCGGTAATCAGGCATTGCCCCATGTCCGAATCGGCAGAGCGGTCGTTGTAGTGCGCCTGCCAAGCGTTCTGAATGGCAGGGTCATCGTTGACAAAGCGGTGACTGTGGTCGGCAGCTTCGTAGCCAAAGATCAGGTTGGCATTGCCGGTGATCTCCTTCCACTGCTCAGCCAATAGGGGATGCGCGGCAGCCTGCGCCGGATCCCAGCTGTCAAAATAAGCAAGGAGCGCCCGGGCTGCGGGGCTGTCTACGCCGTCCAGAATGGTGTGATGCAATTTGGCACAGGCCTTGAAGCAATCCGCAGAGCGCTCCGGCTTGCCTTTTTCGTCTGCGCCCAGCAAATAGGTGGAGTTGTCGCACAAAAAGTTGGCGGCAATGCCGGAGGAACGCTTTTCATGCGCTGGTACGCGCATTGCACGCGGGGCAAGGACTGTCTTTTTGCCCACGGTCTTTTCGGTGAGAAGGGGAACGACCCTAAGCAGCTGCCCGGCGTCATTCAACCGCAGCTCATAGCTCACCTTAAAGCTGTCATCCCAGCCGGGGGCAGAAAGCTTGCCCTGCCGGACAAGCTGCTCGTAATAGGCAGTAAGTGCCTGTAAGATCATGTAAACACCTCCACATCCCGGCAGTCCAGCACGCCGTTTTCCAGCTTTGCCCGGAAGAACCGGGAGCGGATATTTTCCGGGTCGGAGTAGTCCAGATCATACAGCATAAAGCCCAGATCCTGCGTGAGCGGCAGTGCGGGGATCTCATCGGCTCTGCCGTGCCATTCCCGGAAGTTTGCCGGAAACTCCCGGCAGCCAAAGCAGGGCTGGTGATAGCACTGTCCCTTGGCAAGCCGCCGCCGCAAGATATCCTGAAATTTGCCCGGGTTATCGCCGGGTGCGGCTTTTTCGGTCATGGTAAAATGGCATTCGATGACGTAATGCACATCCTGCAGCACCAGTGCTGCCCGCTGCTGGATATTCTCTGCCGTGCACAGCATGGGCACCTCGCCGCCCTTGGCTGCACTGAGCACCGCCGAGGACAGCAGGGTAGCCTTGACCTCGTTGCGCCGGATACTGGCAAACTGCACCGGCTTGAGCAGATAGATGCGGTCGATATGGTACTTCATGCCCGGGTGCCAGTAGATGGCCTCCACCAGCCCGCGCGCCGCCGAGGGCGTCATGATGTCATAGGATACACGCTCGGTTTTCATCTCCGGTCTTGAAAAGCAGGCGTAGTCGCCCCAGACCTCGATCAACATGGACATGAACACCACCTCCTTTCAAAGCTTATTTGAATCTTCAGGCAAAGAGAAAACTTGCCCACATAAACCACCTCTTTATATATTTCAATTATTAAGTAAAGGATGTATAAGATTTTCTGAGCCTAGAATAACACAATTTGATCAATAATACAAGGGGAAACTTGCAATTTAATGCTTTTTTTCGTATACTGTTGCTGTCATCCGGTGTGTACACTGGGATGTGGATAGAAATAATTAGTAGGTCATGGATGTATGACGGGGAAACGGCAGAGCGACAGATGCTTTGCCGTTTCTTCATTTATCAAATACTATATTACAACAGATAAAATACAATAAAAAGGACTTCTAAACATTATCTTTTCCTTGTTTCTACTTTTTTGTCAGAAAAACAGACCTTTCCCGGTCTCCACGTCCATGGAAAGTCCGGTCTTGGCATCGTACAGGGCACTGTCGGTCAGAATGGCGCTGCCGTTGGACAGTGGTTCCAACGCCCCGGCAGATTCCAGCGCCTGAAACTGCTGGGCATAACAGGCTACGCTGTAAGCGCCCAGCTTACGGTAAAGTGTGCGGCTCACAGTTCCGCTGCGCAGCTGCTCGCAAAGTGCGGCGCCTTCGCCAACGGGCAGGTAAACAGTGCGGGTGGGGGCTTCGATCAGATGGAACTGCTCTGCCACCTGTGCAAACGGGAAAATGCAGCCCGAGATCCCCTTGCGCAGGGCATCCAGAATGCCGCTTGTGTCCAGTGCGGCCTCGCCCCGCGCAAAATACAGCTCCTTAAAATAAGCCCTGACCGCCTCCGGACTGTCCAGCGCTGCGGTGCAGCCTGCTGCGTACTGCATGGCATGCACATTCTGGTGCAGCATCTGCGGTACGCTGCAGCCTTCCAGCTTAAAACGATATACCATGCTCTCTGCCGCGCTGCGGCGTCCCTCCCGGTTGCAGCGCCCGGCGGTCTGCAAAAGAGAGTCCAGCCCGCACTGTTCCCGGTATGCGGCGGGAAAATCCACGTCCACACCGGCTTCGATCAGCGAGGTGGAAACCACCCGGCAGGGCAGCCCTTCCCGCAGCCGCTGCCGGATCTCTGTCAGCTGGCGGCGGCGGTCTGCGGCGCATAGCAGGGTGGTCAGGCAGTAGCTGCCCTCGGCGGGCAAAGCGGCATACACTTCCTGCGCCGTTTTACGCCGGTTCACTACGCACAGCACCTGCGGCAGTGCGCAAAGCTGTGCGGTCAGCGCTTCCAGCGTCAGCTCTCCGGCATCGCAAAGGGTAGTGCGGCGCAGGGTAGTGTACAGTGCGGCAGTGTCCGGTACGATCTCCTGTATGGACAGCTCCGGCGCAAACTGCCGGAAATAGGACTCTAATGCGGGCTGGGTGGCGGTGCATAACACGGCGGTGGCGTGGTAATGCTGCACCAGCTGTGCAATGGCGCTGACGCAGGGCAGCAGATAACTGGTGGGCAGGGTCTGCGCTTCGTCAAAGATGATCACGCTGTCCGCAATGTTGTGCAGCTTACGGCAGCGGCTGCTGCGGTTGGCGTACAGCGATTCAAAAAACTGCACCGCAGTGGTTACCACAACAGGTGCATCCCAGTTTTCGCTGGCCAGCAGCTGGCGGTACTGCGCCGGGGTCAGCTTTTCCTGCTCAAGACTTTTGTAGTCTGCGCAGGAGTAATCGGCCAGTACGTTTTCTGCGCCCAGAAGGTCTGCAAAAACAGCGGCAGTCTGGTCGATGATGGACATATACGGAATAACATAGACTACTCGCTTCATGCCCTGCGCGGCCGCCTGTTCCAGCGCAAAGGCAAGGGAGGCAAAGGTCTTGCCGCCGCCGGTGGGCACGGTGAGGGTATACAGTCCCGGAGCACCGTGGGTACCTTTTTCTATACAGGCACGCAGCACAGTATTGCGCTGGATGCTTACCGGCGAGGTGCTCTGCGCCGCAAGATAGCTGGCCGCCTTGGCACGCACCTTTTCCAGCAGAGAAGAAAGCGCGGTGCTGTTGCCCCGGGGCGCGGCCTGACCGTTCATAAAAGCTTCGGTGTCGATAAAATCCGCGTCCACAAGACAGGAGTAGAGCATCCGGGTGAAAAATGCAAAATCCAGCGGGTCGCGGTTTGCCCAGTCCGGCGGGGCGCTCTGGGGCAGGGTGACCTCCCGCCAGCCATCGTAAGGCTCCACCGGCTTTTTCAGTCGCCCGAACAGGGTACCGTCAGCAGAATCAGCTGCCCTTTTGTTGCCGCCGTCCGGCAGACCGGTGTGGTGCCCGGCTACGGCAAAGGCCGCCTGAACGTGGGGCGCACAGCCCTTCATCGCTTCCTGCGCACCGGCGGTCGAGTGGTCAGTTGCAGCACCGCCCGCCAGCCGCTGCTGGAAAGCTGCGCTGTATTTGCCAATGTCGTGCAGCCATGCGGCGTATTCGGCCTCCTGTGCTGCGCCAAAGGGAGCAGCAAAAGCTCCGGCAAGGCGTGCTGTGCCGGAAAGATGCTCGTAGACGGTCTGGGTGCGGGAGCCGTCCTCGGAAATATGTGCAAGTGCTTTGTCCATATTGAACCCTCCGTTTCTGAGTCAACGATACAACGGCAGGGAATGCCTGTCAAGAATTGGCAGAAAAATTGGCGGCCTGCACAGCCCGGGCAGCGTTTATCCGGCAGAACGCCCATAAAAAAGCCGCCGCACCCTGCCCGGAAAGCTCCGGCGGCAGAATGCGGCGGCATATTGTTATAAAAAACTTACTTAGAGATCTTCTGGCCGATCCAGATGCAGATGCAGGCGCCAATCACTGAGATGGCAAAAGAAGAGAAACTTCCGGTAGCGTGGATGCCCAGCAGGCCGAACAAAAACTCGCCCACAAAGCTGCCCAGCACGCCCATCAGGATGTTGCGGCCAAGGGAAGTTTCCGTGCCCATAAAGCGCCCGGCCAGATATCCGGCCAATGCGCCCACCAGCACGCCTACAAAAAGGGAGGCCAGCACGCCCACCAGCGTCAGCAGGCCGGTCAGGCAGCCCACCAGTACGCACAGCAGGGCAACAATGAGCAAAATCGTTAAAGTGATCATAGTTTATACCTCCTTAAAAATTATGGCTCTGCCTGCTGCCCGGCGGCTTCGCGGGCAGTGCGGCAGATGTCTTTCAAACAACATTTTTCGCATTCCGGCTTGCGGGCGTTGCACACCGCACGTCCGTGCATTACAAAGCGGTGGCAAAGGTCGCTGCCTTCCTCCGGCGGGATGATCTTCCACAGCGCCATCTCCACCTTTTGCGGCTCCTTAATGCCGTCCACAAGGCCGATCTTATTGCACAGCCGGATGCAGTGGGTGTCGGTAACGATGGCGGGCTTGCCGAACACATCCCCCATGATGAGGTTTGCGCTCTTGCGCCCTACGCCGGGCAGGGCAAGCAGCTCGGCAAAAGTGTCAGGCACCCGGCAGTCGTACTTGTCCCGCAGCATCCGCATACAGGCCGAGATGTCCCGCGCCTTGGAGTGTCCCAGTCCGCAGGGCTTGACGATGGCTTCAATGTCCTCCGGCTCGGCGGCAGCCAGCGCCGCTACGCTTGGGTATTTGGCAAACAACTCCTCCACCACAATGTTCACCCGGGCATCTGTGCACTGGGCAGCCAGCCGCACGCTGACCAGCAGCTGCCACGCGTGGTCGTAGTCCAAGGTGCAACCAGCATCCGGGTATTCGGCCTTGAGACGCCGGATGACCTCCAGCGCCAGCGCTTTTTTTGCGGTAAGGTCCTCCGGGGCTTTTTTTCGTACCGGCATGGGATAAACCTCCTTTAAAAGGGAATACCTGAATCATACCATGTTTGACAGGATTTGTAAATGTTTGCAGGGTATTATCTGAGAATGATTTTCAGAAAAGCCCTTGTCCTCCTTTTCTAAATGCGCTATACTATATAAAAAGTGCCTTGCGGGCAGGGAAGGAGAACCCACCATGAATGAACCACTTGCGCAGCGCCTGCGCCCCAAAACGCTGGCGGATGTGTGCGGGCAGCAGCATCTGCTGGCGCCGGGGCGGGTGTTCCGCCGCACCATCGAGAGCGGGCGCATTCCCAACATGATCTTTTACGGCCCCTCCGGTACCGGAAAGACCACGGTGGCACGCATTATTGCCGAGAACAGCGGCATGACCCTGCACAAGCTCAACGGCACCTCCTGCGGCA
>ERZ1034901.711-NODE-711-length-25631-cov-5.769628_pt1 | contig 25631 bp, 15 predicted proteins | sample MGYA00520628_ERZ1034901 | MGnify/ENA primary metagenome ERZ1034901 (study PRJEB33766, sample SAMN09781783) | gut metagenome | biome: gut microbiome | host: Homo sapiens | place: Madagascar | study: EMG produced TPA metagenomics assembly of the PRJNA485056 data set... | reverse complement strand
CGTCGTGCCTGCGCGGGTGATGGTGACGGTAAAGGGCTGGGTGCTGGTGTCGCCCTCGGTGGTCTTCTTGTCCGCGTTCACCGTGACGATCTTGGAACTGGCCAGGGTCACGGTGCGGGCGGCAGAGCCGGTGTAGGTATAGGTCAGCCGGGCAACCTTGTATCTGCCGGGCTTGTAAGCGTTGCTGCCGGTAAAGAAGCCGAAGTAGTGGATCCCGTTCCTGTCCGCCTGGACGGGGCTGCTGTCGCCGATCTCGCCGAGCATCGTCAGCGACACCAGCGTCACATCGTCGGCGGAAGGCTTGAGGCCAAACTCCGCCCCGGCAAAGTCCTTGTCTACGGTGAGGATCACGTCAAAGCTGGCCTTGGTCTCGCCCTTGGGCAGGGAGATCTGCGTGACAGAGGGGGTGATCGTGGCAGCAAAGGCCGTCGGCAGGCTCAGGCACACGCAGAGCATCGCGCAGAGTAAACATCTTATCTTGGTTTTCATACATCCTCCTGTGGGCGGGTGTGCCCGCCGCAGCGGGCACACCCTGCTTGATCCGTTTTGATTACGCAGTAAAGTTCAGATAAATGGCGATGAGATCCTGAATGTCTACCACACCGTCGCGGGTGACGTCGCAAGCCGAGGGGGCCACGCCGTTGGCACCTGGCCTGTTCCAGTCGTCTTCGGTGGAGCGGGCCTGGTAGGCTGCCTGCGCCACGGTGATGTCCACCTGATCGACCTTGCCGTTGCCGTCGAGGTCATAGGTCGCGGCGACGAACTTGACCTCATCCGGGTCGATGCTGCCCATCGTGCCGTAGACGGCCTTGCCCGTGCTGTCCCAGCCGGAAATGGTGACGCCGGTGATCCTCAGGGTCGGCGTGGTGCCGCCGGTCACGAAGGTGGCGATGCCGGTCTCGGCGCTCTGCGTAAATGCCGTGCGGCCGCTATTCACATAGACCAGCATGACCTCGCCGGTGTACTTGCCGCCGGCCATGCTGCCCTTCGCCTGGTCGAGCACGGTAAAGCCATTGGCGCCGGTGACCGAGACGACATCCGTATCGGCCGTAAACTGCACGCGGACCGTTGCCACGTTTTTGGCGTTTTTCAGGGCAAAGCGGAAGCTCGGCTTGCCATCAGAGTGCCCGGCAGTGCGCAGGGTGGCAGAGGCGGAAACGCTGTTGGTCGGTTCGACCGGCTCGGTCGGCTCGGTCGAGCCGCCGGTCACGGTGACGGTGCAGGAGGCGCTCTTGCCGTTGACTGCCGTGGCAGTGATAACCGCCGTGCCTGCCTTTTTCGCGGTCACGGTGCCGTTCGAGCTGACGGAAGCCACGTCCGTCTTGCTGCTGGACCAGGTGATGGACTTGTTCGCAGCCGAATCAGGCAGGACCGTGGCAGACAGCTTGCCGGTTTTGCCCACTTCCAGGGACAGCGCATACGTGTTCAGCGTCACGGAAGTGACCTCGGTGCTGCCGGTGCTCTCCTTGGTGTCGATGAGCGCCACCGGGCCGAGTGCGGAGAGCGTTGCGGTGAAGCAGTCCTCCGCGAAGTCGGTCTGGAGGGCGCCGTCCGCGGCATAGAGCGACGCGGAGGACGAATACTCAGCCGGCTTGCCGATGGTGAGGGTAAACGGGCCGTTCGCCGCAGCGCCGGAGGGCAGAAGCGCCAGGCTGTAGGCAGTAAATGCCTTGTCGTTTGCCTGCGCTGCAAAGGCATCGTAGGCACTGCCAGAGGTCAGCGGCTGCACATCCAGGTAGGAGCCGATGGGGAAATTACCGGCAACACTGACCTTTTTCCCGGCGTCCATGAGTTCCAGAGAGCCTACGTCAATGGAAGCGGGGTCGGCAACGCTACTGAGCGTGACCACCTTCAGCGAACCGCCGTTAGCCATCGCCGAAGCCTGCAATTCCTCCAGGTTGTTGGTGAAGAACTTATCGGCGGTGGATTTTTTCTCCACATAGACCGTCACGGGAGAATACTTAAAGGGATTGTAGACGCCCACATCATCCTTCGGAAAGCTGATGACAGAGGGCGGCACGACCACATGCTGCAGGTTGATGCACTTGTCAAAGCAGCCGACAGAAAGCGAAGATAAGTTCTTCGGCAGTGCGAGCGAGGTCAGGCTGGTGCAGTTGTGGAAGGCGTAGATGTTGATCTTGGTAATGGAATCCGGCATGTCCACATGCTGCAAGCTGATGCAGTTGGCGAACATATACTGGTCTATCTCGGCGAGTTCAGCCGGGAGCTTGACAGACACCAGCTTGGTGCAGTTCTGGAAAACGGCGGGGTCCACCTGCTGGACGGTGTCCGGAATGACGACATTCGTCAGGCCGGTGCTCTCAAAGGCCGCCGTGCCCAGCCGCCCGATGGAAGCGGGAATGGTGATGTCCGTCAGGCTGGCCGCGCCCTCAAAGCCGCTGGTCCAAACCTGATCAATTTCCTTTCCGTTTACGAAAGAGGGGATGGTATAGTCCCCCTGCCGGCCGGCGGGATAGGACTGCAACGCATAGGCTTTGTCATACTGCGGCTTATAATTGACCAGCGCGGGGCCGAAGAGCACGCCGTCCTTGGTGAAGTAATAGGGGTTGTTGTCGTTGACCTTCACTTCTTTCAGGCTGGTGCAGCCCTTGAAGATGTTGCCGACGACCTGGTAGGCACGGGCGGGAATCTCGCACTCGGTCAGCTTTTTGCAGTTCTGAAAAGCACTGACGCGAATGATCAGATTCTTGCTTGTCTTTTCCGGATTGGTGAAAATCACCCGCTCCAGCTTGGTGCAGCCTTCAAACGCATTGTTGCCAATGTCCTTGACGCTGCCGGGAATGGTGATGCTGACAATGTTGTCGTTGCCCTTGAGGGCCTCGTCGCCAATTTTCGTGACGGTGTTGGGAAGGACAATGTCTCCCCCCAGGCCATAGTAGCCCAGAAGAACGCCGTCCTTGATGTTGGCACCGACCAGCTTATCCGAGCCGCCGTTGGCTGCGCTCGCCGTCGGGTGCAGCAGCACCAGCGCGAACAGGGCCAGCACCACCGTAAGCAGCGTCATCAGGTGTCGTTTTTGCATAGAACGTATCATGGGGTACCTCGCTTAGAACTTGATTTGCAGGAAAATGTCGATCAGGTCCTGGATGTCCACCCGACCGTCGGCATTGACGTCGGCCTTCTGGGCAGCGGACCAGTTGTCTGTGTCGCGGCTGGACACCTGATAGAACCGCTGTGCCTCGGTGATGTCCAGAATGTCGATCTTGCCGTCTGCATACACGTCATAGTTGGCGATGCGGTTGGAGGCCGGGGAGCCGTTTACGGTTACCGTGCCATTGGTGGGAGTAGTGGAAACCACACCGGCGCACTCGGCGCTGACGGTCATCGCGATATCACCGGTAACGCCCGCCTTGACCGGCAGGGCCAGCAGGAGTAGGCTGGAAGCGGTATCCGTGGTCACAGCGGTCTTAACATCGGCAGGGGTAAGCAGGAGATGGGCCTTTACCTTGCTGTCCTCTTCCTTCCAAGTCTGGGCCTGCAGGCTGAATTTGCTGTCCTTGACCGAAGCGTAAGCGGCCTTTTGGCCCGTAGCCTGCGCGTCCTTGGAGACCTTGGTAGCGTCGAAGGACAGGTCGACGGTCAGGGTGGAAAGATTTGCGGCGCTGTCCAGCTTTACCGTGTAGTAGGAGTAGCCGTCCTTCACCCCAGCGCCCTTGACCGTCAGAGACGCGGCAGGGGCGGCTTCCGGCTCGGGTTCGGCGCTCTTGACCTGGATAGTAGTCTTAGAGGAAGTATAAGTGGAAGAAGTGAATTTAGAGACCACCGAATCATTGGCCACCTCAATGACGCTGTCAGCGGCCAGATCGGTAAATGCATAGTTTGCAATAGTGGGATTTTCCGCGGCAATCGAGACCTTTTTCAGCGCGGAGCATCCATCAAAGCAGCTCGACAGGAAATTGGTGACGCTAGCCGGGATCGTTACGGATTGCAGCTTGGTGTTATTCTGGAAGGTCAAACGGAAAATGGACGTCACGGACTTGCCGTTCACCTCAGACGGGATGGTAAGGTCGGTCGTATCCTGTCCGGCTGCATAGCCGATCAGAGAATATGTATCCGCATCATCTTCCTTGACATAAAGGTTGTTGCCATCAGAGGTAAAATTAGCACAGCCATCTGCAACTGTGATTTTCTGCAAAGCAGTGCAGCCGACAAAAACACCGGCATTCATAGAAGAGAGACGCTTAGGAAGCGTAATCTGCTGCAAAGAAGAGCAATCTTTGAAAGATTTCAAGTTGATTGTCAGCGTAGATGCAGTATCTGCGGCAAAATTAACCGTCTGCAAAGCTGTACAACCCTCAAAGGAATAAGAAGCGAGCATTTCGAGCGAGCCGGGAATGGTAACAGACGTCAGCCCTTTAAAGCCTTCAAAGGTGCTTACCTCGATAGACTTGTAACCTTCCGGGATATTCACGGCCTGGATAATATTCGTATTCTTAAAATTTTTGAATGCACCACCATCAATAGCAGTGACATTGTATGTCACGTCATTGTAAGTAACACTGGCAGGCAGGTTCAAGGTTGTTTCGCTTCCCGTATAGCCGGTAAGGGTAACATCAGAGCTTCCAGTTTTTTGGGTAATGGTATATCCGTCGTCGGTGCTCTGGCTCCACGCTCCCGCCTTCGGGGCAGTGAGAAGCAGCACGACCACGGCGGCGATGAAAACCATGGCCAGGCGGGGGATGCGTGGGCGGGATTCGATGATCGCTGTCATATGAAGTTTTCCTCCTTAACGATGTTCTCCGGCCGGATACTTTTCGTTGCGTTAGCTCTCGCTAACATTATTCAGGCGCTGGGGCGCGGGGCTTCTGGCCGCTGCGCTGCTGGGCTCGGCCGTGCCGGCCCTGGCAGTGGAGAGCGAGGACACCGGTTCCCTCTTCCAGCCGGACCCCAGCCAGCAGGTCACAGCCTATGCGCCGGACGAACGAGTCCGCATCGTCATTGAGCTGGAGGACGCCCCCCTGCTGGACAGCCACAAGGTCTCCCAGTACGCCAGCGTGACGGACTTTCTGGACAGCAGCGCCGCCCAATCCACCGAGCGCAAGCTGGAGCGGGCCCGCAAGGCCGTGAAGAGCCAGCTGGCCACCAAGCTGGACGACGTAGAGGTCCGGTACGAGTATACGACCGTGTTCAACGGCCTGTCCGTCGAAGCCGACTACGCCGACCTGGAGACCATCCAGGACCTGCCCGGCGTAAAAGACGCCTACGTCTCCCAGGTCTACCAGCTCATCGAGCCGGTGAACGAGACGAAGCTGGCCGACAGCGTCCCCGCCATCGGCGGGGACATCGCCAAAAACACCGGCTACACCGGCAAGGGCATGGTCGTGGCCATCTTAGACACCGGCCTGGACACCAGCCATGAGGCCTTTCAACGCGACGTCAATGGCGCAAAGTACAACAAAAATGACATCCAAGCAAAAATCTTGAACAACAAACTCCACGCCGGTGAGATCAGCGTCGATTCCGTGTACAAACGCAGCAAGATCCCCTTTGCGTATGATTATTCCGAGCCCGACACCAATGTTGCCGGCGGCAACTCCCACGGCACCCATGTGGCCGGCATCGTCGGTGCGAACGGCGGCAAAGTGACCGGCGTGGCCCCGGACGCCCAGCTCATGATCATGAAGATCTTCAAGGACGACGGCAGCGGCGCCTATGACTCGGATATTTTAGCCGCCCTGGATGACGCCGTCATGCTGGGCGCGGATGCGATCAACATGAGCCTGGGTCTGACAGCCGGCTTCTCCCAGGCCGCCGAGACCAGGATGCAGGAGGTCTACCAGCGCGTGAAAAACGCAGGCATCAGCCTGATGTGCGCAGCGGGCAACGAGTACAGCTCCTCCTACAAGAGCGCCAGCGGCACCGACCTGCCCCTGGCCTCCAACCCGGACAACGGAGCCGTTGCCTCCCCCTCTACCTATGATGCGGCCCTGTCCGTGGCCAGCATGAATAACGTGAAGGCCACGGCCCCCTATCTGTTGGTGGGTGACCGGAAAATCCGTTACAGCGACCCGGCGGAGACAGCCTCCAAGCAGATCGCCAGCCTGAACGGCACCTATGAATATGTGGACTGCGGCGTGGGCGCAACGACTGATTTTACCGGTAAAAGCCTTTCCGGCAAAGTGGCGCTCATCCAGCGCGCCGGAGAAGAAAACGGGGAGATCCTGAGCTTTGCGCAAAAGGAGAAGAACGCCAAAGCCGCCGGGGCCAAAGCCGTCATCATCTACGACAACGTCGAGGGTGACCTTGTCAACATGGCCACCGACGGCAGCATCCCCGCCGTCTTCATCAGCAAGGCAGACGGCGAAGCCATGCTGGCCGCATCGGACAAGCATGTTTCGTTCAGCAAGAGCTATCTTGCGCAGTTCCAGGACGCTTACAGCGGCAAAATGTCGGACTTTTCCTCCTGGGGCGTCACGCCGGACCTGAAGCTCAAGCCGGAGATCACCGCCCCCGGCGGGGACATTTACTCCACCCTGCCCGGTGGCCTCTACGGCAGCATGAGCGGCACCTCCATGGCCTCGCCGCACATGGCAGGCGCTGCGGTCGTCATGGCCCAGTACATCACGGAGGCGCTGGGCGGAACAGACATGACCCAGCAGGAGATCACCGCCCTGTCCAACAAGCTCCTCATGAGCACCGCCGTCCCGGTGAAGAACGAGCAGGGCCTGCCCTACTCCCCCCGCAAGCAGGGCGCCGGCCTGGTGCAGCTTGGCCGCGCCACCAAGGCGAAAGCCTACCTGTCCTCGGCAGAGGGCGGCCTGCCCAAGGCCGAGCTGGGTGACAGCACCAACGGCAGCTTCTCCTTCTCGTTCCAGGCCAATAACCTGAGCAACAGTGAGATCAAATATGAAGTTGGCGTGACCGTGCTGACCGAAGACACTGTTACAGAAAACGGCAAGACCTACCTGGCCCAAAGCCCCCGCAAGCTGGGCGCAGACGAAGTGACCGTGACTGCGCCCAGTACCGTCACGCTGCGTGCCAGCGGCACAGCGGCGGTCAACGTCTCCCTGGCCCTGACCGCAAAGGGCAAAGCCGCGCTGAGTAAGGACTTCCCCAACGGCATCTATATCGAGGGCTTTGTGACGCTCACGCCGGTGAATGGCGGCGACACGATCTCCCTGGGCCTGCCCTTCCTGGGCTTCTACGGCGACTGGTCCGCCGCGCCCATCTTTGACGCCTCCGTCTATGACACGGACGAAAGCCCGGCCGTCTACCGGACCATGCTGGGCCTGTTCGGTGCAAACGGCAGCGGCCACTACCTGGGCCACAACCTCTACGCCACGGACAACGACCGCTTTGACAAGAATTACATCGCCATGTCCAACAAGACCCAGAACTACCACGTGACGGCGGCCATGGCCATGCTGCGCAGCGCGGATAAACTGACGTTCTCCGTTACAAACGAGAGCAATACCAAGGTCTATGAGGAAACGCTGACCAACCAGAGCAAGACCTATTACAGCAGCAGCCAGCAGTCCTATCACACCCCGATGGCGAACACCGGCTTTACCGGCTACACCAAGTCCAAGTTCTCCGCCGCCAAGGCGCTGCCGGAGGGCAAGTACACCTACACCGTCACGGCCACGCTGAACGGCAAGGCAGAAACGGAGTCCTTCCCCCTGACCATCGACAACCAGGCCCCGGAGGTCGTGAAGAGCGAAGTCGTCATTCAAAACGGCAAGCGCCTGTGGAAGGTGACCGTCAGGGACAACCACTATGTTCAGGCCGTCTGCGCCACCCTGGGCTCGACGCCGCTCACCGGCTGGTACGCCCCCAACGAAACCGTGGAGGGGGCCGAATCCGTTGTCACCTTCGACCTGTCCGACCCCGCCTTTGACGACCTCACCCAGGCGAAGATCGGACTGGTCGATTATGCGGACAACCAGACGGTCTCCGACTACTACTCCCTGACCGGCGGCACCATCGTAGAACCGGAGCCCACAGAACCGGAAGAGGAACCTGTCCTCGCCTCGATCCAGGCCCCAGCTTCTATTCAGCCCGGTGCTGAGTTACCTGTGGACTTCCAGCTGGAAAAGCTGAAGCGCGTGGCTACCGTCTCGTTTGTGTTTGAGCGGGACGCCGCCCTCACCGGCGGCACCGCCCTGGGCAAAAACGGCTTCACCGCCCTGGGCGACATCCGTTGGAACGGTAACAAGGGCATTCTGATGCTCAGCTATTTACAGGACGGCACCCGCGGCGGAAGCCTCACCCAGCCGGCGCTGACCGACGTCTCCCGCGTTGTCTTCAAGGCCACCGCAGAAAACGGCACAAACCTGGGCATCAAGCTGACCGGCGTCACCGTCACCGGCTTCGACGAGAACGGCCAGGCCGTGACGCTGCGCAGCAACATCAAGACGCCCTTCCTCAGCATCGCAGTGCGCGAGGGTAACTCTTACGATGTCAACAAAGATGGCACAGTGGACCAGCTGGACATCACCACCTGCCAGCGCTGGTATAGGGCAGATTCCAACGACAGCGACTGGAGCAACGCTTCCGTCTGCGACGTCAACAGTGACAACAAAGTTGATATCCAAGACTTGATCGACATTTTACAGTACCTGTATCACTCCTGATCCTGCACCTCTCCAACCGCTGCCAGGGGGGACAGCCTGGACTGGAAGGACTACGACGCGGCCACCATCACCAAGCGCGTGACCGAGGGCGTGCAGCCCGGCTCCATCATTCTCTTCCACAACGCCGCGCTCCACACCCCCGAAGCCCTGCTAGGCATTTTAGAATATTTGTTGGGTGAAGGCTATCAAGTCGTCCCTGTCGGCCAGCTCATTTTGCCCGGCACCTGCGGAACGGATTACACCATCGACCACACAGGCCGACAAATGCCGGCGGAGTAGACGCTCCGCTGCCAAACACCCCCTTGACAAATTCTCTCCCCATGATACAATAGGATATAGAGTACGAGCGTAACGCCGCACGAAGGGGCACACCACCACGGGTGTGTTCTTTTGTGCGGCTTTTTTGCGCTGTGAGAGGAGTTTTTACGATGATCCAAGTCAATGGCACCCCCGTTGCCATCGCCGCCGGAAAGACGTTGCAGGAATATCTGGACACCACCGATTACGTCCCCACCCGCATCGCCGTGGAGCGCAACGGAGAGATCGTCCCCAAGCGGCTGTATGGGGAGACCGTGCTGCAAGACAACGACGTGATCGAAGTCGTCAGCTTCGTGGGAGGTGGCTGAGATGGCCGGCCTGCAAGCGCATCCCATCCCCTCCCGCGAGGTGATGCGGGACGCCTTGAACATCCGCCACGGAGAGGACCTGCAAAACAAGATCAGCGCCGCCCGCGTGGCGGTGTGCGGTCTGGGCGGGCTGGGGTCCAACATCGCCATCGCCCTGGCGCGGGCCGGGGTAGGGCATCTGCACCTGATCGACTTCGACCGGGTAGACCTGACCAATCTCAACCGCCAGCAGTACGCCGTGGGGCAGCTGGGGCAGTACAAGACCGACGCCCTGCGGGAGACCCTGTCCCTCGTCTCCCCCTACTGCGACGTGACCTGCGACACCATCCAGGTCACGGAGGAAACTCTGCCGGACCTACTCAAAACCGAGGACTATATCTGCGAAGCGTTCGACCGGGCTGAGGCCAAGGCCATGCTGGTCTCCGGGGTCTTAGAGCACTTCCCGGAAAAATATCTCGTGGCCGCCTCCGGCCTGGCGGGACTTGGCTCGGCCAACACGATCCAGACCCGCCGGATTTCCAAGCGCTTTTATCTCTGTGGGGACGGCACATCGGATTCCTCCGTGGGACTGGGCTTGGTGGCCTCCCGCGTGCTGGTCTGCGCCGCCCACGAGGCCAATATGATCCTCCGGCTCATCGCCGGAGAGAGAGAACCCTGACACAAAACAGAAAGGACGTTTCTTATGACGCAGAACGATAAACTGATCTTGGGAGGGCATGAATTTTCCTCCCGCTTCATCTTAGGCTCCGGGAAATACTCCCTGAAGCTGATCCAGGCCGCCGTGGAATACGCCGGGGCAGAGCTCATCACCCTGGCCGTCCGCCGGGCCAACACGAAAGACCATGAAAACATCTTGGATTACATCCCCAAGGGCGTGACCCTGCTGCCCAACACCTCCGGGGCCAGAAACGCCGAAGAGGCCGTCCGCATCGCCCGCCTGGCCCGCGAATTGGGATGCGGCGATTTCGTAAAGATCGAGATCATGCGGGACTCCAAGTACCTCCTGCCCGACAACCAGGAGACGGTGAAGGCCACAGAGATCCTGGCGAAGGAGGGCTTCGTGGTCATGCCCTACATGTACCCCGACCTGTACACCGCCCGCGACCTGGCGAACGCCGGGGCCGCCTGCGTGATGCCCCTGGCCTCCCCCATCGGCTCCAACAAGGGCCTGGCCACGAAAGAGTTCATCCAGATCCTCGTAGACGAGATCGACCTGCCCATCATCGTGGACGCCGGCATCGGCCGCCCCTCCCAGGCCTGCGAGGCCATGGAGATGGGCGCAGCGGCGATCATGGCCAACACCGCCCTGGCCACCGCCGGGGACCTGCCCCAGATGGCCTCCGCCTTCAAAAAGGCCATCGAAGCCGGGCGGGAAGCCTATCTCTCCGGCCTGGGCCGGGTGCTGACCCGCGGGGCCTCCGCCTCGGACCCCCTGACCGGGTTCCTGCACGACTGAGTTCCCCTGGCAGACTCTCCTTCAAAATCCAACAGAAAGACCGTGATCGTCATGGAAAACCAATTTTTAATCGACTCGGAGTATCTCAGCCCTGAGGCCCTGGCGCGGAAGCATCGCTTAGAGAACGACCCCACCAGCCGCACGGACCACATGGCCTACCAGCCCGGCATGGAGCAAATTTCTCCCGAAATTCGCAACAAAGTCATGGACCAGGTCGGCGCCTATGATTACACCACCTACACCGCCCGCGACGTGCGGGCGGCGCTGGAGCACGAGACTTGCTCCGTGGAGGACTTCAAAGCCCTCCTCTCCCCCGCCGCCGCGCCGTTTCTGGAAGAGATGGCCGGGAAGGCCCAACGGGAGACCCAGAAGCACTTCGGCAACACCGTCTATCTCTTCACCCCCCTCTACATCGCCAACTACTGTGAAAACTACTGCGTCTACTGCGGCTTCAACTGCTACAACCACATCAAGCGGATGCAGCTGAACAAAGAGCAGATCGAGCACGAGATGAAGGTCATCGCCGACTCCGGCATGGAGGAGATCCTGATGCTGACCGGCGAGAGCCGGGCCAAGAGCAGCGTGGAGTACATCGGCGAAGCCGTGAAAATCGCCCGGAAATACTTCCGCATGATCGGCCTGGAGATCTACCCCGTGAACACCGACGAATACCGCTATCTGCGGGACTGCGGCGCGGATTACGTCACCGTCTTCCAGGAGACGTATGACGCGGACAAATACGAGACCCTCCACCTGAAGGGCCACAAGCGCGTCTGGCCCTACCGCTTCGAGGCCCAGGAGCGGGCACTCATGGGCGGCATGCGCGGCGTGGGCTTCTCCGCCCTGCTGGGTCTGGCGGACTTCCGAAAAGACGCCCTGGCCACTGCCCTGCACGTCTACTATCTCCAGCGCAAATACCCCCACGCAGAGATGTCCCTCTCCTGCCCCCGCCTGCGGCCCATCGTGAACAACGACAAGATCAATCCCCTGGATGTCCACGAAAAAGAGCTTTGTCAGATCCTTTGCGCCTATCGCATCTTCCTGCCCTTTGCAGGCATCACCGTCTCCTCCCGCGAGAGCGCCAGCTTCCGGGACGGCATCGTGAAGATCGCCGCCACAAAGGTCTCCGCCGGTGTCTCCACCGGCATCGGCGACCACGAGAGCAAGTACACCGGCCAGGACGCCGGGGCCAACGAGGGAGACGAACAGTTTGAGATCAACGACGGGCGGAGCTTCGCGACCATGTATGAGGACATGAGCCAGGAGGGCTTGCAGCCGGTGCTGAATGATTATCTTTACGTTTGAGCCTATTTTTTCTCCCGATTGAACCCAAAAGCAGGGGCGGTCCGTAGATCGTCCCTGCTTTTTTGTCCAAAAAAATCGAGTTCTGTCGTTCCCGGCGCTCATTCTGTTCGGGTTTCCTGTACTATGTAGTTAGTCTTAGCTAACTAAAGGAGATCTCTATGCAACCAGAAGCAGTCTACGGGGTTTTGATCCCCTTTCTGGGCACGTCCTTGGGGGCAGCCTGTGTATTTTTTCTAAAGAAGTCGCTGGGCGATCTGGTCCAGCGGGCCTTGACGGGGTTTGCCGCCGGGGTGATGGTGGCGGCTTCGATCTGGAGCCTGCTGATCCCCGCCATTGCGCGGTCGGCGGAGCAGGGCCGGTGGGCCTTTGCCCCGGCGGCGGTGGGGTTTTGGGTCGGCGTGCTGTTTCTGCTGGGGCTGGACCACGCGATCCCCCACCTGCACCGCAACGCCCAGCAGACCGAGGGGCCGAAGAGCCGGTTGCAGCGAACGACCATGATGGTCCTGGCGGTGACGCTGCATAATATCCCTGAAGGCATGGCCGTGGGGGTGGTGTATGCCGGGTATCTGGCCGGTGACGCGCAGATCACGTCCGCCGGGGCGCTGGCCCTGTCGCTGGGCATCGCCATTCAGAACTTCCCGGAGGGGGCCATCATCTCTCTGCCCCTGCGGGCCGAGGGGATGGGCCAGACCAAAGCCTTCGCCGGGGGCGTGCTGTCCGGGGTGGTGGAGCCGGTGGGGGCAGTGGTGACGATCTGGGCCGCCCAGGCCGTGTTACCCGCCCTGCCCTATCTGCTGAGCTTTGCGGCGGGGGCGATGCTGTATGTGGTGGTGGAGGAGCTGATCCCGGAGATGTCCCAGGGGCAGCACTCCAACGTGGGAACGCTGTGCTTCGCATTGGGGTTCAGCCTGATGATGGCGCTGGATGTGGCGCTGGGATAACTGCCGGTTTTTCTTTCTTTTTGGGACGACTTATGGTATGATACGGACAATGACCCAAAGAGAAGGAGGGACGGAGCCCATGCACTATCAGGGCATCCTCATCGGCGCGGCCACGTTTCTGCTCATTGGCAGCTTTCATGTGGTGGTCATCCGGTGCGAGTATTATTTTGGAAAGGGCATCTGGCCGCTCTTTGCCGTGGTGGGCGCGGGGGTGTTGATCGGATCGCTCTTCATCTCCCACACAGTTTTGAGCATCTTGATCGCCGTCTTCGGCATCACCTGTCTCTGGACCATCAAGGAGCTCTTCGAGCAGGAGCAGCGGGTGGCCAAGGGCTGGTTCCCCAAGAACCCCAAGCGGGAAGCCAAGAAAAATGCGGCTGACCGAACGCAATAAAACGCAATCAAAAGACCCAGCCGTGTTCCGGACGGCTGGGTCTTCGCTTATTGATGGAGGCACCGGTGGATGGCCTGCAGCAGCAACGGCAGGTCCAGGGGCTTGGAGAGGTGCTCGTTCACCCCCGCCTCCCGGCTGCGCTGGATGTCATCGGAAAAGGCATTGGCGGTCATGGCAATGATGGGGACCGTCTTGGCGTCGGGCCGGTCCATGGCCCGGATGCGCCGGGTGGCCTCCAGGCCGTCCATTTCCGGCATCATCACGTCCATCAGGATCACGTCAAAGTGACCGGGGGCGGAGCGGGCAAACAGCTCCACCGCCTCTTTCCCGTTCCAGGCCGCTGTCACAGAAGCGCCCTCGTTTTCCAGCAGGAAACGGGAGATCTCCATGTTCAGGTCGTTGTCCTCCACCACCAAGATGTTCCGGCCAATAACGGAGAAGCTTTGCGCTTCCGGCTGCTCCGTCTCCATCGTCTGCGCTGCGTCGGGGTCAATGTCGAAGGGGATGGTGAGGAAGAAGGTCGTGCCCTCCCCCTCCTTGCTGGTGAAGTCGATGGTGCCGCCCATGTGCTCCACCAGTTCCTTGGTGATGGCCAGGCCCAGGCCCGTGCCCTGGTAGGCGGTGCGGGCGTCGTTGTGCTCCTGGACAAATGGCTCAAAGGCCCTTTTCTGAAATTCCTCGCTCATGCCCAGGCCGTTGTCGGCGCAGGTCAGGCGGATCCAGCAGCGCTTGCCGTCGCAGGAGAGCTCCTCGCAGCCGGTGTGGACCGAGCCGCCCTCCCGATTGTATTTGATGGCATTACCGACGAGGTTCTGCATCACCTGGCGCAGGTGCAGGGGGCTGCCCAGCAGATGCGGGTGGGGCAACACCGGGCGGTCAGCGCAGAGGGTCACGCCCCGCCTCTGAGCCTCCGTTTCCAGCAGGCTCAACACGCCGTCGCCCAGCTCCGGCAGGTCAAAGGGAACGTGCTCCAGCTGCACCTGGCCGCTCTCCAGCTTGGACATGTCCAGCACATCGTTGACCAGGTTGAGCAGGAAGCCGGAGGCGGACAGGATTTTCTCCCGGCACGCCTCCTGCTTTTCCTCATCCCCGATGCAGCAGCGGCTGATGGCGACCATGCCGCGGATGCCGTTGATGGGGGTGCGGATGTCGTGGCTCATGCGGCGCAGGAAGCTGGTCTTGGCGGCGTCGGCCCGCTTGGCCTCCTCGGCGGTGTTTTTCAGTTCCACCTGGTAGTCCAGCTCCCGGCGCTGCTGCTCAGTGATGTCCCGGAAGATGAGCAGAGCTTCCGTGAGAGCGCCCTGCTCGTCGAGCTTTTGGGGCGCAATGATCGAAACATACCAGCGGTCATTCACGTCCTGGACGTTCTGCGTGATATAATCCCGGCCCTGCATCCGTTGGGGCAGGGTGGACAGGTCGCTAAAGGCCGCAAAGTCCTCCCAGCTGTCTTTGCTGAAGCGGTGCTCGTTGATACTTTGCAGCATCTGGGTGGCCGTGCTCTTGGGGTCGGTGATGATCCGCAGCCGATCTTCCGCCTGGATAAGCTCCCAGGTGTTGCTCCGGATGTCCAGCAGAACCACCGCCGTGTACACGCTGCTGATGGCCTGGATGGTGCGTAACTGCTTCTGGATCTGGCGCAGGTCGCCCTGCTCGATCCGGTAGCGGATCAGGGCAAAGGCCAGCCACACCATCGCCAGGACCGCCAAGCCATAGCCCAGCACGGTGCGGAAGGTGGCGTAGACCTCGTTGGAGGGGAAGAAGGCGTAAAGGAAGTTTCCCCTGGCCTGGGCCTTTCCGCCGTACCAGCTCCTGCCGCCGACCTTCACGCGAAGCAGGCCGTTTTTCAAGGTCTGCGTATCGCTGTTCTGAAGCTGTTGGCAGTCGCTCACCGTCTGACCGATCAGATCCTGGCGGTTGCTGGCAATGATCTGCGTCCCATCGGTGATCATGACGACACCGTCCATTTTGAATTTATAATTGGCAAGGAGAGAATCCATGGTGATCTCCCCGCTGCCGGCAACGATCTCATGGCGCTTATAATAGGCCAAAACCAACCCCTTCTCCCCCGTGCGGGCGACCACGGCCACGTCATAGCTTTCCCCGTCCCGCTCCACGCGGGTCATGTAGGACTTGGCCGGGTAGGTAATGATCGAGGTCACATTCTGGCTGTGAAGCATGTCATACCAATAGGTGTAGGTATCCCCGTTTGCGCTGGACTGCTGGATCGGACGCAGGGTCTCATCCACCACAACGGCGCCGGTCAGGCGCTGGTTGTAGACGTAGTCATCAAAAATATCTTGGTCAACCGTACCGGAAGGACTCAGGCACCGGCTCAGCTCCGCCGTCTTGTCCAGCAGGCGGACCAAGCTCTTGGTCTTGTCGTTGGCCACGTAGTTCTCATAGCGGACCACCTGCTCCTTGAGAAAGTCGATGGTCTCGTCGGTGGTAGCCAGAACGTTCTTTTGGTCTTGGCCCCACAGCACCACCAGGAGCACCGCCAACACCACCATGCTCAGCATCAGGGAGACCCAGCGCAGCCCCGCGCGGCGTCGGGGCTGCGCTGGCATTTCTTTGGTGTGATGCATCACGAGCTACCTCCTCTCCCTAAAAAAAACTGATCCGGATCGAATCCGTACTTTTCAACGATCGCTTTCGTTGTTCCGTCTTTCTGCATCTCCTGCAACACGGCAGTCAGCTGGGCCGACAAGCTCTCGTTGGTGCCCTTGGGAAACGCAACCCCCAGGCCCGAAACCATGAGGCTCTGGTCCAGGATCCGCCAAGATCCCGGAGAATCCTCCATAAACGTCCGCATGGCCCCCTCGTGGCCGGCGATGGCGTCGACAAAGTCTTTGCGGATGGCGGAGTAGACCTCCTCCATGGTAGAAAAGCAGTACACCTCTCCCACCTCTGGGACGCGCTCCGGTTCCGGGCGCTCCAGGAAAACCGTTTCCGGCTTCGAGGTCGCTTGGACCGCCACGCGCTTTCCGGCCAGGTCAGCCAAGGTGGTTATGTCGCTGTCCGCCCGGACCAGCACCATCTGTCGGCTGTACAGATAGGGTCCGGCCCATTGGTAGAGGTCCTCCCGGCCGGTCATGGTAAAGCTGCCCCACAGGCAGTCGATGTTCCCCGCGGCCAGCTCCTGGTCTTTGTTTTCCCAAACCACCTGGTGAAACTCCGGCCGATAGCCCAGGCGGCGGCAGGCCTCTTTGGCCAGGTCCACGTCGATGCCGGTGAAGTCTCCTGTTTCGTCCAGGTAGCTGTACGGCTCATAGTCGTCGCTGCCGATGCGCAAGATCGGCAGCTCTTGTTCCTGCTCCTCAGACACAGGGGGATGGCCGCAAGCGGCCAGGGAAAAACACAGCGCCAGCGTCAGGGCGGCTGCGATCCATCGTACTCTCATGGGCTTCTCCTTCGGTTCTCTCGTTCAATAGGGTCAGGCTTCGACCCGCGCCGCCCTCGGCTTGGCCGGGACGCTGCTCATGGTGCTGTGATCTAAGCGAAAAAAGAAGCGCTGCCTTGACAGACGAGCGCTTCTAGGCTATACTAAAGACAGTGCTAGGGGCTACCGCTTTTTACGGTTGGTCGCCCGGTTTATATGGTTATAGTAACCGCACGGGTGCGAGCCGGGCGGTTACTTCTTATTGTCGTTGTCTCGGCGATGAAACTGCTGATATAACTTGTTATTACTGTACCATTTTTCGACAAGTTTTTCAAGGGGCACCTAGGAGAAAGAAGCAACCGCACGGGGGTCACTTCACCACACCCTGACCCCTCTTCTTAAAAAATAACAAAAACAATTCCGACGCAGTGCAATTCATTACGCACACAGTCGGAATTATTTTTTTCGTTTGTGGATGCGTTTGGCGAAGATGGGCAACCAGCCGTAGCGCAGCCGGCGGCGGATCTCCCAGCCGTCCCCCGGCTTGACGAGGGAGATCTTCGTCAGGAAGCTTCTGATGGCCCGCGTCTCGTATTCCTCCAACTCCAGGCCGCCGTAGACCGCCTGCTCCATCAGGCGGCTGACCCGGCGGAACTCACCGGGCTCAATGGCCGTAAATTCCTTGGCCAGGGCCGCGTCCAGCGCCTCCGTGTGCCAGCCCAGGCTGCCCTCATAGCCCCAGAGGTCCAGGAAGGTGAAGATCTGCCCCTCCAGCATGGTGATCTGCGTGGCGGCATCCGCCGCCCGGAAGCGCTGGGTCAGCCGCCACAGCACGGCCGCCCGCATCAGCTCCAGCACCAGCAGCACGATACAGGCCAGCAGCAGGCACAGCCCGACCAGGCCCGCCAGGGCAATGGCCCCGTTTTTCACGGCCTCCGGGGGGATGATGTTCTCCTCGCTGCCGCCGTTGTCCTCGCCGGTGACGCCCTCGGCGCCGGTCTGGTCGTCCTCCAGGGCAGCGGTCTTGCGGACGGTGTCCGGCGTGCCCACCATCTGCTGGAGGGCCACGGTGTCATAGTAGTAACCGGGGGTCACGTCGGTAGGGAGCCAGCCCACACCGTCGAAATAGACCTCGACCCAGGCGTGGGCATTCTGTCCGGTGAGGGTGACGGTCCCGTCCGGGCTGTTGGCCGCGTCCGAGGCAGAGAGATAGTACCCCTCCGCATAGCGGGCCGGGATGCCGTGGGCCCGCAGGGCCTGCACCGCCGCCGAAGCATAGAGCACGTCGTTGCCCTGGCGGGACTGGGTGAGGAACCAGAGGATGGGGTCCTCTCCCTCCGGAGCGGCCTGAGGGGCTTTGGTGTAGGTCACCGTTTCGTTCAGGGTATCCCGGACCTGGCGCAGGGCGCGGTAGACGCCGTCGCCCTCCTGGTCGTACTCGTCCCAGAACATGGCTTGCAGGAGATCGGCCAGCTGGGCGTCCACCGTGGTGTAGGTCCGATAGACAAAGTCCCGGTAGACGGCCTCGGCCTGGCAGTAGCGGTTCTGCGCCTCATTGCCGGGGGCTGTGACCCACTCCTCTGCCACGGTCAGCTCGGCCGGGCGGGAGCCGGAGAGCTCCTCCTCTTCATAGCTCCACTTGCCGATAAAGCCCGTGGGGGCCAAAGCGGTGTCCTGCTCCGACTGCATCCCCTTCTGGGGCACGGCAGACAGGGAGGCCGGAAAGTAGATCCGGTCACGGGCTGCGCCGCTGATCTGGAGGGAGAGCGTGTTCTGCTCCGGTTGGTCCTCCTCCCCGCTCAGGCGGTAGTATTCCGCCGGCTGGGTGAGGGGATCGAAGCCCTGCTCGTGGAGCCAGTCCATCATCCCGGCGTTCTCGCCGGTGTAGGTGCGGTTTGCCAGGGGGGACCAGACGCCGCTGCGGTAGTCCGCCCCCACATAGCCCCGGAGATAGAGGGCTTTCTCCTGCTCTGTATGGACGGTGAGCATATCCTCCTGGCTCTCGTTGAGCTTCTCCGCCTGGCGCAGGTCACCCAGGGGCAGGACGGTCTCACCGTAGCGCAGGTCATGGACGCCCTGGGTCATGTCCTCCCGCAGCTGGTCCACAGAGGGGAGCGTCGTGCTGCCGCCCCACAGGGTGCCCAGAGCCAGCAGCACCACCGCCGCCAGCCAGACGAACACGCCCCGACGAGAGGGCGCTCCCCCGTCCCGCGTGATCCAAAGGCCCAGAAAGGCCCCCAAAAACAACGCGCAGGCCAGGGGCGAAAAGGTCCCGCCCAGCAGTTGCAGCAGGACCACCAAGCCCCCCACCACACCGCAGGGCAGCACCCGCCGCCCCGCCACGAAACACCAAACGGCACAGCCGCAGAGCAGCGCCAGCAGGCAGGCCAGCGCCAGCAAGTCCCCCATGGTCCCCTCCACCTGGAAGAGGGACAAGGCCCCGTCATGGGCCAGGTTCCAGCGGGTGAAGAGATCGTTGAGCCACAGCTTCCCGCCCCGCCACAGGGCGGCGGGGCCGGCCGCGGCAAACAGGATCACCCAGGGCAGCACCGGCAGGGCCGCCAACACGGCGTGTTTCTCCTGAAACGCCCACCCCAGCAGACAGCAAAGCAGGGCCACCAGCCCCGCCAGCACGGGAGCGAGCAGGCCGGGCGTATGCTCCCCAAAGGTCTGGTACACGCCCAGCAGGCTCCCCAGGGTCATAAGGGCCGACAGAAAAACCGGCCAAAGGAGACCGGCCTGGCCCGGCTTAGCCCCCTGGGGCTGCAGCTCTTGGATCGCTTGGCGCATGGTCGGTCTCCCTCCTTTCTTCTCTGTTTTTGGTCAGCACACCACCCGCCAGGCCTCTTGCCGGTCCGGGTGGGTGGGCAGCTCCACCATGGTCGTGGTGGGGCTCATCTCCGCCGTGGCGGGGGCGGAGGCATTCACGGCGCTGACCACAGTCAGGCCGATCCGGCCGTCCAGGCCCGTCAGGTCTAAGTCGCAGGGCCCCGCCGTGAGCAGCAGCAGGCGGGTGAAATACCCCTCCCAATGCTGGGCCAAAAAGGCCTGGAGCGACGCGCCTGGGTTCTCCGGGATGGGGTAACTCAGCCACCAGTCCATGCACCGGGCAAAATCGCTCTGGGTGCGGATCTCACACGGCTCCAGGCCCTCCGCCGTGGGCAGAGCAGCGCAGAAAGCCACCCCCTGGCGCAAAAGGCCCTGGGCGATGGCGCTGCCCAGGGCGACGGCGCCGTTGAGCTCGTCCTGATCCACGCTCCGCTCCCCCTGCTTGCGGCCCAGGTCGGGCAGCAGCGCCATGTGATAGGAAAAGGGCTCGCTGGACTGGCGGACGATGAGCTGCTCGGTCTTGCTGGAGAGCTTCCAGTGGATGGAGCGAATGTCGTCGCCGGGAACGTACTCCCGGATGTCGAAAAGCTCGCTGGGGTCGTTGCCCTGGCGGTTCTGCATCATGCTGTCCGCCCTGGGTGAGCCGACGGTGGCCTGGGACAGCAGCACCTGCACCCGCACCCGGCGGGGGTAAATGGTCGTCCGCACCTCCCGCACGGGGGCACAGGCCACGGAAAACAGGTCCAGCACATCCAGCACCCGAACGCCGTCACACCGAAGGCACACCTGACCACACTGGGCGGCAGGGATGGGGATCTGATACCGCTGCTCCCCCCGCCCCAGGCGAAGATGCAGCTTCCTGCTGCGGACGCTTCCGAACATCAGGTTCTCTATGCTCAGGTCCACCTCCATGCAGCGGGACACCAGGATGCGCCCCCTGGGGCGGACCACGATCGTCAGGGGCACCTGGCTTCCCTCCCGGCCGCCGGAGCGGACCTCTAAGCAGAGGGTCAGCTTTTTCGCATCCTGCCGCAGCAGGACCGCCACCACCAGGGCCAGCACGCCGAGCACCGCCAGGGCCCACAAGAAAAAGGGCTGGCTGAAAAAGAACAAAAACACGGCCAGCACCGCCAGCACGAGCCAATAGGCCAGGCGTCGTTTCCGCATGGCGTTACCGGTCCTCCGGCCGGGGCGGGCGGACGTTGGTCAGGGTCTCTTCCAAGACCTCCCTGGCCGTCAGGCCGTCCACTCTGGCCTGGGGGCGCAGAATGAGGCGGTGGGCGCACACGTCCAAAAACACGTTCTGCACGTCCTCCGGGACCACATAGTTCCGCTCCCGCAGAACGGCGTTGGCCCGCGCCATCTTCACCAGGGCCGCCACGCCGCGGGGCGAGATGCCCAGCTCCACCAGGGGGTGGACACGGGTGGCTTCACACAGGCGGATGGCGTATTTCAGCACCGGGTCGGCCAGGCGCACAGACGCCAGATAATTCTGCACCTCGATGATATTCCCGGCGTCCGTGACCGGATGCAGGTCCAGCAGGGGGTTGGAATACCGCTGGGCGTTGAGGATCTTCATCTGGTTCTCCAGCGTCGGGTAGCCGATGGAGAGGCAAACCATAAATCGGTCCAGCTGGGATTCCGGCAGGGGCTGGGTACCGGCCGAACCCAGGGGGTTCTGGGTGGCGATGCACAAAAACGGGGTCGGCAGGGCGTGGGTCCTGCCGTCCACGGTGATGGTGTGCTCTTCCATGACCTCCAGCAAGGCCGACTGGGTCTTGGGGGAAGTCCGGTTGATCTCGTCGGCCAGCAGCAGCTGGCAGTTGGCCGCGCCGTCCCGGTACTCGAACCGGTTGCTCTCCCGGTTGTACATGGTAAAGCCCGTAATATCCGAGGGCAGCGTATCGGGCGTGAACTGGATCCGCTTGTTCTGCAAGCCCAACGTCCTAGAAAAGGCCATGGCCAGCGTCGTCTTGCCCACGCCGGGGCAGTCCTCCAAGAGGACGTGGCCGCCGGCGTAAATGGTCATGAGGACCTTTTCCACCAGGTCCGTCTTCCCGATGAAGGCCTTGCCGACCTCTTCGATGATCTGCTTGGATTGTTCCACGATCATGATGCAGCCTCCTCTGTCTCTGTGGTGCTGCCGGGCGTTTCCGCCGGCTCCGGTCCGCTCGGCTGGGAGGTGTCCGGCTGATCCGGCTGAGCGGTCTCCGGCTTCGGCGGGTCCTGCCGGTCCGTGCCCTCCCCCTCGGTCTCCTCCGGTTTCTTGTCCTCCCCGGTCTGGTCCGGGGTGGTTTGGTCTTGGGTGGTCTGGTCGGAAGGAAGCTCTTCGATGGTCTCATCGTTGTCCTCATCACCGCCGTCACCGTCACCGCCGGTATTTTCCGAATCCCCCGGTCCTGGTGAAGGCTCAAGATTCACGCCCAGCTCGACTGTCAGTTCTGTTGTCGGCTCCATCCCCAGCAGTTTCCGGAGCTGCTTTTCACAGGGAAGCAGGATCTCCGCCATTCTAGCATGGATCTCTTCAGGCGTGGCTTCGTCACTTTCACTTAAAATCGCAAAATACATATCCTCATAATCTTCGTAGCCTGCGGCAGGGTATGCCCATGCGTTCAGATAGTCCTGCCTGGAATCCTTCGGGACTTCGATACTGCTCAGGCCGGTAAAGTCGAACGGCCCTCCCGCCAGCACCAGCTCAGGCGGTTCTTCCCCCTCCAGCGTCAGCGTAATGGGGGCCTCCTTCTTGTCGGCAAATGCGCCGCTCTGTATCCCTTCCAGATCACTCTCGGCAATGATTCGGGTGAGGTTCGGTGCGTGCTTGAACGCATTCGCACCGATATAGTCCAGGCACCAGCTATTCGGAATCCCGATCGTATCCGGGTCGAGCGTAACGCTCTCTTCCTGTGTGTACACGCTGGTCAGTGTGAGAATACCGTCATCCAGCGAACAGTTGATATTGCAGAATGTATCCATCTGGTCCATGGTGATGCAGTCCATTCCCAGAAGCTGTCGCAGGTGATTTTCCGCATTCAGCGCACGCTCTACCAGCGCCTGGTCCAGTTCTTCCTCGGTCAGCCGTCCGCTTTTGTTCATCCATTTGCGAAGCTCCAAATATGGCGTAGAATTTTCCACCTCCGTGGTCCCCATGGCGGCGTCGCGCCAGGCCTTCAAATAGGCTTCCTTATATTTCTCTGGAACGATCAGCTTGAGCTTTGCGTTCTCTTCCTCTTCCCAACTGGAATTGAAGGTATATTGGTCGCCGATGCCGTAAATCTCCGTCTCGGGTGGTGTGGGGAATGCAAACGCAATCTGGCTGAGCTGGTTGCATCCCGCAAACATATAATTCGACATCAAACACTCCATGCTGTTGAATGGTTCTTCTTCCGTACCGAGAAGGACATCTTTGAGCGAGGTACAGTCTTGGAATACACCCCGGCCGATATAAAAAATACCCGCTTGCAGCTCGACCTGCTCCAGTTTGGTGCTGTCGGCAAATACATAGCTTCCGACCGACATAAATCCGCTTAGTTGCAGGGAACCGGCTATATCCGAACGGTAAAACGCCGCCGTACCGAAGCCCCAGTAATGTTTCAGCGGCTCCCCTTTTGTAAAGAGGTTCACGGTATATCCATTGCCGGATCGGGAAACCGTGTTTGCAAAGGAACCATCATAGAACCAATAGGCTTCCTCGGGCAATCGGACGGTATCCGGCAGGGTTTTTCCGGCACGCAGAACCAACCAGTCGTCCTCCGTCTCATTCCATCCGAATAAGGCATAGCTAGATCCGTCCTCATCGATTGCTATCAGATCAAAGCGCTGACAGCCATTTGCCGTAAAAGTGATGTTGCTCTCCTGATGCTGAAAAGAGTCCCAGTTGTCTGGATATCCCTCGGAACCGTCCAGGCAGAACAGGAAGCTGCGATTTATCGTTCTGTCTCCTGTGGAATACGTCTCCGAAAGCGTGGGCTGATAGTCGTTCAGCATCTCCGCTTTCTTGGCGTTGGAAGCGATAAAACGCAGGGCAGGGCAATTTTCAAAGGCGTCTTTGCCGATGGTGATGGTGTCCTTGCTGTCGATCAGAATACCCTCCAGCTTGCTGCAACGGTCGAAGGCCTGCGTGCCGATGCTCTTGACGCTTTCCGGTAGCCTGACCCACTGCAACTGGCTGCACTGCGCGAACGCGCCGTCTGCAATGGCAACCAGATCGCTTGCCTCATTGACCGGAGCGACTGCTTCGCCCAGCGTTCCATCAAAGGTCGCAAGATCAGACGGAACCGCAACCAGGACAATGCCCTCTGTCGTTTTATAGTAGATGTAACCATGCTCTGTATGCGTCAGCATAGAAACCGTAATTGGGGTGGTACCGCCCAACTGTTCTGTTACAAAAGCGGCTTGTTCCGCCGTGTAGCAATACACTGTCTGGACGGCGCTCTCCGCAAGCGCTTCCTTCAGGTCGACCAACTGGCCGTCTGCGGGCAGAACCAACGTGGTGATGTCCTCGGCGTGGCCATCCATCGCCGTTTTACTCAGCCGGAGCGTCCCCTTCGGCAAGTAGAGCGCGTTTTTCCCGTGGTAGAGTATCCCCTCTACGTTGCCGTCACCACTCATGACCACGCCGTTCTGCACAAAATAATTCGTACCGGAGCCACCGGAGACCGTAACATTGAGGTCACGGTTTGCCAGCAACTCCTGATTGGCCGCCACAAAACCGTTCAGCAGTTCCAGGGGAACCGAAATGGTGCTGCCGTTCTTCAGATTGTCATAGTTGATTGTCGGCAGGGAATCGACGGTCGTGCTGTGCAGAACCAGTTTGTTCACGCTGTTCTTTTTCGGCAGAACGACCTGTTCCACCGTCTCCGGAACGTCCAGTTCTTCCTGCTCAAAAGGGACGCCCAGCAGCTGCGTCTTTTGTTTGTTAAACAGTACGCCGTCCTGCGCAGTATAACAGGGGTTCTCCGCCGCAACGGAGTAGCCCTCCTTCACCACCAAATCGTCGTTATCCGTCGCCACATAGATCACGGAGGCTGGCAGCTCCAGCCAGTTTGTCTGGATCGAGGTAAACAGGCACACGGGATCCACCGCCTGCACATAGTCAGGAACCGTCAGACGGTCAAGCTGGGGCCTTGATAGCACACTTCCATAATCCATCAGCGTTTGCAGTTGGCAGTCATAATAATGTTGCAGCTGACTGCTGTTATCCACTTCCTTCAAGACGGGATAATCGGTATAATCGGTTCTGCTGACATAGTAAGAGGCAAGCCAAACGTCATAGAGGTCATTGTCATACGCCACGGAGTCCGCCGGTTCCAGCACATGGCGTCCGCTACTCGCTGGATAGAGGAATGGGACCAGCTGTCCGTTTTCCTCCCATCCAGGGAAGAGTTTCGTAAGTCGGCCATCCTTGTCGGCAGAAGAGGAAAGCAGCTTCTTCTGATAGCGGAACAGGTTGAGTTTCTCACCAACCTTTGGAGAAAGGATGCCGTCGTTCAGGATGTTCGCGCTTTCCAGCGTCTGATCCTCCCGCTCAAGCTGCTGAGACAACACATAGAGGCGCACCTCGCTGACGGAGTAGTCTGCGATATGCGTTGTCCATTCCTCCTCTGTGCTGAACCGGTATGCAACCTGGACTTTGATCTGCCCCTCTGCCAGGCCTGCCGGGATGGTTACCGGAAAGTCCGTTTTGTAGTTTGTTCCGCCATCAAAAGATATACCGTCAATGCGGAACCGCGTACCATAGTCGCTTTCTGACCAATAGTAGGTGTTGACTGTAAAGTTACCTATGTCCAGATCCGTAACATAGGTATCCAATGCGCGGTAAATATCCAGCGCCGAAACAGATTGTCCTGCATAAAGCGGATACTTAGAGGATGGAATAACAAATAGATTAGTAGTTAATCCATTCGGTTTAGGGGTATTCGGGCCAACTGGGTTCGGCTGGCCTCCCGACATGGAGTCGCTCGGTTCCTCCTTGGGCGTCTCCGGGTCTTTGGCTGTCTCTGAATAGTTGGGCTTTGGCGCGGGCGTGGGGGCCGCGCTTCCGCCGCCCCCGCCGTTGTTCTCCTGGTCCGGCTTGGGGGTGGGGTCTGGCGTCGGGGTCGGAGTAGGGG
>ERZ1034901.707-NODE-707-length-25651-cov-8.167565_pt1 | contig 25651 bp, 20 predicted proteins | sample MGYA00520628_ERZ1034901 | MGnify/ENA primary metagenome ERZ1034901 (study PRJEB33766, sample SAMN09781783) | gut metagenome | biome: gut microbiome | host: Homo sapiens | place: Madagascar | study: EMG produced TPA metagenomics assembly of the PRJNA485056 data set... | reverse complement strand
AAGAATGGGAGTATGTGACTAGCTGGCATAAGGAGAATACTGATGCAGACCTTGTAAGTACCAGCAAAAAGCTGGAAGTAGAGGGTGATTGGTATTACAGAGTAAGATGTGTTCATTCCGCGGATGGAGACATGAGTGATTCTGCGACGGATGGCCTATATGTGGAGGAACCATAGTGACGTCACATTCCCCACAGGAACCGCAGATTCCTGATGTTGATGCATAAGTTCTGGCAGGAAAGCTGTAACGGAAGTCTATGAGGATAGTAGAGAACAAACAGGAGACAGATTCTCTGGGTTACACACAACATATCAGGTCGTAGGGATATATGCGACCGCCCCGAATCATAGATGGACAGAACAGCCGGAGAGCCTGGCAGCGTCATCTGTTCTTGTATTAATGAAAACTGAATATGGAAAAGTGCTGCTGTGGCTTTTGGAAGTGGAGAGACAAAAGTGAACAGTAAACAGCACGAAAAAGGAAAAGAGACCGAGGGAGACGGTCTCTTTTTCTTAAATCAGGTTACACGTATTTATGAATGCTTACTGTGCCAATGCCTGACGAAGTGCTTTTGCGAGCTGGTCCGGACAGGATGTTGGCTTGAATCCGCACTGGATTCCTTCCAGACGCTTGATGGCATCTTCGGCCTTCATGCCGGTTACCAGTTTTGAGATGCCCTGCAGATTGCCGTCACATCCACCGATGAATTCTACTGATTTTATTACATCACCGTCCAGCTCCAGATTGATCAGCTGTGAACAGGTGCCGCGTGTTTTATACTGCATATCTTAAATCCTCCTACTTTGATAAAATCTATCGGCATTATAACAGAAGCAGATAGAAAATACCAGAGTAAAAATGTGCACAGAATTATAGAGTCATCATGAAAAACATGGTATACTATCGGAGGTAGAAAAGGAGGACGAGACATGATCGGTATTATCGGAGCTATGGATGAAGAAGTAGCAGCATTAAAAGAGAAGATGGAAGTGGAGAAGGTAACAGACCGGGCTTCTATGCAATTTGTGGAAGGTAAGCTAGAAGGTAAAGAGGTGACTGTAGTGCGCAGCGGTATTGGTAAGGTCAATGCGGCAGTGTGCGCACAGATTCTGGCATCGGAATTTCATGTAGATACATTGATTAATACAGGAATCGCGGGTTCGCTGGATGCAAAGATTGATATTGGAGACATGGTGATTTCTACCGATGCACTTCATCATGATATGGATGCAACTGCATTTGGTTATCCGTTGGGAGAAGTGCCGAGAATGGATATTCTGGCGTTTCCGGCAGATGAGAAGCTGATCCGTCTGGCAGTAGAGGCGAATGAGGAAGCGAATCCGGATATTCATACGTTTACCGGAAGAGTGGTAAGCGGAGATCAGTTTGTGGCTTCTGATGAAGTGAAAGAGAAGATCCGCAGTAATTTTGGCGGACTGTGTACGGAGATGGAGGGAGCTGCAATTGCTCATACCGCATACCTCAATGACATTTCGTATGTCATTATTCGTGCTATTTCGGACAAGGCGGATGGCAGTGCTTCTGAGGACTATCCGACCTTTGAGAAGAAAGCAATTGCCCACAGTGTACGCCTTGTGGAGAAATTAATGACAAAGCTTGCATAGTGTTATGGCTGAATGTGAGGTGACCAGATCTGACAGAGATGGACAAGCCTGACAGAATATGAGAAAACTCGCAGAACTCTATGCGAAATATGAAGAACGGTTTTTCCGCCCTCGTTCGGTGTTTCGAGTATAATCGAAACAAAGAAGGAGGGCATTTATTATGTTGGAAATGATAATGGACAGGCATTTGCAGTTTGTGCTGCTGGGGGCTGTGGCATCGATTGGGCTGATCAGTAAAATTATTACAGGGGTGACACTTAAGAAATTGGTATGGGCGGCAGCAAATATGGGGAAAAGCACGCATCCGTTGATGCGCCTGATCCGGGCAAAATATGAACATGCGTGTATGGTAAGTGATCGCGTGCAAAATGTGGAAGTGTTTGTGGAGAAATACATATATGAATACCGGATTGCAGGATTGTCACTTCACAGCTGGCGAAGATTAGAAAAGGGGACGGCGTGGATCTGTGCGGCAATCGGTGTATTGGCAGCACTTGGAGAATACGTGCTTCATGGAATGAATGATCAGGTACTGCGTAATGGTGCGTTTGGACTGGCCGCAGGCGTTATTTTATTTGCACTGCGGGTGTCAGTAGATGAGAACTATCGTCTGCAGGCAATACGCACATATATGGTAGATTATCTGGATAATTTCTGTGCGCGCAAATACGAAAAGAACCGGGAAAAGAGTATGTCAAAATACGAAGAAGAATCAGCACCGGAGATTATGCCAGAGAAGAAGCAGGAACTGGAACAGAAGCCTGTTCCGGAACTTATGCCTGAAAATATACCGGTAAAGGAACCGACAAGAGAAACCATAAGAGAACTGGAGAAAGGTCCTGAAAGAGAACCGGAGAAAGTCCCTAAAAAAGAAGCAGAGAAAGTTTCTGAAAGAGAGCCTGCAAGGGAGCCTGTGACAAAGCCGACGCCTGTAAGGCAGGATAAAAATGTATCTAAGGAAGTGTTGATCCGGGAAATTCTGGAAGAATATCTGGCGTGATAATGAGAAGAAGGTCTTTTTGAATGCGGAGAGTCAAATGCGAGACAAATTAGACTGCATATCTTGATATAAGGTATGTAAACTGGTAAAATAGATAAAGAAATTTATCATAGGAATAAGGATGGTAATATGGAAAGATTATATGACAGACTGAGTGCTTATCAGGCATCGCCTTATTACGGATTCCATATGCCGGGGCATAAGAGACAGGCATCCTGGGGGGAGAATCTGCCATTTGGAATTGATATCACGGAGATTGAAGGGTTTGATGACCTTCATCACGCAAGTGGAATCCTGAAAGATGCGCAGGAGCTGACTGCCAGAGTGTACGGCGCAGAAGAAAGCCGTTTTCTGGTAAATGGAAGTACAGTAGGAATCCTGAGTGCGATACTTGGCTGCACGAAGAAGGGCGACAAGATATTATTTGCCAGACAATGTCACAAATCAGTCTATCACGCAGTCTATCTGAATGAATTGAATCCGGTCTATCTGTATCCGGAATTTGATGAGGATTTACATCTGAATACTTATATTTCTGTAAGCGCAGTGAAGACTGCGCTTATGGAGCATTCGGACATACGCGCTGTGGTAATCGTGTCTCCGACATATGATGGCGTGATTTCTGATGTGGAAGGAATTGCCGAAGTGGTGCATGCATATGGTATTCCACTGATCGTGGATGAGGCGCATGGAGCACATCTGGGATTTCATCCGTATTTTGATAAAAATGCACTGGCAAAAGGAGCCGATGTGGTAATTCACAGCGTTCACAAGACACTGCCGTCGCTTACACAGACAGCTATTTTGCATGTACAGGGTGAGCTTGCAGATCGCAGAAGGATCTTCCGCTATCTGGACATGCTGCAGTCCAGCAGTCCTTCGTATGTGCTGATGGCATCTATCGATAACTGTGTGCATCTGCTGGCGGAGAAACGAGACGAGATGTTCGTGCCGTATGTGAAGAGATTACAGGAAGCCCGGGCACAGCTGAAGCAGATGAAGTACCTGAAGCTTTTGGAGACAGAGCATTATGACTGGTCTAAGATTGTCGTATCGGCGAAGGGAGTTGGCCTCAGCGGAAGGGAACTGTATCGCATTTTGCGTGTAAAATACCATTTGCAGATGGAGATGGCAGCAGGGACTTATGTGATTGCGATGACGTCGGTCAGCGATACGGATGAAGGTTTTCGGAGATTAGTAAAGGCATTTCTGGAAATAGACAGCGAGATCGGATTGAAAAATGAGCAGACGAACGCGGGCAAACAGATGGCGCTGAACGATGTGGTGGATGCCATGGAGGATGCTATGGGAAGACTCCCTAAGAATTCGCGGGTCATGAACAGTGCCAGGGCTCTGGAAATTCCAGTGGAAGAGACCGAGATGGTATTATGGGAAGAGAGTGTGGGCAGAATATCAGTGGAATATGCCTATCTTTATCCGCCGGGAAGTCCGTTGATCGTGCCGGGTGAACAGGTGACAGAAGAGGCGGTAAGGTTGCTGCAAGATTACCGAAAAGTAGGATTTTCCATAGAGGGATTAGAAAAAGACGATTATCTGCGAGTGCAAAAAAACTGGTAAAATGACCGTAGATATAGTAAGATACACAAGAGAATGAGGATCAGACATGGGGAAGATATATTGCATGATGGGGAAAAGTTCATCGGGAAAGGATACGCTGTATCAGAAGGTTCTGGAGCGACTGCCACAGATACACAGGGTAGTGCCGTATACGACCAGACCGATCCGGGAAGGCGAGCAGGACGGAGTGGAATATCATTTCGTGGATGATAAGCAGCTTGCCGAGTTGGAAACAGACGGTAAGATTGTGGAGCTTCGGGCATATAACACGGTACATGGTATCTGGAAATATTTTACCGTAGATGACGGTCAGATTGACCTGGAGCAAGGTGATTATCTGCTGATCGGCACACTGGAGACCTATGAGAAGATCCGGGAATATTATGGTGCAGAGCATCTGGTTCCGATCTATATAGAAGTGGAAGATGGGGAACGGCTTGCAAGAGCACTGGAACGGGAGCGCAGACAGGCGGTTCCAAAGTATAAAGAGATGTGCCGGAGATTTCTTGCGGATGAAGAAGATTTCTGCGAGGAGAATCTGAAGCGTCTCGGGATAGATAAAAGATATAGAAATACGGACATGGAGACATGTCTAAATGAGATAACAGGAGTGATGTGCAATGGGAAGCTTTAAGGACGTAGTAGGACATAAAAATATTATCGAATATATTCAGAACGCAGTGAACGCCAATAAGGTCTCTCATGCGTACATTCTAAATGGAGAACGTGGTTCGGGTAAGAAGATGCTGGCAACGCTTTTTGCAGAGACGCTGCTTTGTGAGGAACAGGGAAGCTCGCCTTGCAACAAGTGTCATTCCTGCAAACAGACAGATAGTGGTAATCATCCGGATGTGATCTGGGTGCAGCATGAGAAGCCGAATACGATCAGTGTTGATGACATTCGTACACAGCTGAATAACGATATTGAGATCAAGCCGTATCAGGGACCATATAAGATTTATATCGTGCCGGAGGCAGATCTGATGACGACGCAGGCGCAGAATGCATTGCTGAAGACATTGGAAGAGCCACCGGAGTATGCGGTGATCTTTCTCCTGACTGAGAATGCAGAGAAGCTTCTTCCGACCATCACTTCCAGATGTGTCATGTTGAAGCTGCGCAATATCCGCGATAAGCTGATCCGCAAATACCTGATGGAGAAGCTGGAAGTGCCGGATTACAAGGCTGATATCTGTACGGCATTTGCACAGGGCAATATGGGTAAAGCAATCATGTTGGCACAGTCCGAACATTTCGGGGAGATCCGTGATGAAGTAGTCCAGCTTTTGAAATATATCCATGATATGGAAATCAGTGAGATCGAAAAAGCGATCAAGAGATGTCAGGCATATAAATTAGAAATCAATGATTATCTGGATATTATTATGATATGGTATCGAGATGTGTTATTATATAAAGCGACCAAAGATGTGAATGAGATTGTATTTAAGGATCAGGTATCCAGCATCAAGGAGCAGGCGACCAGAAGTTCATATGAAGGTATCGAACTGATACTGGAAAGTCTTGAAAAAGCGAAGACCAGACTGGATGCGAATGTTAATTTCGAGCTGGTTATGGAGCTTCTGTGTCTTACAATAAAGGAGAACGGCTAAATGATAAAAGTAATTGGAGTAAGATTCCGCACGGCAGGAAAAATCTATTTCTTCTCGCCAGGAGGACTGGAACTGAAAGCGGGAGATAAAGTAATCGTAGAGACTGCGCGTGGCGTGGAGTTTGGTTCAGTGGTGACCGGTATAAAAGAGGTGCCGGATGATCAGATATCCCAGCCATTGAAACCGGTTATCCGAATTGCCACCCAGGATGATGTGCGGAGAGAGGCAAAGAACCGGGAAAAGGAAAAAGATGCATTTAAGATCTGTCAGGAAAAGATCCGCAAGCACGGATTGGAAATGAAACTGATCGATGCAGAATATACATTTGATAATAATAAAGTACTGTTTTATTTTACCGCGGATGGACGTATCGACTTCCGTGAACTGGTAAAGGATCTGGCAAGTGTATTCCGTACCAGAATCGAATTGCGGCAGATTGGCGTCCGCGATGAGACAAAGATCCGCGGAGGCATTGGCATTTGCGGAAGACCGCTGTGCTGTCATACTTATTTGACAGAATTTGCACCGGTATCGATCAAGATGGCGAAGGAGCAGAATCTGTCATTGAATCCGACTAAGATTTCAGGTGTGTGTGGACGCTTGATGTGCTGTCTGACCAATGAGGAAGAGACATACGAAGAGTTGAACAGTCATTTACCATCTATCGGTGACTATGTGACCACACCGGAGAAGCTGAAGGGAGAAGTACAGTCGGTAAATGTACTGCGTCAGACGGTTAAGGTTATTGTATCACTGGATAATGACGAAAAGGAAGTTCGTGATTATAAAGTGGATGAACTTCGGTTCAAACCGCGTCGCAGAAAGAACAATCGTGTTTCTAAAGAAGAAATGAAGGAACTCAGAGGTCTGGAAGAGAAGAACGGAGCATCCAAATTAAACGATGAGTAGAGAATACGATAAGAATGAGCTGATCCATCCGGGCGAACGTCTGGATGATCTGCAGACGGGCGGATATTATCTGATCCAGGATCCGTCCAGATTCTGTTTTGGTATTGATGCAGTGTTGCTGTCGTCTTTTGCCCGTGTGAAGCGAGGCGAGAAAGCATTGGATCTTGGAACCGGAACCGGTGTGATTCCGATTCTGCTGGAATCCAAGAATCAGGGCGCATTTTACGGCGGTCTGGAGATTCAGGAAGCCAGCGCGGATATGGCGAGACGGAGTGTGCAGTATAATGATCTGGAACAGAAAATCGAGATAAAGACCGGAGATATCAAAGAGGCGGCAGCCCTGTATGGCGCAGCCTCTTTTGAAGTTATTACGGTAAATCCTCCGTATATGATCGGAGAGCATGGTCTGAAAAATGACAACGAAGCCAAGTACATTGCCAGACATGAAGTGTACTGTACACTGCGGGATGTGGTGGAACAGAGCGCGAAGTTATTGAAAGACAAGGGCAGATTCTATATGGTTCATCGTCCGTTCCGGCTGCCGGAGATCATGTGTGAGATGTGCAGGGCAAAGCTGGAACCGAAGCGGATGCGTCTCGTATATTCCAGAGTCGATAAGGAACCGAGTATGGTGTTGATCGAAGGCATGAAGAATGGCAGACCACGGATGCAGGTGGAAGCACCGCTGATCGTATATGAACAGGATGGAAGTTATACAGAAGAAGTACTGGCTATGTACGGCGATATGAAGAAGAGCCGGGAAGAGAGATAGGATAGCAGAACGGCAGAGTAAAAGATAAGAAATAAAGCACAGTTACAGGAGGATAACTATGAATCCGGGAACATTATATTTGTGTGCGACACCAATCGGCAATCTGGAAGATATGACATTTCGGGTAATTCGGACATTGAAAGAAGTGGATATGATCGCGGCAGAAGATACCCGTAACAGTATCAAGTTGCTGAACCATTTTGAGATTAAGACACCGATGACCAGTTACCATGAATATAACAAAATTGAAAAAGGACATAAGTTAGTACAGATGCTTCTGGAGGGCAAGAATCTGGCACTGATCACAGATGCGGGTACACCGGGTATTTCTGATCCGGGAGAAGAACTGGTGCAGATGTGTTATGAGGCCGGAGTGCCGGTAACATCGTTGCCGGGAGCTGCAGCATGTATTACTGCACTCACACTATCGGGATTGTCCACCAGAAGATTTGCATTTGAAGCATTTCTCCCATCGGACAAAAAAGAACGGCAGCAGGTACTGGAAGAGCTGAAAAATGACACTCGCACGGTTATCTGCTACGAAGCACCGCATCGATTGGTGAAGACGTTAAAGGAATTACTGGAAGCGCTTGGCGACCGTCGGATTACTATCTGCCGGGAACTGACGAAGAAGCATGAGACCGCATGGCAGACACATATTGCGGAAGCTTGTGAGTATTATCAGGAAAATGCGCCAAAAGGGGAATGTGTACTGGTGATCGAGGGCAGAAGCCGGGAGGAACTGAAGGCAGAAGAGCAGGAGCAGTGGGAACAAATGCCGTTAGAAGCACATATGGAACATTATGAGTCTCAGGGCATGGATCACAAATCGGCAATGAAGCGGGTAGCGAAAGATCGTGGAGTCAGCAAACGCGATATATACAGAATGCTACTTGAACTTGGACAATCTGACTAAGAATCGGTAAAAAGATTGTTCAATCTGGTCATAGTAACCAAAGAATGGATTCGGTATAATGGATGACAGTAGAAAAAGACTGTTTACTCAGGAGGAACGAACATGGCAAGTTTATCATTAAAACATATTAATAAAACATATCCAAACGGATATGAAGCAGTAAAAGATTTTAATCTCGAGATTGAAGATAAAGAGTTTATTATCTTTGTCGGACCATCAGGATGTGGTAAGTCTACAACACTTCGTATGATCGCAGGTCTGGAAGATATTACAGGTGGAGAGTTATACATTGGCGACACCAAGATGAATGATGTAGATCCTAAGGATCGTGATATCGCGATGGTATTCCAGAACTATGCCCTGTATCCTCATATGACTGTATATGACAATATGGCATTTGGACTGAAGCTCCGTAAAGTGCCGAAAGACCAGATTGATAAGATGGTTCGTGAAGCAGCTAAGATTCTTGATCTGGAGCCATTGTTGGATCGTAAGCCGAAGGCATTGTCAGGTGGTCAGCGTCAGCGAGTAGCGATGGGACGTGCGATCGTGCGTGATCCTAAGGTATTCCTGATGGATGAGCCACTGTCTAACCTGGATGCCAAGCTTCGTGGACAGATGCGAGTAGAGATTTCCAGACTGCATCAGAGACTGGGAACTACCATTATCTATGTAACACATGACCAGACAGAGGCTATGACACTGGGAACCAGAATCGTAGTTATGAATGGTGGTATCGTACAGCAGGTAGATACACCACAGGTATTGTATGATAAGCCGAATAACCTGTTCGTAGCAGGATTTATCGGATCTCCACAGATGAACTTTGTAGATGCGCTTTGCTGCGTGGAAGGGGACGGCGTGATCCTGTCTCTGCAGGATGCAGATATCCGCCTGCCGAAGGACAAAGCTAAGAAGCTGATCGATGGTGGATATGATGGAAAGAGAGTTGTTCTTGGTATTCGTCCGGAAGATATTCATGATGATCCGGAATATCTGGCAGCACACCGTGATACAGTGATCACAGCAAAGATCCGTGTATATGAGATGCTGGGAGCGGAAGTATTCCTGTATTTCGATTACGATGGAGCGAATATGACTGCAAGAGTAAAACCAGATACCAAGGCAAGAACGAATGATATGATCGATTTTGCACTTGATCCGGAGAAGATCCATGTATTCGATAAAGAGACCGAATTGACGATTACAAACTAGAATATTGGAAAAATTATAAAGAGACACAGGAGACGATGAGGATTCATCGTCTCCATTTGTATTCATAAACTGCATTACCATATTATGGATTACAGACTTTACCGAAATAGTATAGGCGACAGGGCGGAACGACACAATTTCTCACAAATTAACACGAATTATGTATAATAGACATATGTTGTGTGGGCAGGGGAATCAGAAAGAAGGTGCGTATGAAAATAAAGGTAATTCTCCCGATAATGGTTGCAACCGTGGTGGTGTGCAGTTATATTAAATATCAGAAAACAGAAGTTGAGATTGCACGCTTTGATTATCGCATGCGGGTGATGAAAGAAGAAAGCTACAGGATGCAGAATGGGAGGGGATTGTTTGCTGACGAATCAGGTGATTCAGAAAACAATACAGGATATCAAGAGAGTATCGGGATATGAGATTTCACTGTGGGGAGCGGATGGAGAGAGTGTGGCGTCATCCGCATCGGAGTCTGAGGCTCTGAAAGACAAAGTAAAAAGCTTCATAGAAGACAGTGAAATGGAAGATATATCGGAGAGAGCGGATGAAGAGACAGCGTTATTTGCCATATATGCAGACAGTGCACTGGAGTATGTGATGGCACTGACCGGGACTGGCGATGACCGTATGCTGGCCGGGCGTATGGGTGTTATTCAGGTGGTTGGGCTGATGAAAGCATGCGGGGAACAGATGGATAAAGATCGTTTTATTCAGAATTTACTGTTAGACAATCTGCTTGTGGTGGACATTTACAATCGTGCAAGAAAGCTGCACATTGCAAATGAGCGACGGAGAGTCGTGTTTATCGTAGAACCGAAGGATGAGAATGACAATCTGGTACTTGAAACAATGCGTGGACTTTATGGTATGGGAACCAGGGATTTTGTTACAGCGGTAGACGAAGGACATATTATATTAGTAAAAGAACTGGAAAATAAAGAGGATTACCCGGAGATCCTGCAGATGGCGAAAGTAATCGTAGATACTCTGAGTATGGAAGCAATGGTGAATGTGAGAGTATCCTACGGAACGATCGTGCAGGAGCTGAAAGAGGTATCTCGTTCATATAAAGAAGCGGACATGGCACTGGAAGTGGGACGGGTATTTTATGGAGAGCGCGGTGTGCTGGCATATAATGAACTTGGCATCGGACGTCTTGTCCATCAGCTGCCAAGATCTCTGTGCGAAATGTTTCTAAAAGAAGTGCTGGCTGTAAATGCAACGGAGATGTTCGATGATGAAGAACTGGTCACGGTATATGCATTTTTCGATAATAATCTTAATATTTCTGAGACAGCCCGTAAGTTATTTATACACCGGAATACGCTGGTGTATCGTCTGGAGAAGATTCAGCGGAAGACAGGTCTGGATGTCAGAGTCTTTGAGGACGCACTGACATTTAAGATTGCGGTTATGGTAGAAAAGCATTTGAAATATCTGAATAACCAATAATAAAGGGCGGTTGCTTATTGTATGGCAACCGCTTTTTGTGTTACACTAAACAAACGAAGTCAGTCCATTAAGAGGGGCTGGAAGGAGGAGAAAAATATGGTAAAACTTTACGATAAAGGTGTATATCTTCTGAAAGGAACAGAGATTGCAGAAGATGTGCGTCAAGTGGAGCAGAAGACCGGACAGAAGATATCCAGAGAGGAAGCCTTAAAGCAGACGATGGCTTACCGCATTCTGGAATCGCACAATACATCCGGCAATATGGAACGGCTGCAGATTAAGTTTGATAAGCTGACCTCTCACGACATTACATTTGTCGGTATTATACAGACTGCGAGAGCATCCGGACTGGAAAAATTTCCGATTCCTTATGTCCTGACTAATTGCCACAATTCGCTGTGTGCAGTCGGAGGTACGATCAATGAAGATGATCACATGTTTGGACTGACATGTGCGAAGAAATATGGCGGCGTGTATGTACCGCCTCATCAGGCTGTTATCCATCAGTTTGCCAGAGAGATGCTGGCAGGTGGCGGCAAGATGATTCTTGGTTCTGACAGCCACACTCGTTATGGTGTGTTGGGTACTATGGCAATGGGCGAGGGCGGACCGGAGCTTGTAAAGCAGCTGTTGAATAAGACTTACGATATCCGTATGCCAGAGGTCATTGCAATCTATCTGGACGGCGAGCCGAGGAAGGGCGTCGGTCCTCAGGATGTGGCACTGGCGATTATCGGTGCGACATTCGGTAATGGATATGTGAATAATAAGGTTATGGAATTTGTCGGTCCCGGTGTGGATAAGCTGAGTGCAGATTTCCGTATCGGTATCGATGTTATGACCACAGAGACCACCTGTCTGTCTTCTATCTGGAAGACGGATGAGAAGATCCGCGAGTTCTATGAGATTCACGGACGTGAGGATGATTATAAAGAACTGAATCCGGGAGCAGTGACGTACTATGACGGTATGGTATATGTAAATCTGAGTGAGATCAAACCGATGATCGCAATGCCGTTCCATCCGTCCAATGTATACACGATCGATGAAGTTAATGCGAATTTGGAAGATATTCTTCATGAAGTAGAGAAGAAGGCGTTGGTAAGTCTGGATGGCGCGGTAGATTATTCGTTGCAGAGCAAGATTGTAGACGGCAAGCTCTATGTGGATCAGGGACTGATCGCGGGATGTGCTGGCGGTGGATTTGAAAATATTTGCGCGGCAGCAGACATTATCAAGGGCAAATATATCGGTGCGGACGAATTTACATTCAGCGTATATCCGGCAAGTACGCCGATTTATATGGAGCTGGTGAAAAATGGAGCAGTGGCTGATTTGATTGAATCCGGAGCGATTGTGAAGACGGCGTTCTGCGGACCATGCTTTGGTGCGGGAGATACTCCGGCGAACAACGCATTCTCAATCCGTCACTCTACCCGTAACTTCCCGAACAGAGAAGGATCGAAACTTCAGAGTGGACAGATCGCGTCAGTAGCATTGATGGATGCGCGTTCCATTGCAGCAACTGCAGCGAATAAAGGCTTTCTGACACCTGCAACGGATCTGGACGTACAGTACAAGGGACAGAAGTATCACTTCGACAGTAAGATCTATGCGAACCGTGTGTTTGACAGTCATGGCGTGGCAGATCCGTCTGTGGAGATTAAATTTGGACCGAATATCAAGGACTGGCCGGAAATGCAGCCACTGCCACAGAACTTGTTACTGAAAGTAGTATCAGAGATCCACGATCCGGTAACGACGACAGATGAGCTGATTCCGTCAGGCGAGACATCTTCTTACCGTTCTAATCCACTTGGACTCGCGGAATTTGCACTGTCAAGAAAAGATCCGGGATATGTAGGACGGGCAAAAGAAGTACAGAAGGCACAGAAAGCAATCGAGGCAGACACCTGCCCGAAGACAGCACTGCCAGAATTACAGACAATCATGAGTAAGGTGCATGATAACTTTGAAGGTGTAAACCGGAGTAATCTGGGAATCGGAAGCACGATATTTGCGGTAAAACCAGGAGATGGTTCGGCAAGAGAACAGGCAGCGTCCTGCCAGAAGGTACTTGGCGGCTGGGCTAATATTGCCAACGAATACGCGACCAAGAGATATCGTTCGAATCTGATCAACTGGGGTATGCTGCCATTTATCACAGAAGAAGATCATGAGCATCTGAGCTTCAAGAACGGAGATTATATCTTTGTACCGGATATCCGAAAAGCGGTAGAAGATAAAGATGAAGTTATCCATGCATATGTGATCGGAGATGAGATCACAGAATTGTCATGGAAGCTCGGCGAGCTGACAGACGTAGAAAGAGAGATTATCCTAAAAGGATGTCTGATCAATTACTATAGAGGATAATTGAGAAAGTAAAATGAGGAACTCAAATTTAAAGAAAAATTTGAGTTCCTTTTTTAGATCCTGTGAATATTACTTTAGATTCTTGAATAAACTAAAAAAAAGTGATAGAATCTAAAAAAAGATATGGAGGAACTAAAATGACAGCGGAAGAACTATATGAGAAACTGAAAAAAATTCAGAAAATGAAATGCGAATCTCAAACATTGGAACTTAAAACCGCGAAAGATGGATGCCCTAAGAGATTATATGATACGTTGTCGAGTTTCTCGAATCAGGATGACGGCGGAACGATAATCTTTGGTATTGATGAAAAAAAGGATTATAAAGAAACCGGAGTTTATGATGCGCAGGATATCCAAAAGAAAATTAACGAGCAATGTCTGCAAATGCAGCCAGTTGTCAGACCGTTATTGACTGTCATTGAAAAGGATGGAAAGTTTTTTGTCTCGGCAGAAATACCAGGAATCGATATTACTGAAAGACCGTGTTATTATCAAGGACGTGGACGTTTGAAAGGATCGTATACACGTATTGGCGATAGTGATGAGCCAATGACAGAATACGAAGTATATAGTTACGAAGCTTATCGGAAAAAATACCAGGATGATATCAGAGAAGTATCTCGTGTGACAATGGCATCGCTGGATCAGACATTGTTGGATGAGTATATCAATCAATTAAAAAAAGGAAAACCTCGTTTAGCGGCAGTTGAAAATCAGTCTATATATGAATTGATGAGTATAAAGAGAAATAATGAGGTCACACTCAGTGCTACGATGATGTTTAGTCCCTATCCACAAGCATATTTTCCACAATTATGTATTGCGGCAGTTGTAGTACCAGGAAATGAAATGGGAGAAACTGGAGAAGCTGGAGAGCGCTTTTTGGATAATCAGCGGATCGAAGGAAATATTCCGGATATGTTGAGTGAGGCATTGCAATTTGTTAAACGCAATATGCGGGTGAAAAGCATTATAGATGTAGAAACTGGTAAACGGGAAGATCGAACAGACTATCCGATTATGGCAGTCAGAGAAGCAGTGATAAATGCACTGGTGCACAGGGATTACAGTATTCATACGGAAGGAATGCCAATTCAGATTATTATGTATGATGATCGTCTGGAAATTCATAATCCAGGAGGAATATATGGACGCATCCGTATAGATCAGTTAGGTAAAGTACAGCCAGATACGAGAAATCCGGTATTAGCATCAGAATTAGAAGTGCTTGGTATTACCGAGAATCGTTATTCCGGTATACCAACGATTCGAAGAGAAATGAAAAAATATAATTTGAAAGAACCGGAATTTTCAGATGAACGCGGAAGTTTTATTGTTAAGTTTTATAAAATGGCAGCGAAGAATGAAATAGAAACTATGGAAGATGATGAAATTCAAAACCTATTGCTATTTTGTAAAACACCGCGTACAAGAAAAGAGATAGCAGAATATTTGGGATTATCGTCTATTACTTATGCGATTCAAAAGTATGTAATGCCGTTGGTGGAGGTTGGAAAGATAAAAATGAGTATTCCGGAAAAACCGAAAAGTCCAAAGCAGTTATATTATAGTGAATAAAAAATTAAATTTGTTGAGAAAGTGAAATGAGGAACTCAAATTTTGGGAAAAATTTGAGTTCCTTTTTTAGATCCTTAAAAGAACTCAAATAGAATCTGAAAAATTAAAATAAAAATCTAAAATTTAATGCAACAAATCGTGAATTCCAGTAATCTTATATATAGATACCGGAGTCATAAGTCATGAACCACGAAACAATCCGTATGGTATCGATGAGTAAACAAGAAAATGAAATTCGAAGGAGGTACAGCATGAAATGTGATGCGGCAGCATTTGCCGGAATGTATGAGACTATCTATAAAGACCTGTACCGCTATGCATTGTGTATGATGAGGAATCCCCATGATGCGGAGGATGTAGTGAGCGAGACCGTTATAAAAGGGTATGAGAGGATACATACGCTGCGCAGCGAGGATGCGTTCAAAAGCTGGATGTTTACGATATTGTCAAATGTGTGCAAGCGCAAATGGAAGGCAATGGCGAAGCAGAGTCCGGTGGAGAATGAAAATGTGTGGGAGCAATTATCGGACGAGGCGGCGGGAGAAGATATGATGAATCTGCGCCTTGATCTCCGGCGTGCACTGGCAGTGCTTTCTGAGGAGGAGCGGATGATCATCGGTCTGTCGGTGTATGGTGGATATCAGAGTCAGGAGATCAGCAAGATTCTCCATATGAAAGATGGGACAGTACGTTCTAAGAGAAGTAGGGCAATCGGTAAGATGAGTATGGTGTTGAAGAAGGGAGGCGCAGGTTATGAATAAATGGGAAGAAGATATGATAGAACAGCTGCGCAAGGAATCAGAAGATATCCAGATTCCAGACAGTCTGCAGCCGGATCGGATAGAAAAACGGTTGTCAGAGCGACCGAAAAAGTATCACTGGAAGAAGGGGTATACGGCAGGACTCGCGGCAGCTTGTTGTCTGCTGGTATGCGGCGCAGTGTGGGGGATTCAGAAAAGCCCACAGAGAGTATCACCTGTAGAAAAACAAGATACAGCAACCAATCAGGCTGAGAGTTCCGACATTCAGACAGCGAAAAGCTATGATCAGATCTATGAATATCTGCAAGCGAATCAGGATGACCAATATGGCACAGATACCGGAATGCTGGAACGGGGCGTTGTGACGGAATCAGCAGAAGATTCATCGAGCACGAATTCGGCGGCGGCCGTGGATACAGGAATGGCGCAGAACAGCAAATCCTCAGAAAATGCAGTGTATTCAGAAACCAATGTACGTCAGGAAGGTGTAGACGAAGCAGATGTGGTTAAGACAGATGGACGTTATCTGTATACATTAAAAGATAATGGCAGGTCTGTGGCAATTGTGGATACTGCAAATGGAGAATTGCAGATGGTTATTTCTATACCGGTTGAAGCTGATGATCAAGCCAGGGAATTCTATGTCAGTGATGGTCATCTGATTCTCATCAGCGAATTTAATCAGGAGAGAGAGGATGGTGCCTGGACGTATGCTTCGACAGATACAAGGGTGACAACTTATGATATTACAGATCCGGAGAAGCCAGAGAAGGCAGGGGAAGTGACACAGAGTGGATCTTACACATCCTCTCGTTTGACGGACGGACATCTGTATCTGTTTAGCCAGTATTCGGTCGATGTAACGAGTGGAATCACACCAAAAGACGAGAAAGATTATATTCCGTATGTGAATCAGCAGATGCTGGAGGCAGATGACATTTACCTGCCGCCATTTTCTCAGGCATATATGTACGAAGTGGTAAGTTCGGTAGATATTGCGAAGCCAGGAGAGATTCAGGACAGCAAAGCCATTTTCAGCGATGGCGGGGAACTCTATGTGAGCAACGACAACATCTATTGGTATGAGACTCGATGGTCAGAAAAAACGGAGACCGTGATAAAGCGTATGTCTTATAAAGATGGGAAACTGAAAGCAGAGGCATCCGGCAAGGTAGATGGATATATCAATGATTCGTTCAGTATTGATGAATATGATGGCTATCTGCGGGTGGTCACTACCGATGACGAGACGAATGGATTATATATTCTGGATTCAAAGATGAAGGAAGTTGGATCGATCACCGGGCTTGCAGAGGGAGAACAGGTATATTCTGCGAGACTGTTGGGAGACACAGGGTATTTTGTGACATATGAGCAGACAGATCCGTTGTTTTCCGTAGATCTGTCAGATCCGAAGAATCCGGAGATCATCGGGAAACTAAAGATACCAGGATTTTCCGAATATCTGCATTTCTATGGAGAAAATCTGTTGCTTGGCATCGGTATGGATGTGGATGAGGATGGATTTACCACGAATGGCGTGAAGCTGTCCATGTTTGATATCAGTGACAGCAGTGATGTGAAAGAGATACAGAAGTACACACTGGAAAATGTCTACAGCGCAGCTGTGATGTATGATTACAAGGCAGTGCTGATTGATCCGGAGAAAAATGTGATCGGATTTGCGGCAGATGGAAACAATGGTGAGAATTATTATGTGTTTTCCTATAACGATACGAATGGATTTGAATGTCTGATGAATGAAACGGTTAATGGAAATGGTTACCAGTCGGCGCGAGGAGTCTACGTGGACAACACATTGTATGTGGTCAAGGGAAACATTATCGAAGCCTATGATATGGCAGATTATCAGAAAACAGGAGACTTGATCTTGTAGAAAAATGTCATTTGAAATAGTAAAGAAATTGTAACAGATTTTTAACAACTTACCGCGAAAATTTTGACAATGAATACACCGTATGTTAAACTGAAATAAGCTATATAAAAACATAGTTTGCAGTATTACTGAAACATTTTGAGGTGAGAACATTGGATAAATATGAATATCGGGTAAAAACAGAGCAGATGCTGGAGCATATGGAGCGCAAGCGTTACAAAAAAGCGATGGAGATTGCGGATACCATAGACTGGCGTCGGGTGAAGAATCCGGCGATGCTGAACAGCGTCAGTGAGATATATGAGTTTAACGGAGAATATCAGAAGAGCAGGGATGTGTTGTTTGTGGCATATGATCGTGCTCCAAACAGCAGAAAGACGATCTATCGTCTGGGAACACTGGCACTCAGACTGAATGATGTGGATGAAGCTTCCGATTGCTATGAAGAATTTGTGAAGCTGGCACCGAAAGATCCGAATCAGTACATTTTAAAATATAAGATTCTGAAGGCGCGTCATGCACCGCTGTCTGAGCAGATTGATGCGCTGGAAGAATTTAAGAAAGCAGAATATATTGAAAAATGGGCATACGAGTTAGCATGTCTGTATGATCAGACCGGTATGACGGCAGAGTGTCTGGAGGAATGTGATGATCTGATCCTGTGGTTCAGCGAAGGTAAATACGTTTATAAAGCGATGGAGCTTAAGATGAAGTATAAGCCGCTGACACCGCTTCAGCAGGAGAAATACAACAGCCAGAAGAAAGCATATGAGCATCCGGTGGCTGAGTCTGAAGAAGAAGCAGAGGAACAGCAGGAAGAGGAAGCTAAGGCGGTTGAAGAAGCACCGGAGAATGTCGTGGCAGAATCCCCTGAAAAAGACACAGATAAAGATGAGGATAAAGAAGCGGAGAGATCGATTCTCAGAGAAGAACCAAAAGAGGTATCTACAGAAGATATCGCAGCAAAGGCTCTTGCAGCAGTAGCTGAGACTGAGGAAGTTCCGCTGACAGCTGAGAAGAAAGAAGCTGAGGCGTCAGAAGAACCGGCAGAAAAGCCACATAAGAGATCCGGTCTGCGCCAGTCTGTAAAGGGTGCAACCCTTGCAGAGGCACTGAAAAAGGGAATGGCGGTTGCGAATGGAGAGAATCCGGAAAGCAAAGCATTGAATAAATCGGATGAAGATCTGCGTGTAACCGGTCAGATGAAGATTGACGATATCCTGCAGGCATGGGAAGCTAAGCAGAAGGATAATGCGGAAGCGATTGAGATTCAGAAGAAGAAAGATGAAGAGATCCTTGCGCAGAAGAAGCTGGAAGCAGAGAAACGTCGTGAAGAAGAAGCACGACGCATCGAAGAACAGCAGAGAGCGGCCGAGGAAGCACGTCGTATTGCGGAACAGAAGGCAGCTGAAGAAGCCAGAAGAGCAGCGGCACGGCGAGCAGAAGAAGAACGGCTGCTGGCAGAGCAGAGAGCAGAAGAAGAGCGCAGACGTGCAATCGAAGAAGCAGAAGCAGAAGAGAGACGCCTGGAGCAGGAGGCAGCTGAGAAGGCTAAGGCTGAAGCGGAAGCCCGCAGAAAGCAGGAAGAAGAGGAAACTCAGGAAATTGAAGATGCTCTGGAGGAAGTAGAGGCAGACGAAGACGAATTCGAAGAAGCTGAACTGGAAGAGGTAGAAGCAGATGAGGACGAATTTGAGGAAGCCATGCCTGAAGAGCCGGAAGCAGATGAAGATGAATTCGAGGAAGCTGAATTCGAAGAAGACGAGTTCGAGGAAGCTGAATATGAAGAAGTTCCGGATAAAACGGATGATCTGGCAGATCTGCTCCGTGAACTGGAAGAGACTGATGCAGAAAAAGAAAACGATGCTCAGGGATTCTTTGATGATGAATTTGAAGAAGACGATGTGAATGACGACTTCCTGGATGATGATCTCGACGCAGAATATGATGAGTATGAGGAAGAGCCGAAAGGTGAAGAAGCATACGACGATGCTGAATTCGAGGAAGACGAATTTGAAGAGGGCGACTTTGAGGATGAGCTTGAAGATGAGTTTGAGGAAGAAGAGCCGGAACCGGATCTTAGCAGCATCGATGATCTGACGATTGAAGAACCTAGTGAGGAAGAGATCCAGAGACGTATCAAGAAAGGACGCGGAGGCGTACCATTTGACACAGGATTCGTGGTAACCGGACGTTATGATCTGAGTGCTACCAGTGAGATCGGTCTTCGCGCCGGTCTGACAGAGGAGCAGAAACAGTTATTCTCTTATTTCGTACCGGTACGAGGCATGAGCGAACAGATCGTAGAAGTTCTGGATAATGACCGCAGAGAGCGGAGAGAAGGAACATCACGTACCGGTAATATCGTGGTTATCGGACATAAGGGATCTGGCAAGACCGTTCTTGCAGTAGATATTGTTAAGGCAATTCAGAAGCAGAGAAATCTGAAACAAGGCAAGGTAGCAATTGTTACAGGAGAGTCTCTGAATAAGAAAGAACTTGGAGGTATCATACAGAAGCTGCGCGGCGGTGCGATCATCATTGAGAAGGCCGGCCAGCTGAATACCAGAACCGTTCGTGATCTGAATCGCTTGATGGAGAAGAGAACAGGAGAACTTCTGGTAGTTCTGGAGGATCAGAGAAAACCATTGGAGAAGCTCTTTACTGCTAATCCATCTTTCAAGAAGAAGTTCACTTCTAAGCTGGAACTTCCGGTATTTATCAATGATGAATTGGTAACATTCGGACAGACCTATGCGAAGGAAAATGGTTATAAACTGGATGAAATGGGTATTCTGGCACTGTACAGCCGAATCGATGTAATGCAGAGAGAGGATCACGCAGTGACGGTTGCAGAAGTAAAAGAGATTATGGATGATGCCATTGATCATTCGCAGAAAGCAAACGTAAAGCATTTTGCAAGACGAGTATTCGGTAAGGGAACCGATGACAGAGACCGTATCATTCTGAAAGAGGATGACTTCCGAATCTAATAAAAAGAGATAATACAAAAGAGAGTTTTGGACAGATTGCTGTTCAAAACTCTTTCTTTTTATGGGGGCATCAAGTATAATTATATGTAAAGAAAAATATAACTATTCAGCACCCTGTGCGGACCAGGAAAACTGATACGTCATGCTTGCATGTAAGGAGAAGTTTTCTGGTTCGCAAGGCGGGGCGAATAGGACCCGCCGCCCCCAGACATGAGCAAATTAGCTGCGTAGCAGCGAGAAAGCACGAGTATCGTGCGATTTGCGAGTGGATGGAGCAGGGACTGGATAGTTATGGCAATATTACCAGAAGAGGGTGAAGTTATGGAGGAAAAGAGGAGAGTAAAACCATACGAGATTGGCGAACTGGATCAGTATCTGCTGGGACAGGGCAATCATTATGAGATTTATAAAAAACTGGGTGCACACTTGGTTGAAGATGGCGATAAAAAGGGTACATATTTTGCAGTGTGGGCACCGAACGCACAGAAAGTATCTGTCATTGGCGAGTTTAATGACTGGGATCTGACCGCGGATGTAATGGAGAGAAATGATCCGCTAGGAATCTATACCTGTTTTGTGGAAGGCGCAAAAGAGAACGAGATGTACAAGTTCTGCATTGAGACAAAAAAAGGAGAGCTGCTCTACAAGGCAGATCCATATGCGAATTATGCAGAATTGAGACCGGGAACAGCGTCTCGTATTACGGATATATCGAAGATTAAATGGACAGATAAAGCGTGGATGGATCAACGTTTAAAATGGGATCACAAAGAGAAGCCGATGTCCATTTATGAGGTGCATATCGGTTCGTGGAGGAAGCATCCGGAAGATGAGGATGGTTTCTATAATTACCGTGAATTTGCAAAAGAGATTGTCAAGTATGTCCATAATATGGGATATACACACATAGAGTTAATGGGTATCGCAGAGCATCCGTTTGATGGCTCCTGGGGCTATCAGGTGACCGGATATTTTGCACCGACATCACGCTATGGTACGCCGGAAGATTTTGCGTGGATGATCAATTACCTGCATAAGAACAAGGTTGGAGTCATTTTGGACTGGGTACCGGCACATTTTCCGAAGGATGCACATGGGCTGGCAGACTTTGATGGTGTACCGGAGTATGAATATGCAGATCCGAGAATGGGCGAGCATCCGGACTGGGGAACCAAGATCTTTGATTTTGGCAAGAACGAGGTAAAGAACTTCCTCATATCCAACGCATTATTCTGGATTGAGCATTTCCATATCGACGGACTCCGCGTGGATGCGGTAGCATCGATCCTGTATCTTGATTATGGTAAAAAGGACGGTGAATGGGTACCGAATGAATTTGGCGGCAATAAGAACCTGCAGGCAGTGGAATTCTTTAAGCATTTGAATTCCGTAGTGCTTGGCCGTAATCCGGGCGCAGTGATGATTGCAGAAGAGTCTACAGCGTGGCCAAAGGTGACCGGAGAGGTGGAAGATGACGGTCTTGGATTCAGCCTGAAATGGAACATGGGATGGATGCATGATTTTACCGAGTATATGAAGCTGGATCCGTTATTCCGTAAGGGAGCTCATTACAATATGACATTTGCCATGAGTTATGCGTACAGTGAGAAGTATATTTTGGTATTGTCACACGATGAAGTGGTACATCTGAAGTGCTCGATGATCAATAAGATGCCTGGGCTTGGCTGGGAGAAGTTCGAGAATCTGAAAGCGGCTTATGCATTTATGATGGGACATTCCGGCAAAAAGCTTCTCTTCATGGGTCAGGATTTTGCGCAGCTCAGAGAGTGGAGTGAGAAGCGGGAACTTGACTGGTATCTGTTGGCTGAGAAAGAGCATCAGCAGATGCAGAGCTGGGTACGTGATCTGCTTCATTTGTACCGCCGCAGAAAAGCATTTTACGAGCAGGATAACACCTGGGAAGGATTCGAATGGATCAATGCGGATGACAGAGACAGAAGCATTTACAGCTTTGTACGCCATGCAAAAGGCGGTAAACAGAACCTGCTCTTTGTGGTTAGTTTCACTCCGGTGGCAAGAGAAGATTACCGTGTTGGTGTGCCGAAGCGCAAACAGTACCGTCTGATTCTGAACAGTGATGAAGAAAAATATGGCGGAACCGGCAAGAAGAGACCGGCTGTATACAAAGCAGAGAAATCCGAATGTGACGGAAGACCATATTCGTTTGCTTATCCGCTTCCGGCATATGGAGTAGCTATATTCGAGTTCTAGCGATAGCGACAAACGCGAACTTAGCGTTCGGAGCGTATAAAGACGAACGCACGTGAGTGCAACGGAAAGGGAGATGACATGCGACTTAGAAATATACCGCGTGCAGAGGGTGTGCTTCAGGCACACCCTATTGTAATCAAAGAGGAAAATAATCAAAAAGGAAAATGGAATCAGATTTTTGGCAATGATCATCCGATTTACATTGAAATTGGTATGGGGAAAGGTCAGTTTCTGATGACACTTGCAAAGCAGAATCCGGATATTAATTATATCGGTATTGAACGGTATTCCAGTGTGTTACTGCGTGCTGTGGAGAAATATGAAGAATTCTGTGGAAGGGACATTGTGCCGGGCAAGGAAGGAATGGAATTGCCGGAGCTGACCGTAGATCCGGAACTGTCGAATATCCGGTTTGTCTGCATGGATGCAGGTCTTATCACGGATGCATTTGCGACGGGAGAGGTGGCAAGGATTTATCTGAATTTTTCGGATCCATGGCCGAAGAAACGGCATGCAAGAAGACGTCTTACCTCAAAAGAATTTTTGAAGAGATACGATCAGATACTGGCAAAAGATGGAAGAGTAGAATTTAAGACGGATAACAGGGATCTGTTCGCATTTTCACTGGAAGAGGTGACTGAGGCAGGATGGACGCTTGAGGCGAGTACCTGGGATCTGCATCACGATGAGACGATGAATCAGGGGAACGTGATGACGGAATACGAAGCGAAATTCTCATCCATGGGCAATCCGATCCATAAACTTATCGCAGGGAGATAAGCGGATTGCAACGAGATAAGCTGTAAAGAGTATACTATAGCGAGAGGTGATAACAAGATGATCCATTTGACAGCTAAGAATTTCGCGATGGAAGCAAAACGCTACCCGGGGCCTGTGGTAGTGATGTTTTATGCAGTATGGTGTGGCAAGTGCGCCATGATGAAACCTGTGCTGGAGAAGCTGGAGCAGAGATATACAGATCGTATCCGCTTCTGTGAAGTAGAGATTGAAGAATCGGCGGTGCTGGCTGCGGAATACGGCGCAGATGTAGTGCCGACTTTTGTGACATTTCGGGATGGCGAAGTGTACAGTATCATGCAGGGAGTTGTCGATGAGAAGATATTTGCAGAGAGGATAAAGGAACTCTTATAAAAGTCTTTACAAAATTATAAGAAATGTTTCGTGTACAATCGGAAAAGATTGTGCTATATTATGTGGAGGTGAAGTGGATTACATGAATAAGAGAGTAATCTTCTTCGCCTCTTGGAAATAATGATTAATAATAAAGGGGAGCATCGTCAGGATGCAGGAGGGAGAAGTATATGAAAATGAAAAAGGTACTGCCGATTCTTATGGCAGCAGTTTTGACTACAGCAAGTCTGCCGATGATGGCAAATGCGTCAGATGCGTCATCACAGACAGAGAGCAGCACAGAGTCAGATGAAAGCACTGGGGACAGCAGTAATTCCGAAAAGTCTTCTTCATCGGAATCAGAAACGGAGAATGTGACTTCTGATACACAGGATAAGGATACAACAGGAGGCAATTCAGAGAATACAAAGGACACAACAACGGATACTACAGATGCGGATGTTGAGGACGGTACAGATGAGACAGAAGTGATCGAGGGAGATCATGTAGATACAAATAATGTAGTTACATTAGGTGAGAATCTTACTACAGAGCAGAGAGATGCAATGTACAAGTATTTTGGTACTTCTGCGGACAAGGTAAGAACCATTATTGTAACACATTCTGATGAAGTAAAATATATGGAAGGTATCGCAACAGCTGAACAGATCGGCAACACAACAAACAGCTGTGCATACGTAGAACCGACCAATTCCGGTGGAATCAAGGTAAAGACAGCGAACCTGAATTTTGTAACAAGCGCAATGATCGCAAGTACATTGACAACCGCCGGTATGGAGAACTGCAATGTTATCGCAGCCTGCCCGTTTGAAGTATCAGGAACAGGAGCACTGACCGGTATTATTATGGCATATGAGACTGCCAGCGGAGAGAAGCTGGACGAGGGCAAGAAGGAAGCTGCTATGGAAGAACTGATCACAACCGGTGATCTGGCTGATTCTATCGGTTCTGAGGAAGCCACCCAGGTAGTTGGTGAAGTGAAGGAAGAGATTCTGGATAAGGGTCTGACAGATCCGGAAGAGATCGGAGATGCGGTGGATAAGATCGCAGAGAAACATGATGTAACACTGACAGATGATCAGAAACAGCAGTTGGTATCGCTGATGGAGAAAATCTCCCAGTATGATTATGATCTGGATTCTATTAAGGACACATTGAATAATCTGAGCGGTAAAGTGGGTGCCCTGGAAGGTGTATGGAACTCTGTTAAGAGTTTCTTTGTGGGATCCGGAGATGGCATTCTGAATGATACCGATGATTCTGCACTGGGAAGCAATATCATTACAGACAGCAATGTAGACGTAAGTGGCTTCAAAGATGGTCTGCTGACAAGAATCATTAATTTCTTTAAAGGTGAATAATACAGACAGGTAACAAGCCGGACGGTCGAGAGACTGCCCGGCTTGTTTTATGCAAAAAAAGTCATATAATATTTGATTACATGAAAAAAAGGTGTATGCTTAATAAGACAAAAGACAACTTGAGGTCTAAAGGAAGGTGCAGGAATATGAAATGTCAATATTGCGGAACTGAAAATGCGGACGATGCAAAATTCTGTGCAGCGTGTG
>ERZ1034901.706-NODE-706-length-25663-cov-9.122345_pt1 | contig 25663 bp, 23 predicted proteins | sample MGYA00520628_ERZ1034901 | MGnify/ENA primary metagenome ERZ1034901 (study PRJEB33766, sample SAMN09781783) | gut metagenome | biome: gut microbiome | host: Homo sapiens | place: Madagascar | study: EMG produced TPA metagenomics assembly of the PRJNA485056 data set... | reverse complement strand
AAAAAGCAAATAAGGTCAAAGGAGGGAGAGAGGAGAAAAAAGAAACAGTGACTTAGAAAGCCGAAAAAGCAAATAAGGTCAAAGGAGGGAGAGAGGAGAAAAAAGAAACAGTGACTTAAAAAGCAAAAAAAGAAAATAAGGTCATAAGCAGAAGAGTATGTAGCAAAGAAACAATGACTTAGATGAGAAAACACTTAAATAGAGTCAATAATTAAATGATATAAAGGAGAAGTAACATATGATGGGATTAAGAAATATGCTTATAGAGGAAAAAATACATTTAGAAAAGCTTATAAAAATATGCAAAGCTCAATTAGAGGATGTACCAGAGGGAAGATTGAGAGTATCTATGGACAAAGGTCGAATAAGATATTTTAAGTGTACTAACGAAAACAAAATAGGAACCTATATAAACAAAGAGAATAGGGATATTGCAAGGAAATTAGCTCAGAAGGAATACAATCAGAAAATACTGACAAAAGCATTAAAAAGATTAAAGCAAATAACCAATATACTTAAAGATTATGAGGATAAGGAATTTGAAAATTGTTTATATAGTGAACATATTGCAAGGCAAATATTGATAGAACCAGTAGAACAGACATGGGAAAATAAGGTTGAGGAATGGAAAAGAATTGAATACACAGGAAAGGAATTTAGAGAGGATGCTGTAGAAATATATACGCAGAATGGTGAACGAGTGCGTTCAAAGTCAGAAAAAATTCTTGCCGATTATTTTTGTTATCATAATATACCATATAAATATGAGTGTCCTTTGAAATTAAAAGGTTATGGAGTTGTTTATCCTGATTTTACGTTTTTGTCTAAAAAAACAGGTAAAGAAATATATTGGGAACACGATGGAATGATGGATGATACCATATATGTCCAAAATGCAATTAAGAAAATAGAAGCTTATGAGAAAAATGACATATTTCCGGGAGAAAGACTTATTCTTACATTTGAAACATCACAATCAGTATTAAGAAATGATATAATAGAAACTATGGTAGAAAAATACATATTATAAATGTAGCAATATTTATTTCCAATAAGTTTCATAAAATAATACTAACATATATATAATATATTGTCATATGAATTGGCATATGATATAATGTTGCCGAATGGGTATATTGGTTATATACAACTAACCGATATATTTCATTATAATGTAACTTATAGTATGTGGGATATGTATGACATATATGCTGGAATATAATAAGAGCAAAAGAAAGTTAAGCTATTGCAAAGCAAATATTTACTTTTCTTGTGCCATTAACGAATGAATAGTTATGAGAAGCAGGATGGTATTATATTAATTATATACAGCCAAGTGTCAGAATGGAGATTTGAAGTGAAGTTATCAGAGAAAAATCAGCATCTTTTTAACTTAGTACTTTCTGAATTAGAGGAGAAGGGCAATCTTGCACGAGAGAAAAAAGCTATACAGCATGGTTCAACAACAGTATATGAGCATAGTGTTGGTGTAGCAGGAGCAAGTCTTATGCTTGCAGAATTTTTTCACATAAAGGTTAATGAAAAGGCACTTGTAAGGGGAGCTCTTTTACACGATTATTTCTTATATGACTGGCATGAGAAGAGAAAGGGACATCATTTCCATGGTTTTACTCATCCGGGAACAGCACTTAAGAATGCTGAAAAGGAATATGAACTTGGTGACATAGAAAGAAATATAATATCAAGACATATGTTTCCACTTACAGTAGTTCCACCAATGTGCAGAGAAGCTTGGCTTGTGTGCCTTGCAGATAAGTATTGTGCGGTTAAGGAGACATTCTCACCTGCTGTTGGATATTAATATACTTCTAAATATAAATACCCCCGTCAAATACTTAGATAATATTTGACGGGGGTATTGTTAGTTATAAATGTAATAATATTTCAATTATTTCAGTTCATTGTTGATAACCATAAATGAGCAAATCTAAAGCATTGTATGGATAGGTCTGTTTTATAAAGACATATTTTTTGCTATTTTTATGTTTTTGTTAAAAAGGATTTGTTTTTATGCAATTCTAAATTTCCTGTTCAATATTGTTACAATGAAAAATATATAATATATATTAGCGTTTGAAATTATACAGTAATCTATATTCATACATTAATGTATATAATGTATAAATATAGATTACTGACACGATAGCTGCTGTATAATGGATTATATAATTTAATCTATTATTAATAAGTCAAGCTATAGTTTTTAAACTATATTCTCTTCTTTTTATTATACACTACATATACAGCACCAGCCGCGATTATTATAGTTCCCATAGAAGAAGCAATCTTTATAGGAGCATTATCACCTGTTGTCGGATTAGTATCAGACGAATTAGAACTATCCGTTGAGTTACTTCCAGATGATGATGTATCTGTCGAACTTCCAGAGCTAGAAGAACCTGAGGTTGAGTCAGATGAACAACCAGAGCCAGCTGAAGCAGAAGCTGAGTTGGATGAACTATCAGAACCAGCTGAAGCAGAAGCTGAGCTGGACGAACTATCAGAGCCAGAGGAAGCAGAGGCTGAGTCAGATGAGCTTCCAGAGTCAGACGAACCAGAGGCTGAACCTGAGATTGTTACTGAAGAGCTTCCAGAGTTAGAACCAGATGAACTTGAGCTAGAAGAATTTCCACCAAGTTCACTAGTTTTTTCAACTGCATAAGAACTCCAGCTATCTGTGCCTGATGCGCCGCTTAAGTCAACAGAAGTGCTGTCGCCAGTTACAGTCCAGCTTGAATCAGAGCTTATATATACGTTACAGTAGCCATCTCCGCCGCTTCCTGCTACTACAGGAGCAATTAATTTTTTCTTTAAGTCTTTCAAAGTCGTGGCCTCCTTGTTATATGAATTAATATGTGTTAATGAGTGAAAGTAAGTCTGATTACGTATCACTAATAGTCATTGCTAAGTTTTTAAATAATTGTTTTGTATCTTTTATGATTATAGATTAATAGGAAACTATGAAGAAAAAATGTTAAAAGATTGATTAAAATGTGTAATTATTATGGTGAAAATGTGTCCTCAGAATTAATCATTAAATCAGCGGATAATATTTACATACAGTTTACGAAAGACTGATATTACATTTTACAGAGCTTTATTACTATATAGATAATGTGAGTGTCAGAAGTGAATTCGCAACTCACCAAAGTATTCGTATTACTGCGTTGCTTTGCGGTTAATGTAATTTCCAGATGATTTTACATAATTAACAATGACATCATATTATTTTACTGTTTAGAGCATATCTTAAAAATGCTGTGTATTTCTTCAATGTGGCATGGTTGCCATATAAAATTTGATAAATATATATTGAAGCATTTATGCACATTTTTCATATTTAACATAACTTTGGATAGTAAATGTATTATAGAAATGGAGGGAGCTTATGCCATCAACATATGCACATTACAGACTGGGACAGGAAGTGTATAAGAGTGTGTCAGCACTGGCGCGTACTGCGATTAAAAGTCATAAGGAGCTGTTTGATATAGGTCTTCACGGACCAGATATATTATTTTATTATAGACCACTTGCGGTATGTACAATTAATAAGCAGGGATATGATATGCATGCAAGAAGCGGACTTGAATTTTTTAAGAGAGCAGGGGAAATCTTCTGCGAGGCAGATGAGGATGATAAAGAGGCACTGCTTGCTTATATATATGGATATTGCTGCCATTTTGCGCTGGATGTAAGTTGTCATGGCTATATAGATGAAAAGATAGCTAAAGACGGTGTGAGCCATACGGAGATAGAAGTTGAATTTGACAGAAGTCTGATGATTAAAGATGGCTATGACCCTATAACACACAGTCTGACAGACCATATTAAGATAAATAATACAAATGCTGCATATATATGCAGATTTTATAATTATCTTACTAAGGATGACATAATAAAAGCTTTGGACGGAATGGTTTCATATAATAAGCTGCTTATAGCACCATCAAGAATAAAAAGGGCAATGATATATTCATTACTGCACATAACAGGCAATTATAAGGAAATGCATGGATTACTTGTGAATTATAAGGCCAATCCTCTTTGTAATGACAGCACAGATAAGCTGTATGAATTATATGAGTCAGCAAAACAGCTTGCGGTGACTCTTATAAGTGAATTCCGTGCATCAGCTTATGGCAGGATAGAATATAACAAGATGTATAATTATACATTTGGTTCTAAGCTTGTTGAAGAAAATGTGCATAAGACAAGTGAAACACAAATTAAAAATCAGACCAATAACAATACAGAAGATAATGCAAAAACTGTTATTCAATATACTGTAAGTAATGAATTGGAGAATAATGCAGATGGCGATGAAAGTGATAATGCAGATGGCAGCAGTAGAAAATGTGGTTAATGCAGCTTAAATGGTGAGGAGGGAGAATTGTCATATGAAGATTAAACTTACTGGTAAAGAAAAAAGATGGATTATGTATGATGTTGGTAATTCAGCATTTACACTTTTAGTTTCAACAATAATACCAATATATTTTAACTATCTGGCAGGAAAGGCAGACATATCTTCTGTTAATTATCTTGCTTACTGGGGTTACGCAGCATCTATATGTACAATTATTGTTGCACTGCTAGGACCTGTATGTGGAACGCTTGCTGATACTAAAGGATTTAAGAAACCGGTATTTTTCATATCAATACTTATTGGAAGTGTAGCATGCGCTATGCTCGGAGTCTGTTTTCAATGGCTGATATTTCTTATTGTATTTACGATAGCAAAGGTTGGATTTTCTTCAAGTCTTATATTTTATGACTCAATGCTTGTTGATGTAACAGATGATAAAAGAATGGATTATGTATCATCACAGGGATTTGCATGGGGTTATATAGGAAGCTGCGTTCCATTTGTAGTATGTCTTCTGCTTGTGTTAGGTTCATCAAAGCTTGGGATAAGCATGGAGCTTGCCATGGCAATATCATTTGTTATAGTAGCATTATGGTGGATGGGTATGTCACTGCCTCTTATTAAAAAATATGAGCAGAAAAATTATGTAGAAAGAAAGCCACATGCAGTAAGAGAAAGTTTCAAAAGATTATATGCAACATGTAAAAATATAAAAAAAGAAAAGCATATATTTTTATTTCTGCTTGCATTTTTCTTCTACATAGATGGTGTGTATACAATCATAGACATGGCAACGGCATACGGTTCGGCACTCGGACTTGATAGTACAGGACTTCTGCTTGCACTACTTGTTACACAGATTGTAGCATTTCCGTGTGCAATAATATTTGGCAGACTGTCATATAAGGTGAGTACTGAAAAGCTTATACTGGTCTGTATAGTGGCATATCTTGGAATAGCAGTATTCGCGATATTCTTAAGAAGCCAGCTACAGTTCTGGATACTTGCAATTCTGGTTGGAATGTTTCAGGGTGGAATACAGGCATTGTCACGTTCTTACTTTACAAAGATTATTCCTGAAGAGAAGAATGGGGAATACTTCGGACTTATGGACATATGTGGAAAAGGCGCTTCATTTCTTGGAACAACAGTTGTAAGTATAGTATCACAGCTTACAGGAGATATTAACAAGGGTGTAGGAATGATTGCAGTTTTATTCTGCATAGGAATAGTGGTGTTTTTACAGGCAGTATCTGCTGCGAAGAATTACAATGAAGAAAAAGCAGGTGCTGGTATGACCATAGATACAGATAGTGTGAATGTGGTAAAAGGTGCTGTTGTATCAGAGAATGTGTGAGAGCTATTGTTATTTAAGTAACTTTCATTAAATTATGTTTGACTTAATTAGCAAAAAAATAAATCTGAGTCAAAACTGGCTGGAAAATTATGATGAATTATTTGACTCAATTAGCAAAAAAGCAAATCTGAGTCAAAACTCGCAAGAAAAAAAGGAAAGAAGGTTTGACACTATTCGCGTAAAAAAGCAAATAGTGTCAATTTCACAAGCAATTATATATAATGGAGTAAATCCTTATTGGCAAATCCTTGATAATTAAAAAGCTTCTTAAACGATTCCATAAGAAACAGCTTATCTAATCAATAACTTACCTAAATGACAATACTTATTATTCAAGCACAAGTAAAAGTGCCATCTTGAACTTTCCATTGGCTGTTACGCTATGAAGACCATTCTTTTCGAAACGGAAGCATTCACCCTCTTTAAGCTCATAGTCTTTTCCTTCATATCCGATAGTAGCTTTTCCTTCAAGTGCGAATACAATAGCATTACCAGGTGCTCTGTGAGGTGTAAGCCCTGTACCTTCATCGAAAGCCATAAGTACATATTTCATAGAAGGGTTACTTATAACATCCATATTAGCGATGCTGCCTTCCTCATAAGATATAAGATTCTTAAGTTCGAATACTTCATTTGTTTTTACGTTTGCGTTCATATTGTTCTCCTTTTCTAATATTAATTCTGTATACACCAATCCTTCTGATGTCTGCATACCACATAGAGTATGTGGTGGGATAATAATTGCTTCATCAGGATGTAATGAAAACTTCTTTTTAGCTTCACCTATAATGAATTCTCCCCATCCTGAAGCTCCTATATACATAGTCATTCTGTCATAGCTTTCCTGACTTATAGAAGTATCTTTTCCAAGCGAAAAGTAAGTTACCTTAGTCAAATCACCAAGCTTTGAATCTCTTGAAATAGTCATTCCGTCTCTTATTGGACGTAATTTTTCAATAGAAAAAACCATATTTCACCAACTCCTCATTTTACTTTTGACAAAAGTTAAAAATGCTTTTATGGCATTTTAGGGCATCAGTATTAGTATTGCCCGTATATGTAATATACATTAAATTATTACAAAAAGGAAGTACACACCTAAAAGTGCAGGACTTGCTTTGAGGTAAGTATAATAACATAAATATATAATTGAAAATATAACTGAAAATAGATAATTGATAAATGTATAGAAATTAAAGGAGATAAAAACAAATCATGCATAATAACAATGATAATAATGAACATAGCTGTATCTGTAAGTCAGAAAATACGCAGAAAATTGATTGTTGTTATACAGGAGCAAGTATCCCCAAAACGGATTGCTGCCATACAGGGGAAAATATATTAGATACAGATTTTAGAAGGTGGCAAACAAGAACAAATTATAGAAATAATTATCAAGAAAGTAAAAAAGGGTAAAGAATTAAGTACAATAGCTTCAGAAATAGAGGAAGAAGAGTAAGATGTAAAGCCACTATATGATGCAGTTGTAGCAGAAGCACCAGATTATAACATGGATAAGATAAAATCCAGATAAAAGTAAAATCTTGCTTCTTTGTAGAATAGTATTATAATACATATGTCACCAGTCCTGGGAGGGGTACTGCTCTGCGGTATTGTTGGAGTCTAGGTTCACTCATATTATTTTCCCGTAGAACTCGCAACAACTGGTGACTTTAAAATGTTTATAATAAATAGATATATAAGATGTATAAGATATATAATAATAGGCTGGATAGTGTCAAATGCGATATGAAAAGACGAAAAGACACTTCAGTACATTGCAATGGGGTGAATATAATGATAAGACATATATTATTCTGGAATTACACAGATAAAGTAAAGTCAGAACATAAAGAGAAAGAAACACTTAAATTCTTACAGGCTTCAGTTAATACTATGAATGGACACATAGATGGACTTATAAATGCAAGCATAGGAACTAATATTGCAGGAGGCTATGATCTGGTGTTTTATGCAGAGCTAAGAGACGAGAAAGCCTTACAGCAGTTTCAGAATCATCCACTTCATGTAGCACACAAGCAAAGGTGCGCTGAACTTGTAACAGACAGGTTGTGCGGAGATCTGGCTGTAGAAGAATAAAAAGTAAATGGGATAAATACGAATAACATATTTGACTGAATGCATTATATATATAAAATAAAAATATATGGGAACTTTATGTCATATAGAATGTGCATCGGCATGTGTCACATATACAATGATTATGTATAAAATAGTCATAGAAATAGTGAGGAGTAGTGAGAAATAGTAAGGGATAGTGAGGAATAGTGCAAACCATGGATAATAAAAATTCAAGATATGAACACATAACACATCCGTTTCCGCCCTTATATGACGCGGATTCCAGAATACTTATTCTTGGAAGCCTGCCATCAGTAAAGTCGCGGGAGCAGATGTTTTTTTATGGACATAAACAGAACCGATTCTGGAAAGTCATGGCAGAGGTGCTTCATTGTAAATATAATGACATAAAATCAAAGAAACAGCCTGATAGCGAGTATAACGGAATAGTGGTTCCAGCAACAATAGAAGAAAAGAAGGCGATGCTTCATAAATATCATATAGCCCTGTGGGATACTATATATAGCTGCGATATTATAGGCTCAAGTGACAGCAGCATAAGAAATGTTGCGCCAACAGACTTAAAGCCTATACTGGAGCAGTCTAAGATAACCAAGGTGTTCTGCAATGGTGCGACATCAGCCAGATATTATAAGAAATATCAGGAAAAAGAGCTTGGAATTAAAGCGGTAACACTTCCATCAACAAGTCCGGCAAACGCGGCATATTCAGTAGAAAAACTGGTACAGATATGGTCGGAGAGGCTGGAAATATAGCATATCTACCTTTCCGCGTTTTTTAATTCTTTGTTTTATCATATTTCTGTATTTTTTTATAATGCTTTTTGCAGCATTTCAGCATTTTTTTATACTTTTGACACGTACATAATGATATTGAAAAATAATATCATTAATAAATCGCTTAAAGTGGTTGAAATAATAAGTAAATTATAATATATTTTAAGGCATGTGGTTAGATAGACCTAACCGCATACCTTTTTTCATTATTAGATTAAATATGTGCACTATTGTAATAAGCCGTATTATAAGTTGATATGAAAAAGAAGGGTATGTTGAGGGAAAACTACATAGAAAGCTGCAATTAATAGAAAGAGGCGTAACACAGGTTGATGGAAAACTATATGTGCTTACTGTCTGAATAAATATGAAGAAACGGAGATTATTGAATGAATTTAAAGAAAGTATTTTTTGTTATATTAGGCTGTCTGGGTTTAGGACTTGGAGCATTAGGTGCTGTTCTTCCGCTGCTTCCAGCATTTCCATTTCTGATGCTTGCGGCGTTCTGCTTTGCTAAAAGCTCAGAAAAGCTTCATAACTGGTTTACATCAACAAAGCTGTATAAAAAGAATCTTGAAAGCTTTGTTCAGGGTAAGGGCATGACAGTAAAGACTAAGGTAAGAATTATGCTTACAGTCACCATTCTTATGAGTATGGGCTTTATTATGATGCACGCAGTACCTGTTGGCAGGATTGTTCTTGGAATAGTGTGGCTATGCCATGTATTATACTTTATATTTGGCATAAAGACACTTAAGCTTGAAGAGGATTGTGCATAGGCAGGCATTACATACAGATTGGTTTACCATCCGTTTTAAAGCTATTTGGGCTTTAGCGGATGGTGATTTTATGTAAGATATTTAATTAGTTTCAGCTTTATCAAACACCTTTTTGCCGGTTATTGGATCGATTATGTCAAGTAAAGCCATAATGGTAGCCATTCTTATATACTTTCCATTCTGAACCTGATCGAAATATGCGGCTCTTGAATCATTATCAACATCACGGGAAATCTCATCAACTCTTGGAAGAGGATGCAGAACAGGCATATTTTTATTAGCGAGTTCCAGTTTCTCTTCGTTAAGAATATAAATATCCTTTAATCGCAGGTATTCTTCTTCATTGAAGAATCTTTCCTTCTGTACTCGTGTCATATATAGGACATCAAGTTTAGGTAGAGTTTCTTCAAGACTTGATACTTCTTCGAAAGCCGAATTGGATGGCTTTAGTACATCATCCCGCAGATAATCGGGAATCTGTAATTCTTCAGGAGAAATAAAATAGAACTTATTTCCGCAAAAACGTGTCAGGCTGCTGACGAGTGAGTGGACAGTCCTTCCGAATTTCAGGTCACCACAGAAGCCGATAGTCAGATTATTAAGTCTTTTCTTGCGTTGCCTTATAGTCATCATGTCAATAAGGGTCTGCGTAGGGTGTGCGTGACCGCCATCTCCAGCGTTAATAACTGGAATGCTGGAATATATGGAGGCACATAGTGGAGCACCTTCTTTTGGGTGTCTCATTGCAATTATATCTGCATAGCAGCTTACAACTCTTGCTGTATCAGCAACGGTTTCTCCCTTAGATGCACTTGACTGGCTTGAACTGGAAAAACCAAGAGTTTTTCCTCCAAGACTTAACATAGCAGATTCGAAGGATAACCGGGTTCTTGTGCTTGGTTCGTAAAATAAGGTTGCAAGCTGTCTGCCATCAGCAGCATGCTTGTATGCCGGTGGATTGTCTGATATTCTTTCTGCGAGATCTAATATATTGATAGTTTCTTTAACGCTTAAGTCAGTAGGTGTTATAAGATGTCTCATAGCCATTCTCCTTTTAATAAGTATTCATCTCTCTTAGCACCAACAGATATAAAGTTGATGTCGGTATGAAGCATTTCCTCAATTGTTTCGATGTAGCGGCGTGCGTTAACAGGAAGCTCTTCAAATGTTCTGCAGTAGGATATGTCTTCTTCCCAGCCAGGAACATTGTATGTAACAGGAGTGCACAGATCAAGGTTATCGGTAGGATCAAACTCTATCAGGGAACCATACTGATTGTTGTAACCGGTTATAATAGGAATTTCTTTCATAGAACTTAATACATCAAGCTTGGTAAGGGCAATTTTATCAGCATGCTGGCATTTAAGACCATATCTGCTTGCTACGGCATCAAAAGGACCGACACGGCGTGGGCGTCCTGTTGCAGCACCGAATTCACCACCGGCAGTTCTTAAGTCATGCTGCCATGCATCTGATACAGCACGCTCTGCTACAAAAGGTCCGGCACCAACACAGGTTGAATATGCTTTAAGTACACCTACAATGTGGTCTGCCTGTCTGCCGGGAATTCCAGCACCGATAGGACCATAGGAAGCTATGGTTGATGAGCTTGAGGTATATGGAAATATACCATAATCAATATCTCTTAAGGCACCAAGCTGTGCTTCAAGAATTACATTTTTGCCGCAGGACAAGGCTTTATCTATGAATGAACCTGTGTCGCATATGTACTCTTTGAATATATCAGCTTGTTTTTTACACCAGTCAAGAAGAGCCGGATAGGACATAGGCTCCTGATGATAGCATCCAGCAAGTTCAAGATTCTTAGATTCCAGAATGGTTTTAAGTCTTGACTGTATATTTTTGTCATCAAGATGAAGCAGGTCACCAAGGCGGAGAGTCTTTTTTCTGTATTTGTCGCTGTATGCGTATGCTATGCCTCGTCTTGTGGAGCCGAAGGCAGAGCCGGTTTTTTCAAGTCTGTTTTCTTCAAGCTCATCCTGTATTCTGTGCCAGGGCATAGAAATAGTAGCTCTTTTAGATAATCTCAAATGTTTTGAATCAATATGGATTCCTCTGGCTTCAATCTGTGTGATTTCATTGGCAAGATGTTCAAGGTCAATAACCATGCCATCTCCAAGAATACATATAACATTAGGATGAAGTATTCCTGATGGCAGCAGATTAAGAATGAATTTTCCCTGATTAGTTACAACGGTATGACCGGCGTTATTACCACCCTGATATCTGACAACGATATCTGCGTTTTTCGCAAGAAGATCAATGACGCGTCCCTTGCCTTCGTCACCCCAGTTAATACCTGTTACAGAAGTAAGCATAATAAATTTCCTCCTACTAATTTATAAATGTTGATATGAATAATGATATGAATGCTAAAAGCAAATGACTAACTTAAATAAGGCTTAGGTGCAATAGCGGAATGTACGGTCAGTAATGATTCTGGCAAATATAAGCCCAAGTGGAAGTGCAACAATTATCATAATTGCAGATGTAAACCATAAGAAGGCATCGGTCAGAGACATTATGCCAAAATTATATATTGCACGATATAAGTAAAGTCCGGGAACCATGATAACAATGGAAGGGACTGTAAGTGATATTCGCGGATATCCATTATATTTTTTAATAAATGATGCAAGTAGTCCGGCAGTAGCAGCACCAATAAACGCAGCAGCAGCGGCAGGCATACCTGTAAAGTCAACAAGTTCAAGACGTAGTGTATTGGCAATGCAGCCAATAAGAGCGGTCATTGCAGCCATTGGGATAGAACTGTTAAACATAATAGAGAATCCAAATACACCACAGAAGCTTGCAATAAGTCTTAATATAAGATGTAGCATGTTGCTAATGTGTAAGGTTGTGAATTCTTCAGGCTGCAGGTGTAATAATAAAGCCATAATCCACGCAAATACGGTAGCGACCAGTACAATAATTATTGAATATGTCAGCCGTTCAAGACCTGATCTTAAATCAAGTTTGGCAAGGTCAATACCGCTTGTGATAAAAGGAAATCCAGGTATTATAAATAACATAGAACAGATGTAACCTGCTTCGTGTACAGAAGGAATATTAAACATCAGAATGGCAAGCTTAAGCAGTATTGCATATATAAGACAAGAAGCAGATATAGAAACTGCTATATTCATAAACAGAGTATAATGATGTTTGATAAGCTTTGTTCGTATTAAGTTACCGGCTCCAGCGGCAATGAAAGCGAAAAGCATTTCTATTGGTCCGCCACCAAGGAGAAATGTGAAGCCACAGCAGGCAAAGGCAGCGGCCAGACCAAGCTTGACAGGTGAATATAGAGCATGTATCTGTTCAATTTCATCAAGACGTTTGTGAATCATCTCACCAGTAAGGTGGGCTTCCTCATTAGGAAAATTATCAACAAACTGTTCCATTCTATAAAGCTTGGAAGTATTTACACCGGTATTTGCAATACTAAGCGATTGTGATACACAGTCATTACCATCAAAACAGTTGAATTCAATAGACATAAGACCAACATCCACAGTACAAGTTACACCAAGCTCTTTAGAAAGCTTATTCATAGATGTACGGACACGCCATGCACCTGTTCCACACGAAAGCATAATTAGTCCTACACGTCCAATAACAGAAGCTTTCTCAATAAGATCAGCATTGGCAATAAGAGCATTACTGTCAGCGTTTGTATAGTCATGCCATGGTATTTCCATATGATTTTTTTCCATAATGTCAATGTAATTAGTCTTTGGCATATATAATCGCCTCAGCTTTCTTAACGTGATGTTCAAGATTTCGCAAGAATATGGAATTAGGAAGGAAAATCCCTAGTTCATCAAAACGTTCGTTATGTTCAATAAAGGAGTCCTGACCATAGAATATATATGCCATTGGAAGTTCTTTCTCAAGCTTAAGCATAAGATCCCATACTGTGCTATAAGCCTCCGCTTCGGTTTCTTTCATCTTAACAGTATCAGGCAGTTCGCGGATAAGTAGTATGCCGGTACTTATCTCAAGAACCTGCTGTTCTACAAGGGACTGGTCATCATTATATATATGGCTATATCTGTAAGCCTTGGCAAGATACATATTTTTATTATTATCAAGTTCTTTATAAATGTTATAAAAATGCTGATAGTCTTTTTCGTGTACAATATCTGCGTATTTTGGTAACAGCAGACCTTTATCATCAGTCATAATTACTGGATTCTGATTTCCATCGGCATTAAAACGGTATGGAATAAGAAAAGAATTCCTTAATAAATCAAACAGGGTATTCTGTGTTATAGCCATAAGAAATGCAGATAAATCTTTATTGGAATAACAGTTGAATAATGCTTTGGTAAATTGCTGTGGTGAAAGTATTGTATCAGAATCATCATTGCAAAACAGATTATAACAGAACGTCTGAAAGAGCTTGTTGTAGGCCCATGGATCATTCAGAATTTTATTAAATAAAACATCAGGTTTTTCTTCTCTTGGAAAAAGAGTTTGTTCTTCCATAACAGCTTCCTCCTTCTTTTTCATTTCGGCTAGATTATACTATTGAATCGGAAATAAGTAAAAGATATAATTGATATAAGTGATATAATAATATGATATAACAATGTAATATAATAGTTACAAAGGAGTAATGAGATATGGATGTTAATTTTGAGTATTATAAGATATTTTATTATGTGGCAAAATATAAGAACTTTACCAAAGCAGCAAAGGCATTAGGGAGCTGTCAGCCCAATGTCACAAGGGCAATGAACTGTCTTGAACAGCAGCTTAATACAACCCTGTTGACAAGAAATAATCGTGGAATACAGCTTACACCTGAAGGAGAAAAGCTTTATATAAGAGTTACGGCAGCCATGACACAGCTAATGGCAGCGGAAGAGGAGCTTGTGGATAGCGCCAGCCTTTCTCACGGAAGTGTGTCAATAGGTGCAAGTGAAACAGCATTAAATATATTTCTGTTAGATAAATTAAAGGAATTCCATATGGTAAATCCCGGAATAAGACTTAAGATATATAATCATTCAACACCAGAAGCCGTAGAGGCTGTAAAAAATGGATTAGTAGATTTTGCAGTAGTTTCATCTCCTGTATACACAGATTCAGCATTAAAAACAATAGTACTCTGTTCGTTTCAGGAAATACTTGTAGGTGGAACAACATTTACGGCGCTGGGAAGTCAGGAGTTATCAATAAAAGAATTAAAGAATTACCCATTGATATGTCTTGGAAAGGAAACGATGACGTTCAGATTCTATAAGGATTTATTCCAGACACAGGGCGTCGAACTGGAACCAGATACAGAAGCAGCAACAACAGACCAGATACTTCCACTTGTAAAGTGTGAGTTGGGGCTGGCATTTCTACCAGATGCAATGGCGAGGGAGGCAGTTAATAAAAGGGAAATAATAAGAATGTCCCTAAAGGAAACTATTCCACAAAGAAATATATGTCTTGTATATGATAGCAGACATCCTGTAAGTTCTGCTGCAAGGCAGTTAAGAAAAAAGCTGATAAGTAATGATTAATGTAATTGTTAAGATAATAAATAGATATATGAATAGATTATATGAATTGATATTTACGGATTGAAATAATAAGCGAAGTATAAATTGACAAAATATAAAATTAGCAATATAATTACCAATGATAATTATAAGTGGTAATTATCATTGGTAATTTTTGCATTAAGTATATTTGAATTTGATAATTTGACAGAATTGAATCAATCAAAATGAAATTAAGGAGGACTATCAGATTATGACAACAGACAAGATAAAAAGAATGTTAGATGCCTGTTATCTTGCAAAGCGGATAAGAGAGCTTCTGCCAGAACTTCCAGATGGGGTGACACCAGCATATATACAGTATATGGATGTGATTCATACGCTACAGAAGGGTGATAGCGATGTGAATGTGAAGGTTTCAGATATAAGTGATATGTTAAAGCTGCCAAGACCGGGGGTTACAAGAACTGTCAAGGAAATGGAAAAGAAAGGGTATCTTAGTAAGACAACTTCTAAGGAGGATGGACGTATAACCTATATAACAATCACCCCAAATGGGGAGCAGTTATCAGAAAAGTACGATAAGAATTATTACAGCAGACTTGTTGAATATATGGATGACATATCAGATGAGGAAGCGGATTGTATGATTCATACAATTGATAAATTCTACAAAGTAATGAATGAGAGGAGAGTTGACATTGAATAATTCCAGTTTAAGTTCAGAAAAAGATTTAAGACAAGCTTCAAAATCAGATTTTACACATGGGAGTATATTAGGAAAGCTGGTGCCATTTATGATGCCAATACTTGGAGCACTTATACTTCAGGCGGCATATGGTGCGGTCGACCTTTTAGTTGTTGGAAGATTTGGAACAACATCGGGACTTTCAGCAGTTTCAACAGGAAGTCAGGTGCTTAATTTTGTAACATTTGTGATAACCCAGTTTGCTATGGGTATAACTGTCCTGATAGCAAGATATATTGGGGAAAAGAAGCAGCAGCTCATAGGTTCGCTTATAGGCGGTTCAATAGTTGTATTTGCGATTATATCGGTAGTACTTTTTGCTGTTATGATAATATTTTCAAGACCAATAGCAGTGCTTATGCAGGCACCTGCTGAGGCAGTTTCGCTCACATCAGTATATGTGAAAATATGTGGCGGCGGAATATTTTTCATAGTTGCCTATAATCTTCTGTCAGCCATATTCAGAGGACTTGGCGACAGTAAGTCACCACTTATATTCGTAGCAGTTGCCTGTGTCGTAAATATAGCCGGCGACCTTATACTTGTTGCAGGATTACATCTTGATGCGGCAGGAGCAGCGATAGCGACAGTATTTGCACAGGCAGTAAGCGTTGTATTTGCGTTACTTCTGTTATTTAAAAGAAATCTTCCATTTACAATTAAGAAGAGTGACTTCAGAATAAATGAGCACTGCAACAGAGCTTTAAAGATAGGACTTCCTCTTGCACTTCAGGAATGTCTTACACAGATATCTTTCCTTGCATTATGTGCATTTATCAACAGACTTGGACTTGAGGCATCTTCCGGATATGGAGTTGCATGTAAGATTGTAAACTTTGCAATGCTTATACCTAGTTCACTTATGCAGTCTACGGCTTCATTCATATCACAGAATGTTGGAGCGGGTAATGAAAAGAGAGCTAAAAAGACATTGTTTACAGGTATAGGTGTAGGTTTAATAATTGGCTGCATAGTATTTGTATTTATAATGTTTAAGGGTGATATACTTACAGGAATATTTACAACAGATGAAACTGTTATACAGAAGGGCTATGATTATTTAAGAGGCTTTGCACCTGAAACAATATTAACAGCTATATTATTCAGTATGATAGGTTACTTTAATGGGCACGATAAGACAGTATGGGTTATGGTCCAGGGACTTATACAGACACTTCTTGTCCGCCTGCCTCTTGCGTATTATATGAGTATACAGCCAGATGCAAGTCTTACTAAGATTGGCTTTGCAGCACCGGCAGCAACCACATTTGGTATCGTGTTAAATGTGATATTCTATATATATTGTAATAGAAAGACTAAGAATAATTAGAATTTTATTTGTTACTGTCCAGATATATATAATCTTAATGAAGCGCCAGAAGATAAATATAATCTGGTTCTAATGGATATTCAGATGCCGAGAATGGACGTACAAACAGCAACAAGATAGATTCGTGCATTGCCGAATAACCGGAAAGTTTATGGATTTTGAGGAGTTATCTCACAAAATGAAAATCAAGTAGAAAGTGAATAATGTTCAAATAATGTTTATGTAATGTTACATTCCATTTCAAAATTATATAACACCTATTATGTAGAGAAAACTCAGGTATTTTTTGGCTTGCAATGTTTTAGTAATGTTTTAGTAATGTTATTGTAATGTCTTGTAATGTTTGATATAGTTGTAATAAAGACATTATTATATTAATGGAGGAGATCTATGAAAGTCAGAGAATTATATCCTGATGTTATTACAGAAGATTTATGTTATGAGTATAAAGCTAAATTAACTCCTGATAATCCTATTAAATGGGCAAAAACTCTTATTGGATATGCAAATGGTAAAGGAGGTACTTTATTTGTAGGTGTATCAAACGATGGAAAAGCTTTTGGAATTAATCTTGAAGAAGTTGATAAAACAAAATTATTAATTTCAAGAATTAACGATAGACATATTTTTCCACATATAAGGATTTCATATATGATGAGAAGTGTAGATTCTAATGCAGAACATTTTGTATTAGCTATTAAAGTATCTCCAGCAGATTCTGTTATAAGATATAGAGAGGGCGACTATAATGAAACTGTTTTTATAAAAGGAGATGGTAATGCAACTCCCGCAACGCCTGAAGAAATTATTTCACTCTCAAAGAGAAAATATGGTGTTGATAATGAGACAAGCGAAGTAGAATATATAGCAAATTTATGGTCTGAATATCTTAATCTTTGTATGGAATACAGACAAGATAAATCAATACCAACAATAAAGGAATTGCAGAACGAAGAAATTATTTCTAAAGATGGTTATGCAAAATCAGGATTTATAATGTTTTCTGACAATTATAATGAAGGTGATACGATGATTTGCTGTCGCTTGTGGAAAGGAAAAAACAAGACAGGTATCGTTTTGGATAGTAGCAGACTAAGAGGTTCAATTGCAAAAGTTTTTGAAAATGCATTAAATTTTATTGAACGTAATACGAAAACAGGCTGGGTAAAAACAGAAAATGGCGGCAGAGATGAAATTAGGTCATATCCCAAGGAAGCTGTAAGAGAAGCATTGGTAAATGCTATTGCACATAGAGATTATTCTATTTCGGGAACTCAGATTGACGTTGATATTTATTCAGATAGAATAGAAATAGTATCACCTGGTTCATGGCTTTTACCTAAAGATTATAATGAGTATCCTTCTGGTTCAATACCTTCTATCAGACGCAATGCTATTATAGCAGCATGTCTTGATGTAGCAAACCTTATGGAGAGAGGCGGGACTGGGTTTCAAACTATGATAGAGGCTTATAAATCCAGTCCTGAAGAAATACAGCCAGTAGTGTCCATATATCCTGGATTTTTAAATTTAAAATTATTTGATAGACTATATAGAAATGAAGATATAGAATTGGATTTAGAAGGTTTTACTGATGCAGAAAAAGTTATGGCTATTCTCAAGATGGAAGGACCAAAACCAATTAAGGAGTTACAAACAACTCTTAACTACCGAAGTAGAAGTCAATTTCTAAATGAAGTTATAAATCCACTTATGGAAATTGGAAAGATATATCGAGATGGTAAACCTAAATCACCAACGGCACTTATTAAAATTAAAAGATAAAGATTTCAATAAGGAAGTATTAGAATCGGATAAGGTGGTTCTTATAGATTTCTGGGCTCCATGGTGTGCACCTTGCAGAATGATGGAGCCGGTTATAGAACAGCTTGCAGCAGAATATGATGGAAAAGCTAAGGTTGGAAAGGTAAATGTTGATGAAGAAACAGAACTTGCACAACAGTTTCAGGTAATGAGCATTCCTACGATTGTTTTAATGAAGGACGGAAAAGTTATTAATCAGTTAATAGGTGTAAGATCAAAGGCAGAGCTGGAGTCATTATTATCATCTAATCTGTAAATATAAAGGTGGGATGGTAGTCCAACGATATGAGAATACATATTTATAATAAATATAATATACGTAATAATAAAACAAGATAAATAAATGCAGATAAGAGAGGAAATATATCTATGCAGACAAAAGTAAATGCATTGACTGCGTAAAGGATGCAGCATCATTTCTTGAGGATGAATTAAAATAAGGCATGTGTTATACTATTAAATAAGCATGGTTTAAGGATTATGTAGATTATGAAGCAGTAAAACAGAAAGATGAGGATGTTTTGATGAAAGATAATAAAAAGGATTTAAGGCTGCTTTTTCAGATATTTACAACATTTATGAAAATAGGCATATTTACTTTTGGTGGTGGTTATGCGATGATTCCGCTTATTCAAAGAGAAACTGTCGTTAAAAGAAAATGGGTCGATGATGATGATATACTTGATATTGTAGCTATAGCAGAGAGTACTCCAGGTCCTATAGCAATAAATGCATCAACCTTTGTAGGATATCGTGTGGGCGGTTTTTTTGGAGCAGTTGTAGGAACTGTTGGCATGATACTTCCATCATTTATAATAATACTTGCGATTTCTTTTGTGTTAAACAGCTTTCAGGATGTACAGGCAGTAAAGTATGCATTTAATGGAATAAGGGCAGGTGTACTTGCACTTATAATAAGGGCTTTATGGCTTATGTATAAGAATGTTAAGAAGTGTGCGGTGTCATATATTGTTATGGCTGCGGCATTTATTTTGAGTGCATTTACATCTGTTAATGTAATAGTTGTTATAGCTGGCTGTGCATTATTTGGCCTGATCACAGCTTATATAAATACCAAAAAAAGAAATGATTGTATGGAATAAAATGTTGCAGATAAGGTATTTTATGTAAGTTTAAGGTGTTTAAGTATTGTATTATGATGAAATATTAAGGAAAGAAGCAGTGTATGATATATATAAGATTATTGTGGACATTTTTTAAGATAGGTGCCTTCACCTTCGGAGGAGGTTATGCTATGCTTCCTCTTGTAGAGAGTGAAGTTGTGGCACATGGCTGGATGAGTGAACAGGATATTATTAATTTTATAGCAGTTAGTGAAAGCACTCCTGGTTCCTTTGCAGTCAATGTGGCGACCTATGTAGGTGAAGAGGTTGCTGGTGTTGCAGGCTCTGTGTGTGCAACACTTGGCGTTGTACTGCCATCATTTATAATAATACTCATAATAGCTGGCTGTTATAAAAGGTTTAAGAATAGTGGTGTTGTAAAGGGCTGTATGAGTGGTCTTAAGCCTGCAGTTGTCGGACTTATAGGAGCTTCGGTTATATCAGTTGGCAGGCAGGTATTTATTCCGGATGGATTTGCATTAGAGGTTTTTAAAACATCTGGTACATATGTTTCTATAGGAATACTTGCACTTGCACTGATATTGTCGTTTAAGAAGGTACACCCGGTTATAATAATTGTTCTAAGTGCAATACTTGGCATAGCTGCAGGGTATATTGCAGCCTGAATTCTGTCAGGTATATTGCAGTCTAAATGTTTGAAAAGAACTATGACATATGATAGAATTTCTTCTATATATTAAACAGATATAGAACAATCAATGTTATTGATATGACAGATATTTTATTGTCATATATGGAGGAAAATATAATATGTCATTTACACATTTACATGTTCATACGGAGTATTCGCTGTTAGATGGTTCAAGTAAAATTAAAGAGATAACTAAGCGTGCCGCAGAGCTTGGCATGGACAGCCTTGCAATAACGGATCACGGAGTTATGTATGGTGTCATAGATTTCTATAAGGCAACTAAGGAGGCAGGGATTAAGCCTGTTCTTGGGTGTGAGGTGTATGTAGCTCCGGGTTCAAGATTCGATAAGGAGGCAGGAACAGGAGAGGACAAGTATAACCATCTTGTGCTGCTTGCTGAGAATAATACTGGTTATCAGAATCTGATGAAGATAGTCTCAAGAGGTTTCACGGAGGGGTTTTACTATAAGCCAAGGGTTGATAAAGAACTTCTTAGGGAATTCCATGAAGGAATCATAGCCACTAGCGCCTGTCTTGCAGGTGAAGTGCAAAGATACTTAGCAAGAGGCATGTATGAAGAAGCTAAGAGGGTGGCACTTTCTTATCAGGATATATTTGGAAAGGATAATTTCTTTCTTGAACTGCAGGACCATGGTATAGCAGAGCAGCATTATGTTAATCCACAGCTTCTTAGAATGTCAGAGGAAACAGGCATAGAACTTATATGCACTAATGATGTGCATTATACATATGCAGATGATGCTGATGCACATGATATTCTGCTGTGTATACAGACAGGTAAGAAGGTTACGGATGAGAACAGGATGCGTTATACAGGCGGACAGTATTATCTTAAGTCGCCAGAGGAGATGGCAGAGCTTTTTAAGTATGCACCACAGGCTGTTGCCAATACTGAAAAGATAGCAGAAAGATGTAATGTTGAGATAGAGTTTGGCGTGACAAAGCTTCCTAAGTTTGCAGTACCGCAAGGCTATACTTCATGGACATATCTTAATTATCTGTGCTATGAGGGACTTAAGAAAAGATATCCTGACCAGGCAGCAGATATATCTGTTGATGAGTTTGTAAGACTTGCAAATGAAGAAGCAGTTGAAGACAGAAAAGATGTTGTTATAAAGATAGCGGAGGATACTAATAACATATTCCAAAGACTTGCTTATGAGCTTTCAGTTATCTATTCTATGGGATATGTGGATTACTTCCTTATCGTGTGGGATTATATCAACTTTGCCAAAAGACATGATATACCAGTAGGACCAGGAAGAGGTTCTGCGGCAGGAAGTATAGTATCATATTGTCTTGAGATAACTGACCTTGATCCTATTAAATACAGTCTTATTTTTGAACGTTTCCTTAATCCGGAGCGAGTATCCATGCCCGATATTGATGTGGATTTCTGTTATGAAAGAAGACAGGAGGTCATAGATTACGTCGTAGAAAAGTATGGCAAGGATTGTGTTTCGCAGATAGTTACATTTGGTACTATGGCGGCAAGAGCGGTTATAAAGGATGTAGGAAGAGTACTGGATCTGCCTTATGCCATGGTTGATAACATAGCAAAGATGGTGCCAAGAGAGATAGGTATAACTATAGATAAGGCGCTTGCAGAGAATCCGGATCTTAAAAGTGAATACGAAAACAATGAAGTGGTAAAGGACCTTATAGATAAGAGTAAAAGGCTTGAAGGCCTTCCAAGACATGCTTCTATGCATGCAGCTGGTGTTCTTATCTGTGGAAAGCCAGTTGAGGATTATGTTCCGCTTTCAACAGGTTCAGATGGTGCAGTTGTTGCCCAGTTTGTCATGACAACTCTTGAAGAGCTTGGGCTTCTTAAGATGGATTTCTTAGGGTTAAGAACTCTTACTGTGATAAAAGATGCAGAGAATCTTATAAAAAAATATAATAAAGACTTCTCTATCCACGATATTGATTACTCCGACAAGGGTGTTTTTGATGCCATCAGTACTGGTAAATGTGATGGCATATTCCAGCTTGAAAGTGCTGGAATGAAGTCGTTTATGAAGGAACTAAAACCAAGATCGTTAGAAGACCTTATAGCCGGGATCTCACTATACAGACCGGGCCCTATGGACTTTATTCCACAGTACATTAAGGGAAAGAACAACCAGGATAGTGTAACTTATGCGTGTCCTCAGCTTGAGGCTATACTTAAACCAACCTATGGTTGTATCGTGTATCAGGAACAGGTTATGCAGATAGTACGTGATCTGGCTGGATATTCCTGGGGACGAAGTGACCTGGTAAGGCGTGCCATGTCTAAGAAAAAGGCTTATGTTATGGAGCAGGAGCGCAAGAACTTTATATACGGCAATCCGGATGAAGGCGTTAAGGGCTGTGTTAACAATGGTATAGATGAGAAGGTGGCTGGAAAAATATATGATGATATGATTGACTTCGCCAAGTATGCTTTCAATAAGTCACATGCGGCATGTTATGCTGTTGTATCATTCCAGACAGCATATCTTAAGACATATTATCCGGTTGAATTCATGGCAGCCCTTATGACCTCGGTTATTGATAATACATCAAAGGTTGCAGGATATATATATGCATGTAAACAGATGAATATAGGCATTCTTCCACCAGATGTTAACGAGTCACAGATGGAGTTTACAGTAGAAAACGGAAAGATAAGATTTGCGATGGCTGCAATCAAGTCACTTGGAAGACCTACTATACAGGCTATTCTAAAGGAACGCGGGGAAAATGGCAGCTTTGTATCTATGCAGGATTTCGTGACAAGGATGTCACATGCACTTAACAAGCGTGCGATAGAGAATTTCGTTAAGGCAGGTGCATTTGATACATTTGGTCATACAAGAAAATCAATGATGATAGTATCAGAAAGCATGCTTGACAGTGCAATAAAGCATAACAAGGATTCCATGTCGGGACAGATGTCGCTTTTTGATTTTGCAGCCGAAGAGGATAAGAAAGCTTTCGAGATAAGAATTCCGGATGTTGCAGAGTACACAAAGGAAGAGCTTTTAGGTTACGAAAAGGAAATTCTGGGTGTGTATGTAAGTGGACATCCACTTGATGAATATACAGGGATGGTCAACAAATATATAACTAATGTATCATCTGATTTTGAAGTAGACGATGAGCTTGGTGAGACAAAGGCAAGAGATGGTGCCATAGCAACTATAGGTGGATTGATAACCGAAAAGACTATTAAGACAACAAAGAAAGGACAGCTGATGGCTTTTCTTACAGTAGAAGATGTTGTTGGAACAGTAGAGGTGGTGGTATTTCCTAACAGCTTTACAGCAAACCGTGTTGTTATAGATCATGCTGAAAAGGTTTTTGTTACTGGAAAGGTACAGGCCAATGTTGATGAGAATGCCAAGCTTATATGTGATAAGGTTGTGGATTTTGCCAGTATTCCAAGAAAATTGTGGATAAGATTTGCCAGTCTGTCAGATTATGAGGATAAAAAGGATGAATTATATGGAATATTATATAATTCTGATGGAAAGGATACAGTGGTGATATACTGTACTAAAGAAAACAAAAGACTTACACTTCCAGCAAGCCGCACTATAAGGGTGGATTCTGAACTTATACAGAAGCTTCAGGCGATGTATGGTGAGAAGAATGTGACTACAACGTAAAATATGATAAATTTTTTGTAAAACAATATATTATTTTTCAATTTTGTGGTACTATTAATGACAGTGGTATTAAAATATTAAAAGGACAATATATCTTTTACGGTAAAAGGTCATAGACTTTAGATGAAAGGGGAAATATATATGGCTAAAGAAATTAAGACAATCGGTGTGTTAACAAGCGGTGGCGATGCCCCTGGTATGAATCCTGCGATAAGAGCTGTCGTAAGAACAGCTATCAATAAAGGACTTAAGGTAAAAGGAATACAGAAGGGTTATAATGGTCTCATAAATGATGAGATTATAGATATGGATAAAAAGAGTGTATCAGATATCATACAGAGAGGTGGTACAGTTCTTTATACAGCCAGATGTCTGGAGTTCATGACAGAAGAAGGACAGAAGAAGGCAGCAGAGGTATGTAAGAAGCACGGTATTGATGGCATGGTAGTTATCGGTGGTGATGGTTCGTTCAGAGGTGCACAGAAGCTTGCAGATGCAGGTGTCAACACGATTGGACTTCCAGGAACTATTGACCTTGATATTGCATGTACAGATTATACTATCGGATTCGATACAGCAGTCAATACAGCTATGCAGGCTATAGACAAGATAAGAGATACTTCTACATCACATGAAAGATGCAGTATTATCGAAGTTATGGGACGTAATGCAGGCTATATTGCACTTTGGTGTGGTATTGCGAATGGTGCAGAGGATATTCTTCTTCCAGAAAGATATGACGGAGATGAGCAGGCTATCATCAACCACATTATTGATGGAAGAAAGAAGGGCAAGAAGCATCATCTTATTATCAATGCAGAAGGTATCGGACATTCAACAGGAATGGCAAGAAGAATTGAAGCAGCCACAGGTATTGAAACAAGAGCAACTATTCTTGGTTATATGCAGAGAGGTGGTTCACCTACATGTAAGGACAGAATGTATGCATCTATTATGGGTTCATATGCAGTTGACCTTTTAGTTGCAGGAAAGAGTAACAGACTTGTAGCTTATAAGAATGGTAAGTTCGTTGATTATGATATAGATGAAGCACTTGCCATGACAAAGGATATAAGCGAGTATGAGTTTAATATAAGCTCTCTGCTTTCTAATTAAGCGAGCCTGGTATTTATGCAGCTTTTATATTAATCAACTATATTAATCAGCTGTATTAATTCAGTTTTATTCAATCAGTTTTATTTATCTGGACGGATATCTGTGGATGACAGGTATCCGTCTTTTATTATTTGCCGTTATTTAGAATTGCTGCATTGCTATGCAATTCACGCCATTTTATTTTGTTTTCGGTTTTTAGCGTGTCTCAAGTAAAAAAGTCTTTTTCTGCAGGCATAAATAACTTTTTATTCTTTTTACACTTACATCATGTAATAATATATAATAC
>ERZ1034901.705-NODE-705-length-25673-cov-27.464634_pt1 | contig 25673 bp, 20 predicted proteins | sample MGYA00520628_ERZ1034901 | MGnify/ENA primary metagenome ERZ1034901 (study PRJEB33766, sample SAMN09781783) | gut metagenome | biome: gut microbiome | host: Homo sapiens | place: Madagascar | study: EMG produced TPA metagenomics assembly of the PRJNA485056 data... | reverse complement strand
GGCACTAGCCAGAAAGCAGAGTTGAACATAACGAGCTCGAATAGCACGGATGAGCTCAATGTGACAGCCGAGGCCGATGCAATTAAATCCACAGGCGACCTCTCCATTTCCGGCCCAGGCACTGTGAACACCACAAGCACTGCTTCCGACGGAATTGAGGCAAAGGGCAATCTCTCTATCACGGGCTCGGGCACCGTGAATGCAACGGGCGGTACCGAAGGCATCCAATCCAAGGGCAAGACCGCTATCGATTCCTCTGGCACAGTGATCGCTAAAGGAGGCGAAGGTTACGGCATCGCCGCGGGCAGTGACCTGATCATCAAAGGTGGCGGCAAGGTAGAGGCAAGCTCTATAGGAGAAGCGGCGATTTGGGCTGACGACGGCATTAACATCTCGGGCGGCAGCCAGGTCGAGGCGAGCTCCAGGGAAACTCTTGCCGTCGACACCGATGGCAGTCTCACGGTCGCGGACGCCTCCCTTAACGCAAGCGGTGTTGAATATGGTGTCTATGGCTACAAGGGCATTGCGCTCGACCATGCGACCGTGACGGTCCGTACAAGCGGGGGCGGCGGCCAAGCTATCGCACTCTTCACCGACGGGGACGACATCGTCATCAAAAATGGTTCCATCGTGGACGCGTTCGCAGAAGGAGAGTTCTCAGCTGCGATCTCTACCAGAAACCACCAGCCCAACATCGCGGGTGGCCATATCTACATCAGCGACTCCGTTGTCAAGGCTATAGCCCGCTATGTCGAGTCCGGTAGCGACGGCCCCGATCACTACAGCAACGACCAAAGCGGCGAGGTCATCCCCGAGCATAGGGGCATGAACCTGGGCATCTTCGCCCAGACCTACGAGGGCATCACGCCCGCGACCATCTCGATCGTTCGCAGCAAGGTCACGGCTGAGGGAGACACGGCGGCAATCTTCGCCCTTGCCATAAGCGCGGACGGCAAGGCGATCGGCACTATCGAGATCGAAGGCGCCATCATCCAGACGCCTGCAGGCGGCAAGATCATTGACTATCGCTACGAGGAAGAGTACAGCCGCGGCATCTCCTACGAGGCAGGTCAAACCATCGGCACGGGCGATGCCGTAGTCGACTCCCCCTATAACGAAGCTGTTGCCAAGAGCACGGTCATCGCGCCTTTCGAGGAGGCCAAGCCCGAGGCCAACCCTGATGAAGCCACGCCCGTGGTGAAGCCAGCCAAGCAGCAAACGCTCGTGACGGGCGCCAAGGCCGAGCCTGCGGAGGCAAAGAAGAACCTTCCTGCGACGGGGGACGCATCGCCTGTAGGGCTTGCTGCCACAGCTTTCGCTGGCGTGGCTGCGGCATTCGCGAGCTTGGCCGCTCTGCTCACCGGGTTCGTCGCTCGCCGCAAGCGAGAATAAGAGCTGCGTTTTAAGCGAAGTGTGTATTTCGCTTGGATGATTTGTTCAATGTGGCTGGCGCCAGTGCGGTGCCAGCCACGCTATTTCAGCATGAATTCTTTCAGCCCCGAGCGGCTGGTTATTCCCAGCTTCGCATACGTTGTTGAAAGCCTGTTTTTCACCGTACCGCGTGAAATCCCCATATGATCTGCGATTTCAGTGTTGGACCAACCGCGGCATGCCAGCATCGAAATGGCGAATTCCGTTGTGGTAAGACTGTCGGCAACGGTTTTGTGTGCTGCGGGGTTATGGACATGCCGCCATCCGCGGCTGAATCGGTAGGTGATTTCGATTACCCGTGCAAATTCGCGCGGGTAATCTTTTTTGAGGCACGCTTCAGGCAGACCCTGAAGAAGGCCGTGGTGTTCCCCAATTGTTTCGATCAGGTCGTCTGCTTGGGCTATGCGCCAAGCTTCCATAAAGTGGCGTTCTGCCTTTTCGGGCTGTCGTTTGCTCATCCAGCCCATTGCCGCCACAAGATGAAGGAACATTTCCGAAATGGGGTAGCGCGCCTGCTTCATCCCCAGGGCGTTTTCTGCCATTCCTATGCAGCGGCCGTAATCGCCGGCGAGATATGCCTGATGGGCCATGGCGTAGGTCGCGAATAGGCGAAGACCTTCAGGTATCAGAGGCGCAACTTTGTAGAAATCATCTGCCGTTACGGGCGGCTTCAGGTGCAGCAGGACGCTCGATGAGGCCGTGAATAGTAAATAGGCGGCGCGTTCTTGGTTGCCGTATTCGTCGTTCAGGTGATCTTCTGATGACGCTAGGTTGAGCAGGCAGGCGCGAGCGGCTTGGGCGTGGTCAAGCGATAGGTTTGCGAACCCGCAGATGAAACATGATGAAACGCGCAATGCCAAGATGTCTGAGGTAAGGAAGGGCTCTGCGAGGCGGCATGCTTCGTCGGCGTTGCCGCGAAAATAAGCGGCTTCTGCCAACGCGATGGTCCGGTAGTCGTTGTCGGGCATGGCCTCGATAGCGTCATCGAGATGCCCTGGCTCGAAGGACGAGCAGATGAGCGGCATGGGAGCATGCCATATGTTCGACTGGGAGTTGGCCGCGGCGCCTCCTCGAAATGTGCGTATTGCCGGTTTCGCCGCTTGGGGCAGAGGGGCAAGCCGAAGCAGGCCAGTCAAGTGGCGAAGACCCAAAAGCAAAATTATTCTTTTGTGATAATAGCGCGAATGAAAACGCAACAGATTGGATATCAGGCCAATTGTCGGTACGAGCGTGCTTTCTGTCCAGGCTGCACGTTTCGCCGCTTCTTCGCCCTTCAACCCCCCCCGTGTCATCCCGACCACGGCGCCGTATCCGTGTCCCACGTCAATCCATGGCGCTGTATCCGTGTCCCATGCCGATCTGTGGCGCTGCATCCGTGTTCCATACCGATCCATGGCGTTGCATCCGCGCTCCATACCGATCCATGGCGCTGCCACGAAGCCGCCCCGAGGGTTCAAAACAGAAAATCGGCTTGTTCTGCAACTTTTTGCGATTAGGGATTGTCACGGATCCTTGCAATCGCAGATTGGGCCGTAAAAGTGCAGGTGGTCTGCTGCAAAGCGGCTGTTTTCGGCTTTGCGGAGGCAGAGGAGAGTCCCTAATCGCAAAAAAGTTGCAAAAGCGCTCGGATTTTTGTTTTTGCGGTAGATGGATCGCCGCAGCGGGGCAGATATCGCAAAGGGCGGATCGTTGCGGCGTGGGAGATGTCACAAAGGGCGGATCGCCGCAGCGGGGCAGATTGCGCAAAGAGTTGGCTCAGCGTGGGGGGGCGTATCCGCCCACATCCATTTTGCTGTGCTTTTTGCTTGCGACGATGTTACAGTTTGTGTAACGGAATGCGCGCCTTTTTTGGTTGGCTCCAGCGTTGTGGGGTCGATTGTATGTGGAGTTTTAGGTGCGCATGAGAGGGGGCATCATGGCTCAGGAAAAGGTAATTAGGTGGGGCGTCATCGGTTGCGGTGATGTTGTAGAAACGAAAAACGGCCCTGGCCTATATTTGGCCAACGGATCGGAACTAGTTGGTATCTGGAATCGGACGAAGCAAAAAGCGGTTGACTGGTGTGAGCGCCACGGTCATGGGCGAGCATTTGATTCGCTTGACGAGCTTCTGAGCTGCCCCGATATAGATATTGTCTACATTGCTACAACGCCTAACTGCCACAAAGAGCATGCCATTGCCGTGGCTGAGGCGGGCAAGGACTGCTATCTCGAAAAGCCTATTGCGCTTTCATGGGACGCGGCACAAGAGATAAAGGCCGCGTTCGAGAAGGCGGGCAAACGCTGCTTTGTGGCTCATTATCGTCGTGGAATGCCACGCTATCGCGAGCTTAAGCAGGTGCTTGATGCGGGCAAGATCGGTACTGTTCGCGGTGTTCAGGTCATTCGCACTCAGCGTCAAACCGCCGAAGAGATGCTTCCTGAAGCGGATAAGCCTTGGCGCGTTCGTCCTGAAGTTTCTGGGGGCAGCCATTTCTTCGAGGGAGATGCTCATATGCTCGACCTTATTGCGTTTCTTGCGGGAACCATCACTGATTTCAGCTTGAAGGTAGACAATTGCACAGGCTTTTATCCTGGTGAAGACACGGTTACTCTTTCTGGCGAGACCGAAAACCGCGTTATGGTTTCGGGGATTTGGTGCTATGCCACGTATAAGGCTATCGACCGATTCCTTATTTATGGGGACAAGGGAAGTGTCGAGTTCTCTTACTACGACAACGCTGCGCCGATTCGCATCGAGGTGCTTGCCGATGGCGATGCAATAGCTCACGAAGGCGTGATGGGCGGCGTTCGCAAGGAAGCGGAGCTGGTTCAAGAAGAGCTGTGTCCGCCCGTGGAGAGCTATCCGGGAAATGGCCAGATTCAGGACATCGTCGATGTCCTGCGCGGTGTGCCCGGCGCCGAATGCACGAGCACGCTCGACAACGCCATGAACACCCTCCGCATAACCTGGGCTGCTCACGAGCTGCGTGCAAAACAGCGTGGAGAAGCGCGTGAAACAGCTAGTGAATAAGGACGCTGTTTGATAGTCGTTCTGCCTGAACCCCGATTGCGCCCCTGCGCTTGAGGCAATCGTGCCGATGCATTCTGCCCGCTATTGCCACGGGTCTTTTGCGAAAAGCTGCCGACGAAGGTCTGCGCGGCGCTCTTTCACATTTGTGCAATCGGTCCTCATTCGCTTGCCCATCATTTTGGCGAGCGAATGCGCGACAATATCCATCTTGCTCGGATCGGCAACGTGTTTTCGGGTAACGGAGACGCTCTTTATTCCCGATCCGAGCAGATCGTTCACGCGCGAAGCATCGCGTTCGGCCGCCTTTTCGCTCATATGGAATTCGCGGCTGTTGTACTCGAGGGCAACCTGCGATTCCTCCCAGTACAGATCGCAATGATACAGCCTATGGTTCGTGCTCAATGAGCTGTGCGTTCCGATGGCGATTTCTGCGTTCATCCGAGGCATTCCCAATCCGTATCCCCCGAAGCGCACTGGCAAACCCAGGAAAAGCGCTAGGCAGGTCTCCATAGGGGAAGCCGATCCGTCCCGAACGAAGCGAATTGCTTTTCGCGCCGATGCGGGGCAGTTGTTTGGCAGGGAGGCAAGCAGTTTCAGGATTGCATCTTTTGTGGTTAGTGCGGGTCGGTTCTTGAAACCCACGTTGCGTGAAGGGTCGAGTGAATATGATCCGCACAGTTCAAAACCCAGCTTCATGAGTTCAATTTCAGTGGACCGTCTTGCCACCTGGGCAAAGCAAAGTTCGGGAGACGCCAAATACAGTTCTTCGCCCAGCATCAGGAAGCAACGCGTATTGTCTGGAAGCCCGAATTGACGGGTGTCAATTTCTTTCGAACGACAGCGCGACTCCGCGTCAAGGATTATGAGGGTAGGTTTTGTCTGGAGTGCCGCTTTTGAAAGATGAGACGGGAGTCTGCCAATTGCACTTTTGAGCAGTTTCGCATCAGGGACGCTTTTTGCTTTCGGCATAGCGCGGGTCCGCTCGAGTTCGCCTATACGCTCAAGCGCCCGAAGACATGCCAATGCTGTTTCGTATCCAAGAAAAAATGCCATACGACGATGTTATTGATGGCATCGGAAAGAGATGCGAAAGGGATGAGAAGGGAATGCGAAAAAGATGCGAAAGAAGCGGGCAGTGAAGATTGAAGGGGTTCAGGTGGAGTATTCGCCCGAAGGTTTCCGTGCCACTCCCAAAGCTTCGCGCGAAGTGCGGCAGGAAATGATTATTTTGTACTCCCGCGTAGCCTGAGGGCGATTTTCTGGCGAGATTTCGCTGAAATGTACGCTCGGACAGCCTATTTTGGCAATATAAGCGTATTTTGTACGCTCCGAGCTGGAAAAACGCTGTCGGAGGGTACATTTCGCGAGTATCTCGCCAGGAAAGCCCGATTATCTTGCCCGAGAGTACAAAATACGCTCATTTTGCCATTCTTCGATGCTTACGGCTTTTCGTGCGGGGTGGGCGGCCGACGGGGCATCCCTGCGCGATCGGTTTGGCTGGTGGTGGGATGGGCAGGCGCTAATCGAGCGCGGTGATGCGGAAGGGCCGGTGCAGTCCGTGCAGTTGGCGATAAGGGGCAGCGTGGCGCGGTAGAGCATCGAGGCGCTGGTCAATCGTAAGAGCTGTGGAGCGATCTGGGCTCAGTCCGGGCAATTGGCAAGTGAAAAGAAAGGGGCCCGGCAACATTGCCGAGCCCTGGAGCAAATTCTTGGTTGTAGCGCTTGCTCTAATCCATCTTACGGTTGATGCCGTAGCCGAACAGGGGCTTCGACTGAATTGCCAGGTAGATGCAGAACAGCAGGCCAACGATAGCTGCTGCGAGCAGCAGACCCATCATGGTGTACAGTGCTCCGGTTTCTCCCATGGCGGTGGTCATCGCACCAACGATGAAGGGCAGGAAGGTTGCGCCAACGCCCATGAAGGTCATGTACATTCCGGTGTTGCGACCCTTAGGGCCGGGGCAGTAGTTCTGGCGAACAACCAAGCCCGTTTGCAAAGCGCCGCCAGCAGCGAAGAAGCCGAGCAGTGCGATAGCAACGTATACGATAGCAACATTGGGAACAACTAATACCAAAGCCAGGGCTAAAGCGGAGAAGGCGAAGTCGATCAGCAGAACCTTCAACGGGTTCCAACGGAGTTTGCCCATTACTACTGCCCAGAAGAACACAGCGGCAATAGAGCCCACGGTGTAAATGGAGGCAAGAGCGGCGCCGCCCATTTCGTCGAGGCCAAGGTTGGCCATGCCGAATGCCTTGGTGTACTGCTGTGCGCCGTACATGATAAACATGCAAATAAAGGCCATAACCAGGGTGAATACCTGAACCAGCACGCCTGGTTTCTTGAGCATGGCGTCTTTTGCCGCCTGGATTTCAGCCTGAGCTTCGTCCATGCCGTTGTCGCTGTCGGTTTTGGTGGCACGTTCGTCATCGTAGCGGAAGGGCGTAACGATGGTCATGATCAGGCATACGACGGAAAGCACGATAGGCAGATAGACGTTAACGTGCCAAATATGGGGCGCGCTGAATGCTGCAACGAAGATGGGGTAGATAACGCCCATAACGGAAACGGCGGCTTTGATGCCGATAACGCCAGAGGCAGCGTATTTAGGTTCTGCTTCCTGTGCGGCGGGGTAAAGGGCTGCATCCCAGAAGCCGGATGTTGCAACGCCGGACAAGAAGGCGGCGATGTAGCAAGCGGTTGCATCGGTTGCCAGCAGCATCATGGTGAAGCAGATGATGTAGGCAACAGCGCCTGCGACGGCGAACTTCTTACGTCCGACGCGGTCGGAGAGTTCGCCGCCAATCCATACGCTTAGCAGTTTGCCGAATCCCATGGCGGCAATTGCCATCGAAACCGCGGCGGAACCTGCGGTGGGATCGGTGATGCCCCATTGGGTGTAGAAGTTGACCTTGTTCTGGCTCAAGATCAGGGCCTGGATGCCGTAGGTGAAATAGCACATGTACACCGTTGCCAGCGCAAAGCCGTAGTGCTTTACCTTTTCTGCTGCTGCAGACAATTCGTTCTCCTTACATTCTTTGGACATTCTGCTCGTTTGAAACGAAGACGGTATCCCCTGCAAGGAGCCTCCCTCGGGCCCACTCATGACGCCTTGGATTCGTAGAGTTCTGTTGCGCGGATGCGCAAACGTCTGTGTATGCTACCCCTCGGTAAAAAACCGAACATGTTCGATACGAATGGGTAGTATTCATTTTCAAATAGAAACCGATAGCTTGTAGCTATGATACGAGGAAGAGGAGGATAATTTCTCGATCTATTGGGAACCTATTCGCCGATCCCATTCAATTTCTATGGATTCATTTCTTACGAATATAGATAGGTAACGGATGGTGTCGCCGCGCAGATGCTCAGTGGTGCAGGTGGTATTCTTATGCTCATCGTATAAAACGCGCGCCTTTTAGGTTCGCCCTGCGTTAAAGCGAAGCATGCATTCGAAGCGGTGCGTGCTCGTGGCAAAGTGAAGAGGGATCGTTGAGCTTTGCTTTGAGGTTGAAGCCGTGCTTTGCGTTTAGGGTGAAGCGGCAAAGGGGAAATGGCGTGCGTGTAGAGAGAGGGCATTCGGCATGGCAATCATGCTGGGTGAATTTGTGCGGAGGGATGCTGGATGAGCTCCAAGAAAAAGAACCAGAAAACCAATCCCAATAAAAGAAAGAACGACGAAACGGCGATTATCTGCCCGTATTGCGGCGGTACTCATTTCGAGTATACGGCCGAAAAGCGTCGCGTTCCCAGCAAATGGTATGTGCATGTAATCACGGCGATCATTATTATCGGCATAGCATTTGTAATGCCATATTTCTCTATCGCGTTCGCCATTGCTTACGTTGTGCTGACATTCATGCCCCGCAAGGTTCTGGTGGGCACATGCAAAGATTGTGGTGAGGAAACGCTATTCAATCGCCCGGAGGATGGCAGCATGAAGCCGAGCTTCGATCAGCCCCATCTGTAGGATGCTTTGCGGTCCGAGCCGGGCCTTGTTTGCGGGGAGTCTTTTCGGTCTGGATCGGCTTCGTCTATGGACGTTTCGATCTGGTTCGGCCTCGTCTTTGGGCATTTCGGCCTGATCGTTTCTATTCGCAAGGGCGTTTGCGGTCCGAGTTGGCGCCATCCGCAGGGGCTCTTTTGCCCTGAATCGGCCTCGTCCATAAGATCGCTTTGGTTTTGGTTGGCTGCATCCGTAAAAAGATGATTGCGGTTTGAGTGGCCCCCGTTTTCGAGAGGACGATTCGAACACGACCCAACATGGCAACAAGCTCGTTTCATAACGGAAATACTTCGCAGCTACGATGAATGCGAAAACAAACGAGGGTGCCCCATTCTATTAGTGAATGGGGCACCCTCTGTGATTCATCGGAGGTGCGGTTATGGCTAAAAATGCGAAGAACGCAAGCAAGGCACAGGTCGAAGAGCTGAAGTATGTTCCCATGCGTAAGGTCGCTCGGGCTATGACGTTTGTTGCGGGCGCTTTATCCTCAGGCATCGTAGCGTTTTCCGTCGCTGAAGCGGCGTGGGCGTGGGCAGCGGTCTTTGCGGCGGTGGCAGCTGTGGCGTTCTATCTTGCTTACGCTATGACTGTCGATCTGCGCGAAGCGCACTGAATCAGCAAGACGCCGCGCTAGTTATCGGTGGGGTCAAATCCCCACATACGCACTTCGGTTTCAAGCGTGACACCGAACTGGTCCGCTACCGCCGCTTGCACGTCGCGGATAACCTGCAGGACATCGGCCGCGGTTGCGTTGCCGGTGTTCACCACGAAACCGGCATGCTTGGTGGAAACCTGGGCATCTCCGACCGAATGGCCTTGCATGCCTGCGTCCTGAATGAGCTTGCCCGCAAAATAGCCTTCGGGGCGCTTGAACGTGCTGCCCGCGCTTGCCATTTCGAGAGGCTGCTTGGAAGAGCGGCGTTGGGCTAAGTCGTCCATCTTGGCGCGAATGTCTTCTTTGTTCCCTGCTGCAAGTTGAAGGGTTGCTCCCAGCACAACAAGCCCCTCATCGCTCATCATGCTGTGGCGATAACTCCAATCGGCTTTTTCTGCAGGGATTTCGCGAACCGTGCCGTCGGGGAAGAGGCAGGAAACGCTAGCTGCAACATCCTTGAACTCGCCATCGTAAGCGCCTGCGTTCATGATTGCCGCTCCACCAACAGAACCTGGGATTCCGCTGGCAAACTCGTAACCTGTAAGTCCCGCTTCGAGTGCCGCCTGCGCAACTGCTTCATTGGTGGCTCCGGCTTGTACTCGAACAACGGACTCATCGATGGAAATGTGAGCCATGCGCTCACCGATTTCGATAACCACACCAGGCAGACCCGCATCGGAAACGAGCAAATCGCTTCCGCAGCCTACGATCCACCAGGGGGTATCTGCCTTTTCGGCGGCGTTGATGGCTGCGGTGATGTCCGAAGCATTGCTTGCTCGTACAAAGAACCGAGCGGGACCGCCGCAGCGGAACGTGGTGTGTTTGCTCATGGGCTCATTTATTAGCAGGTCGTCGCTGGCAAAGATTTGAGCAAGAGCGGTATTGAGTTCTTCGATATTCATATATGCCTACTTATCACGCTTTGTTCCGGATGTTTTGCTGCGGCTATGCAGATGCGCCTGCCTATTTGACAGCTTGGAATAACCGCAAGAGGTAAATTGGTTTTGGATTTGCGCGGCGGTTTTAGTGCGTCGTGCAAATCCTTTTAAGTGTAGCGTAATCGGACGCTTCAACGAAAACGGCGAAAGTAAGCGCTGTGCTTGTGAGGCGCCGTCAGCCGACGGGGCGGGCGCAAGAGCTTTGCGCGCCCCGCATTGAGAGGGGACGTTGACGGGGCATCTTGTTGGGCTAGACTCGCGTTAACCTGAATCGGGTGCGAAAAACCGTGCGGTTGGTGCTCAGCGCAACTTGCGCCGATGTCGAAGCTCCACAGAGCCTGTATCACATGGAGCCTGACAGATTCTGCATTGTTCGGGAGGCGCAGCGAAACCCACCCTGGCGAAGATGTTGACATTGCCTTAATTGCCAATAAAACCCGTAGGCGCTTTTCCCTATTGGTTTTGCACTATTCACTCCACAAGAGTAAAGTGGCTTCCATATTCAGGGATGAAATGCGCCTGGGGGAGGCGCGTTAAAGGGGAAAACTCATGGAAAAATACCTATTTTGGGGCACCTTTTTCTTCGCCTATCTAATCAATGGTATTACCGGCTTCGCGGGCAATATCTTCGCAATGCCGGTGGGCATGATCACCATCGGCCACGAAGAGTCCATCGTGGTGCTGAACTGCACCGGATTCCTTGCCAGTGTGCTTATCGCTTTCACGGGCATCAAACATGTGGTGTGGAAAGAACTGGTGAAGATGTGCGTGATCATGGCGATTTTCATGGCCATCGGCGCGTGGATCAACACCATTGCTCCGCTGAGTATCCTTTCCAAGGTATACGGCGTTGCGGTTTTGATTATTGCTATCCGCGGTTTGTTCTTCAATAAAGAAGACAAGCTTTTACCCGATTGGATCCTGTACTGCATACTTGCCATAGCCGGCCTTATCCAGGGCATGTTTGTTTCCGGCGGTTCTTTCCTGGCTATTTACGCCTTGCAGAAGATTCGGAGTAAGGAAGCATTTCGGGCAACCACCACTATGACTTGGGTGTTCCTAAACGGTGGCTATGCCCTTTATGGCATTCAGGGCGGCTCCCTTGGCGGCGATGGCTTGCTTACGTTGGCAGTGTGCATCCCCTTGCTTATTCTTTCCACCTGGTTGGGCGGTCTTATCCAGAAACGTATCAGCCAAGAACAGTTCGTGAAGTTCACCTACGTCCTGCTTACCGTAATTGGCTGTGTGCTTTTGATTAAGTAAGCGTTCGGAATGCGCGCCGCATGGCGGTGTCGGGCTGGGGTCTGGAGCGCCTCAAGCCACCCATTCCGCTGTTCAAAAGGAGGCTACGGGCCTCCTTTTCATGCGCTGCATTGCTTCAAGCATTGAATGAAGATGCTCTTTGAGCATCTAACAGGAATGGCGTTCAGAGTGGCGTTCGCGGCTCCAGACCCCAGCCCGACACCGCCATGCGGCGCGCATTCCGAACCTAACAAAAAGTAGCTGATTGCAGTGAGTTTTCCGGGCTTCGCAAATTGTTCTTGGCCGATGCGCTTTTGTCGTAATCCCTTGGGCACAAGAAAAGAAAGAGCTCGCATTTGCGAGCTCTTGATTAGCGGTTTGCTTTCAGGCGTGCGAAAAGGCTGGTGCTGTTTTGGCGCACCCAGCTTATGAACTCGCTTTCCGTCATGGTGAGCGTAATGTTGCCCATACGCAAGGGTGCCAACACCAGGTACATCATCTTGGTGCGGGGTCGTGCCTTCTTCAGCGCTTCGCGTGCGTGAGGGGTGGATATCATCTGCTTGATGGCGGCGCGCTTTTCTTCCTTCGAAAGCGTGCAATTGCAGTTGGTAACGTTTTCGATGCAGCCAACCAGTCGTTCTGCGTAGCGACGGGCTAAGAACTCCTCGATTTCGGGAGAATCCAAGTTCCAATACGCGTACAGCTCGTTCATCCAGCGATGCTCTTCTTCGCGCTTGTCGTACATGTCGGGACGGTACTTGGTGTTTTCGCTTTCGGCGCGGGCGCGCAGGAAGTGGTAGTAGTGACCGTCGATGCAGCCCACTCGTTCAACGTCGCGCATGACATCGAGGTTGAACGGCAGGTCGTCCCAAAACGTGCCGGGGAAGCGGATGCCCTTTTCCTTGATGTAGCTGCGGCGATACAGCTTGTTCCACGGCGCATACAGAAGCTGGGCATCGAAAAGCTGGCAGGCATTCGCGCGGAATTCTTCTTGCGATTCAAAGATGCGATCAGGCGCATTGCGCAGCTCGCGATAGTACTTGCCTTCATCGTCATAGTACGTGTCGATGGTAAATCCGGTAATTAGAAGGTCGAGGTCGTACCTGGAAGCAACGCGGTACATGTCCTTCAGCATGGTGCGGTCGCACCAGTCGTCGCCGTCCATGAAGTACAGGTAATCGCCACGAGCAATTTCGATAGCGGCGTTGCGCGCTGCTGCTGCTCCTTGGTTTTCCTGGTGGATTACACGGATGCGCACATCGTCATCGGCAAGCTTATCGCACAGAACGCCACTGCCATCGGTGCTTCCATCGTCTACCAGCAGAATCTCGTAGCTGGTGCATGTTTGATTCTGCAGCGAGCCAACGGCACGACGCAGCCAGGATTCTACGTTGTAGACAGGAATAATGACGCTTATCGCGGGACTGTGTGACACGAACACCTTCTCCTGAATCTACGGGTTTCAACTCGCTCATTCTACACAATGCAGTAGCGCCGAATGTGTTGCCTGGCGGGGAGTACAAGGTACTTCCACGTTTTGGTGGCTGCTCTCCACAAAGGCTGCAAAAGTAAGCTGCTGGCAGAGGGGAAACGGTAAGGCGCTTCAGCATTGCGAAAGAACCGATTAAACCCAGGGGCTGTTTTATGCGGGCGTGGATGACGAACTCCCTCTCTTTCCGCGCTTGCGATGCCGTTAGTTGGCTGTAGTCGGGAGAATCGTCTCTTCGGTATATAATCATCATTTGGCGTGAGCGCGTTCTGCCACGCTATCTAATAAGTTTGAGAAAGAGAGAGGGGGGCGCATGGACTGGCTTGAATACGGCGTTCTCTTTGCCGTTGCCGCAGTGGTTACCATTGCCTTGACCCCTCTTGCTCGCAAGCTTGCTATCAAACTTGATGCTATCGATTACCCCAGCGCCCGTCGCGTAAACATGCTTCCCATCCCGCGTATGGGTGGCGTGGCCATTTTTGGTGGCATTTTAGCGGCGCTTGCCGTTGCTGGTTTTGGCGTCTATGCCTTCGGATGGGTTGACCCCTTCGTTGACTACAATGGTATCGAGGTCAATTATTGGGGCGTTTTGCTGGGTACGGTTTTGATATTCCTTGTAGGCGCCGTCGACGATGTGGTTGACCTGAACCCCAAAGCAAAGATGCTGGGACAGATAGTTGCCGCTTGCGTGGTTGCCTGTTCTGGCCTCCTATTTTCCAGTATCCACAATCCTTTTGGCGAAGGGTACATTGAATTTGGCTGGGTTGCCTACCCTCTAACGGTGTTTTACCTGGTGGCTTTTGCCAACGTCATCAACTTGATTGACGGCCTCGACGGCTTGGCGGCAGGTATTACGGGTATTTCTGCGATAACCATCTTGCTGTTCGCCGTGCTCACCGGGCGTTTCGATGCGGCGCTGTTCGGCGTTATCCTTGTTGGCGTGTGTGCAGGTTTTCTGAAGTCCAACTTCTTTCCTGCATCTATCTTCATGGGCGATTCAGGCGCACTGCTTCTGGGGTTTGCGCTGGGTATCATTTCCCTGTTTGCGGTAGCTCGTTCGGCTTTGTTCGTTTCCCTGCTGGTGCCCATTCTGGCTGCCGGCGTTCCTATCCTTGATACGTTTTTCGCCATTGTGCGCAGGAAGCGCGAACATCGTCCTATCGACGAAGCGGACAAGGGCCACATCCACCATCGCCTGATGCGTGCGGGGTTCAGCCAGCGTGCAACCGTACTTATTATGTGGGCATGGACCGCGCTTCTTGCCGCCTGCGGCGTGATTATTACCTGGGCCGATAACTTGGTACGCATCCCTATCTTTCTTATTGCCTGCGCAGTTACGGCGTACGCCATCGTGAAACTGCGTTTGCTAGGCGATGCTTTGAGTCATCATTTCAATCCTCGTCGCAAGCCTGAGCGCAGGGAGCCTCAAGAGCCTAAGCAGGACCAGTAAATCTCGAACGGCCCTGGTACGAACTGGGCTAATGCAGCCCAAGAAAGCCCGACGCGGCATCGGTGCTGTGAAACCGACCGGCACAACCGTGAGAACGACTGGCGCGAACTGGTCAAATGGCAGCCCGAGAAATCCTGCGTGGCGTTTATGCTGCGAGAACTCCTGGCGCAACTGCGGGACGGTTGGTGAAACTGCGACTGGCGCAAACTCGGCCAAGGGCAGCCTAAGAAAGCAACTTTGGTGGCTATTTTTTGGGGTGTTCCTATAGTTCCGCCAAGAGGGACTCGTCCTTTCGATGGGCGTTTTTGGCAGCGCTGACGCAGGCCCGGCCGGGCCTGCGGCCTCCGCCGCCGGTTCTGCGCCCACTTGTTCACGGTTCTGGAGTTCAGGCCCGGTTCTGCGCAGCACTCCGTTGTCGGCCTGCCCGTCGAGATGATGCGGTCGGCGGTCCCTCGGGGCTTGGCCGGACTGCAGGCCATGCGCCGGATGACCGCCGCCGAAGCCCATCGGCGGCTTGTCTCTGACTGTGATGGGTACACCGAGTGGCAGGCATTGGCAGGTGGCGGGTATCGGCGGGGCGCCGGGGGCAGGCACCCCTGGGCAAGGGCCAAGCCGTTGAAAGGCGATCCCGCGATGCAGCTGCTCGGGCAGGAGACCCTGCGCAGGGGCAGGGCCACCGGAGGGTGGCAAGATTCGTGCGCCGTGCATGATCTGAGGGCTTCGGACGGCGAAAGCGCCCCTTGGCGGCAAGATGTTCGCGCGGTATATTCCCCAACGGCGCTCTGCGGGGCTTTTCGGATACATGCCACGCATATCTTGCCAAAATTAGCTGAATCTGAATACATGCAGGCGATATGTTGCCACGAACCGGTGTTTTCCTCGTCCGAGGCCCCTTCGGGAACGCATCGGGGCACAATCTTGCCACGGCCGGCAGCCTGGGAACGCATCAGGGCACAATCTCGCCATGGCCGGCAGCGCGGGAACGCATCGGGGCGATATCTTGCCATGGCCATGCGCCGGATGATCGCCACCGAAGTTCATCGACGGCCCATCTCAGACTGTAATGGGTCTAAACCCCTGACGAACCGGGCAGACAGCAGAACTTTCATCCCGCGAATGCGGTGCTTATTCGATGCTCTTCAGCGCCTCGATCATGTTGATTTTGGCCAGGGTGCGGTTGGAGAGCTGCGCCACGATAAAGGCGAACAGCAGCGTGAGGCCGCATGCGTAGGCGTAGCTGATCGGATCGATAGTCACCGCAAAGTAAATGGAAGGCATTTTCAGCACATAGGTGAGCATGTGGCTGAATGCGTATCCTGCGGGGATGCCCAAAACTACGCCGATAATGGTTAGCAGTACCGTTTCCTTATTCACATAGTGGTTAACTTCGCGCTTGCGGAAACCTAGCACCTTGATGGTTGCCAGCTCGCGCGTGCGTTCGGATATGTTGGTTGCGGAAAGCGTGAACAGCACCACGAACGCCAATGCCGCCGCCAGGAAGACGATAACGTACACAATGGTGTTGATCAGGTCGAACGACTTTGAGAATTCCTCGTTCATCTGCTGAGTGCTAGAAACGGAAAGGAATTCGCTGCGTTCGGCCAGGCTGTCGGCGAATGCCTCTTTTTCAGTGTCGTTGCCTGAAAGCGCAAGATAGAAGCCGTTGGGCTGAACTTCTTCATCGAACAGCTGCTCATAGGCGCTTTGCGTAAGATAGGCGGCGTTGCCCAAGTAGTTGTCTGCAACTTGGGTTATGGGCACGGTCGCTTCGTCGAGTGCGCTGGTTTTCACGGTGATTTCGTCGTTCGCGTCTACTCCTAAAAGGTCGGCAGCGTTTCGCGTGAGAATCATGCCGTTGTCGGAAAGAGGCAGTGCCTCTTCACCGCTTTTGAGCGAAACGTAGGGAGAAAGATCAGCGCCATCGGGGAGCACGAACAGCTGCAGCGACTCGTCGTCGCCGTTGGAGGTGAGGGTCACCGAATCGACGGCAACTTCTTGGATAGAGGAAATTTCCTCGCTTCCCTCAAGCAGCTCTTCGCATTCTTTGAAGTTGCTGGGGTTGGTGATGGCCAAGGCATCGTAGCGATAAATGTCGCCGTATTGCATCGGGGAAAGGGCATGCACGGAATCCTTGATGGCAAATCCGCAGATAAGCAAAGCCATGCATCCCATGATTCCGAATACCGTCATGAAGAAGCGCTTCTTGTAGCGAAGCAAGTTGCGCGCCGTTACCTTATCCAGGAATGCCAAACGCTTCCAGATTAAGGGGATTCGCTCAAGTAGGATGCGCGAGCCGGAACGGGGTGCTTTCGGGCGCATGAGTGTGGCAGGCGTTTGCGCAAGCTCGGCGCGGCAGGCGAATACTGCAGCCCCAACAATCCCCGCAATGAAGAACAGCATGCTGCCCACGCCATAGAACGTATCGAATGAAAGTAAATACGTGGGAAGGAGATACATTATCTGGAACACGGTGAACAGGAATGCGGGGAAGAGCACGAACCCGCAGAATTCGCCCACGGCGCTGCCCAGGAGGCATGCCAAAAGCGCGTACGTCAGGTACTTGCCCAGGATGGTGCGGCTGCGGTACCCCAACGACTTGTAGGTGCCGATAAGCCCGCGTTCCTCTTCAACCAAACGAGTGATGGTGGTAAGCGCGATGAGTACGGCAACCACGATGAACACCACAGGGAACACGAACCCAATGGCTTCAATGGAAGAGGCATCCGATTCGACGCTGGCATAGCCCGCATTTGATTCGCGTGTCTGCACGTACCAGCGTCCTTGCTCGATCTCGTCCACTTCGGCTCGCGCGTCTTCGAATTTTGCGTGGGCTTCTGCTTTGCTGTCCTCGAATTGAGTGCGCTGTTCGTCGAGTTCTGCCTGTCCTTCTGCAAGTTCAGTTTCGGCGGCGGAGAGCTGCTCTTTACCTGATTTCAGCTGCTGCTTTCCTGCGGAAAGCTGCTCCCATCCCTGTGCGATGGCTTTCTTGCCCGCTGAAACCTGCGCTGCCTGGGCGTCGAGTTCCTGCCTCGAGGCGGAAAGTTGCTTTTCCTGGGCATCAAGCTGGGCAAGCGTTTGCGCGCGCTGCGCTTCAATGCCTGCAAGTTGGGCCGAAGCTTCCTCTTCGCTTATCATGCCGGCAGCCAAAGCGGCATTGACCTGAGCTGCGGCATCGTCGCAAGCGGCATTTGCCTGGGCTCGGCCTTGGTCGATCTGAGCTTGTGCGCTTGAGATTGCAGCATAGCCGTCTTCGATCTGCTTCGAGGCGCTTGCCAGCTGATTTTCTTGCTGTCGAAGCTCGGCTTCCGATTGTGCCAGGGAGCTTTCACTGTTGCGCAAAGTGCGCTTGTTCGCGGCAATTTCCCGTTTGCCTGAATCAAGCGTGCTTTGTGCGTCGTCTATTTTCCGCTGCGCATCGGAAAGCTCTTCGTTTATCTCGGCTTCCGCTTCGGCTATTTCGTCGAGCGCATCCTGGCGGATCTGCTGCGTCCGTGCCTCTTCGCGCTGCTTCTTGATCCCCTCTATCTGGGTGGTGAGGTTGTCGAGCAACGACGAGTATTCAGGGGAAAAGCTTTTTGCCCCTGTGCTGTTTTCGGCTTTCACGTATATAGCGGTGAACACATCGGCGGTTACGGCATCGGGTGTTACGAAAAACGAGTAGTCGGGCGATGCGCTGGCTCGTATGGCGATGGAGCCATTGGGGTTGGTGAGTTCGGTTGGGTCGATCACGCTAGCGGTGATGGTGTACTGGGTACGCTCGAATACCTCGTTGTCGTTGTCTTCGAGTGTTACGGTATCACCGAGCGAAAGCCCCGAGTCGGTAAGGTAGTTTTCCGTTACGGCAACTTCATGCGCGTTTGCGGGCAGGGCACCATCGAGAACCTTGGGCAGGTTGAACCCTTCGCCTGAAAGCGCCTTTACTCCCACGCTTGCGCGTTTTTGCCCAAGCGGTGTATACGTTTCTTCTTCCCAGGCTCCTTCTGCGGCGGCAACGCCTTCGAGCGAGGAAACGGCCAAAACGTCATCTTCGGTCAGCCCCAGAGTTGACTGCACGCACACATCGTAGAGACCTTGCTCGCTGAAGAAGGCGTCGGCGGAATTGCGCAGGTCAACGCAGGATGCGCGCAAGCCGCACACCATGGTTACGCCCAATGCGCAAATGACCAGGATGGAAATAAAGCGCTTCTTGCTGTTGGCAATAGTGCGGAAGGTGTCTTTTGAAAATGCCCGTGCCATGATTGGTTACCATTCAATTTCGGCAATAGGCGTGGGGTGTGCGTTTGTTTCGATGCTGGTTACCCGTCCGCTGTTCATGCGGATAACGCGGTCGGCCATGGGGGCAAGGGCGGCGTTGTGGGTGATAACCAGTGCGGTAATGTGCGAAGAGCGGCAGGTGTCTTGCAACAGCTGAAGAATCTGTTTGCCGGTGCGGTAGTCAAGGGCACCGGTGGGTTCGTCGCATAAGAGGAGTTTGGGGTTCTTCGCGAGTGCTCGAGCGATGGCAACGCGCTGCTGCTCGCCGCCGGAAAGCTGAGCGGGGAAGTTGTTGAGGCGCTTTTCCAAGCCAACGCGACAGAGCGTTTCAGCTGCATCGAGGGAGTCGGGGCAGATTTGCGAAGCAAGCTCGACGTTTTCAAGTGCTGTGAGGTTGGGAACCAGATTGTAGAACTGGAAGACGAATCCTACGGCGGCGCGGCGGTATTCCACCAGCTGCGATTCGCTGCTTCGAGCGATATCCTGTCCGTCGATGAGCACGCTGCCGCCTGTAGCGCTGTCCATGCCGCCCAAAATGTTCAGAGCGGTGGTTTTCCCGGCTCCCGAGGCGCCAAGAATTACAGCGAGTTCGCCCTTTTCGACAGAAAAAGACGCGCCGTCGAGAGCCCTGATCTCCGCTGCGCCCGACCCGTACCGTTTAACAACGTTGTTGAATTCGATGTACGACATGTCGGCCCCTCGCTTTACTGCGTACGAAACGGTGCTCCGGGTGGGTTTCGCAGTAGAGCTTAGCTTGCAAAACCGTGTAGCGTGAAGCACCTTCTGCTTTATTCAGTATACGGGAAACCGCCAGGTCTGTGCCGCTTCTGATTCCGCATGGATCGAGTTGGATCAAAAAGACGCCTTCCTTTTCTCGCAGTTGAGAAAAGGAAGGCGTTCAAAAGGCCAAAGCGTTACTTCGGGTTATGTTGGAGCTACCTGGATGGGGATGGCGGGCGCTAGGGTTAATCGATGGAAATGAGGCGCTTGCGATCTTCGGGCTTGGGCAGTTCCTTCTTGGGTACGTTGATGCTCAAGATGCCGTTTTCGAACTTAGCGGAAATGTCGTCTTCTGAAACGTCATCGCCGACATAGAAGCTGCGGCGGCATGAACCAACGAAGCGCTCCTTACGAAGGAAGGTGCCGTTCTCGTCTTTGTCTTCTTTCTCCTCATTGGTGGAAGCGTTGATGGTGAGGTAGCCATCGTTTAGCTCGATTTGGACGTTTTCCTTATCGAACCCAGGCAGGTCGATGTCGAGTTCGTAGGCTTTGTCGGTTTCCTTGACGTCGGTCTTCATCAGAGAGGCGTTTGCCTTGGGTGCTGGCTCGGTTCCGAAAAATCCGAAATCGAATGGGTCGCTCATAAAGTCATTGAAAAAGTTCCTACGTGCCAACATGCTTATCATCTTCTTCCTTTGCCATGCAAAGGGATTGTTAGCTTGCCGATTTCCCTTTGCATGGCTGTTGTTTCTTTTGACAACTGCAATAGTACGCGCAAATTAGCACTCAAAAGGTGAGAGTGCTAATTAGGTACCATTCTGTAACCTTTTATAAGATTATCTAAGTGTTCTATTGGTAGATATTTGGGAGCCTAAGAAGAAGGCTGCTAAAGCCTGCGTTTGAGAAACTGGGCAAAATAATCCGATTTGTTTATCCCTCATGGCTAGTTCGGGGTTGGAGTATTAATTTTTAAGCAATTGCGTGTCAACAACATGTGTTCACTTGCTATTATGCGCTCATGCATAATCGTCAGACATCTTCTTCGCGAAGCGGAAGTCAGTACCGAGAAGAACGATCTTCCCGATCGGGCAGCCGCACGGATCGCATCAGAATCACGCGTCCAAAAGAAGCGCGTGCTGGTTCCGAGCGCTCCTCAAACCGTTCGGGCGGGCGAAGCGAATCGAGTCGTGGGCGAGGTTCTCGCGATCGCGACGTGCGAGGCACTCGCACCGAGCGTCAAATGCGTGATGAAGGACGCGGGGGTAAATCCGCTCGTGCCGAGCATGAGGTGCGCGGCGAAGGCCGCGGGCGAGAAGTGTATGTGGGCTCGGGCAATCGTGGTTTCAGCCCTCGCAAAGGTCAGGGCCTCAACTCATCGTGGATGGCCGATCGTGCCGCTTCGTCCTCTTTGCCTCTCGCCACGCTTGCACCTGTCTTGTGCATAGTCGTTGTAGTGCTGATTGCCATTTTCCTGGTGACCAGCATTGGCTCTTGCGTTTCTTCGGCCGATAATTCCTCGCAGGGCGATGGTTCGCAGGCTGATCAAACGGAAATCAGCTATACTCCCTCCATCCAGGCCATCGATGCCGTGTCGGATCCAGGTACTAACGTCCAAGGCATTTCTCTTGCCGATTCGAATGCGAGTTACGTACCGCAATTAAGCGAAGAGGGAGCCACGCAGGTGCGGGATGCTATTTCGGCCATTACGGCGAACAACAAGACTGTTGGTTTCGCGTTTATCGATTTGCAAACCGGCAGCGGATACGTCTACAACCTTGATCAGCGCGTATATGGAGCTTCTTCGTTCAAGAGTCATGTGCTTATCTACGGATGCCAGCAGGCGCTTGAAACGGGCAGGACAAGTGTTGCGCGGGTGAACTCCAGCGCGCAAGATGCCATTATAAATTCCGACAATACCTCGTACTACCGCATGCGCAGCGTGTTTGAAAGTTCGGCTTCCGAATCGCTTTCTGTGTGGCTTTCTTCTATGAATATCTCTACCACGCTTGCCAACGACACGTCTTTTCCCCACTACTCGGCACGCGAATCGCTGAAGCTGTGGATGAACACTTTTCTCTATTTGAACTCGCCTGATTCCAATAAGGAAATCACCGAGTGGGTAAAAAAGATGTTCTCCGGTACTGCGGTTTCGATGGTTCGCAGCGGCGTGGACCCAGGCTCCAACCCGGTAAGCCGTGAAAAGATGGAAAGCGTTGCCCAGGAGCTTCTTGGTGTATTGTGCGCTGGCAAGAAAACGGTAGAAGTCGGCGAAGCCAAGAAGACGAATGCGAATTCAGACAACGATTCGGTAACGGTGTACGACAAGGCCGGCTGGATCAACGGGTCGAGCGATGATGCCGTATGCGATGCGGGCATCATCGAAGAAGACGGCAAATACTACCTCATTACGATCATGACGAATCTTGCCGATGGCGAAACAAGCCGTGCCGAGGTTAGCAACCTTGCTGCTGCTTTATGGGATCAACGCTCAACGCTTGCTCCCGAGCAAGGATGCAGGCAGGTATAAAGCAGAGCTAACGGGGGCTTGCGCCTCTCGGCAATCTGTTTGCCAGAAATCCTGCAGAAAACGTGAAGATTTTCACAAAGGCCCAAATCGGTGCGCTGCGATGATTGACGAAGGCCGCGAATGCAGTATAAACTGCAAAAGTTCGCTTTCAAAAGCCCCGTACATGCTTGCGATTCGAACTCTTTTCCGCCTGGGAAACGTCCCTGCGCCGGCTAAGCTGGTCCAGAGCTTTTCGGCAGCACCGTTTTGCGGGAAGGAAAGAGATGCGGAGTAGGATCCCGCGCCTCGGGTTGGCAGCAACTTTTGAAAAACGACACTTGTTACTTTATTGGAGGAACACTGTGAAGACCTATTACGCAAAGCCCAACGAAGTTGAGCGCGAATGGCTTCTCATCGACGCTGAGGACCAGGTTCTTGGTCGCGTCGCTTCGAAGGCCGCTCACATTCTCAAGGGTAAGCACAAGCCCACCTACACGCCTCACGTTGACACCGGCGACTTCGTCGTAATCATCAACGCTGACAAGATCAAGATCTCTGGCGTTAAGGCTACCAGCAAGGAATACTATCGTCACAGCGGTTATCCCGGCGGCCTGAAGTGCGAAACCTTTCAGGAGGCCATGCAGAAGCATCCCGAGCGTGTTATCGAGCACGCAGTAAAGGGCATGCTCCCCAAGAACACGCTCGGTCGTGCAATGGGCATGAAGCTCAAGGTTTACGCTGGCGCAGAGCATCCGCATGCAGCGCAGCAGCCCCGCGAGATCAAGATGGAGGATAACTAATGGCAGGCGAAGCAATGTATTACGGCACCGGCCGTCGCAAGAACGCTGTTGCTCGCGTTCGCATCGTTCCCGGTACTGGCAAGGTAACCGTTAACGGTCGCGAGGGTGTTGAGTTCTTCGGCCGTCAGGCTCTTCTCGACTACGCAACCACTCCGTTCGTTGTAACCGACACGCAGGGTCACTTCGACGTAATCGCTCGCTGCAATGGCGGCGGCGTTTCCGGTCAGGCTGGCGCTCTGCGCCACGGCATCGCTCGTGCTCTCCTCGAGGCTGGCGACTACCGTGCAGACCTGAAGAAGGCTGGCTACCTCACGCGCGACTCCCGTATGGTTGAGCGCAAGAAGTACGGCCTGAAGAAGGCTCGTAAGCGTCCGCAGTTCTCGAAGCGCTAAGCGTTACGTTACCTACGCGATGTATTGGAAGGCTCCCATTTGGGAGCCTTCTTTTTTATTTTGCGCACCTAAAGCCCTACATACGACCGTTGTGTGGAAATCAACTTGCGGAAGGGCGTGGCCACGAATGCCACGATGCGGTCATGTCGCCGTTCTATGCTTCCCCGATCAACTTGCATGCATTTGCTCCTACGGTTGATGTCGGCTTGGCCCCTGGCGAGGAGCAGAAGGCGAGCGGTCTTTCTGGCGAGCGGTTCTTCTGGTTCGCAACCCTTCGGAAGGGTGGCTAGTGGTTGATTTCGGCGATGTTTTAAGACATCTGCTTCTTAGCCACTGCTGCTTATTGACAATGAAACGCATTCGAATTGCTCAAATGGTAAAAAGCCAGTTCGAAGCTATGTATTGAAATACGCAATAATGCCGTGGAAAAAATAGAGCATTATAGTGGCTTTTTTCATGAAAAAATAGCGTTTATGAAGAAAATATGGCGGTAACGCCCATCAATATTAGTGAAATGGGTAATTATTTCAAATGAACGCGTTTTGAACATGATCATAACCCGTTCATGCGCCAAAACAGCCAAAAGCCCTGTCTGAAGCCTTGCAATCCCTTCTGGCGGTCGTAATATGAACCCGCAATTTGAGTTCAGCGCAAAGCGGATTTCGGTTGCTGAACAATGGTTTAATTTCGGTTTCATGTAAACCGAGTACGTCCAGGAGGATTGATCATCTATGGCATATGTAGTAGCTATTTCCGCATTCTTTGTTGTTGCAGCGTTCGGCATGTTCATTAAGTACGATTGCGGCAACGGTGCTCAGCTTGAGGCTATGGCCTCCGAGGCTCGCGCTCAGAAGCAGGCTCAGTTCGCAGTTGAGTCTCGCAACGTGTACCTGCGTCAGTTCGACGAGGCTGCAGCTAGCTTCGCTAAGTAGTTGTTTGGCGCTGAGTTTTCAATAACCAAACAAGCTTGAAAGGTCCCGTAAGGGACCTTTCTTTGTTTGCGCGCAATGAGCGAATTGCGCTCAGTTGCGAACGAGCGGCTCGCTTCGGTAGGACTTTGACGGCGAGCGGTGCAGAGTTGGTAAAAGCCAAAAGTATGTATGGCATGCGTAGGGGAAGGGTGTTACTCTTATGCGCCATGACTATTTCGAAGAACATACGAGGTTTCTGCTTTGCGCTGCTTGGGGGCATCAGTTGGGGCTTCTCCGGCGCCTGTGCACAGTACCTTTTTCACCATTACAATGTTGATCCGCTTTGGGTGTCCTCGGTTCGTATGCTATGTGCCGGCATCGTGTTGTGCGCATTCGCCCTCGTAATAGCGCGTGGTCCTTTTCTTGCTATGTGGCGCAATCGAAATACGGTGGCGTCGCTTGTGGTCTTCTCGGTGTTTGGCCTGGCAGCATGCCAGATTACCTATCTGCTCGCAATCCAGAATTCTAATGCCGGCACGGCAACGGTGATTCAGTACATCGCCCCCGTTCTTGTTGTGCTGTATTTATGCTTGAGGAGCCACCGCCGTCCCCTTAAGCGTGAGGTTTTGGCAATTGCGCTTGTTATAACGGGCACGTTCCTCGTTGCCACGCATGGTAACCCCGGCTCGCTAGCGCTAACTCCAGCAGGCTTGTTCTGGTCGCTGGTTTCGGCCGTTACGTATGCCATGTACACCCTTATCCCTCGCAGGTTGATGCTTCACTACGGAAGCGTCCCTGTTGTCGCTGGTGCGCTTCTTATTGGCGGTATTATTTTCTCTGCGGCTCTTCAATCGTGGACGGTAGATCCCGGGTTTGATTTTTCGGGCTGGTTGCTCCTGTTCTTTGGCTTGGTGCTGTTTGGCACCATCATTGGTTTCACCTTGTACTTCCAGGCGGTTAAAGACATTGGCGCAACGAAAACGGGCATTGTCGCCAGCATCGAAACGGTTTCGGCAACCTTGTTCGCGGTATTGTGGCTGGGAACCTCGTTTTCCTGGATCGACATTGTCGGCTTTGTGTTCATCATGGCTACTGTGTTTGTTCTTGCGAAGCATCCCGGTGACGGTGACATCAAAGTTGAAAAGTAGACCATTTCGTTATTCACGCGTCTGATGGCTTTCATGCGCGGCTAAGACAATTGGCCGTAAGGTTTTGACGCCTGGTGGAGCATGAAAGTAGGTGTCTTATTCGGCAAGTGATACGAGCGGCAATCTGTGTCTGCAGATGCTTATTGGCAATGTAAATGAAACATGTATATATCAATTATTTCTAATAAGAGAATTGCGCAACAGTGCGCAATAATGAGTTCAGCAAGTTACTGCTCTTGCTTGGGGAAGCAAGAGCGTGGCTCCCGTTCGGACGTGCTGGGGGGCACGTAGTAATGGGAAGGTGAACGCCAATGGGGATCGGAGTTCACCAAATGGCAATCTTGCAGGGGAGTGAGGTTGCTTATGTGGAGAGGGCGCTCGTAAGGGCGCCCGCTGCATTTCTAGGATTTGAGGCCCACAAGGAGGGGCATCATCTTCGCTCATGCAAGCCAGGCATATGCCTGGCTTTTTGTTTTGCTGCACATGCTGCAACTGCCCCACGGTGCCATCCGGAAACTGTTCCAAGGGCCCAGAAACAAAAAATCGGGTCAGGATGCAACTTTTTTTCGATTGCGGATTGTCGGGTGACGAAAAAACGCAGATCGTGGCCTAAAAATGCAGTAAAAAAGCTACAAAACGGTCTTTTTTCGCTTTGCGGGAATGGAAGAGAGTAGTGTCCCGAATGTTGGTGTCAGCCCGCCTGGAACCTTCTTCATTCTACGC
>ERZ1034901.701-NODE-701-length-25771-cov-30.595621_pt1 | contig 25771 bp, 16 predicted proteins | sample MGYA00520628_ERZ1034901 | MGnify/ENA primary metagenome ERZ1034901 (study PRJEB33766, sample SAMN09781783) | gut metagenome | biome: gut microbiome | host: Homo sapiens | place: Madagascar | study: EMG produced TPA metagenomics assembly of the PRJNA485056 data... | reverse complement strand
AAAATGCTCGATAATACACAAAGTATTATCTGCGCTTTTTGCTTAGCATCTGCCGCACCTCGCGCGCCGTATCGGCACTTAGAATTATGCGGTATTGCCTTGAAATGATCTCGAAAGGAAAGAAGATATGAAAACAAACATCAAGCGTGTGGCGGCGGCGCTGTGCAGCTGCACTTTGCTGGCAGCAGGGCTTACGGCCTGCGGCAGCACAGAAGCGGAATCGGTGATGGATTCGACCGTTGCGGTGCAGGTGCAGAATGTGCGCCGGGGCAGCATTGAGCTGCAGGGCACCTATGTGGGCTCGGTTTCGGCCGCAGAAAGCGTGAATGTGATCCCGCTGGTGCAGGGCGCCACGGTGGAAAGCGTGAATGTGGCAGTGGGCAGCGAGGTAAAGCAGGGGCAGGTGTTGGCTAAGCTGGACAGCACCAGCGCCGACCTGACGGCCAAAAATGCGCAGGCTGCCTATAATTCGGCCCTGGCACAGGCGCAAAGCGCCTTGGGCGGCCAGTGGAAAACCAACATATACAGCGCCGAGCGCGGTATTGACCAGCTGGATGATAATATCGATAATATGAACGATCAGATCGATAAGTTAAAAGACCAGAAAAACCAAATCAATAACGGATATAAAAACGCTAAAATAGCGTATGAAACCCTTAACGGAGCAAATGAAAGCTATAAAAGGCTACAACAAACAAACGTTTCGGTTCAGGAGAATGAAAAAAATAAGCAGATTCTTGGACTGTCCGAAAATAGCAGTGGTTCGACAACCTTGAATATAAAGCAGGACTATGCAAAACTGGAAAAGCTTGCGGCATTGGGCGAGGAAAGCGGCATTAGTGAAGAACAGCTTACCGCTGTGCGCGCCGTCATGAATTATGTGAATGCCCAAAAAGCTGCCGGACTCACGGAGGAGATGGTTTGGGCATCACTGACGGACGATAATGTGGCAAAAGCCAAAACGGGATATGAGAAAGCAGAAGCAGCGGCAGGAAACTTGGAACAGCTGGAATCCTCCATTGACCAGCTGGAAACCCAGCGCGACAGCCTGAAAGCCCAAAAGGAAACCGCCGAGGGCACGCTGGACATTACGCAAGGCGAAACCTACAACGAAACCGTGGCCTCGCTGCAGGCGGGCCTGGCACAGGCACAGGTGGGGCTGGACAGCGCCGCCTACCAGCAAAGCCTGTACACCCTCACGGCTCCCATCAGCGGCACGGTGGAAAGCGTGGGCCTTACCAAAAACGGCATGGCATCGGCCAGCAGCATTGCGTTTACCATTTCCAACAAAAACACCATGCAGGTAACTTTTTATGTAACCGAGGATGTGCGTGATGAATTCACGGCCGGGCAGGCTGTAACGGTCAGCCGCGGCAGCAGCACCTATGGCGGCACCATCACCGAGATCGGCAATGCAGTGGATATGCAAAAGGGTCTGTTTAAGGTAAAGGCCACGATCTACGATATGCCCGATCTGGCCAGCGGCGTTACCGCCAGCATCACCACCACCTGCCACAGCGCCAAGGATGTGATCGTGATCCCCTGCGATGCCGTGTATTATGAAAACGGCGATGCCTATGTGTTTGTGGCGCGTGACGGCACGGCGGTGAAAACCCCTGTGGAAACCGGCATTTATGATGACCAGAACATTGCCATCACCAGCGGCCTGCTCGAGGGCCAGCAGGTGATCACCACCTGGTCGGCCAATCTGATCGATGGCTGTGCCATCACCGTTCCCGGGCAGGAGGAAGCCGAAGAAACAGCGGATTCCGCCGCATCGGCACAGGGCTGAGGCTGGGGGATACAGGAATGACAAAATTAGTGTTAAAACGCCCGGTTTCCACCCTTTTGGTGATTTTGGCAATCGTGGTGTTCGGCGTGGCCTCGCTGCTGGGAATGCCCATGGAGCTGATGCAGGACATGAATATGCCCATGCAGCTGGTGATGGTGGTATACCCCGGCGCTTCGGCCAGCGATGTGGACAGTCTGGTGGTAGACCCCATTGAGGACGCAGTGTCCACGCTTTCCGGTGTTTCCAGCGTGACCAGCTATGCCAACGAAAACATGGCCATGGTGATGCTGATGTATGACTATGACACCGACAACGATGACAACTATTCGGCCTTAAAAGAAAAGCTGGACGGCCTGCAAAGCACCCTGCCGGACAGCTGCCATACCCCGAGCATCATGGAAATGAGCGTGAACTCCATGCCCACCATGATGGTTTCGGTGAACTCCAACGGCAGCGCCGATGCGCTGAAATATGCCGAGGATACCGTGGTGCCCGAGCTGGAAAAGCTGAGCGGTGTGGCACAGGTGGAAACCAGCGGCGGCACCGAAAACTATGTGCAGGTGCTGCTGAACGAAGAAAAAATGAGCCAGTACGGGCTGAATATCTCCACCATCGCCCAAATGATCGGCGCAGCAGATTTCACCATCCCGGCGGGCAGCGTTTCCAATGGCAATCAGGATCTGAGCGTGAGCGCTGTGGCCGAGCTGAAGGATCTGGAATCCATCCGCAATGTCACCCTCACCACGGGCACCGGCGCACTGATCCATCTTTCGGATGTGGCAACGGTGCAGTACAAGCAAAAGGATGCCAGCAGCATCAGCCGCTACAACGGCAATGCCAATATCAGCCTGACCATCACCAAAACCCAGAGCGCCTCCACCATGGATGTGTGCAAGCGCATTCAGCGCGTTCTGGACCGCTGCACCAACAACGCCATTTCCTTTGAGGTGACCTACACCTCGGCCGACAGCATTCAGCAAACCATGCAGCAGGTGCTGCAAACGCTGGCACAGGGCGTTTTGTTTACCATGGCGGTGCTGTTTTTGTTCTTTGGCAATATAAAAGCCAGCCTGATCGTGGGCAGCAGTATGCCCATCTCGGTGCTGCTGGCCATTGTGATCATCAATTTTGGGCTGGGCTATTCGCTGAATGTGATGACAGGCGGCGCACTGATCCTGGCCATCGGCATGATCGTGGATAACTCCATCGTTGTGCTGGAAAGCTGCTTCCGTATGCGGGAGGAAAAGCTGCCCTTCCGCGAGGCCGCTTTGCGCGGCGCGGGCGAGGTGGGCGCTTCGGTGCTGGCCTCCACCATCACCACGGTGGTGGTGTATGTGCCCATGGCCATGGTGGGCGGCATGAGCGGCCAGATGCTGGGCCCCCTTGCGTGGACCATTGTGTTTGTTATGATCGCCTCGCTTCTGGGGGCCGTGTCGGTGGTGCCGCTGGCATTCGTATACTTAAAGCCCAAGGCAAAAGAAGATCTGCCCATCAACCGCCTTTTGGCAAAATTCAATCGCTTTTATGATAAAGCGCTGCGCACGGTGCTGCACCACAAAAAAATCACCATGCTGGCCACAGTGGGCATGATGGTGGTGGCTGTTTTTGCGGCCACGCAGTGCAATCTGGAGCTGATCCCCAGCAGCTACGACGGCAGCATTTCGGTAACAGCCAACTTCCGCTCGGGTACCAAGCTGGAAACCATGAACCAGCTGATCGCCCCGGTGGAGCAAATGCTGCTGGAGGATGAAAATTTCGATACCGTAAACCTTTCTATTTCGGGCAGCTCGGCCACCATTTCGGCCTATGCCGTTGAGGGCTGCAAGCGCAGCAGCGAGGACGCTGTGACCCAGTATACCCGTGCGCTGGAAAAATACACCAATATGGATATCGAGGTGGCACCCTCGGGCGGTGCCAGCAGCTCGATGAGCTCCATGGGCACCAGCTCTGTCACCGAGATCGATCTGCAGGGCACCGATCTGGACGCCCTGAAGCAGGGCGCTTCCATGGTGGAGGAGATCATGCGCCAAACCCCGGGCGTGATCCGCGTGGCCAACGATTTTGCCCAAAGCCAAACCACGGCGCACATTGTGGTGGACCCGCAGCTGGCCATGAATGTGGGGCTTGCCCCGGCGCAGGTTTCCATGAATGTGTACAACACCCTTTCGGGCGTGGATGCAGCCGATGTGACTATTGACGGCGAGGACTATGATGTGACCGTGGAGTACCCCGAGGGCCGCTACGACAACATCACCTCGCTGCTGGACCAGCCGCTGTCTACGCCTTACGGCTCGCTCACCACACTGGGAGAGATCGCACATGTGGAGTATGTGAGCGCTTTGCAGACCATCACCCGCCAGAATGGTATGTATCAGATTGCTGTTACAGCCTCTACCACCGGCACGGCCCGCTGGACGGCGCAAAAAAGCATTGAGGCTGCTGTGGCCAAGCTGGAGCTGCCCCAGGGCGTGAGCCGCAGCTCCAGCGTGCTGCAGGATATGCAGAACGACGAGCTTACCGGCCTGCTGAAATCCATTTTAACAGCGGTGTTCCTGGTATTTCTGGTAATGGCCATGCAGTTTGAAAGCGTGCGCTTCAGCCTGATGGTGATGACCTGCATTCCCTTTAGCCTGATCGGCTCGTTCCTTTTGATGTATCTGTCGGGCACTACTTTCAGCATGATCTCGATGATGGGCATTCTGATGCTGATGGGCATTGTGGTGAACAACGGCATTCTGCTGGTGGACACCGCCAACCAGCTGCGTGAAACCGGCCAAGGCATTGAGGAAGCGCTGGTGCAGGCGGGCAAAATTCGTATTCGCCCCATTTTGATGACCACCCTGACCACCATTCTTTCCATGCTGCCCATGCTGCTTACCAACGACCCCACCATGAAGATCATGAACAGCATGGCGGTGGTGATCATCGGCGGCCTGGTGGCCTCTACCGTGCTGGCTATGTTTGTGATGCCTGCTTTCTATATGCTGCTTACGCGCCGCAAAAAGCGCCCCCTCAAGCGCGCCGCCAAGGGCGAGGATGAACAGGACCTTTCGGATCATTATCCCGAGTGCGATCAGCCCATGCAGGAAACCGAGCTGCCCGAAAATCTGCGTATGCCCGGTGACGAAAACTGGCCCAAGGCGTAATACGGCAAAAAGCACTTGACAAAAAGCCTGGTTTGCCATTACAATAATTCTATGAATCTATATTGATTCGGGCGCTTACTCTGCGCCCGGTCAACAGTAAAAAAGGAGTGACTGATCCATGAACCATATCCAGACTCTGGAAACCCGTGATCTGGCTGCAAGCCTGAACAACGGTGGCTGCGGCGAATGCCAGACTTCTTGCCAGTCCGCTTGCAAGACCAGCTGTGGCGTTGCCAACCAGCAGTGCGAGAACAAGAACTAATTTCTTGTTGGCCGAAGCTTGAACTTTCAAAAATGCCGTGCTGTCAAATCGGCAGCACGGCGTTTTTGCGTATAAATGCGAGGAAACTGAATCAATGATCCATCAGTATAAAATGAATGGCTATAACATCGTGGTGGATGTGTATAGCGGCGGCGTTCACGCCGTGGACGAGTTGGCCTATGATATTATTGCGCTGTTTGAAAACCACTCGGCCGATGAGATCGTGGCCGAAATGGCCAAGGCACACCCCGAAACGCCCGAAAGCGAAGTGCGCGAGGTGATCGGGGCGGTGCAGGGCTTAAAGGATGCAGGCAAGCTGTTTGCCCCCGACATCTATGCCGACCATGCCTTTGATTTTAAAAACCGCAGCACGGTGGTAAAGGCACTGTGCCTGCACGTGGCGCACACCTGCAACCTGAACTGCGAGTATTGCTTTGCCGCACAGGGCAAATTCCACGGCCAGGCAGCGCTTATGAGCTTTGAAACCGGAAAACGCGCGCTGGATTTTCTGATTGAAAATTCCGGTACCCGCCGCAATCTGGAAGTAGACTTTTTCGGCGGCGAGCCGCTGATGAACTGGGATGTGTGCAAGCGCCTGATCCAGTATGCCCGCAGCATTGAAAAAGAAAAAGGCAAAAACTTCCGCTTCACCCTTACCACCAACGGCATGAATATCGATGATGATGTGATCGAGTTTGCCAACAAAGAGTGCCACAATGTGGTGCTTAGTCTGGATGGCCGCAAGGAAATTCACGATGCCAAGCGCGTAACGGCCAGCGGCAAGGGCAGCTATGATACCATTGTGCCCAAGTTCCAAAAGCTGGTGCAGGCCCGCGGCGGCAAGGGCTATTATATGCGCGGCACCTTTACCCGCGAAAATCTGGATTTCACCAACGATATTTTCCACATGGCCGATCTGGGCTTTACCGAGCTTTCCATGGAGCCTGTGGTGTGCGCCGAAACCGAGCCCTATGCCCTGCGCAAAGAGGACCTGCCCGTGCTGTTTGACCAGTACGAGCTGCTGGCCAAGGATATGCTGCGCCGCGAAAAAGAAGGCCACCCCATTACCTTCTATCATTATATGCTGGACCTCACCGGCGGCCCCTGCGTGTATAAGCGCATTTCCGGCTGCGGCAGCGGCACCGAGTATATGGCGGTTACCCCCACGGGTGAGTTGTATCCCTGCCACCAGTTTGTGGGCGACCCTGCCTACAAGATGGGCGATATCTGGAACGGCGTGACCAACACCGCCCTGCGGGATGAGTTTAAGCTGTGCAACGCCTACGCCCGCCCGGATTGCAAGGATTGCTGGGCCCGCCTGTATTGCTCGGGGGGCTGTGCGGCCAACGCCTACCACGCCACCGGCAGCATCAAGGGCATTTATGAGTACGGCTGCGAATTGTTCCGCAAGCGTATGGAATGCGCCATTATGATGCAGGTGGCACACCAGTGCGACCCTGCGCTGGCTGCCTATGCCAACCACGCCAAGGGTGCAACCGGCTGCGATGGCTGCTCGGCCTGTGCAGATTGATGGGCCGAAAAACGATAAATACAGCAAAAAGGCTGCCCGTTCACTTTCGGGCAGCCTTTTTTGTACAAGAAGGATCACTTTCGATAAAAATAAAAGCCTCACGAAAGAGTGATTCTTTCGTGAGGCTTTTTGGCAGGGGCAGAAGGATTCGAACCCTCGGCACGCGGTTTTGGAGACCGCTGCTCTACCAACTGAGCTATACCCCTAAGACTTGTTTAGTATACCACCGAGAAGGCGCTGTGTCAAGAAAAAAATTACAGTTATTCTAATTTATTCTTATTTGGCTGTTTCGAAAAAAACACCCGGTTTCATTTTTGCAAAAGCTTTTTGCCCAGCGGGGCCTATGGGGCCGACACACGCAGAAAGCGGAAAATTTTTGGGGGCCGAAAAGGCAAATGCCGGAGATATTTTTTGCAATTTAGGGTGCGGTTTGGGCAAAATCAAGCCGAAAACAGGCATCTTAAGCCATAAAATCAATAAAATAAAATGCGGCACAACGAGCAAAACGATGAAATAAAAGAAAAATTAAAAAAAGTTTGAAAAAAGTGTTGACAATTAGGGGGCGGCGAGCTATAATAAATACCGTTGCAGCGGCCACGAGGCCACGGGGCAACAACAAAAACTCGGCTTTGGCCCGGTAGTTCAGTTGGTTAGAACGCTAGCCTGTCACGCTAGAGGTCGTCGGTTCGAGCCCGATCCGGGTCGCCAATGCTGCTATAGCTCAGTTGGTAGAGCGCATCCTTGGTAAGGATGAGGTCTCCAGTTCAAATCTGGATAGCAGCTCCACTTGAAAATCCTGAATGCATTCAGCATTCGGGATTTTTTCTTTATCCGCGTTTTGCCGCTGCTGAGTGCGGCTCTATAATAAGGTTCTATCATAAATGTTGGGGTCGGTTCAAAACCCGATCCCATTTTTTGCAAAATGGTGAATGCAGAATACACAGCTTTGCACGATTCACGATGCTGTATGTTTCCGCCCGGCTGCCTTTTGTGGGCAGCCGGGCCTTTTTATTGTAAAAAAATTGTGAAGCACTTGTATGCGGGCAGGGAGAGTGCTATCATATTTCATATATGAATAGTTCAAATATGAAGTAATAAAAGGAGGGCGTATCCATGCAGCCGAATCATTTATGGCTTGAGATCTCCCGAAAAATTGCGCTGGCCTACAGCGCTGCCTGCAAGCCTCTTTGCAGGCAGTTGAACCTGCCGCAAACGGCGTTTGATATTTTACTGTTCCTGGGCAATAACCCTGCCTACAAAACCGCCAGCGATGTGGTGGAGGTGCGCCGTCTTAAGGCAAACCTTGTATCCATCAATGTAGAGCGTTTGGTGCAGGAGGGATATCTTGTGCGCTGCCCGGTGCAGGGTGACCGGCGCAAAACCCAGCTGTTTTGCACCGAAAAAGCGCAGCCGGTGATCCGGCAGGGGCGTAAAATGCAGAAGGATTTTTTTGAAAAGTTGTTTGCCGGTGTGGACGAGCCCACGCGGCAGGCAGTTTTTTCGGCCATGCAAAGCATTGAAAAAAATCTGGAAGAAATTTAAGGCTTTTCAAATTTAAAGAAGCATAGCCATTTGGGAGGAAAACAATTTTTATGCAGCTGATACAAACAATTCTGTTAACCTTTTTTGCCGGCATGGGGGCTGGCCTTGGCACGGGCTTTGCCGGGCTGAGCGCCGCTGCTGTAATCAGCCCCATGCTGATCACTTTTTTGGGCATCGATCCGTACATGGCGGTGGGCATTGCGCTTTCGTCCGATGTGCTGGCCAGCGCAGTGTCGGCCTATACCTATCATAAAAACAAAAATCTGGATGTGAAAAACGGCCTGATCATGATGGCCAGCGTGCTGGCATTTACGGTGGTCGGCAGTTATGTGGCCAGCCTGCTGCCTTCGGCTACCATGGGCGGTTTTTCAGTGTTTATGACTTTTCTGCTGGGAATCAAATTTATTGTACGCCCGGTTATGACCACCCGCGAATCCATGCTGGCGGTTTCGGCCCAAAAGCGGGCTGTGCAGTCGCTGGTATGCGGCGTGCTGATCGGCTTTATATGCGGTTTTATCGGTGCAGGCGGCGGCATGATGATGCTGCTGATTTTGACAAGTGTGCTGGGGTATGAGCTGAAAACGGCGGTGGGAACCAGCGTGTTTATCATGGCCTTTACCGCCCTTACCGGTGCGGTGTCGCACTTTGCTATTGGCGGTCTGCCGGATCTTACGGTGTGGGCGCTGTGTGTGGTATTCACACTTTTGTGGGCGCGGGTTGCCGCTGTGTTTGCCAACCGGGCACAGCCCAAAACACTGAACCGTGCTACCGGCGTGGTGCTGGTGATCTTAGGGGCTGTGATCATGGGATTCAACGGAATACACTAATGCTTTTATTGCTCTTCAAAATAGTTTTTTGGCCGAGAAGGCGTATGAAACCCTTGCAATTCATGGCAGGCGATGTATAATGAATTTACAATAGAAATTATAGGCAAACCCGCCGCAAGGCGGTGACGCAAAGCTATAGGGGCCCACCGGGCCAGCCAGTTGCAGATCATGGAAAAATGCAAGAGCATAAAGCCTTGTGTGCGTTTGCCGCTTTGGAATACCATTGAAATAAGGCATAGCAGGTGGGCGCATTGGCGGCAGCATAAAAATGGATACACTGCTTTTCCGTGCTTATAACAAAGACACTTTGAAAACCTGGTTTTATTTCGGGAGTTCAAAGTGTCTTTTTCTTTTTGCTTTTCACGGCAAAAGCTTTTGCTGGGCCAAGGGCCCGGTGGGCTTGTGAACCGCAGGTGTTTTTTGCTATAATAATGTATTATAGGGAAAGTGTAAGCTTGGGGTGCAAAAAGCATTCATAAATGCCCGGCAGCCTTGCAAGCAGGCCCAGAGCCGGAAAAAACCAAAGCACTGGCAGAGATCTGAAATCATCGGCCTAATATGGATCCGCAGAAGGGGGAGCATCCATGCTGAAACAGCTGCAAACGGAAGAAATTCTGCGTTTAACGCGCACAGGAATATGGCAGTTAGAGATGGAGCAGGGCAGCAGCCCGCGCCTTTATGCCAACGATATCATGGACGAAATGCTGGGCGTAAAAACACCGCTTACGCCTGAGGAGCGCTATGAGTTTCACCGATGCCGCATCCACCCCGATGACCGCGAGATCTTTCAGGAATATGTAAACAAGATGAAGCGTTCCAACACCGAGGTGATCTATCGCTATCTTCATCCTGAGCGCGGCGAAATGATCATTCGATGCAGCGGCCGAAGAGAGGATTCCGTGCCCGGTGTGGTGTGCATGGCGGGCATTCACAAGGATATCACCGAAACCGTGCGTTTAGAGCCCGGCAAAATGACCGAGCGCTACTTTGCCGAAAGGGCACTGGTGCTGCAAAAGGAAAACAGCCGGCAGGCGGGCTATTACCGGGAATTGCTGGATGCGCAAAACTGCGGGCTGCTGGTGTACAGCGTGCCCGAGCATAAGATCATTCACATGAACGCCGAGGCGCTGCGCATTTACGGCGGGGCCAGCGTGGAGGAAATGCAGGGCAGGATCGGGGAAATGTTTGCAGGGATGTATTACCCTGACCCTAAAACCCTGAAACGCCTGATCCGCCTGCGCCATGAGGACGGCGTGGTGGACTTTGAGGGCATTGTGAACCACGGCACGCCCAGCGAGTGCCATATCATGGCAAAAACCAAGATCATTCGCCTGCTGGACGATACCCGCGCTGTGATGACCACTTTTCTGGATGTTTCGGATATGGTAACGCTGCGTCGGGCGCTGAAGCAGGCGCAGGACGGCAGCCGTGCCAAAACCGAGTTTTTGTCCCGTATGAGCCACGATATCCGCACGCCGCTCAACGGCATTATCGGCCTGCTGGAGATCGATAAAAACCACCCCGATGACCATGCGCTTGTAAACGCCAACCGCGAAAAAATGTTTGTGGCGGCAAGGCATCTGCTTTCGCTGATCAACGATGTGCTGCAAATGAGCAAGCTGGAAAGCGGCGAGATCGTGCTGGCGCACGAAGCCTTTTCGCTTCGGCAGCTGTTCCCCGAGATCATCACCATTGTAGAGGGCCGCGCCGCCGGGTTTTCCATTTCCATGGAGTATGATCTGCCCACAGCCGAGCAATGCGATTGCTGCTGTGTATACGGCAGCCCGCTGCATTTGCGCCAGCTGCTTTTGAATATTTACACCAACTGTATCAAATACAACCGCCCCGGAGGCAAGGTGTACACCAAGGTGGAGCGAGTGGAAAAAACCGAAGAGCAGGTGGTTTACCGCTGGACGATCACGGATACCGGCATTGGCATGAGCGACCATTTTGTAAAACACATTTTTGATCCCTTTGTGCAGGAGCATTCGGATGCCCGCAGTGTGTATCAGGGCACCGGCCTTGGCATGACCATTGTGAAAAAGCTGGTGGATAAAATGCACGGCAGCATTGAGGTGAGCAGCCGCGAGGGCGTGGGCTCCACCTTTGTGATCACGCTGCCCTTTGAGATTGCCCAGCAGCAAAAATGCCGGGGAGAAAACACATCCGAAAAGCTCAGCATTCAGGGGCTCAAGCTGATGCTGGCCGAGGATAACGAGCTGAACGCCGAAATTGCGCAGGTTCTTTTGCAGGATGCCGGTGCCGAGGTCACAGTGGTGAACGATGGCCGGCAGGCGCTGGAGCTGTTTGCCGCCAGCCCGGTGGGCACCTTTGACGGCATTTTGATGGATGTGATGATGCCGGTGATGGACGGCCTTGCCGCCGCACGCGCCATACGCGCCTTGCCGCGAAAGGATGCGCAGCGGGTTCCCATTATTGCCATGACGGCCAACGCCTTTGTGGAGGATGCACAAAAAAGTATGCAGGCGGGCATGAATGCCCATTTGGCCAAACCGCTGGATATCCATAAAACCATTGCGGTGATCGCCGCGTGCTGCCGCTGAGGCAGGCTGGCGCTGCACAGCCCTGGCCTGCTGCACCGCGGGCCGAAAACTGCGGCGAAACAGCCCCAAAAGCTTTTGCGGCTGTACGGGAGAGGAAACGACCATGAAAAAAAGCAACGAACATTGGGATCTTTCGATCCATGACTATAATCCCAACGGCATCTGCGTGATCCATGTGGAATTAAACGAGGCTGCAGCCCCTGTGGACTGGACCTATGTTTACTGTAACCCGGCCTTTGCCGAAATGAAGGGCTTGCCAGCCGAAAAGCTGGTGGGGCAGCGCTTTTATACGCTGTTTCCCACGGCCAGCCGCAAGTGGCTGAAGCCGTACTACGAGGCCGCCTACAAAAGCATTCCCTGCGAGCTGGATGAGATTGCCGAAGAAATAGGCGCTTATCTGCATGTGGATGCCGTGCCCACAGGGAACAGCGGCTATTGTATGTGCATTTTGCGCGATGTCAAGAAAAACATTTTTGAAAAGATCAAGCAGAATGAAGCACTGGAAACCACGCTGAAAAAGCTGGAAAAAGAGCGCACCCTCAACCGGCAGGTGCGCCAGTTTTCGGCGGCCATGGGCGTGGAATATTCGCTGGCCATTGAGCTGGATCTTTTGAACAACAGCTATGAAATGCTGGAATGCAGCCGTTATACGAATCAGGAACTCGCACGGGGCGGCACCATTGGCGAACTGGCCGTCAGCGGCACCTGCACGGTGCCCGACAGACAGCAGGCGGGGCAGTTTGCCCGTATGCTCAGCCGGGAAAACCTTTTGCGCAGCTTCCGCACCGGCACGGATACACTTTCGCTGCGGCACAAGCAAAACGGCAGGGACGGCAAGGTGCACTGGGTGGAAACCAAGGTGGTCTGCACCGAATGCAGCGAAACCGCCATACGCGCCCTTTTGCTGGGCCGCTGCATTGACGAGGAGATCGAAAAGCAAAAGCTTTTGGAAAAAACCGAAGAGGCCAGCCGCATGGCAAAGCAGGCCGAGGAAAACTACCGCATTCTGCACAAGCTGATCGGCTCGGGCATGTGGCGCACCGAGCTGGACGAAAACGGCAGGATCACCCGGGTGGAGCGCAGCCGCGAATACCGCAAAATGCTGGGATATACCACACGGGAAGACCCCGAAACACAGGAGATCTGGCTGGGGCGCATCCATCCGGATGACCGTGAGCGCTGCCTTCGTGATATGTACGAATACCTGCGGGATACCACGGGAAAAAAGAAATACGATCAGGAATTCAGAATGCGCACCAAAACCGGGGAGTACCGCTGGTTCCGCTCTACCGGCTATGCCATGCGCAGGCCGGATAACACCCCCTACACCTTTTTTGGCGCATTTTTTGATATAACCGCTGAAAAGAAAGAAAAGGAACTGGAGCGCCAGAAAAATGAGGCGCTGCAAAAGGCCCGCGAGGCGCTGGAGGAAATGGACGCCATCCACACCACCATGAAAACCGGTGCGTGGACTGTGCATTATGATGAAAACGGAAAGTTTGCCTCGGTGGAATGGAGCAATGCATTCCGCAGAATTCTGGGCTTTCAGAGCAGGCGCGATTTTCCCGATAATATTCAGGCGGGCGTGGGGCGTGTACACCCCGACGATATAGACCGTATGCGCCGGGAACTGAAAAACGTGATCACGGATACCACGGGAAAGCTGGTGTATGACACAGAATTCCGTTTTCTCACCAAAACCGGCGGCTATCGGTGGATTCGCTCGGCGGGCAGCGTTGTGCGCGGGGAAGGCGGTGTGCCCAAAACCTTTTACGGCATTATCATGGATATCGACGAGCGCAAAAAAACCGGCATTGCGCTGCAGAACGCCGTGCTGGAAGCCAAAAAGGCAAACTCGGCCAAAACACGCTTTTTGCGCCGCATGAGCCACGATATCCGCACGCCCCTCAACGGCCTGCTGGGCATGCTGGCAATTTGCGAAAAAACGCCCAAGGATGCCAAAAAGCTGTATGAAAACTGCCAGAAAATGCGCAAGGCCGCCGAGTATCTGGCCTCGCTGGTAAACGATGTGCTGGATTTCAGCAAGCTGGAATCCGGCGGTATTCCGCTGCAGATCGAAGCGTTTGATCTCAACGAGATGCTGCACGATTCGGTGGCGGTGGTAAGGCAGCATGTAAACGATCTGGGCCTGCAGTTTATCACAGATCCCAATCAAAAGCTGACCCACACGCGCGTGATCGGCAGTAAACAGCATTTGAACCGCATTTTAATGAACATTGCGTGGAACGCCATCAAATACAACCGGCCCAACGGCACGGTGGAAATGAAAACCAGGGAGCTTTCGTGTAACGGCACCACGGCGGTGTATCAGTTTACCTGTGCCGACACCGGCATTGGCATGAGCGAGGAATTCCAAAAGCATATGTTCGAGCCCTTTTCGCAGGAGGGCAAGGAAAACCACAGCGGTATGAACGGCACGGGGCTGGGGCTTTCGCTGGTAAAGGAAATGGTGCAGCAGATGAACGGCAGCATTGCGTGTGAAAGCTGCGAAAACAAGGGCACTACTTTTACCGTGACCATTCCGCTGCAGGTGGATACCAGCTATCACGAGCCGCAAAACGAACAGCCGCCCCGGGTGGATCTGACAGGAAAGCGTGCGCTGCTGGTGGAGGATAACGCCCTGAACCGCGAAATTGCCCAGTATATGCTGGAAGAGGAGGGCATGGCGGTGGAAACGGCCGAAAACGGCCAGACGGCACTGGAAAAATTTGCGCATTCGCAGCCCGGCCATTACGATCTGGTGATCATGGATGTGATGATGCCGGTGATGGATGGCCTTGCTGCCACGCGCAGCATTCGCGCACTGGACCGGCCCGATGCCAAAACCGTGCCCATTATTGGAATGTCGGCCAATGCGTTCCAAGATGATGTGGAGCAGGGACTTGCCGCCGGTATGACGGATTATCTGGCAAAACCGCTGGATCTGCAAAAGGCGCGGCAGGCTCTTGCCAAAATGCAGGGAGATGACCGATGAAAAAACCCAAGATCAAGGTTCCGCGGATCCGGGTGTACAGTTTTATGCTGCTGGCACTGCTGGCGCTGCTGGCACTGTCGGCCTACACCACGATCCTGCAGGGAATGTATAACGACAGCATTCTGGAAAACACCGTGCAGGAAAATATACGCCGAACCGATGCCATGCATGAGGGCATCGACAGCCTTTTAACGCGGGCGGATTTTTCCGAGATCAACACGCGCGAGGATATGGATTCCGAGCGTTATCTTGCAATGCAGCAGCACATGAATGAAATTCGCAGCATGAACGCCACCATGGATTTCTTCACCGTGAAGCGCACAGCCGATGGAACGCTGATCTATCTGGTGGACGGGCTGGAGCCGGGCAACCCACATTTTGGCTATCCGGGCAGCCCGCTTGAAAGCGAAATGGTGCCCTATGTGGAAACGGCGCTTTCGGGGCAAAGCGTTTACTCACGGGATATCGTGGATACCACCTGGGGGCATATTTTCACAGCCTGCTACCCGGTGCATGCCAACGACGGCACGGGCGAAATCATCGGTGCGCTGTGCATTGAAATGGATATGCAGCCCACCTATGAGTTTATCCGCGAGCATAATATTTTAGCGCTTGAGGCCGGTGCCATCGCAGGCGCGGTGATGGTGATCCTTTTGGCCGGGGCCAGCCTTTATATTTACAGCGAGCAGAAAAAAGACCGCGAGCAAAAGCGCCAGCTGAAACAGGCGGCCGAGGCAGCCTGCGCCGCCAACCGTGCAAAATCCACTTTTTTGTTCAACATGAGCCACGATATCCGCACGCCCATGAACGCCATTATCGGCTATTCCGAGCTGGCTGCAAGGCACTTGAACGAGCCGGAAAAGCTGGAAAAATACATGAAAAACATTCAGGGCTGCGGCAAAAGTCTGCTTTCGCTGCTGGACAATGTGCTGGACTTAGCCCGCATTGAAAACAGCAAAACCGTGATCGAAAACGGGATCTCGAATGTGGAGGAAGATTTTTCCACCTGCGTGATGATGTTTGGGCACGATGCCGCACAAAAGGGCCTGCAGCTTACCAAGGCGGCCACCATTCTGCACCCGTATGTGTATGTGGATGCCCCACATCTTTCCGAAGTGCTGATCAATATTCTCAGCAATGCCGTAAAATACACCGGTGCCGGCGGCCAGATCCGGTGTGAGCTGCGGCAGACCCCGGCCAACGAAAACGGCCGATGCGATATGACCATTACCGTGTCGGACACCGGCATCGGCATGAGCGAGGAATACCAGAAGCATATTTTCGAGCCGTTTTCCCGCGAGCATACCTCCACCATCAGCCGTGTGGAGGGCAGCGGCCTTGGCATGGGCATTGTGAAAAAGCTGGTGGATCTGATGGGCGGCACGGTTTCGGTATCCAGCAGTTTGGGAAAAGGCTCGTGCTTTACCGTTACCATTCCCTGCCGCGTGGCTTCTCTGGAGGAAGCCCGGCCCAAAAGCACCGATGCCGCCATGGAGGAGCAAAAGAAAAAGCTGAAGGGCAAGCGTATTTTGCTGGCCGAGGACAACAACCTGAACGCTGAGATCGCCACCGAGCTGCTCAAGGACGAAGGCTTTGTGGTGGAGCGCGCCAACGACGGTGTGGTGTGCGTGGAAATGCTGGAAAAAGCCCCCGAGCATTATTACGATCTGGTGCTGATGGATATTCAGATGCCCGTGATGGACGGCTACGATGCCACCGTTAAGATCCGGCGTATGCAAAGCCCGGCCAAAGCCAGGGTGCCTATTATTGCCATGACAGCCAACGCCTTTTCGGAGGATAAAAACCGAGCGCTGGCCGTGGGCATGAACGACCATGTGGCCAAGCCCATTGATATGAATGTGCTGCTGCCGGTGATAATCCAGCAGCTGCAGTAAACCAAAAGCCCTCCCGCACGCTAAAATTCGCGTGCGGGAGGGCTTTTTTATGGCTTACTTTAAATGGGCATGGGGGTGCGGGCCAGCTGCATCAGCCACACCGCGGCGATCACAAAGGCGATCAAAATCAAAACGATGGCGCCTTTTTTGCCAAAGGGCTTTTGCCGTGCCCGGCACAAAAGCCCGGCACACGCCACCAGCACAAACGCGATGGCGGCAAAAACCGATAAAAATTTCCAAAGCCACGAAAGTTCCAGAATCGTTCGCATCATGGGCACCTGCCTGTTTTAAGTGAACAAGGGATCGGGCACCTGATTGGCCATGCGGTAAATGTTGGCAATATCGCTTTCGTCCAGCACCTTCACATAGCCGATCTTGCGGCGATGCTCATAAGTGCAGCGATAGGCCAGCGTTTCAATCTGCTGCTCGGTGGCGGTCACGCCCAGCTCGGGCAGGTTGGTGGGCATATGAATTTCGTGCATAAGGTTTTCAAAGGCGGCAATACCGGCCAGCGCATCGATCATGTCATCGCCGGTGGCGGGCACCTCCATCACCTCGCGTGCAAACTGTGCAAAGCGGGTGGGCAGGGCATCGCACACATAGCGTGCCCAGCTGCCCCACATGGCGGCAAGGCCTGCGCCGTGCGCCACATCAAACATACCGCCCAGCTCGTGCTCCAGCTGGTGGGTGGCCCAGTCGCCGCGGCCCACAATGCCGCAGCCGGTCAGGCTGTTGTGGCTCAGGCTGCCTGCCCACATGATCTGGGCGCGGGCGTTGTAATTTTTGGGGTCATTCACCAGGATCAGGGCATTCTTTTTCACGGCGCGCAGAATGCCAATGGCGATATTGTCGGTCACATCATTGTCTTTTTCATAGGCGAAAAAGCGCTCCATGGTGTGCATCATAATATCGGTGCAGCCGCAGGCCGTTTGGTAATCGGGCAGGGTGTAGGTGAGGGTGGGGTCCATAATGGCAAAGCGCGGGCGGCACAGATCGCTGCCGTAGGCGCGCTTTAAGTCGCCATCGGGGGTTTCCTTGGTGATCACACTGCTGTTGCTGGTTTCGCTGCCGGCAGCGGCAATGGTGAGCACGCAGCCTACGGGGGCACAGGCAGTGGCCGCTGCGTGCTGATCGTACAGATCCCACACATCCAGATCGGGGTTGGCCAGGCCAAAGGCAATGGCCTTGGCGCTGTCGATCACGCTGCCGCCGCCCACGGCCAGCAGAAAGTCCACGCCTTCCTTGCGGCACAGCTCCAGCCCTTCATACACCAGCGCCAGGCGTGGGTTGGGCTTTACGCCGCCCAGCGTAACATAGGGCACACCGGCGCTTTGCAGCGAGGCACACACACGGTCCAGCAGGCCGCTGGCCTTGGCGCTGCGGCCGCCAAAATGCACCAGCACCTTTTTGCAGCCCTGCTCGGCCACAAGCTGGCCCACCTGATCGACGGTGCCCTGGCCAAAGACTACTTTTGTGGGAACATAAAACTGAAAATTCTGCATGGGGAAACCCTCCTTTTTGATAGCGGCAAATGCCTTTTATGCAATCACAGCGCGCACACGCTGCAAAGCAGTTTCGATCACCTTGTCCATATCGTAATATTTGTATTCGCCCAGTCGGCCGCCGAACAAAACCCCCGGCTCGGCCTCGGCCAGCGCCTTATACTGCTCGTACAGGCGGCTGTTTTTCTCATCGTTCACGGGATAATAGGGCTCGTCGCCGCGCTTCCACTCGGCGCTGTATTCGCGGCTGATCACGGTTTTGGTGCCGGGCTCGGTGCTGCCGAATTCAAAATGCTTGTGCTCGATAATGCGGGTGAAGGGTGTTTCGGCATCGGTATAGTTGATCACGGCGTTGCCCTGATAGTTGGGGGTGTTCAGCGTTTCGGTTTCAAAGCGCACGCTGCGATATTGCAGTTCCCCCAACTGATAGTCAAAATAAGCGTCAACAGGGCCGGTGAACACCACGGTTTCGGCCAGAGGGCGCAGGCTTTGGCGCTGGGCCAGATAGTCCACGCCCAGCCGCACCTCGATGCCCTGCAAAAGATTTTCCACAAGCTTGGTGTAGCCGCCCACGGGAATGCCCTGATACAAGGCATTGAAATAGTTGTTGTCAAAGGTCAGGCGCACAGGCAGGCGCTGAATGATAAAGGCCGGCAGTTGGGTGCAGGGGCGGCCCCATTGCTTTTCGGTGTAGCCCTTGATGAGCTTTTCGTAAATATCCATGCCCACCAGATTGATGGCCTGTTCTTCCAGATTTTTCGGCTCGGCGGTGTAGTGGGCGGCGCGCTGGCGCTCAATTTCGGCCTGCGCCTGGGCAGGGGTGATCACCCCCCACATTTTGTTGAAGGTGTTCATGTTGAAGGGCAGATTGTACAATTCGCCCTTATAATTGGCCACCGGGCTGTTGGTATAGCGGTTGAACACCGCAAACCGGTTTACATAATCCCACACCTCTTTGTTGTTGGTGTGAAAAATATGCGCGCCGTAGCGATGCACCTGAATGCCCTCGACATCCTCAGTGAAAATATTGCCCGCAATGTGGCTGCGCTTGTCAACTACAAGGCACTTTTTGCCCGCCTTGGCGGCCTCGTGGGCAAACACAGCGCCGTACAGCCCGGCGCCAACGATCAGATAATCATACATGGCTTGTTTATGCACTCCTTTTGCGCCCGGCCAAAGCCAAAGCAGGTTTTCGTTATATACAAAGCTATTGTAGCATACAAAAAAGCAAAATGCTATTGCGGGCACAAAAAATCCGGGCCATCGATAGAAGGCCCGGACTGGAAAGTTTTGATGCGATGGCGTTTTAACATCCCGCCATTCTATTTGGTTAGTACATTGGAGTGACCCTTTCTTTTACAGAATCATCATCAGGCGATTAAAAGCAACTTTCATAGCAGAATCAACTTCTTTCGTCGAAGATGGGGTACTTACCAGAAACTAAACTAAATCATCGGACTCAAACCTCGTTTAACTAAGGGTGGATAATCGACCTGAAATCGTATCACATTGGACGCTAAGCCTCATATAAAGGGTGAATACCGGGCAGAACTAAATGTTCATCGGAAGCTACCTCTTATAATGGGTGAGTGGCGAACTGTGCTAAATCAGGTTCATTGGAACACAAGCCTCGTTATAGTAAAGGTGAGTAAGACGAACAAGTTTGTTAGTACATGGGATTCAACGCCTCTTTAAAATCAGGGGTGGACTATACAGGTGAAGCACATCAGTTTCAGAATTTTCATAACCATCCACTTCTTTCTTCATCTATATTAAATTGCCTGGGGTAAATTCCCGGGCGGCTAAGGCTCTTACTCAGGTGCATCGCTTATAATTTGTGTACCGGTAAATCGTCCGGCGGCGATGAAGCGGCAATCCTTTTTCAGTGGGCCCAGGCCCGGATAAACTGTGCGGGTTCCAGTTCAGCGCTTCTCATATTGGCCTTGGCTCCTTTCTGTAATGTAGTCTGTTTTGAAAACGGATCCATCAAAATGTGATCCTGTTGGTTGTTCTTTTGTTTGTGTCTATACTATACCACGGCCGGGGCAGGGTGTCTATTCGCAATGTGCATGGATTTTAAAACCAAAATTATGTAATTTTGCCTCTTGAAATCCAGGGCGAAAATGTGGTATCATGTATATGTTGGGCCGCTGTATCCAAGGGCGCTTCCGGTGCAAACCGGGGGCGCCTTTTTGCGTTTGGAGGGGGCATCAGTCCTCGCCGTCGGGGGGCAGGTTAAAGTGATCCAGCGCAAAATCCCAAAAATCCAAGGCGGTTTCGCTCAAAAGGCTTTTTTTCTTGCGCATCAGCTGCACCGTGCGGTCGCCGCCGGGCAGGGCGCAGTGCACCGCCCGCAGATCCGGGCAAATGCTGCGGGCCAGCTCCAGCCCGGAACGCGGCAAAAACCCCACGGCCTTGCCCTCGCGGATCACCATGGCCTTTACAAGAAAATCGTCTGACTGAAAATAGCTTTTCAGCACAAACCCGGCGTTTTGGCATAGATCGCCGGAAAAATCCGAATAGCTGGCATCCTGGCGCATGGTGATAAAGCTGGCCTCGGAAAACTGCGCAAGGTCAAAATCGGCATCGTTTTCGGGCAGGCGGCCAAACAGCGGGTGCCGGGGGCTGATGATAAAATAAGCGTCCTCGGCAAACAGCGGCTGGGTGACCCAAAGCCGCTCACCCTCGCCCAGATCCGGCGCATAGCGCGAAGCCGTTAAAATGAAATCGTAATCCACCTCGCCCGAGCTGTTGAGCAGGTGGTTAAAGTGCAAAAGCCGCACATTCACCTTGGGGTTCAGCTCCATATACGCGCAAATGCAGGGCACCAGAATGGGCGCAAACGCAATGCACACAATCGAAACCTCGCCGCTCACCTCAAACGAAGCCTGCTTGGCCGAAAGCACGGCGTTGCCCAGCGTTTGCATGGCCTGCTGCGCCTTAGAGTAAAACTGCTTTCCGCTATCGTTCAGCTGCAAACGATTGCCCACACGGTCAAACAGCGAAACGCCCAAATCGCGCTCAAGGGCGTTCAGGCTTTTGCTCAGCGTGGGCTGCGAAATATTTAAAAACTCGGCAGTGCGTGACATATGCTGCATTTTAGCAAGCTGCAAAAAATATTCGATTTGTTTTAGTTCCATGTTTCTCCGCCTTTTTTTGCATGGGTGAAAGGACATTACGATAGCCTTAAGGCTATTATATCATGCTTTTGGAAGAATTGTAAATTGTTTTGAATCTTGTTATTCTTTTTTACAGGTAAGGAGATCCGCTTTTATAATAAGGTGCGCCAAAGCCTGCAAACGGGCCCGGTGCAGCTTTGCCAGCCTTATAAAAAACGGACAAAAAACATTAGGCAACACCGCACAATTCCCGCCTTACGGCTTAAGCGCCGCTCCGGCGGCTGCGGTACGGCATCTGCGTTGTCAAAATGCTCGATAATACACAAAGTATTATCTGCGCTTTTGGCTTAGCATCTGCCGCGCCTCGCTCACCGTATCGACACTTAGAATTATTCGGTATTGCCTTTAGGCAGCAGTCTGGCAAAACACATCGATTTTCCGGCGCAGTGCGGCAAGCGCAGCCGGCTGACGGAAAAAGCGAAGGGCTTTGCCCTGAAAATGCTGCTCAACAAGGAGAGAAAAAAGTATGAGCCCTACATTCGTTGCCCTTTTTATGCTGGTGGTTGTAATCGCCTGCATTCTGTGGAATAAGATCCCGCTGAACTTTATCATGTTCGTTGTGCCTACTGTGTGCCTGCTGATGCTGGGCTACAGCATTTCCGAAACCAGCACCTTTATTCTGAACCAGTTCAACACGGTCATGTCGACATCCGGCTATATGCTGCTGTTCGGCCTGATCTACTTCACCATGCTCACCGAAACCGGCCTGTTTGATATCATCATCAACAAAATGATCCGCCTGCTGGGCGATAAGATGAACGTGGTGGTGGTGATGATCATGACCACCGTGATCAGCTGCGTGGCTTACCTGACGGCCAATATGTCCACCACCTATCTGATCGTGTTCCCCGTGATGATGACGATCTATAAAAAGTACAATATGGATCGTGAATCCGCCTTTATTCTGTGCCAAACCGCCATTGCCGCCATGTGCTGGCTGCCGTGGGGCATCGGCCTTGTCAACTCGGCCATGATGGCTGGCGTAAGCCCCGAAGAGCTTGCTTCGGCTTCGGTGCCCTGGGGCCTGTGCTTTATCCCGGCTATCATTCTGCAGTGGGCTTACTTTGCCTTTGTTCACAAAAAGAAAAACGGCACGCTGGGCCTGCCCGCCCATGTGCAGGCAACCGGCGAAGCTGCCGCCGAAAAAGAGGCCAACCCCAACGCCCGCCCCAAGCTGCTGTGGTTTAACCTGATCGTGTTTGCCGTGGTGGTGGTGGCGCTGGCTTACTTTAAGCTGCCCTCGTACATGGTGTTCATTGCCGCTTCCATTGTAACGGCCATGGTCAACTACTCCAAGGATTTCGGCGCGATCTGGAACAAAGCCGGTGCAACCTTCTTTAATGTGCTGGTAATGCTGCTGGCCATCTGCTTCTATCTGGCCGCCTTCAACGCCGCCCCTGCCGACGGTAGCAAGCAGTCTATGGTAAACGCTCTGGCTGCCGCCATGACCAGCATCCTGCCGGATTCTCTGATGAAGTATATGTTCGTTATTTTCCTGCTGCTGGCTGTGCCCATCATTCACTTTATTCCGTATCCCGTTTACAACACCATGTACCCCCTGTTCATTTCGGTGGGCGCATCCTTTGGCTACGGCCCCATGGCCATCATTGCCCCGTTTGTGTGCAATCTGGCCCTGGCAACCTCGGTTACTCCCATGAACTCGGCCACCTATGTGGGCTGCACGCTGTGCGAAATTGATGTGGATCACTATTGCACCAAGGGCGGCGTGATCATGTTTGTCACCAATCTGGTGGTTGTGATCACCGCACTGGTGACCGGCGTTTTGACTCTGTGATCAAAAAGAGGGCCTGTGTATGAAGAAAACCAACGATTCATTCGAGGCAGTAAAACAGGAAATGCAGCAGCGCCTTGGCGACACCACTTTTCTGACGGATGTGCTGGAAGAAAAGCCCAATATCCCGCTGGAAACGCTGGCCTCGATGGGCGACACGCTTTCCCACGAGGAATTTGTGGCGCAGCTGCAAAAGCACGGCCTGCAGGTGGAGGATGACCCCGAAGCCCCCAAGCCGCAAAAAACCGAGCCCACCCGGCAGGAGCTGGAAGAGCTTAAGCTGAACCCTGCCGTGGAGGATACCCCCGAAAATTACGAACGCTATTGGAAAAACCGCAAGATGGCGCAGGACAAAATGGGCCAGAGCGTGTTTGTGCAGTCGTATCTGGAGGAGCCCGAGCAGCAGCCCGGCGCACCGGTAAACGAGCAGGCGCTGGACGATTTGAACGCGGCATCCTATCAGGGCAATTACGCCGAGCTGCGCGAGCTTTCCAAAAAGCTGAAAAAAGAGGAGGATGAAACATGAAACTGAATGTTTTTCCCGGCTATGAAAATCACCTGCTCAGCCAGCAGGTTGGCGAAAGCGAACAGCTCACCAAGCGCCGTCAGGCACAGGGCAAGGCCCTGATGAGCTATCAGCTGCCCGCCGATATGAAAATGGAGGATAAAGTGATCCCCGGCGGTGATGGGCAGGATATGAACATTCGCATTTACACCCCTGCCGGTTTGCCCCAGGGCGCACCCATGATTCTGGATATTCACGGCGGCGCATTTGTGGGCGGCAATCTGGATATTGATAACGCCCGCTGCATTGCCCTGGCCAGCCGTGTGGGCGCTGTGGTGGTGGGCGTGGAATACCGCCTCAGCGTGGGCGGCGTGCATTTTCCCGCACCCCTCATGGACTGCCGGGCAGCCTATTTGTGGATGATCGAAAACGCTGCTGCGCTGGGCTGCAATGCCGCCAAAATCGGCATTCACGGCTCCAGCTCGGGCGGCAACCTGAGCGAGGGCCTGGCGCTGTATCTGCGTGACCATAACGAGCAGACCCCCGCCCTGACCGTGCTGAACTGCGCCACCTACACCCCCGCCATTCAGGAAACCATGTCGTATCAGCAGCTGATCGACATTCGCATGGGCCCCGACAACAAGGCCCTTGGCGCCGAGGCTGCCTATCTGGGCGGCTACGATGGCACCCAGCCCTCGTATTATGCCTTCCCCGCATTGGCCCCCGATCTGGGCGGGTTGGGCGCACATTTTGTGATCGCCGCCGAATACGACACCCTGCGTGACAGCGCTGTGCAGTATGCCCAGCGCCTGATGCGCAACGCCGTGCCCACCGAGCTGTATGTGGCGGGCCGGGTGGGCCACTGCTTCACCTGTGCGCCCCACCCCTTTACCGATCTTACGCACGATTTGATCGCCATGATGTTTCAGCGTGAGTTTGGTATGCTGGACGGCCTGAAAAAAGAAGTGTAAAGCAAAATTATAAAAAAACCCCGGCGCTGCCCCGGCTGTTTGCCAGCCGAAAAGCAGCGCCGGGGTTTTTGTGCGCCTATACGATGGAATTTAGAAAGAGCAATAGAATTTTTGCATAAGCCTTGCCTTTTGCTTGTAGGGGCCTGCATTGCAGGCCCGCCAGCGGTGCGGGGGAATATTTTTGGGTTTGCAGCTGCGGCAAAGGCGGGCGAGCAAAGCCCCGCCCCTACGATGAAATTTTGAAAGAGCGATAGAATTTTTGCATAAACCTTGCCTATTGCTTGTAGGGGCCTGCATTGCAGGCCCGCAACGGTGCGGGGGGATATTTTGAGGTTTGCAGCTGCGGCAAAGGCGGGCGGAGCCAAGCCCCGCCCCTACGGCAAAATTGCGAAATGGCGATAAAATTCAAACGCACTCTCTCGCGGCATATTGTAGGGGTGGGGCTCTGCTCCACCCGGGGAACCTTGTGGCAGCACAGGGCTTTAACGGGCGAGCAATGCTCGCCCCTACGATGAAATTTTGAAAGAGCGATAGAAATTTTACGCAAGCCTTGCCTTTTGCTTGTAGGGGCCTGCATGGCAGGCCCGCAACGGTGCGGGGGGATTTTTTTGGGGTGCAGGCGCGGCAAGGGCGGGCGGAGCCAAGCCCCGCCCCTACGGCAAAATTGCGAAATAACGCTAAAATTTATAAGCACTCTCTCGCGGTTTATAGTAGGGGTGGGGCTCTGCTCCACCCGGGGGGCCTTGTGATACCGCAAGGCTTTGGCGGGCGAGCAATGCTCGCCCCTACGATGAAATTTTGAAAGAGCGATAGAATTTTTACGAAATCCTGAATCTTTCGCTTGTAGGGGCCTGCATTGCAGGCCCGCCAGCGGTGCGGGGGAAGATTTTTAGGTTTGCAGCTGCGGCAAACGCGGGCGGAGCCAAGCCCCGCCCCTACGATGAAATTGCAAAATATCGCTAAAAATCAATACAAAAACACCCCGGCCGGGCTGCCTTTTTGCGGGCGGCCCGGCCGGGGTGCATAATGGGTTATGGTGGGGTTACTAAAATAAATGGTTTCACGCATTTCTGCGCGGAAAGAATGGCTTTGCCGCCGTGGGCATTACTGTTCTTTCTTTTTCTTTGCCACCGTGTACCATGCGCCTGCTGCGCCGCCGCTGATCAGCAGCACGGCCAGCCAACCAATCAGGTTGCTGCTGTCGCCCGTGCGGGCCGAGGTGGTGGTGGTAACAGGTGCGCTGGCTGCGGGGGCGGGGGCTGCGGCCT
>ERZ1034901.694-NODE-694-length-25895-cov-4.854605_pt1 | contig 25895 bp, 21 predicted proteins | sample MGYA00520628_ERZ1034901 | MGnify/ENA primary metagenome ERZ1034901 (study PRJEB33766, sample SAMN09781783) | gut metagenome | biome: gut microbiome | host: Homo sapiens | place: Madagascar | study: EMG produced TPA metagenomics assembly of the PRJNA485056 data set... | reverse complement strand
TAGAACTGATAATTGTTGATAAAAAGAAAATGATATTTATAGATAAACTGTGAAAATTTAGTGAAAAACAAGTTGGAATATAGTATAATTTTAGGTTGGACAACGTAAGAAATACATGCATTTGGAGGAACAACCGTGAATATTGGAATTGATTTCGGAAGTACATATACAACGATTTCTCGATATAGAAGAGACCATCAGGTATTAGAAGCATACGATACGGGGGATGGTGTATTGATACCATCTATCGTTTCCTTGCGGCAGAACAAAACGTGGACAGGGGTGATTGCGAAGTCCCGTACAGGTAAAGCAGATTACCGCACATTCAAGGCATTCAAGATGCTGATGATGGAACAGGACCAGTCGCTGGTGGAGTATCGGCAGTACGATGATATCTATACACCGAGATGGGCGGCAGAGACATTTCTGAGTTCAATTGTGACAGAGGCAGAGAAGACGTTCGGCGAGAAAGATATCGACCGGATTGTAGTCGGGGCTCCGGATGTATGGTTCCATAATTTTGAGACGCTGAGTGGGCGCGCGATTCTTCGAGACATCTGTAGATCCATGGATGGGGTAAAGGACGTCAGGATCGTTAGTGAACCGGTTCTTGCAAGTGCATATTTTGCATATAATTTTGAGCGATCCACGGGAAAGCCATTTGATGGCTCGATTCTGATCATTGATTATGGTGGAGGAACCTTGGATCTGAGCTTAACGGAGATCAGACAGGGCAGGAACAATGCTTATGAGATCAAGATGTTAGAGAGCAATGGTGCCGGTGAGAATACAGAGCACCAGATTGGAAATGCAGGGATTGTGTACATGGAGACGCTGATGGCGGATGTGATTCGCCGATATGAAACAGCGGATGTGGCAGCTGCGATCATTGGAACGCTGGATTTCTATCGGGCAGTAAATGAGTTGGAGACGCAACTGCAGCAGGGACATAAAACTGGCGAGATCGAAGAGATGTTTGACATATATGGCAGTGACGATCTCGAATTATTAGATGATTTTGAACTCGAAGAACTGATTCCATGCAGGGATAAGGAATATCGTGTCAGTTACGCAGATCTTGTCCGGACCTATGATAAGACAATCCGTACGATCTTCGATGAGAAGATGGATGAGATGATTCAATGGGCGATGGACGACCATGGAATTGATGTATATAAAATAAAAGATGGAAAACTGAAGATCGCACTGGTTGGAGGATTCGGGAATTTCTATCTGGTGCGCAAGCAGATGCATGATAAATTCCGGTTCTCGGAGTCGGATGACAAGGAAGAAGGCATTATCCAGAACGAGCAGGATCGGGAGCGGGCAATCTCTTATGGAGCAGCGTTGATTGCGTCCGGCGTATTTGAGACTTGTAAGACAGCACCGTATTCCATCGGAATCCGTTCGATGATAAATGGTGAGAGTCAGACAGAATATATGATTCATTATCTGGAGGAGATTGATCTGGATCAGCCGTATTACATTACGGATGAACAGGGAGAGAAGAAAATTCTGTGTCTGGCAAGTGACTGGGCAGAAGAGTTTGTAATCGATTATGGCAGAGGCGATAAAGGCGCGATTCGGTTCCGGGCGAAGGAAGAATTCAGAGACATGCTTACAAATCTTGTGAAAAATGAATTCAAGACCTGCTGCTTCGGTGTTTCGTTCGGTGAATCGGATATTCTGCGGATCCATGTCCGTGAATATGATTACGCAAGTGGTACATTTGCGGAGAATGAGACGATAGAGGAGATTGGTAAATTCGAACAGGCTTTTGAACAATTAGTATAGCGAGCAGGAGGATAAAGTATATGAAGTGTTTGGTGTGTGGAACAGAACTGAATCAGGCGACTGTCTGTCCGGTATGTGGGGAGAAGGTAGTCTCAGTAGTCGGAAATATGCCGGAAGAACTGAAACAGAAATTCGTCAATACAGCGAGAGAAAAACGAAGAAGCGCATTGGGGAATATATCTGTTTACTTGCGGTGCTATTATTGGAAGGATGAAAATGGAACGCTGGTGGAGCGTGCAAGGGAGGATGTCCTGATCGGACAGAGCTTCGGCGAGATGGAACCGGAGCAGGTAAGATGGATGGAGACGGAATACGCAAGGCAGTCCGTAGGAGAAGTACTTACACTTACGATCATTATAGCGGATGAAGCCGGAAATAAACGTGAGCATATGGTGAAGGTGGTTGCACCAAAGACGGACACACGCTGGAAGGTTGGATGTGTATTGAAACCGGGGTTCAACGTGGCAATCCGGGTGGGAAATGAAACAACGTATGCGGATTCGGAAGAGATTAATTTGAAAGGCTGATACAATCCATGAACAGTGCGGGATTTCGATTCGTTTTTGCAGAACGTGAGGATCTTTTCTTTGCAAAACCGATGTTAAAACTTGATTTTGAACAATACCTATATCTGAAGCTGCAAAAAGAAGGATTTCAATATCTCTATTATTTCAGTATGTTGGAAGGGGATGAAGTTCAAGTATGCTGCGAGAATTACGCGGAGTTGGTGAAATACTGTGAAAAAGCGAAGAAGGGCTTTCGCAAGAAAGCATCGGAGGCACCGGAAGAAAAGCGTGTTAGCGTCCGTCCGGGTGCAAAACGATTGCTGTACGGATACAGGCAATCAAGGAAGCTGGTACTTGACACGATAGAGAATCTGTTATCCGAGGAAGGTGTATTTGTATTTTCCATGCGTTCGTTCCATGATATTTTTTCAAGGGAAGATGTGCAGAAATTGAACAGGATTCTGGCGAAAAACCGGTATAGCAGGCAGAAGTATTTATTCTTATTTGTGGAAAATGAATCGTATGATGGGTTATTGCCTTATCTTCCAGAATCAGTATTGCCAGAGAATGAGATTCAGGAGATCAATGCAGGAATCGGAGCGGATACATTCTATGGTCGTCTACAGGCGAAAAAATTGAATTGTGAGAAGTGGGAAGCGTTTCAATATGAGCAGATTCAGAGGATGGTTCAGCGTGCATATCTGGATCGGACAATGCTTGTGGAGAATACGTGGGTTAAGCAAATGACAGATTATCTGTATCAGTATCTGGTAGAGAAGAAGCTTCGGACAATGTTTGGTATAAAAATGGATATGCAGAAGAATTTATTTCAGAAGATCCTGCTCGACGATGGCTATATGCATCAGTTAGAGAGAAGCAGTGCCAGCCAGACAGCGTCAGGCAGATAGCGTTGTTTGTACGGAATACGTGGGAGTAAAGGAATGGAATTTGGGACAGTAATACAAAATCTGGAAGAACAGCAGAAGAAAAGTGCAAATGATTTTACTATTGATGATATGATGGGGATCGTTGTCGATCTGTTCAATGCAACGGACCGGAGTATGAAGGATGCTGGCATAGCAGGAGTCCAGAAGTTCGAAGATATCAAGGTTGGAGATGAGAACCGGTTTGTCCGGAACCTATGCAGGCTGGCGATGTCTTTTGGACGGATATACCGGAATAATGCAACGCTTTTCAGTGAAGACAGTATGACGGCAGCCAGACAGAAGGCGGCGGATACCTTGATCGAAGTATACGAGAAGACACATGTCGTCGACGAACAGGTAAAGGAAGCTGAAACAAAACAGCAGGAGTTAAGACAGGCAAATGAGAACCTGCAGGAGAAGCTGCAGCAATATCAGTCCTTGATACAGCAGAACGAACAGCTCGAGAGTCTGAAATGTACCTATGAGGATAAGCTTGAAGAAAGTCAGCATATACAGGAGCATATCGACGATTACCGGACACAGCGGATACCGGAGATAGAGCAAGAAATTGCCGGATATAGGAATTTGATGGATGAGCTGGAACGTCAATATACGCAGCTTGAGACCGGGTATGAAGCAGAGCGGCACGCGTTAGAGGCAGAAAAAGCCCGGATACAGGGCCTGCATGACAAGGTTGAGAAAGAGCATACCGCAATCCGGCAGACAACGGAACAGATTGAAAAACAACGGGAACAGATGCTTGCCGAGATAGAAACGTATAAACGGCAATGCGAGACAGAGCAGGCGGCAATCGAGAATAGTAAAGAGCAGAAGCATCTGTATGAGACGCAGATTGAATATATAAAGGCGGAACAGGAACGAAGGCAGACGGAGATCGCGGAACAGAAGAAGCGGTTGGAGGATGCGAAGATTGAGCTGTATATCTACAAGATTAATCTGGAACGTCTGATCCGGAACTATCAGATACAGCAGCAGTTTCTGGATCAAAAGCAAATGCAGATTGCCGCACAGATTAAGGCGTTGCTGGATGATGATGTGTTAAACGGATCATGGATGTATTCCATTGATGATCTGAGAACTGCATTAAATTCAAAAAGAGAAACCATGAATCGGCAGATACAACAGGAAATGAAACTATTTGCAGATGTTCTAAGGAAACTAGAGACAGATAACATGAATGGAGGGTACTATGAGTAGAGAAGTAATGATGAAATGTCCGGATTGCGGAGCAATCGTAAAGGGAAAATATGGATTCCTGATGAATAAGGAATTTGTATGTCCAAATTGTGCTAGAAAGATCAATCCAAAGAGTGATTCTTATGAGACCGTGACATGTAAGCATTGTGGAAATACTGTGATTCATGATACGAGAGTGGGGGCAGACCAAAGTTGCCCGGCGTGTGGATATTCTCTTTTCGAATATAACATTTCGGATATTGAATTGCCATGCCCTTCCTGTCATATGAATCAAAGAATCAAATACAATGAAACGGTACATACATGCCCGATCTGTAATTGTACATTTGATGTGAACCAGTTGAAGGCAACACAGGCGGTAGCCGCATCTGGTTCTGCATCTGTGATTACGGTTCCTGCAGGCAATGCAGATGTTATATGGAAACACCCGATGACGACATTCCCATTTGCAAGTCATGTCGTTGTACCGGAGGGATACAGTGCATTGATCCTGCGTGACGGTATCTGTTCTGCGCCATCGGAAGCTGGCAAGTATGTGTTATCCGACACGATTCGCACGATGACAGAACAGCTCGAGTATGCAATGCTTGAGAAGAATGCGCAGGTATCCGTACAGATATTCTTCGTTCGTAAGAATATCGACAAACAGGTAAAATGGACCGGAGTAAAGCAGCCGGTATCGTATGCAGATGGACGGCTTGCAGGTACACTTGGCTTTGGTGGAAGCGTGGCAGTTTCTGTCTGCGATGCAAAGCGGTTTGTAGAATTTGTCGGATATGATACGGTAACTGCAGATCAGCTTCTCGTGACAGAGCCGGGCAGAGCGTCCAAATTATATGAGAAGGTGCGCGCTACCTGTTTTGAGTCGATGGAGCTTGTTCTGAAGTCTGCGGTATATTCCAACGGATTTACATTTGATGCGTTAGAGCAGAACCAGAGCTTCTTCAAACAGCAGGGACAGGGAGAGATTGATAAGCGGTTAGCGGAGATTGGATTAAAGACAAGCTTATTCTCGCTTGATTTTATCAGCTTTGAAGAGGCAGAAGAACGCAAGCAGGAAAAAGCACAGACGAAGGCACAGACAGAGACGGCAGAGCAGATCGGCAGACATATTGAGACTTTGTTTGACTGGGAGTCACCGGTTGTTCCAATCCATATGAAGAATGACATTACGATGTCCGCAGATGTGAAGTTTGGTGGAACAATCAAATTCCGGATCAGCGACAAGGAACAGTTTGGTCAGATTTCCCAGATCCAGTACTGGATGAAGCAGGGTGTAAACGAGTCAGAGATTAGGAAGTATGTGACAGATCTTGTAAAGCAGGCAGCAGGTGAGGTGCTGGGTGATATTCTGCAGCAGATGATCAACGATATTGATGCGAATATCCGTGATCTGACGATCTATCATCAGTATATGAGAAATAACACAGAAAGCGCACTTTCTGTATTCTTCGAGAAGTACGGCCTTACCGTTGAGATGTTCACGATGCAGGAGAAGGAGCGGAAGGAGTCTACGGCACTTATGACACTTGCCCGTGCGCAGGAGCATAAGTCTGTGCAGAATATCCAGACGGACGTATATGCATTTGACCAGCAGCAACGTGTTGACCGGTCAGCCGTCGATAACAAGACGAAGGTAGATCTTGATACACAGGTGGTTGACACAGATACGGCGATGACACGGAATAATCAGGGAAGAGCGCAGAATACGATTGACAACATGTATATCCAGAATAATGTCACAAATGCGAAGGATGAGATTGAGAGACAGCAGAAGCTGAAGCATGAGGCATGGGCAAGAGAGGATGCGCAGTCACAGGGCGCATGGCAGCAGAGCCAGAAGCTGCAGGGCTATCAGTATCAGTCAGAGTTGTCACAGGCAGCCCATGATGCGAAGCTGCAGGATATCCGTCAGGAGAAGGACGAGAAGCAGGAGCTGCATTATATAAACCAGAAGGAGATCGAGAACCGTGCGAGCGAGCTTCGTGCAAAATGGGAAGCTGATAAGAACCTCAAGCTGGAGGAACTTGCAAATGCGATCCGCATGAATGATATGAAGTGGGATGCGCTGCAGAATGAAATGGATCAGGCATCGACAGAGAATGAGCGTGTGATCAACGACATTTTGCGCAAGATCGCAGAAAGTGATCTGGAACTGTCAGAGAAGAAGACGGCATACAACCGTATGTTGAAGAATCAGGCTGCGGAAGATGACGTTAGAAATATGGTGAACAAGGCAAATGCGGAGATGAATCTGGATTACAATTCCGGTCATCTGCAGAATATCCTCACGAAGGAAGAAAATGATCTGGTTGCTGAGATGGATAAGCGGGCAGCGGAACGTGCCGAGGCTGCAAAAAATGCAGATTTCGTCCGGGATATGCAGACGAAGGAACGCGAGAATGAGTATCAGCTTGCGTTACTCAAGATGGAATATGAGCGTGATAAATATAAGTCGGAGATGGAACAGCTTCTTCGTGCAAAGGATAAAGAACTGGAAGAGTTACGGGAGAAGCTTGCATACAATACACATTTGAGTGATAACGAAGTACAGAAAACCGCTATCAACGCAAATGCGGATGCAAGTGTAAAGACTGCCGAGTATGCATATAAGGCTGCACATGAAAATCAGGTGTATGCGACACAGGAACAGCGGTATCAGGATAATCTGAATCTGGAGCAGAAATACATGAATCGTCTGGACGACCTGTTAAGCCAGATGCTTGCAATTGATACAGCTATGAAGAAGTATTCTTACAAGAATGAGAAGGAAGCAATCCGTGCGAGTGCAAATGTACAGATGGTGCAGGCAGCTTCTAATGCTGAGGCAAGTGTGGCACAGGCGGCTATGACACAGAACAGCAATGTACAGGCAGGCGGCGATACACACAACCCGATCACAGAGATGGAAGAGATGATGCGGAAGATGAAGAATAACATCAAATCACTCAAGGCATCAATCGCGAATATGAAGAGCCAGCCGGTACAGACGAATGGAAACCATACACAGGGTTATTCCGGTTATGCAGGTGGCTACACATCGCCATATGCAGGTAATCCACAGGGGAATTTGACACCACAGTATCAGGGCGTCCAGCCAGGTACCGTGCGGTGTAAGCATTGTGGCGCGGTAGTCTCCGCTGGCAATACATATTGTCCAAATTGCAATGCATTTTTATAGGAGGCAGTGAGCATGGAAGACAGAACCTTCTCTGTTTTGCAGAACAAATTAATATTGGATGAGAAATACAGTGTGCTGGATGCAGCAATCATGACGGCAAATATCTTAACCTGCTATGATGAGGAGATATGTAAAAAGATAATTGACTGGGCGAATGGGAAAGATGTTTCCGCATTCGAACTAAATGGTTCGACGGTTGCAGAAGTGGAGGAGGAGCTTGCGTGTTCTGTCTTCCAGGCGTTGTCTTTCATGAATGCGATCACAAAGGACGTTGATATCTATATGGACGCAATACTCCGATTGGAAGGAGATGACGTGCGATAATGCCGAATATGGAGAAGCTGGATGCATTTATCGGGAAGCTCGATGTGAAAATCTGGGATCGTCAATCCCCGGAGGAGCGGTTGGCATTGCTGCAGGAATTTGAGAACATCATGGCGGAGACAGAGCACAGAGAGGCATTACATATCCATGTAATATCAAAGGAACAATATGAGCAGTCTCCGAACACGATGGGGTATTTCAACGGTAAGGACATTTACCTGAATCCCCGTTATTTAACGGCAAAGAGTCTGGTTGCCGGTAGTGTGTCTTCATTCAGTATTGCACAGGCACTTGGAACGATTGCGCATGAAGGAAGACATGCATGGCAGCATTATGTGATCGATCATCCGGAATTGCAGATGGTGGATGAGAAAACGGGACTACTGATGCAGGCGAATTTCACAGGGTATTTCAGCCCTGCGGAACGGGAAGACGATCCGATGGTGCTTGAGAAGCATACTCTGTATGAAGCACAGTTGATCGAGCTGGATGCGAGACGGTTCCAGAAGCAGACAATCTCGTATATCGCGCAGAAGCTGGCAGAGAAAAATGGAGTGCCAGACCGTATCTTCATGCATGCAGAACGTCAATGCATCGCAAGGGAACGAAGCGAGGCAGAGCGTCTGTTGCATTTATTCAGTGAGGCGCAGTTAAAGGAGATTGAGCAGGAATTCATAGAGCAGATGACAAGACAGAAGGGATTTGAGCAGATAGATTCATCAGATTTCTCTGTGTTTGATGATGCAATCCGGTTTCTGCGGTCGAAGGATATCCGTGCATTTGTCGAAGGCAACCCGGTTCCGAAGCAGGGCGTGTATAAGGACGTGAAGAAAGTAGGCGGAGAAACCGTGTGGAAGGCACCGGACAAACCACGGATCCGCTATCGAAGTAATAAAAAGAAGTTCCGATAGGAAAAGAGGATGAGCAGATGACAGAGCAGTTCTACAGCAAAAAAATGCATGATGGAAGCTGGGTGTTCGCAGTGGTACTAGGCATTTCGTCTGGTTCCGGACATGTGACAAACAAACGGCTGGCTGAACTGCTTATGGAGTTCGGGGAATATGGCTGTTCGTATGAACTGTTATTTGAAAATGGTGGTTTGGAAGGACTGCAATGGGAGCTGATCATTCGAAAAAATGGGTATGATCCGGGATGGCTGCGGGAGCATTTTACAGGGCTTCTGGAGACATTGAGGGATCGATTGAAATATGAAGGTATTTCGATTATCCCGAAAAACAGGCAGGAGACAGATGGACTGCTGGAGCGGTTGAATACACGAAGCAATATGCATTTATGTATTCCCGGCAGAGAGAGACAGGATTTTAAGCTCTGTTATATTCCGGGTGGCTATATACATGTGGAACGGTTGGAACTCGATTATATTCTGTCGGTCTTAGAGGGTGCAGCGCAGGCGGGACTGAGTCTGCAGTTTAATTCGACGATACTGTTGGATACGGAGAGACAGCGGATTACAGAGAATATCGACTGGTTGCAGAATACATATGGGAATATGCCGGAGGCACAGCAGGCGATAAAGAACTACCAATTCTATCTGTCTATGGCACGTGAAAAGATTTTCTTTGTCTGCGTGAGCTTTTGGGGAAATGAGGAAGTGACCGGAAGGCTTGCACATAGTGTGCGTTGTAAGGGCTATGAAAGCATGCGGATTCCTTCTGAGATCGTATATAAACGAGATTATCTGGCGGAAGGGGCACAGCTTCTAACGAAGTATGCAACGGTGATTGGACATGAAAAACAGGAAGGCGTGGCGATGCCGCAAGGCTTTGAGCGGCTGGATTATCTTGCCACTCCGTATGTTGTAGATAAGTTTGTGAATATATCTGATTCGGAGGATGACGGATCCGAAAACAGAAGAAATAAATCAGAAATAACACGGGTTCCAGACGGCTTCCTCGACATGGGAGGTCTGGCGCTTGGAACGGCGTGTGATGTTGGAGAACGCGTATTTCTGCCATTGCAGCAGCTTAACCGGCATATGACAATCGCGGGTATGTCAGGCTATGGAAAGACAACACTGTTGTTCCAGCTGCTTATTGAATGTAAGAAGAAAGCGATTCCATTCTTAATCGTGGAGCCAACGAAGACGGAACACCGGGAATTGATGGACGTGATTCCGGAGCTGAAGATTTATACACCGGGAAAGACTGAAGTTTCTCCGGTTATGTTCAATCCATTTCTTCCGCCGGAAGGTGTGACGCTCGAACAATTTCTGCCGAGTCTGATTTCGGCATTCCAGCTTGCGTTCTCTATGACAACTCCATTGGATGTGATATTTTCGGAGGCGGTAAGAAACTGTTATGCACAATACGGCTGGCGTGGGGATAGCACAAGGGATTCGGAAGGTGTGACACAGTTCGGAATGCATGAGTTTATATGTGCATTCAAGGAAGAGATAAATCGGTCATCGTATGATTATGAATCCAAACAGAACTTAAATAGTGGCGGTGTGTATCGTCTGCAGGGACTGATCAACAATAATCCGTATCTGTTTGACACGGATAGGACGATGGATTTCGGGCAGTTGTTGAACGGATATACCTTGATTGAGTTAGATGCGATTGATAATCAGGAACAGAAATCGTTGTTCATGTCGATGCTGTTGCTGCAGTTGAAGCTTGTGATACGGCAGACGCAGAGCAAGGACAGCCGGTTGAAGAATATTATCCTGATTGATGAGGCACATGTGCTGCTCGATCATGCAGGGACAGTATCGGATAAGCAGGAAGCAGATCCGAGCGGGAAGATCGAGGATTATTTGCTGGATATGGTAAAGGTAAACCGTGTCTATGGAACTGGCATGGTGTTCGCAGATCAGTCATTGGCGATACTGAAAAGCTTTGTGAATCAATCGAATATAAAGGTGGCTATGCATCTGGAATCCCATGAGGAACGGGATTTCCTGATGAACAATCTGAATCTGGCAGAGGAGCTATACCGAAGGATCGCGAAACTGAAGATAGGACAATTTTATGTTTCTTGTGAACTGTTGGATGCACCACTGCTTGTACAGATGGAGGATGTACGGCAGAGATATCCGATTCCAAGCGATGTAAGCGATGCAGTGGTTGCTGACAGGATGAAACAGAAACAGGAAACACCATTTGCTTCATGTCCATGCAAGGAAGGCTGTAATGCGAGGATCCGGAATGAAGCAGATTTCATTGCCAGAAATGTCTGCAATACATTGGCATCGTCTGTGCGTATCTCCGAAAAGCCCGATGAAGCGGTACAGGCAGAACTGGATGCAAAGATTGCAAAGATTGCAGCGGGCTATGACGATGAGCTTCGGCTGAAGAATTGTGCCAGACTTATGACAGAACGTATGCTCCGGCGGCGTGCAGCACTGGCGGAGGAATTAGAATAAACAGATTGGATATGGGATTGACGGGATGAAGAGGTTATGTGTAAATTGCGGTGCGCCGTTACATAGAACAATCGAATATGAGGAATCGTGTAGATGCGATTATTGCGGGGAAGTGAATCTGATCGTACATCTGGAGCATCTGACACAGGATTTGTTGGACAAAGCAATTGCGTTTCGGGATGATTACAAATTCGAAGATGCACTCGAATTATACGAAGGAATTCTGGCGGATGATCCGGAGAACAATCAGGCAATCTGGGGCAGGCTCTGCTGCAGGTATGGGGTTGTATATGTGGAGGATGAGTCCGGGCAGGGTGCACTGACCTGTCACAAACAGGTGGACGCAGATATTCTCGAGGATGAGGATTACCGCAGATTAAAAGCATCCCATTGGATCTATACGCAGAAGCATCTGAAGGAGGATGTGGATAAGATTGCAGAAATTCAGAAAGAGATCCGTGTACTGCGTGCGGATTCCGCCAATCAATATGATATATTTATCTGCTACAAACAATCGGATCCACAGGCGGCTGGGGTAAATCCGGCAACGATGGACAGCTATGATGCGGAGTATCTGTATTATCTTCTGAAGAAGGAAGGCTACCGCGTGTTCTTCGCGAAGGAGACGCTCAAGAATATGGCTGGCGTGAAATACGAAGCGGCAATCTTTCACGCAATCGCTACAGCAAAGGTTATGCTTGTGTTCGGCTCAAAGCCAGAGTATCTGGAAAGTATCTGGGTAAAAAGTGAATGGCAGCGATATATTGCATATGCAAGGAGTTGTACGGGGGAAAAGGTTGTGATCCCCGTCTATAGGATGATGCAGGCGGGACAACTTCCAGAGAAGTTGCGTATGTATCAGGCGATTGATTTTGATGAGGATGAGGCAAAGCATTTTGCAAAGCTCCTGTGGAGATTAAAGGATCTGATCGGCACAGAGGCAAAGCCTGTAGATGGACAGGAAATATTGACACAGCTTGATGCGAATACGAAGAAAGCCATCTGGATGCTTGCAGAAAAGGATGGCGATATTCGTCAGATTGATTTTAAGGATGAGATTGCAATTGGCGTGTTGGAAAAGTCCGGGCAGGGCTATGCGTCCTATCTGCTTGGGTGTATCTGTTATGAACAGGGAAATAACCGGAATGCGGTGCAATATCTAGAAGCCGCTGCCAAGCAGGGCGTTCCGGAGGCAAAAGAGCAATTAGCATTCATGCGGGAAAACGGAGTTAAATAAGTATGACAAAAGAGATTGAAGCAATACTTTGATCTCTTTTTGCACAAATTGAGGTTTGTTGAAGGATAAAAGCGCGCATGATACCATACCGATAGTTGTTAAAGTATTGCAATTATGAAGGAGGTATTTTATGCAGAAGAAAGTATTTTATTCTATTTTATTGTGTGGAGTGTTTGTCTTTATTCTCTGTGGGTTCTGCGTCCAGCCGTTGACTGTGTATGCGGATACGACTGATGGAGTGTCATCTGTTTCCACGGATGAAGGAGACTCTGGGGATGTCTGGGGATGGTTTTCTCCACAGGACAGTGATGGTGGGGAGCCGGTATATGGCGAAGATCAAAGTGATGTCGCGATTGCATGGTCAGATACAAAGTCTGCTTCCGCGGAGAAAAGACTCGGTATGATGCTTCTGGGTCTGCTTCTTATAGCGGGTGTGACAGGCATAATATTGTATTGCAGCAGATGCGGAAAGCGGGAAGTTCTCGCTGGACTGTTGCAGGATTTTGACCAGCAGTATGCCGAGTATAAGCGGTATTATGCATATTGTGTAGAAGCGTATCTGCGGATCGAGAGGCAGGGAAATGCGAATCAGCAGCATGCGGTATCTGCGATGCGGGATGATATGGCAAGACTCTATAATAAGATGCTTGAGATGAAGCGGACGAGGGATGGAATTTGCGGACAGAATTTCCGGCAGGGAAAAAGGGCGATGTATGCCGACCAGAATGTTGTGAAAGAGCTCTGCAGGAATGAGAGACAGTATCAGAAGCGGATGGAGCGTTATCTGACTACGCTGCGTGAGATAAGAGGATAGATATAAGAAATGGGAAAGCTTACATTTTGTCCATATGATGGCAAGAAGATCGAATTGAATAATCTGGCATATGAACTTGTATTTCCGGATGGCTGGAACTGGAGCCGTGTGAAAAATGATACGGTGATCTCTGACAAGCAAAGAGCGTATATTGTGGAGAATGATACGAAACGGCAGGAGCATCTTGCGTTTGCGGATAAGGAAAGCCATGTACCGCTGTTGGCAAGTCCGGAAAAAGGGGGAAAGAATGGTCTGACGCTGCTGCGCAGGCTTGTTGCAGATGGAGAATCGGCGGACGTTGAGAACGTTCCGAAAACAAGCTTTGAAGATACGATGAAACATTTGTATGGAATGAAGTTTTCGTTAAATGGGCAAGAGAGTACGGCTGCCGGACAGCAGTTTGAAGATCAGGGTACGGTGCGGAAGATCAGACTGCATGATTCGTGTGCACACGGACAGTATACATTTCTGGATGAAAAGGATGATCCGGTCATGTATGCACTTCCGTGTTGCCCATATTGTCATAATCGTCTGCCGGTCGGCTGGGAGGAGGCAGATGGCTTTGCCGGAATTTCTCTGCTTGGACCGGAGGGAAGTGGAAAGACTTCTTTTTTATATTCGTTGATGTATGACCGGGCGCGGAATCTGGAGTATCCGTTCCGTGTGGCGGGGGAGACTCTGACAATCCGGCCAGCACATTTCGAGATGGACGAGAAGGATACGATCTATGCACATGTAACCAGCGAAGCTGCGCGCATGTGCAGGGAGAATGGTACATGCCCGGATTCTGTAGCAGGGAATGGTTATATGCCAGTGTTTCTCCGTGTGCAATATGGGAGCGGTGAAAATTCCAGAACCTTGATCGTAGGAATCTATGATAATGTCAGTGAATATCTTGACCAGATCGATACAATATCGGCAGGCAGTGTACAGAAGCTGATGGAGAAGCTGTATGCTGATCTGTATATGTTTGATCCGAGAGATCTGCAGTTTCAGGACATAGCTTTAAAACGGATATCCGGACAAAGCTGTTTTGTGAAGTGTAATGTGAAATCTCTCGAAGAACAGGGAGAGCTGCAGAGGAACATGGCAGGTCAGGTAACCCCGGCGGAGACAGTGCTTGCAGTATGTGGAGAGAAGCGTGATAATCAGGAGATGGCTGTAGAAACCGGCAGTGAGACGATGCAGTTGTATGAGCATCTGGTATCTATGTACCGCAGGTATGGAGAAGAGGAGCTGTTGTCGAGGCGATGCTTCCTTGGCGTGATCGCCAAGAATGATCTGCTTCGTGAGACGCTTGCGGAAAGCTATGGCGAACTTCTTCAGCAGGCACCGGATACACTTGAATTTGACTGTGGACAGATCAGACAGAGAAGTGCGATGACGAAGGAGCTGCTACAAGCTTGTGGTGTATTTGGGAATCTGGTGTTTGAGAAGATCGGGAATGATTATGGTGGGGACGTAAACTGGCACTGTATCAGTGCCACTGGCTGTGACGCGGTGGAGTACGATCATCTGCTGGGAGAATATAAACCAGTTCATGTGGAAGATCCCATCATCTCCTGCGTAGTAAGCTGGATGAGAGATAAGAAATGGATATAGAAACTGGAAGAAAGAGGACGCAGAATGCAGGAGCTTGCATATACAAAAGAATGGATCAGACAATTGCGACAGGGCATGCGGCAGGAGAAATTCTGTAAACACATTTACGTATTCCGGAAAAACGGAAGCGTCTGCTGCAATATCCACCGGAATACGCTCGGCAACTGGGAAACCGGTAAGACATCTCTGCCGAGAGATGTGGAAACCTTTCTGTCGCTGGCACTGTGGGAATATGACCATGTGATCTGTGCATCAGAGATACCCGAATCGGCAGAGACGTGGGATATAGATACAAGAAACAGAAGATATCAGCATGCAAGGACAAGACTACAGAAGATGCTTGGCGTAGATCTGTATTGCCGAAATCTGCACGATGCAGTATTGATCCAGGTAACACGTGGAATTCTTACCTTTGAGGAGGTACCGGCATTTGAATCCAGATTAGAACAGACGCTGGCGCAGACCGTGCTTACGACCGAAGAACGGAATCTGTATGCAATCGAGCGGAATACGGTATCTATCAGTTCGGATCTTGGAAGAGTGAACAGCCGGGAAGAGCTGGAGACACTCCTTACGGTCATCCACCGAAATTCCTTTGCATCTGCAAACCGAATCATAGGTGCGCGTCTGAAGAAGATCTATGAGAGCCGCGAACGATATCCGAAGAAGGTATCGCTCGAACGGGCAATTGCGAATTTTGCACCGAATTACAGGAACAGCTATGTGCGGATGTTTACGAGCTCATTTATTTCACGGTCATGGCTGTTGGATCTGTGTGTGCATTTGAAATTTGATGGGACAGAGATTAACACTATGCTGGAAGCAGCACATATGGCGGAGATGACAGACGGGGAGTGGAATCGTCTGCAGGATTCCAATGCGTCATTTCTCGATATGAGTGTGGTAGATCGCTTTAAGATCATGCTGATTCTAGGGGGATACGTGAGACAGATGGGAGAACTGCCGGAGTTCCCACAGGCGGAGCATCTGCTCGAAGCATTTTCAATTTATGAGCAGGGGGCACCGGTGATTGTTGCGCTGGATCGGTTGATTGAAGAAGAAGGAAACGGCGACAGACAGGAGCTGGAATTCGACGGGATTTGGGCAGAGCTGGAGGAGACGCAGGCATATCAGACGTGGTTTTCTTATGTCGAGTTGGAGGATGCAGCGACAAGTCTGGATGAGGTGCTGCAACGGGTGGTTCTGATAGATTGCAAAGCATATTCGGATCTGAATCAGCGGCGTATGCGGCAGATAGCAGATCGCGGGGAGGTAGGGCTGATTTGTTTCCTGGTGGCGATGGGATATTCAGTTTTCATGGGGAGAAAATATGAAGGAGTCCTGACGGAGCAGGATCTTCAGCAGATGAAAAAGCTGTTTGATATGGAAGATGATCTGCAAAGATTTATATATAGCTTTCTGTCAACGATGTTCGGTATATTTCTTGGGAAGGAGGAAATCGAAGAAACAGGGCAGGGAGGCTTTTGCGTGTATAATCCAGTCACGCAGAAACGCACACGTGCACTTGATCTGGATCGAATATTAAATAATATGTTCGAGGCAGTTGTTGAACTTGGGTAATGCCAGAGAGATACGATTGCCATGCACAAAATGAGGTTGGTAGTCCAAACGGTTAAATAGTCTTACAATCATGACATCAAGTAAAAGAAAGGCGATGATGTTAGGATGAGCTATTTAATTTGTTTTGGACTTTTTGTTTTGATTGTGATTCTGATCGTGTATCTCTCTCATGGAAGTGAGGCATGGAAAGAGATGAAGTACAGGAAAACCCAGCTTCTGGATTCGTGCAATGCGATTAAGGGACTTCGAAATGTACGCATTGCAAATGGACCGGTGCTGTGTGTTAAGGCTCCCGGGCAGATCGAATACAGCCAGATTCCGATCGTGAACCGGATGACGAAGATCGGAAGCAGCCGGAGCAGTGACGTGGTACTGTCAGATGAATTCGTAGAGCCGGTGCATGCAATGATCAAGAAGGTTGTGCATGACAATGACAGCCATTATGAGCTGATCAATCTATCCAAGTACAATCCAATCCAGTGGTTTAATCAGATGACGAATGACTATGAGGTGATCGGATATAAGCGGGGAATCGTACTTGAGAATCAGGAGGCGTTTTACATCGGAGAAAGTAAGGTCTTAGTCAAATGTCCGGTTGCGAAGCACAAACCGAGCCGCACAGAGAGACTCATTGTAAACGGGGCATCCATGATGGAGACTGCGGATACAGATATGGATATGGAATCTGGCATGAGCGTGGATGTAACGCAGGAGAACGAATATGAAGCTTACCCGAAAGCAGAACCGACGAAACGGTATGAAGGGCGGACACGGTGTTATTCGACAAAACGTGTAGGATAGGCGGTGAGGACATGGATCGATATACAGACTACCGGACGAAACACGTGCTTGCAAGGTTTTTCACAGCCATTGACTTAAAATGTATTGTGGCGATTCTGTGTGTGGAGCTTGGCATGTTGCTTATGGCAGCCTATAAAGGACAGGGACGGTCATATATGCCGGTTGCACTCATTCTGATGGCTTATACGATTGTTGGCTGCCTGATCGCAACATGGGCAAAAGCAGACAAGAAACTGTTTGTTATTATAAGTGTTCTCCTCAATCTGGGATTTATGGTACAGCAGATTCAGGATGGACAGCAGGCAGCAATCTCCAATCTCTTAATGAAGCTATCTATCGCATTGGGAACCGCATTTTTTGTTGCCTTGTTATATTCGAAAATAGCTGGATGGATGGAAAAGGATATTTTTATTTTAGGCATGATGCTCCTGCAGCTTCTCATCTCCGGAGCGATGCTTCTGGCAGGGCAGATGGTCGGCGGAAATGGGGCACAGGGGGCGATTATCTCTATGAAGGGCATTACCCCATTTGAGTTCGTGAAGATTCTATACATATTTGTTGCAGCGGGGCTGCTCTGTAAGAGTACAGAAACGATTCGGGTTTTGAAATGGAGTATAAACCGGAGCGTACTTCTCGCCATTCACACAGCAGCGTTAAGCTTATTATTTGCACTTTGCAGTGAGCTTGGAACGTTGCTCATCATTTATATAACGGCACTTTTGATGCTGTATATGTTCGCGCCCCGTAAGAAATGGATCTTCGTTTTGGGGATAGCATCCGCGGCGGGATTACTCTTCCTATGGGTTGTATGTGAGAAGCTTTTGTTCCCTCTGATGCTGCAGGGAAGGCTCGGACTGCCGGGAATTGTGACCAAGCTGGTGCGGCGATTCGGTGTTGTGTTTCATCCGGAGAGTTATCTGAATAATTATGGGTATCAGGGTACCCGTGGTTTGATGGCAATCGCGTCTGGCGGATGGCTTGGAATCGGAACGGAGCGGCATCGGATCGGGCTTCCGGAGGCAAACAATGATTTTATGTTTGCGAATGTGATTGAAACCTGTGGTCTGCTCATAGGAATCGTATTGGTTGTATTTATTCTGGCGTTTCTGAAACGAACAATGACGATTGCAGAGCAGTGTGCGGATTCGTATCTGAAGGGTGTTGCCTCTGGGATTGCAGTTGTGATCGTAGTCGAGGCAGTTGTGCATATCGGGTATAACATGGCAATGCTGCCGATCACAGGAATTCCGTTATATTTTCTGTCGCAGGGATTTTCGGCAATCATAACAAGTATGTGTCTGGTTGCAATCTTGCTGGAGATCTCGACAGAGAACCGGAAGGAGGCGTAGGTGATGAACAAAGAGAAAAACAGCAGAAAAATAAGTGGAATCTGTCTGGTACTGGGAATGGTTCTGATTGGAGAAATCGTCTGGTTGTTCTGGAATTCGGGAATCGTCAAAGGCTTGAATGGACGTGCAGATAATCTCAGAATCTATGCAAAGGCGACGCGGGATGACGAGACAATCCTGCCAGGAGATGTCTATGATCGGAACGGAACAGTGCTGGTACAGACGGAGCGCGATGCGGACACATCGTGTGTGACGACGACCTATCGAAACAGTATGGCATATGCGCAGCTGCTTGGATTTACCGGCAGACATACCTTTAATCCGAATGCCTCAAGTACAGAGGACGTGATCGGAACTCGAAATGATGCACGGCTTCTGGCATTTCTTGATGAGGATTACTGGGGCGAGAAGGGGGCGCTATACAATACAACCAGTCTGGATGGAACAAAGGGACAGAGTGCGATTCTGACAATCGACGATGACCTGCAGAACCAGGTGTATCAGACGTTGTGCAATTATATGAGTCCGACCGGTGAGATCGGATCGGCAGTTGTCATGGATGTAAAGACGGGGGCGATTTTGGCAGATGTGTGTTTTCCGACGTATGATTACAATGACCTTGCGGGGGCGCAGGAGAAAATGCAGCAGGACGAGACGGAGAAGAATCTGGAGCCGGGTTATCCGGTAACCTATAAGAATCCGCAGACGCCGGGAAGTATATTCAAGGTGCTTACAGCGGTTGCTATGCTGGATCATGGGATGAGGGATTACACGGTAGCGAATACTTCCTTCACGATGGATAGTGGCTGGACGTGCAATGCAGTTCCGTATCACGCAGGAAGCTTGTCAGTGGATTATGATGATACGCTTGATATGGAAACCGCGCTGAATGTTTCGTCGAATGTATATTTTGCGAAAGCGGCATTGGAGCTTGGCGCAGATGGACTGAATGAGACGGCGGAGAAGTTTATGCTTCGTAACGACAGCCAGGAGCTTCTGCTTGATTTTGGAAATGTAAGGTATAACTGGGATACGGATGTATCAGATGAGATTCTTGCCCAGACCGGATTCGGGCAGGGACGGACGGAACTTACGACGATTCAGGCAGCGATGATCATGCAGGCAATCGCAAACGATGGTGTGTTGTTAAAACCCTATATTGTTGAGAAGCTGGTAGATGCAGACGGGAAGACGGTCTATCGTTCAGACGTGACAAAATTAAGTGATGCGACAAGCAAAAAGACGGCTGATATTGTGACAGGTTATCTACGCTCTACGGCGGAGGAGTGCTGCAAGCTGCATGGACTCGAAACAGAGCGGAGCTTATTTGAAAAATATGGGGTGGTCGGCAAGACCGGAACAGCGGAAACCGGGGACGCCAATGCGACAACGAATGCATGGTATATCAGCTTTGCGCCGGAGAAAAATCCACGATATGTAGTTGTTGTAAATCAGTGTAAAACAGACCACAAGCAAGGCTACCGGATGATTCCGGCAGTTGCAGAAATCTACAATTATTTATTTACAACGTATGAACAGTAACATAAGATATAGACAGGGAAAAGGAGACGGATATGGAATATCGATTTTATTCGAAATCAGAGAAAGCGGCAGACTGCCATCACAGGGAAAATGAAGACAGTGCGATGTGTTCTGAGTTTTCTTTTATGAAGGATAAGAATGTCCGGTTGTTTGTTGTCGCAGATGGCATGGGTGGTTTGGAGGATGGAAAAAATGCATCAAGAAATGCTGTGACAGGATTTATGAGATCCTTTTATGAGATGGCTCTAGAGCAATATATGAAACCGGAAATAGATGATTTTTCGTTGAAATACGCAATAAAGGATATTAAGAAATGTCTGCTGCAGGCTGTTCAGGAAGCAAATGCTTCTGTGTGTAAAGGTGCAGTTGATGATCAGGTAACAGGGACAACGATCAGTGCGGTCTGTTTGGTGGATGATTGTGCGGTGCTTGCAAATGTAGGCGATTCACCGATCTATTTCTATCGAAAAAAAAAGAATCAGATGAAGCTTGTGTCATGTCTGCAGACGAAGGCGGAACAGGATGTGCAGGCAGGGGTATATTCAAGGGATTCGGAAGATTATTATAAAAATAATCATATTTTGTACTGTAGCTTAGGACAATATGATAAACTGCAAGAAGAGGATATCTATATCTCCGCCATTGGAAATCTGAGGGCAGGAGATTGCATATTGATTGGCAGCGATGGCTGCTTTGGAACCATGAATGAAACTATGATCGGAAGCCTGCTGCGGGAATGTCATCCGGAGGAAGAGAGCTTCCTGCTGGATCAGATCTTCTCATTGGCGCGGATGGACAAGGATGATGATCAGACAGCATTTTTGTGTATGGTAGAGGGATGAGGACGCGATATGGATAAGAAGATATTTGCAGCCGGAGACAGCATATTGAACGAACATGGCGAACGGCTTTATGAATTGATGGAATCGGCAAGTTACAATGATAAATATTATGTGGTTCGTGCGGTAGAACTCAGCCAGGGGCGGGAGTGCCTGCTGAAATTTGCCGAATGTGAGGACGATTCCTATAAGCTGAACAATCTGTCAAGAGAAGGAGATTTTTGCTTCTATCATCCATTCATTGAACAGGTCTATGGGAATTTTACGGGTTTTGCTCCGACGGGAGAGAAAATATATGGTGTAGCGCTTGAATTTGTGCATGGCACGAATCTGAGGGAGTACCGGATGGCATTGGAGCAGAAGCTTGTGTTTGATGAGCTGGACGAAACGGAAGTGGAGTGGACGAGCTTCCGGCAGATGATGCAGTTCCTATATGGCATGAAGTATTATACGGAGTATTCCAGCCAGATCTATCTGCACCGGGATATTAAGCCGGAAAATGTTATGATCACGGAGGCAGGAGATGTCGTGATTGTGGATTTTGATTTTGCACATATTGCGGGAAGTAACCGGACGATGAATCTCGCGGGCTGGGACGTTGCATTTAGCCGGGGATATACGTCTCCGGATATATTTTTAGAGCGGCGAATCACAGCATGGGATATTACAACGGACGTCTATTCTGCGGGCAGACTGTTCTTCTTCTGGTTAAATGGCCGGGCGTATTTTACAGAGGAGCAATTAGAGGTTCAGAAGAATGGGCAGCCTGCATCTACCGTGTATTGTGCAGACAAAAAGCTTGGATATGGAATCGAGACAAACAAAGACCGTTTCAAGAAGAAATATTTAGGAGCTGCATATGCAAAGCTCCGGGAGATTCTGGCTAAAATGTGCTGCAATCCGGATGTGAGTAAGCCATATGAAAAGGTTTCAGATATTATTGCAGATATGGAGACATTTCTGCTGGGGCTTTGTGATGGATCCCGGAAGGTGCTGGAGGAACGACTGCAATTTGGGCTGTGGCGGCTGTTACAGGAACGAAAATATTCTGACGACAGGCGATTTGTTCTTGTTGCATATAAAACACCAGGAGAACCGAAGGTTGGACAGCCGTTATACGAAAACTCGATACGGGATATCTGTTATCAGGGGAAATTGATGTTTTCTATCTGTAATTTCCGTAATCAGATTACATATATTCCGGCGATTGAACGGGAGATCGAGGCGCGCAGTGGCAGGGAGGACTATTCTGTGAAGGATGGCGATCGCATTGTCTGCGATGGAGTGCCGTTCGTATTTACAGTTGTCCGGAATGAAGGAAGGATAGGTGTGTAATGGATACAAAGCAGGTAATTAAAAATCAGATTATTCAAGAGGAAAGCGGACGGACGGCACTGATATTCGGCATTGTATTAGATGCAACCCTGTCGTTTTCCGAAGTGTATCCACAGGTGTTTTATTTCCTGGAGCATCTGCTTATGAATATACAGTTTCTTCGGAAGAAACATACAGATGTAGATGTGGAGTATAGCATTGTTCTGTTGCATGATAAGGCAGAGATATGGAACAATCTGCAGGATAAGCGATTGACTGGGGAGCGTGAGGTGATTGATGCCCTGACACACATATCGTTCTATGGAGGAAGCACAGAGGGAACGGAGAAGCTTGGAGATGCGGTATGCACGCAGCTTTCGGAGATGAACCGCTGTTGTGACAGGCTACGGAAGGAGAATCCGAATGGGAAGGTATCACAGCAAATGCTTTTGATAACGGATGCGTGTGCGAAGGCAGAGGAACAGTTTCCGGATTTCACGAAAGGAGAACAAGGGGCGTACGGAGATGTGGCAAACTATGGATTACAGCAGGCGGTTGTGATTTCACAGGGAGCGCAGTATATGCCGATGTTACGCATCGTGAATCGAGGATTTTCCCTGACGGAAAATGAGGATGGAAGAAACCGGTGTGTGTTCGGTGATTTGAAGGAGCTGCTTGATAGAAATGAAGAGGAGACGTTACAGGCAGCAGAGAAACTGGCGGAACAGATTCTGGATATTGCATTGAAGTGATGATGAATCAATGAAAATGAGGGTGGAAAACGATGGCGTTAAAGGATTTTACAGAGGAATATCAGATTGAGAAACAGACTATGTATGTCTGTATTTGTGTGAATCAGAAACCCGGCTATGGCGGAACAAGCAGAGTGAATGCGTTGATTCAGCAATTGTATGATGCATTGCAAAAAGAAATGGAGAAGCATCGTGAAATTTACGTGGCGTATGTGTATGAGACAAGAGGACTTATGGATGTGAAACCATTTGCTGTGCTTAAGAAGAATGAGAAACCGTATTACAAGGAAGGCGGAACGGATGCGGAAAATCATAAGATGGAACATCTCTTTTTTATGGGAATGGAGCTGCTTGCGCAGCATCCGAAGGATGAACGACGGTTGTATCTGGTAACTGAGGAGAGGCTCCCACGCGTGAATCAGTTAGTACGGAAAAATGGGGATGAACTGCTGTTCAATGAGAGATATTCTGATACGGGTATCGAAATTCGTGTGTGTAAGCCGGATGATCTGGGGAAGGATCTTCTGGATGAGTATTTGAGTGCAAAAAAATGATATTATTCGGAAAAACACCAAACAAATATCGATATTATTCGGAACAATATCAAAAACATTCGGAACGATATCGAATACGAATTGATATTGTTCGGAACGAAGTCAAAATTTTTCGGAATAATATCAAATATAAATTGATATTGTTCCGAAAATTATAAACTAAAAGAGCCGATACAACTAAAAGTGTACCGGCTCTTTCGTTTCCTTGGAGGGATAGGGATCGAAATTATGTTAATCCTCGTCCTCGGCATCTCTGCGCAGATAAATCAGCTTCCGGAATGCCGGTACGATCTGTGCGGCAACCACGGCCTTGACAAGATCAAGTGCAATAAAAGGAAGAAAACCGGCTACAAAAGCAGCCTTGATACTGCAACCTGATGCGATCATGATCCAGATAGAACCGACTGCGTCAACAAGAACAGCGGATAACATAGCAACGATAGTATAACGAATACGATTGTACTTCTTTCCGCGGAAGATCGGAATTAAAATGGCGATGAAGATAAAGGCGAAGGAAAAACCGCCATATGTGCCAAATAAGTACCCCGGGCCTGCCTGTCCACCGACGAATACCGGAACACCGACCAATCCGAGTAACATCCAGATCAGACCGATGAAGAATGATTCTGCAAGTGGGAATACAAGTGCAATCAAGGTGATTACAAAATTTAAAAGATGTGTGTTCCGTTTGGCAGCGGGATGCTGATATAAGCGGATACACACAGGATAGCTGCGAAAAGCGCCATCATGACAATTGAGTAGGTTGAAAATTTGCTTTTTGCTGTTGTGTTCATTTCTTTTTCTCCATAATTTCTGTTATAATAGCCGTGCTATTGTTGAATTCATAGCAAGTACATGATGTAGAATAGCAGATGAAAATAAGAATGTCAACCTAAATAAGACAGAAAAGTTGACATTGTAAACTTTGGGAAATATAATAAGAAACATTGAGTGAAAGATAGGGATAAGAAAGAAAATGAAGAACGAGTTTGAAAAAATATTTGAACAACTCGCCGATTTTCGCACGCTTGCCGGGTATGATGGCTGGATGATCGGAGCGTGCGTGTATGAGCAGCGGGGAGCAGAACACGTATCAAATGAAAAATCATGCAAGTCCGAAATCGTGAAGGAAACTGCAAGCTTTGCGGTTATGCGGAATCAGATGGAACTGGAGGGGATGTACTATCAGCTGGAGTTGCATGTGGTGAAGCCGGATGTGCAGGGGGAAGATATAAGCAGGCAAGTTGTGATTGATGAAAATGCTGGCATAAAAGAGAAAACGGAAATGCAGGGGGAAGGTTCTGGCAGACAAGCTGGTATGGAAGAAAATATGTCCATGAATGAAGAGAAATCAAAGCTGGAAGAAAGGCGGATGAATCTACACCATTCGGTCGAAACGGAAGAAACCACGGACACAGGCGAGGGAAAAGCGTTTTCATTTACGCATTCCGATATCCTTCGGTTTGTGGATGCCGTAGGCGACACGAATTCGATTCACCGGACGGTGCATGCGGTTGTGCCGGGACTATTGATGGTGGAGTGGATGCTTGACATGTGGATGATAAAACAGCCGGAAACGGAGACTGATGTAGAGTTGCAGGCGGGAATGAAGAACGAGATGCAGGCAGGAACGCAGACGGGAACGTCGGATAGCAAAACGTTTATTTGCAGATTCCGTTTTGAGAAACCGGTATATGTAGATGAGAAGCTGCAGGTCCAGGCAAGAACCGAACGTGGAAAACAGATTTATGAATGTAAACGAGAGGACAAGGAAATCGTATGGAACATGCGTATATTATAGACGGACGCCGCAGCTATATCGGTGTCGAAAATGGAATGTATAAACATCTGCCGGCCGAGGTACTTGCAGCGGAGGTGCTTTGTGCGCTTGTACCCGTAGATGTACGTCAGACGGTCGATGAAGTGATCGTCGGAAATGGAGTTGGAGCCAGTGGAAATGTTGGCAGACTGGCAACGCTTACGGCACATTTTCCGAAAGACGTTCCTGCATATACGGTGGATATGCAGTGCGGATCGGGATTGGAAGCACTGACGATTGCCGCGGCGAAGATAAAAAGCGGACAGGCAGATCTGATCGTGGCAGGCGGCGTGGATAGTTCGTCGACGGCACCGCGCCGGGCGTACAACCGGAATCATCCGGATTATGAACGCTATG
>ERZ1034901.693-NODE-693-length-25920-cov-9.450725_pt1 | contig 25920 bp, 8 predicted proteins | sample MGYA00520628_ERZ1034901 | MGnify/ENA primary metagenome ERZ1034901 (study PRJEB33766, sample SAMN09781783) | gut metagenome | biome: gut microbiome | host: Homo sapiens | place: Madagascar | study: EMG produced TPA metagenomics assembly of the PRJNA485056 data set... | reverse complement strand
ACGTGATGCTCTACGGACCGTACGCCACAGCCAAAGACCGTCTGGTAAGCTATCATTGCTACAATGCTGACACCCAGGACTTCACCGAGGTAAGTCCTACGGACACACGCTCCGAAATTGTCATCAATGGCGGCGAGTTCGGTTACGCTTCCGCTCCCATCGACGGCATCTACGGCGGCGGCAGCGGCTTTATGAGCAAGAGTCTGTGGACCAAGAGTGCAGCCACACCGAGCCAGTACGGCGGCAACGTGTATGGCAACGGCAATGAAACGGACGTTGTGACATCTCTGACCATTAATGGCGGCGAGTTCTATTGCCAAAAGGGTGTGTTCGCTGGCGGACGCGGCACCGACTATTTCTTCTCCACGGACGCTTACGGCAACAACATCAACAACGGCAACTATAAGTATAAGGAACTGGGCAAGACCTACGGCAACGTAGAGCTTAACATCAATGGCGGCATCTTCCATTGCCCCGTCTTCGGTGGCGGTTATGGCGTGGCTGACGCCAAGCAGCGCAATACTAACAACATTGAGACCCTCTCACGCATGGCTCGCATCTATGGCAAGTCTGACGTGAACATCCAGGGCGGCGTCTTCTTTAATAATGTATACGGTGGCGGCGACATGGCTGTGGTGGAGAACCGCGGCGGCGATGCCACCAACGTCGTCATCGGCAACAATGCCGACATCCGCGGCTCCGTGTTCGCAGGAGGCAACGGTCGTCGCCGTCGTCCTTCCACACAGCCATTCGCTGCGAACGACAATATGACGCAGCGTCCCGACTCGGTGGGCTTGGTCATAGGCAATGCCAACGTCAGCCTCACAGGATCAGCCGAACAGGCACCTTACGTGTATGGCGACATTTTCGGTGGCGGCAATCTGGCTCAGGTCAGCGCCAACACAAACGTAAGCGTCTTCGCTGGCAACATGGCTGGTCAGATTTTCGGCGGCGGCAACGGCTACATCAACGGCAACACCATCACCTATGCCGACGTTCTCGGCAACACCAACGTGATGTTGGCGCAGGACGAAGGCATCCAGAACGACGAGGGCGGACACAATGAGAATAACGAGTTCTCAATCAATGTGATATGGAACCGCAAGTGGGATTCTGTCAAAAACCTCTTCTACGTCTGGGACTCAGACATCAAGGACTCCCTGGACGAGCCTTCCATTGAGGGAGCCGTGTATAAGAAAGACGAGTTCTTTGCCAACGGCAAGTTCCTCAATCCTCATAACATCTACGGCGGAGGCAACCTTGCCTGCAACGTCGCAGGAAAAGCCACCGTTCTCGTACAGAAGGGAACGACTCCCTACGATCTGCTCACGACAGACGAATGGAAGCAGGCTTATACGGACAACGACAATCCTCACTTCAGCGTATTCGGCGGCGGTTACGGCGCTCTGACGAAGGTGGGAAGCACAGATGTTACCGTCAACGTAGACGGTGATTACGGAAAATACGACACGGAGGTGGACGATAATTATCAAATGGCGCCGCCTAAGATTTCCGAAAGTGGCACTTTCGCCTCTTACCCCGACCGAAGTAAGCATTCACATCGAACGTCACGAACACTCACTTCGAACGAAGTAAGCACTCACACCGAACGAAGCACAACAACTATATTGCCGGTTTTCGACAACTCTATGGGCATCCCTAACTTTACAGTATGGGGCGTTTTAGGAGGCGGTTATGCTGGTACGGTGGCTGACAGCACCAAGGTGACGGTGGACGGCAAGACCTTCGTCCATCGTGTGTTCGGCGGTGGCTTCGGCGACCCTGCCTCCACCAAGGACAACACCACGGGACAGATTGGCGGCAAGACGGAGGTGTATTTGTGCGGCGCACGCATACACGGCGACGTGTTCGGAGGTGGCGCCGGTCTGAAACCCATGACTCCTTCTTCCGACCACTTCGTCAATGTGGCTCGCGTCGTCGGCACCACCAAGGTGGACATCTCGGACGATGCCAAGATTTACGGCAATGTGTATGGCGGTGGCGACAATGCCAACGTGGGCGAGTATGTCTCTGTAAAGCCCTCCACATATTACTCTACCGACTCGCTTCGCAGCATCACAACTCTCAATCAGACCGACGGCACCTTCATTAGCTATGAGGCTGTGGGCTATCGTTCGTTCGTCAATATCTCAGGCGGCACAGTCTTCGGCGAAGTGTATGGCGGCGGCAAGGGTCTGACGAAAGCAGAGGCTGACCATTATTATAATGTAGGACGCATCAACGGCAATACGCTCGTACACATCACCGACAGCAAGCCCGGCAACGATACTGACAAGGACAACATCGTGCCCCACGTATGGAGCAACGTCTACGGCGGCTGTGCCTACGGCACGGTGGACGGCAATACACTCGTACACGTCGAGGGCGGCATGCTCGGCAACAGCGTCTTCGGCGGCGGATATGGCGACGTGCGCATTGACAACGAGGAGAATCCTGCGGACGAGGTGCTCGGACGTAAGGACACAGCGAACGAGGGCACCTACGCCAACATCCTCGGCAACACGAAGGTGCAGATGGACGGCGGCACGTGGATATGGAACCGCAAGGCAGACCAGAAAGGCAACATAACCACATGGACCTCGGCAGACGCTGACAGCAAGCGCGTATGCAACAACAAAGAAGAGTTTATGCGTCTCGTCCTTACTATGGTTGCTGCCCAATCGCTTGACAGCATCACCGATACTGCAACCAAAGAGGTAATAAACCGAATCAGGAACGACAAGAACACGAGTCTCTTCTTCGATTTGGACAGACGCATGTTCGCCAACAACCATAACATCTTCGGCGGCGGCAACCGTGCCTGCAAGGTGGGCACCACGGGAGACAACAACACGGGCAAGGCCGTGGTCATCGTCAATCATTCGCCCCTTGAAGACCTTAAGGACTCGAAGGGAAAGACCATAAGCTTGTTCGACATCACTTCGCTTCAAGGCATGTGCTGGTACTTATGCTGTTCGGATGCCTCACGCCCGCAGTTCTCTGTGTTCGGTGCAGGATATGGCGCCAACACAGAGGTGGGCAAGACGGAGGTTTATGCACAGCCCGGAACAAAGGTTGACGACAAAGGCGTTCTGACCATAGACGGCATCAAGTATCGCTATCTCTGTCAGAACAAGGACTTTCAGACATATCTGAATTTAGAGCTTTCCATGCTTGATGACTACAAGAAAGTGTCGAAGGAAGAAAAGATGCTCTATTACGGCAGCTATGACGGCAGCGACGACGACCCTAACACGTTCCGACGCTATCACGCCAGCCGTCTGGCATGGATGACAGGCGCAAGCGGACTGACATTGCTTCAGATAAACGGCGGTGGCTTTGCCGGCTATGTCAGCGGCGACACATACGTCGAGACCGACTGCCAGCTCACAGCGCATGACATCTACGGAGCCGGTCTGGGCGCCCTTCCTTACGGCGACTATGCTGACGGCAGCGCCTACGACTTCGGTAAGGTGAAGGGCAAGTCCAAGGTTTTCGTCAAGGCTGGCACCATCGAAGGCAACATCTATGGAGGCGGAGCCGGCGTAGAGTCGGCATGGAAGAACGGCGCTTACGTCGACTTCCCCAACATGGCTCGCGTGGAGAAGACGGAGGTGCATATTTACGGCAAGATGTTCACTTACAAGAACACGAACAGCCGCATTGACCGTACGTTGGTGCTCGGCAGCGTGTATGGCGGTGGCGACGTGGCTAACGTAGGATCCAAGGAGGCAGACCCAGCCATGTTCTCACGCGACAACTACGTCAATCCCTCCAACCGCACCACCCTGGTAAACATCCGTGGCGGCTCTATCATGGACGGCGTGTTCGCAGGAGGCAAGGGACGTATCGCCTCGGAGTGTGCAGACTATAAGACATTGGGCGGCATCTACGGCAACACCTGCCTCATCATTGACCGTCCCGTCATGCACTATCCTTACTGGGACGACACGAAGAAGCAGTATCTCTCGCCCTCGGACGACGCCAACATGGCTCATCCTGCGGACGATAACAACAGGGATGTCTATTCCTTTTTCATGGAGCGCATCTACGGTGGCTGTCAGAACGGCACCGTCTATGGCAACACTCTCATGACGCTCTACTACGGTTCCATCGGACATGGCATCTATGGAGGCGGTCTTGGCAGCTCCAGCACCGCCGATGTGGAGGGCAAGAGCGTGCTCACCACCACGTCAGCCGACGTAACGGGCAACACCAACGTATTCATCCTCGGCGGCGAAGCCCTTATCCATTCGTACTGGCGACCACGTACCCGCTCTTGGGAACCTGCCAGCATCATCGACGGCGTGACTTACTCTCCGCAGTACGACCACGAGAAGCTGAAGTTTAAGATCAATCATAACATCTACGCCGGCGGCAACGTGGCATGTAAGGTTGACGGCAATACTTACCTTACCATGACGAAGGGTCTGCTCCACGACTACACCGAGCTGGTATCGGGAAGAAACGACAAAAACTTCTTTGAGAGCAACGAGTGGAGAGAGATTTACGAGAAGGTGGGCTCGCCCCACTTCTGCATATTCGGCGGCGGCTATGGCGACAGCGCCATCGTCGTAGGCGACACTTACGTCAACGTGGATATGGGGAGTCGCGGAAGCAACCACAGCGGCATGGGCTTCGTAGAGGGTGAAGAATACAAGCACTTCCTTAGCGGCTATTCGGTTATGGACATCATGGGTGGCGGCTATTCGGGCAAGGTCTGCGGCGACACGCACATCGTAGGTGCCGGCGGCGTGTTCTGCCGTCGTATGTTCGGCGGTGGCTCATACAGCTCCGTGCGCTCCACGGACGTGGAGATCAAGGCTGTGGACTGCCATGACGTCTTCGGCGGCGGATTTATGGGCGACGTGCTTAAGGCCACCACGGTGCGCATAGGCACCAACACACCCGACGCCACGTCTGCGTTAAACAATTCTGACATCTACATCCACGGCAACATATACGGCGGCAATGACGTGTCGGGATACGTGAACGTGGTGCTCAACAAGGACGGCTACTTCAAGGACAACGGTGGCACGGGCACTAACATCCAGATTTTCGGAGGCCACATCTATGGCGACGTTTACGGTGCCGGTAACGGCAATTATCTGTATGCCAACGACCGCAACGGCAACAAGAGGGTGACCGTCAACGAATATTATCCGCTCAATCCTGACGACCCCAAGTCAGAAACCGTACCGTTGGTCTATACTGTGCCGATGCGAAGCACCATGCCTTCGTTAAGAGCAGCCACCGACGCGGTGAAGATTGTGAACATCAATTCGTGGCGTCCGCTTACCAACAGGGTGAGCATCCACATCAACGGCACATCCGCCACGGACACCATCCGCATTGACGGCAACGTGTATGGCGGCGGCAATTCTGCCACCGTGCAGAAGGTATTGGCTCCAGACGATGAGCAACTGGAAGATTCGGACGAGATGGTCGGCGACGTGAGCGTCAACATAGGCAGTCATGTCCGCATCGGTGGCGTGTTTATGGGATGCAACGGCGACGATATGTTCGTTACGTCGGAGGACAACGACTACATGAACATGTTCCAGAAGCTCAACGGCGACGTGGACGACCACTCGAAGGAACTAAACCTTGCCGACTCCATCGACTGGACCAACGACCCTGCCAACATGAATATCAGCACCGTGTATCTGCCTACGGAGAACAGCAAGCGTCCGCTTGTCTATCCGCACCTCATCGACCTCTACTTCCAACCCGTGGAGACTGACATCCAGGGCAGCCTGACATGGAACGGAAGCGTGGACGGCAAGGGGCTTGAGGACTGCATCATCGGCACGTTCTGCTGCGGCGGCAACCGTGGCAACATGAACGTCATGCCTTTGACAGCGGCTGACAACGACCGCAAGATAGGCAACGTGGTGGACTACGTCTTCCCCGAAGGTCTGACCATCACGGAGAAGATTGTGGGCGGATGTAACAACGCCAACTATGACTATAAGGGCAAGGCGTTCCATGAGGGCGGTTATCTGCTCGGCATCGCACACTCCATCTATCCCTTCATCAACCTCACCATCCGCAACCGCTTCCTGCCTAAGGAGAAAGACGGAGCGTACGTAGGAGGCAGCGTGTATGGCGGCTGCTTCAAGAGCGGCACCATCAGAGGCGACGTCACCATCAATATGCAGACTGACATGCTGGCTGGCAAGGAGAAGAAGAAGCTGGAGAAGTCGAACGAACTGCTCATAAAGGATTCGGAATATTCTTCGCTCAACGTGTACGGCGCCGGCTATGGCATGGAGAGCTACGTATATGGCAACACCGAGATAAGTTTCGGCGATGACGTGAAATGCTCTGACCCGCAGATGGACGGAGGCAAGTTCTTGCCGTGCGGCGTTTCAGCCAACTTCGTATACGGCGGCGGTCAGCAGGGCAATGTCATCGGCGTCACCAATGTGGACATCCTCAACGGCCATGTCTTCCGTGCCGTTACGGGAGGATCGTATTCGGGCTACGTGTTCGGTTCCACTCAGGTGAAGGTGGGCTATCCCACATACTATCATGTCAACTCTGACCACTACGTCAGCGGCAGATACGTGCTCAACCGTACAGACCAGAAGAATCTGCATCTGGAGAACAACAACGGCACGGAGACATCGCCCACCATCAAGCAGAACATCTATCTGCTTACGGACGAACTGGTGTCGCAGGGCACATACGACGACATTGTAGCCATTGACAACGGCAACGGCAAGCGCAAGGAAATAACCGAGGCCAACAAGGACTATTACTTCACGAAAGTCACTCCCGAGGAACCGTCTGTGGGATGGGACAACGTGCATATCAACATTGACGAAGCTGTGTATGGCGGTGGATATTCCATCGCCCAGGGATCGTCGGTCCTTGCCAACAACACCACGGTGCTGAAGTTCACTGACAAGTATAATGCGGACAAAGCCTACACCACCGACGAAGACCTCGAAGAACTGAAGGGGCTGCCGGGAGGTTCGACGGCTGGCTTCGGAGGCAACACGCTCATCGTCATCGGTGACAATAAGGACCATGAGCACATAACCATCTCACGTCAGGAGATGAAGGAGGTGACATTGCCAGAGGGCACAGACCTCTACGGCTATTACTATAAGCATTACGACAACGACGAGGCAGTGGCTAACGACGTATATACGTATCGCTACATATCGTTGCAGGACAAGTATTTCTATAAAGGTGGCAGTACGCCTCCCGCCGGACTTAACGGCATCCGTGAGAACGTCTTCTACGAGTATGACAGCGAGGGAGGCATCTTCGGCGACGGCCACCTCTCGTATGCGCAGGGCTTCCGCAGCGCTGACGTGACGGGATATGGCTTTGCCGAACACACCATCGACAATCCGAAGATTCTGAATACGTTCCAGCGTCTGGACATCATACGCCTGGAGGACAACTGCTTCTCGCTGCTCGGCGCACGCGACTATACCGTCAACGAGATAAACAAGACGCCCTACTCCATCTCTCGTGTGGGCGAGATAAAGATGGTGGCTGACAACATCCGTCTGGACAGCAACGGCAACTTGGAGGCAAAGACTGACAACAACGACGCATTTACGTACAGCACCAAGGCACGCAACTACATGGGATTCTCCAACAACATCCATTATGTGGGTGCCGTAACATCCAACGTCAGCTTCAACAAGGAGAAGTGGCACAACCGCAAGGGAGAGCTTGCCTCTGCCACGAACGCGGACGACATGTCTTATCAGGACGTGAAGCAGAAATACATCGACGACTATCATAAGAATAAGGACAATCAGGACGCTGACGACCCGTTGGGCGAGTTCCAGAAGCGTAACGACGGTACGGCGAAGAACATGATTGGCATAGCCTCGGGCTACGCCATGAAGATTCAGCTCTGCCAGGACACTTACGATGAGGACTATAAGAAGGTGGTGGAGAAAGAACATTACGGTCCCATCTATGGCGTAGTGGAGATGAATCTGATAAACGTCCGTCAGGATGAGGGTGGCGGCTACGTGTATGCCGACAACAATCACAAGCGTCATGAGGGCGATTCGCACAAGGAGGACTTCCTCGAAACCACCGGCAACTTCGTCTTCCCCTATCATGAGGGACGCTACATCGTGGACGACTGTTTCCCGACGGGCTATTATTCTGCTAAGAATGTGGAGGACGTCAAGGTGCATTACTGGTATGTAACGGGGTTCCACTATTATTATAATGTGAACATCACGGGCTATACTTACCAGTCGTCGAAGGACAATCCTCTCGAGTTCGACAGCGACAACAAGGACGGTCTGACTGTGCTCTCGGGTCTGAAGAGCGGACAGAAGGTGCGCATCCAGACATGGAAGATGCGCAGCGGACACCCGGAGGACAAGGATGCCTATTCAAGCGACCTTGAATACAGAAACTATCTCACGGGCAAGGAGACCGACGAGACTGACAGTAAGTATTACTCAGACAAGGTGACGGACGGCTATCGCCTCTATGTGGGAGGAGCTGCCACCAACTCATTCACCGGCGCTCGCACGGAAGATGAAAAGGACAAGGAGACGAAAGGTTTTGCCGCACAGCTCTCAATGAGGGAAAAGGGAAGCAACGAGACCACGCTCTTCAACAATACGCTCCCTGCAGGTCTGAAGGAGGATGCCAAGATAGCGTTCAAATTAGTGGACATGGTGGACAACACCAACTACGTGGAGCCTGACTACTTCGACAAGCACCTCTCAAAGAAGAGCTTGGCTACGCTCGTAATAAAGGCTCCTGCCTACGAAGAGTATGTCAGCGACACCAACAACAAGCCCATCTATGCCAGTACGGGCAAGCTGTATAAGAAGACAGCGGACGGTTACGAGGAGGTGATATCGGGCAAGTTAGACGCTGACAACACCTACTATCAGCCACAGACGGAGGAGTTTGTCAAGATTGACAGCCTCTTCCAGTACGACATCAACAACAAGAAGTACGAGAAGGTGAGCAACATCTCTGACATCACCATCGACGAAAAGAATCCTACGGTCTACTATGTGCCGCGCGAATACACCTACACCATCTATCTCACCATCGAGTATGTGCAGGGTCCGACGGTAAGCGGACACATCAACGTGGGCAACTGTGTGCTGCCGGGCGAGATGATACGCGTTACGAAGGACGACCTCGTGGTTAACGCTGACCAGTCGTTCGCTGTCAGCGGCTATTACTGGCGCATCGGCAAGCGTGAGAAAGCTGCGGACGGAACGTGGAGCTTCACCGACACCACGCCGTGGACAAAGGAGAACATCAAGGACGCGGTGGCTAAGGGATACGACACCTTCAATCAGGCTGACGAGAAGGGAAGCGGTCTGTTTACGGGATGTCATTACGACAAGACGGACGACTATCTGGACATACCGGCATACTACTATATGAACGGTTACGGCATCCAGCTCGGCGTTGCCATCACTGGCGTGAACGACATAATGCAGATAGACATGCAGGAAGGCGACCGCCTGACCGTGCACAACTATCACCGCATGGATCCTCACAAGACTGGCATCAACCTCCACCTTGCCGAAGCCATAAAGCGTGCCAAGGAGGAAGGCAAGGCGTTCGCTGAGCCTCGCATCTACATAGCCGACCAGAGCGACCTAAAGGCGTTCGCCGCCTTCGTCGACTCCATCGGCAAGGATGGCACAGCCCCGCGCTATGGTGCCAATGCACAGTTTGTCCTGCAAGACAATCTCGCCTTGACCGCCACGCCGAAGAACGGCGCTTACATCTCCGAGTTTGCCGGCATCCTGCATGGCAACGGACATATCATCAACGGTGTGGAATCGGACAATGCGCTCTTCGGTAAGGTGACGGGCAACATCTATAACCTCGGTCTTTCCTCGGGAAGACTGTCCGGCACGACGGACGAGAACGTAAAGCCCAACTATCATTGCTGCTTCGAGTATGCTCCAAGCGGCAACAGCTCCGCACCGGTGGTGTATCGTTGGGACGGCAGCGTCTACAAGGGATACGCACGTGACGACTTCCGTCTCGGCAGAGTGGCGTACGACCTCAACGGATATTATCTGCTTGCGCGTAACAAGGCTGACAAAGACGTTCTGAAATACGTGGCAGACTATTATGCCAACGGCGATTATCAGTATGCTTGTCGTACGGATGCCATCACGGGCAAGAACACCGGCATAACCTATCTGCGCATCGGCAAGCTCAGCGACATACCCAACTATGAGCAGGTGGAGACACGTCACGACAAGACGCACCCCGCAGACGCTCCCCGTCTGGTGACAGAGGACGGAGCTTCGCATTACGTGCCGCTGTTTAATGCCAACAAGAACGGAACGGAACGGATGAACGACTACCTCTTCTGGGGACAGTCCTTGCAGTCGGAACCAGAGAATCTGCCTAACGAGATAGCCTCTCACCAGCTCTCGTTTATGAGCAACCGCGTGTATCGCACGGCGGCTTACTATGGCAGTACGGCGCTGGACGCATTCCACTATAACGCCTACAGCCAAGGCTCCAGCTCAATGAATACGTACGTGCATGACAGTAAGACAACGGCTATTGACTTCACCTGCAAGGGCGATCTGCCTACAGCAATGGGCATGACAGAGCAAGGCATCTTCTATCCGCCGGTGAACGACAACGCCACTGCCTTCAGCGACTTCCGCATAAAGGACGGTGCCGGCATTACGCAGAACCTCCTTGTGTATACTGCCGACGACAACACCGGTGCAGGCAATGAGGCTTATGACGTCGTGAAGAATACGCTCGGCTATGAAGAGACCACAAGGGAGGCGCTCATAAAGGGTCATCACGTGGTTAAGACTGCGGACGACAGTTACGCAACGTCGCTCCTTCACCTCGTGGAACGCACCTCGGACAACGTGAACAGCGAGGGCGAAGAATGTCTTAACAACGACCTCTGCGTGCCTATAGCCTTCAACGTCACGGACCGTGCATGGTATGTGCGCAAGCCAATGGCGTACGCAGAAGACTATTACGGAGCGTGGGAAGGCATCTGCCTGCCGTTTACGGCTGACAAAACGGTGGCTTCGCTGAACGGCGAGATAACCCACTTCTACGGTTCGCCATCTGCCGAGGAGACAGCAGACCCGAAGCAGAACATCCACACGCTGCATCATGAGTACTGGCTCCGCAGCCTTACGTCTGTAGGAAATGAGAACGGCAAGCCGTCGGCTGTGTTCAAGCGACCGGACAACGATGCTGAGAACGGCGTGAACTATAGATACAGCAACCCATTCTTCATCGACAACTACAGCTCTTGGCTCTACAATAAGGACGCCAACCCGTACTATGCCGAGGAGCACGAATACGCTGAATATCCGCGTCTCGCAGCCGAGAAGCCTTACATAGTGCGCTTCCCCGGCGAACGCTATTACGAGTTCGACCTCTCAAGTGCGTTCTATAACAAGCTGTTGGGCAAGATGGAGGACGCTCAGACCATTGCCTTCAACGCTTACGGCAAGACGCAGGGCGACCACACCTCGTACGGCACTGTAACGGTTCCGGTCACCAAGGCTATGCAGACCACCGTCAAGGACGGCTATGCGCACAACGGAACCTTCGCTGCCGTGGAGGTAAGCGAGGGCAAGGTGTATGGCATCAACAAGGGCGGCACGGCGTTTGACGACGCTTCCGCATTGTCCACCATTATGCCGTTCCGCACGTATATGTCCGTAGAGACGGCTGGCACAATGACAAGTCCTGCCTACAGCAGTCTGATAAACATATCGGAACTGAAGGGAGGAACCATCAGTCCTGACGCCATGGACGACGAAGACAATGCACAGAACGACGGCATCACAGTACGTCCCATCGGCGGACAGCGTGTCCGTGTGGAGAGTACGGTCCGAACAAGGATGAACGTGGTGACGGCTGTAGGTCAGCTCTATCGCATCCTTGACGTACAGCCGGGCACCGCCACGTACAGCGGATTCCAGCCAGGACTCTACATCTTCGGAAAAACAAAGGTTATAGTAAAATAAACATCTCACACATTATATATAGTATATATGGTAAAGAACATCTTATCTGCCAGCCACACATTGCGTGCCTTGACGCTGCTGCTTTTCTCCGTCTGTGCCTTTCATGGGGCATGGGCGGAGGACCAGCAGACGCATGATCACGTCGGCAACGTGGTCTTCCACATACCGGAGGGCATGGTGAACGGGGCTTCGGACGACACCAACGGCTCGTACAGCATCACACCTTCCAAGCAGACAGGCGTGCGCTCCTTCGTCATCCCCACCAACTACACGTTCTTCAGAAACAAGGATAAGGACGGATATGCCTCAACGCTGCAGTACTGGGTGGAGGAGAAGGGCGACACCACCGTGCATTACGAGCCGGGACATAGCTATACGTTCGCTTCCGAAGGTCAGACGCGGACGCTCGTTCCTGTCTTCAAGGACAATCCTGCTTCGGCGCTTAACCGCACAAAGGTGACAGTGATGCGCTTCGACTTTACGCGTAAACTGCACGACTATGACGACCCTGACACCAATCAGCGCCGTCAGGTATGTGCCCCGCCAGTTAACTTTGGTAGCGGAGAGAAGCCTTTCTGGACCACGAAGGTGCACGTGAATGTCATCGAGAACGGTGAGGACAAGTCGCATTATCGCGACGTGGCGTTATGGTGCGACACGGGCAAGAAGGGATATATACGCAATACGAAGCTCGAAGATTGGTGCGCGTTCGGTCCCGGAACGACGTTCTGGGTGCCGAGTGGCGTGGGAACAACAATCTCAATGCTCACCTACTCGAAGATTTCGTCCACCACGTTTGACGGTGTTGTGCCCAAGCTGGACGAGGAACAGACCCTGAAGGAACGTGAGAAAGCCGGACATGACAAGGTGTACGTCTACACCTACACCACCAACAACCCCGACCTGCGTGTGCCTATAGTGATCGGAGATGACGACTATTCGTACTATCATTGGATAGAGGTGAGAACAGCTCCTGCCAATATGGTGGAGCTGCACGCCGAGGTTCATGACAAGGAGCACGGAGTGATAACAAAGACGGAGTCAGCTTCGGGCAAGTTTGAGGTAAAGAAACTGGAGGATGGGGCTATGCCTTCAAGAAAGGCGACCGCGTGCGCCTCACTCTTAACAGACGCTTCGGCTATGAGCTTGACCGCATTGATCTTGGCAGCACCGACAAGAACGGCAAGCCGCTTACAGTACTGAAGATGAAAGATGACGGAACAGTGGACCTGCTTGCCTCTCTCAATGACAACAAAATCACAAACTTCGAAAAAAACGACGACGGATTATGGGGCAACGCCTCAGGCGACAACAAGACGGTTATTACGCTGAAGACGACAGAGCCTACTGAAGAGGAACTGGCAGACAGCTTATATACGCGTTATGAGGTGGAATTCAACATCACCGACCACCGTTACTTCATGATTTACTTTAAGGAGAAATCCACTTACTACGTCACATATAGCGGCGGAAAGGAGGCGATGGGTACGCCTCCCGCTGTTGAAATTGTGGAGGAGGGTGACGCCTTTGTAATCCCCACCAACCGCACGCTCTTCTATAAGGGCAACACGCTGGACCATTGGGAGGACGAAGGTGGCAACGTATATAATATCGACAGCACGTACGTAGCCACAGCGAGCGACCTGCGTCTGTTCCCCGTATTCATGCCTAACAAGTTTGACCGTCTGGACGTTACGGAGGATGTGACAGCCACATGGGACTTTGCCACCAACGACGGAGCGCCTACCATCGACATAGAAAAGGCAAAGGGCATTCTCGTCACGCAGCTGAAATGGAACAACCAAGCCATAGACGTCAAGATTGACCTGGACGCTACGAAAGGAAAATTCACGAATATGAATGAGGCACATCCTGAACGCATGCAGATTACTGCCGGTGCTGTCATCGGATTCCCAGCCACAGCGGGTTGCCTGGCAAAGCTAACACTTACAGAGAAGATAAATAAGGGCGACAAGACGGTGAAGATAGAGGGTAAGTCGTTGTCGCTTGTAGGTAACATGGAGCCTCAGACTGAATGCAAAGCCGACACCGCTAATCTGAAGGTGGAGTTTGTGAGCGGTTCTTACTTCCGCTGTTTCAGCATGACATACAAGAAGCAGAACGTAACGAAGCCCACCATCAAGACCATCTCCTGCGACGGCACCACACTCGGCGCAGAGGAGATCCGTAAGCAAATGACAGAGAACGGGTATCTCTCCTTTACTGTCTCGCCTTGGAAAAACGCAGACGAAGAGATGCCTGAAGTGACGGGCACAGCCACTGGCGACGGCGTGGTGACTGCCACCAAGGCTGACATCACCACTAAGGAATGTAACGTAACGGTGACGACGCGCAGCGGCATAACAGTGGAGTCGTATCCCGTAAAGTTCGAGTTGACAACGCCGGACACGCCGCCCGTGTTTACAGGAGTTACTGTAGGAGGAAAGTTATACACCGGCACGTCCAACGAAATTTACGACGTTCCGCGAAGCGGGGTCATCAAAGTGGGATTCAATCGCACTATGAAGCAAACCTTGGTGTTCGTGAACGGCACGTTGTATATGCCTGAATCTGGTAAGGAACTGGTGTTCAGGTATTGGGATTCCGTAGCCGGAGGCGTCATTAACATGGAGTTTCCTGGAGGAACATTCAAGGACATATATGGTGCTGCATACCAGCAGGAGCTTTCGCTGACCTTGCATATAACGGAGGAGAAGGAGAAGTATCATCGCCACCCCTTCAACTTCGTGGTGGGTCGTGACGGCGACATCAATAAAGCCATCAATGCAGCCAACGAACACAACTATTCTGACGGTCACCGCTTCTACATCTTCGTGCCCGACGGAACGCATCATCTTACGGGCAACGCCGAATCAGACATAGCCGGCGTGGGCACCATCAATAACGGCGTGACAAGAATAGACTCGTCTAATGTGTCGCTCATTGGTCAGAGTAAGGAGGGCACAATCCTCTACAACGAGCCGAAGTACGGCGGTAGCGGTTGTACAGCCACCATTGCCTTGAACGTAGACGTCAACGACTTCTATGCTGAGGAGCTAACCTTGGACAACCGCTTCGACTACGTGAAGGCAAAGGAGGAGAAGCTAAACACACAAGCCATTGCGTTCCGTGACCGTGGAGACAGAACGGTGGTGAAGGACGTGGCGCTAAGGAGCTATGAGTATACATACAACTCAAACAACCCCGCTGCCAGCTCACGTGGCTACTTCGAGAATTGCGACATCACGGGAGCTGTGGATATGGTCATGGGCGACGGCAATATATGGTTTGAAGGATGTAATCTTGTTCTGCGCGACCGTGCCGCTAACAACATCGCAGCACCTACCACACAGACCATTCAGGAATGGGGCTACGTCTTTAACAACTGCACCATCAAGCCTGAGACCTCCCAGCCGTCACTGCTGAAGGACGAGAACTGGACGCTTGGACGACCGGGCAACAACTCGCCGGCTTGCACATTCCTCAACACAAGGATGCTCATCGAGCCACGTCCGTACGGATGGACGAAGAAGAAGACGGGGCTAAAGGTGCGCTTCCATGAAAACAACAGCATGAACGCGGCTGGCAACAAGCTGTCGCTCGGTGCCCGCACCATCGCAGTCTGCGCACCTGCCGCCGGCTCAGACGAGTGTGTGCTTAGCGACGCAGAGGCTGCATCGTACAATGTGCGCAACGTCCTCGGTGGCGATGACGGCTTCAAGCCGGACGAACTGTGCTGCCAGATAGACGCAGCTTCGGCTAACGACGAGGACAAGGACGCCAACAGCATCACATGGACGGACAACATCTCCATAGAGGACGACCGCCTTACGTGGGACGATGAAGGAAAGGCAATGTGCTACTTTGTCTTTAAACAGAACGAGGAAACGGGCAAGTGGACTTTCGTGGACAACATCACAACCAACTCTTACGACCTTTCAAAGTGCGAATCGGGATATTATTGTGTACGTGCTGCCAACATGCGTGGCGGCTTGGGAGCTGCCACAAAGAGCGTATGGTATGAGAAACTCGAACCCTACGTACTCACCATTCATCAGACCGGCGACGAGACAGTGGACGGCAAGCCGTACGGATGGAGCACCATCTGTCTGCCTTTCAACGCCCGTGTGCCTGAGGAAGTGAAGGTTTATGCTGCCACAGCACACAACAGCCAGAGCGCAGACGACAAGGTTAGCGACTACATCATGACGCTCACTCAGGTCATGGTGACTGACAGTCTGAAGGGATACGTGGTGTACGGTCCTGCCGGCGACCACAGCTTCTCCCCCACCTCGCAGACTTCCGGCAAGCCGACCATCCTTGAGGGCAACGCCACGGACTCTCCCCTGTCTGCCCTGAACATCCCCTGCTACGTTCTCTCCAACAAGACATGGGGACTGGGCTTCTATAAGTTCACCGGTTCTTACCTCGCCGCCCATCGTGCATGGCTCCCCCAAAGCGTAGTGACAGACCAGGTGAACAGCGGATTGTCTGCAAGCTCGCGAGCCATCCGCTTCGAGATAGACAACGCCACAGCCATCTCGCCCATCCGTTATGACAAACCGGACAACACCGTCTACAACTTGTCAGGACAGCGTGTCAACGGAAACACACCAAGAGGAGTATATATTATAGGGAAAAGAAAAGTGGTAATGAACAGATAGACGGATCAGCTGATATCCCCTGAAATTGGGTCTACATAACAGACCTGATTTCAGGGGATACGCTTTTATGTCACATTATTTATTTATAAATATTTGATTATTCTAATTTATTGCCGTATCTTTGCCTTGAGCTATAATACAATTAGTTATGAGACAATCAGAAGAACGATATATCAGTTTGTTGACCGACTTTGGCTTTAAGCGGATTTTCGGTACAGATCCCAACAAGGAATTGCTTATCAACTTTCTCAACTCCCTCTTCGATGGAGAGGAAGTGATAAAGGACGTGAAGTATCTCAATAGCGAGAACGTGGGTGACGTATATACGGAGCGCAAGGCCATATTCGACGTCTACTGTGAGAACGAGCAAGGCGAGAAGTTTATTGTAGAAATGCAGAATGCCTACCAGACATACTTCAAAGACCGATCGCTCTTCTACTCAACCTTCCCCATCAGAGAACAGGCTCCTAAAGGATCAGACTGGAATTTCTGTCTGAAGAAAGTGTATGTTGTCGCATTGCTTAATTACAAGATGAGCGATGAGGCATTCGACAGTACTGACACTATCCATACCATAGCTTTGATGGACACCAAGACCAACAAGGTGTTTAATGCCAAGTTGATGTTCAAGTATGTTGAAGTCGGTAGATTTGACAAGACCGATGAAGAACTTACATCATTGTCTGACAAATGGATGTATGTGCTCAAGAATCTGTCACGCCTCGACAATCGTCCGTCGTCTTTACGTGAAAAGATATTCACCAAGTTGTTTGATGCTGCAGCCATAGCCCGCTTCTCCCCTACAGAGTTGCGCGAATACGAGGACAGTCTCAAGGCTTATAGGGACATTAAGAACTCCTTGGATACGGCAAAAGAGGAAGGACGTGCTGAAGGAAGAGAAGAAGGACGCGCCGAAGGAAGAGAGGAAGGACGTGCTGAAGGCATAGCAATGGTTGCAAAAATGATGTATGCAAAAGGAATAGACGTTGATGTTATTGCATCAATGACCGGTATGGCAATAGACAAGATAAAAGCTCTGTGTCAGCAATAAAAAACGAAATACCGTACAATCGGTAAAAATGTGTTACACAATATCTACAGCCCGTGCCTGTAAGCCACTGGCGACACCCCCACTTGCTTCTTGAAGAACGTGCCGAAAGCAGAGGCATTGGGGAAGTGGAGGATGTCGGCTATCTCCTTTATGCTCTTGTCCGTAGTGGACACGAGAGAGATGGCACGCTTCGTTATCGCCTTAAACACCAGTTGCTGCACCGTGCTGCCCGATACCGACTTAACCAAGGTCGTGAGGTATTTCGGCGACAGACACAGACGGTCGGCATAGAAGCGGACGCCTCGCTCACGGTCGTAATAACGGTCGACGAGTTGCATGAACTGCATGTAGGTATCGAGCTTGCGCGTAGGAGCATTGTCGTCATGCTTCGATAGCTCGTGAAAGATGCTGCACAGGCGGTATGTCAGCGAGAGGAGCAGCAGACGGCGCTCATTGGCGGCGAAGACATTGGCGTCACTGTTGCCGACAGCCAAGAGTTCGGAATACTTGGTCAGCTCGTCTTCATGCCCCGTGTGCATTACGCGACAAGCACAAGGATTGAGCAGTTCTACGAATTTCATCCCCACCACCGTACTTCCAAGAATGTCGCGAATGGAGTCCACACGATACAGTATTATCACCACCGCACAGTCGTCGCTGTGACTACGGACAGAGAAGTAAGCATCGCGCGAGAGAAACGCCGTCTCGCCCTTACGCACCTCATACTCCACATCCTCACAACAGAACGAGAAGCGTCCTGACGTACACACGATGATGCCTACGTCAGCCACGTGGAAGCTTTGGAAGAAGGCTTCCGGAAAAGATGTTATATTGCCGCACGAACAGCAGATGTCCTCATTATTGGCCATCTGCTCTTCCAGCGTATTTATGCCGTTAATGTTGTCTTTCATTACCTATATAGTTTGTCCAAGGCGAAGTTACTAACTTTTTATCAGAAGCGGAAAGCCATAAAGAGAAAATATGAACAACTTGTGATATTTTATGAATATGCCTACGCCATGATTAATCCGTAACTTTGCAGTCGAAATATTAATAAAGGTATGAAAAGATTATTGTTCACATTTTCCCTGACACTTCTTGCCCATTATTCAATGGCGCAGGAAACATTGTCATTGGGTCAGTGCCTACAGATGGGCATTGAACGAAACCTCAAATTGAAGACTTACGAAGGCAACGTGCTTAAAGGTAAGCACAACATCAGCGAGAACCGTGCCCGACTGCTGCCGCAGATAAACATCGGAGCCGTGCTGAACGACAACTTCACGCCTCCCGTATCGGTAACCGACGGATCGGCTTACGGCAAGCCGTACAACGTGACGAAGACGCTGCAGTATAACTCGTCGGCGAGCATACAGCTACAGATGCCGCTCTACAGTCAGACTGCGCTGACGGCACTCGACATCTCGAAAACGCTCGACCAGCTAAACACGCTCTCTTACGCCAAGGCGAAGGAGGACCTTATCATGCAAATAAGCAAGATGTATTATCTGGCGCAGAACACGGAGGAGCAGATTGGCATCATCAAGGACAACATCAAGCGCTTGCAGGAACTGCGCGACATCACGCAGGCTTTCCATGACAACGACATGGCGCTCGGCGTGGACGTGAAGCGCGTGAACGTGAACCTCGAGAATCTCAGCGTGCAGTATGACAACGCCAAGGCTATGCTAACCCAGCAGTATAACATGCTGAAGTACGTGATTGACTATCCCGCTGACCAAGACATCATCGTGGAGAAGGCTAACGTGGAGACCATCGACTTGGCTGCGCTTACCGGATTGAACGTGAATCAGTATGAGCTGCAACTCCTCCAGACGCAGAAGACATTGGCTGAACAGCAGAAAAAATTAGTGAAGGACGGATATCTACCGACGCTTGCCCTTACCGGCAACTTCACCTACTCTGCCTTCACGGACAAATTCAAGAACTGGTTTCAGTCAGGCGAATCAAATCATTGGTATAACTCTAACGGCATCGGCATCTCGCTGCGCATCCCCGTATTTGACGGTTTCGAGAAGCGGTCGAAGATGAGAAAGGCACAGATTGACATCGACAATGCCAAGCTCTCTTACGAGAATGCGCTGAAGGGAATGCAGACACAATATGCCAACGCCGTGAACGACCTCGCCAACAATCAGCGCAACTTCAGCAAGCAGCGCGACAACTACCTGCTCGCGGAGGATATATATAAGGTGACGAGCGACCGTTATCGTGAGGGTATCGCCTCGATGACGGAGGTGCTGCAGGACGAAATGAGCATGAGCGACGCACAGAACAATTACCTCACCGCCCACTTCAACTATCAGGTGTCGAACCTGACACTACTGAAACTCACGGGACAGTTGGAAAAACTCATGAAGTGAGTTTTTCAAATTAGGAGTTTTGAGTTTTTATCGAAAACAATATAATCAGACAAGACAATGGAAACAAATAACAATACAAATACAACCCCCGCAAACGACAACAACAACCAGTCGTCACACGAAGTAACCGCCAAGCAGCTCAAGCGCCAGCGCATCCGTCAGATCATCGTAAGCCTCATCGGTGTGGCAATCCTCGTATGGGGAATCGTAAAGATTGGCTGTATGTTTATGGACTATAAGAGCAACGAGAAGAGCGACGACGCTCAGGTGGAGCAATACATTTCGCCCGTAAATATGCGCGCATCGGGATATATAAAGAAAATATACTTCAAGGAGCATCAGGACATCAAGAAGGGTGACACACTCCTCGTGCTCGACGACCGCGAATATCGCATCCGCGTTATGGAGGCAGAGGCAGCGCTGAAGGACGCTATGGCTGGTGCCAACGTCATTGACGCCTCGGTGCAGACCACACAGACCTCAGCCACAGTGTATGAGGCATCCATCGCTGAGATTGAGATTCGCCTCGCCAAGCTGGAGAAAGACCGTCAGCGCTACAAGAACCTGGTGGCTCGCAACGCTGCCACTCCCATACAGTTGGAGCAGATTGAGACAGAATATAACGCAACGAAGAAGAAGCTTGACGCCGTTCGCCGTCAGCAGAAGGCTGCTTACTCAGGCGTGAACGAGGTGCAGACACGCAAGAAGAACACAGCAGCTGCCATAGAGCGTGCCCAGGCTGCACTTGAGATGGCCAAGCTCAACCTCTCTTACTGCGTCGTTACGGCTCCGTGCGACGGCAAGCTCGGCAGACGCGCCCTTGAGGAGGGTCAGCTCGTAAATGCCGGACAGACCATTACGTACATCATGCCAGATACACAGAAGTGGGTGATTGCCAACTATAAGGAGACTCAGGTGGAGAAGCTATACGTGGGTCAGAAGGTCATCATGACCGTGGACGCCTTCCAGGGCAAGGAGTTCGAGGGCAAGATAACAGCCATCTCTGGTGCAACGGGTTCAAAATACTCTCTCGTGCCTACAGACAACTCAGCCGGCAACTTCGTGAAGATTCAGCAGCGCGTGCCGGTACGCATTGAGTTTGAGGGAATTTCGAAGGAAGACAACGAGAAGTTGGCTGCCGGAATGATGGTAGTTGTAAAGGCTCAGCTTAATAAATAATGACACAATCAGAAATATATACGGCGGTGCCCGAACACCTGCCTAAGAATTTTCCGTTCTATAACTGGGTGCCAAAGCCACTTGGCATCGCCTTCCTCGTCATCCTTTTCATACCTATTATGACGGTTAGCGGTGCCTACACCGTGAACAGTAGCGAGATGGTGGGCGGGCTTGGCATCCAGTCAGAACACATCGCCTTCATAAGCTTCGTCACGTCCATAGGCATGGCGGCGTTCTCGCCGTTCTTCTATGCCTTGGTGAGCGTGCGACGCCAGAAGATGATGAGCCTCGTGGGATTCTCCCTCTTGGCTGTGCAGAGCTATATCTGCGCCAACACGGACAGCCTCTTCATACTGGCTCTCAACAGCCTCGTGATGGGATTCGTGAGGCAGACGCTGCTGATGTGTAATCTTTTTACGCTCATCAAGTATGGCTTCGGCATTGAGGCTACGCGAAACGTCACGCCGGGCAACGAGCCGATGGACGAGAAGGGATGGGATGCCCTTGACACTGAGAAGAAGGCAAGCCAACCCATCATCTATTTCTTCTTTATGCTTCTCGGACAGATAGGCACGTGGATAACGGCATGGTTCGCCTACAACTATCATTGGCAGATGGTGTATTATGCCATGCTCGGCGCCATCCTCGTGGCATTGCTCATCACCTTGGTTTGCATGCCTTACAATCCCTACCCCACGAAGCATAGCCCGCTGTCGTTCTCGAAGTTCGGCAATGTGGTGGTGTTCTGCATGATGTGCTGCTCATTTGTCTACGTGACGGTTTACGGCAAGGTGTACGACTGGTATGACAGTCCGAACATCCGTTGGGCTACAGTGATATGCGTGGTGTCGTCCCTACTGTTCTTCTATCTGGAGAAGACGCGCCGATCGCCTTACTTCATGCTCAAGGCTTTCAAGTCGCGCAGCATCCAGGGTGGCATCCTGCTCTTCATCGGACTGATGATATGCAACTCCAGCTCCATGCTCGTCAACATCTTCGTGGGCGTGGGTATGAAGACGGACCAGATGCAGGTGGCAGTACTCGGCAACTGGGTGTTGCTCGGTTACTTCATCGGACTGGTTACCATCCTGATTCTCAATAGCAAGAGCGTACACTTCAAGTGGTTCTTCGCCCTTGGCTTCCTGCTCATCGGAGCCGCCTCGCTGTTTATGTATTTCGAGGTGCAGACAGACGGTATGCTGGAACGTATGAAATGGCCGGTCGTAATCCGCGCCACGGGAATGATGCTCCTCTATTCGCTCATCGCCGTATACGCCAACCAGCGTATGCCGTACAAACTGCTCTCCACGTGGGTGTGCATCATGCTCACCGTGCGTATGGTGATAGCTCCGGGCATCGGCTCGGCTCTATATCAGGTGGTGTTCCAGCACCGCCAGCAATACTACATCACCCGCTACGCCCATGACTATGACCGCACCAATACGGAGACTGCCATGACATACGACATGACAGCCAGCGGCATGCAGTATCAGGGCAAGAGCGAGACGGAAGCGCAGAACATGGCAGCCATGTCAGCAAAGGGCAAGGTGCAGATACAGGCCACTCTCTCCGCCATCAAGGAAATGTCAGGATGGACCATCTACGCCTGCATCATCCTCGCCGGACTGATGCTCGTAGTGCCATGGCCCAAGCGCGACATATCGAAGGACACAAAAGAAGGGTTTGTTAATTATTAATTATTATTTTTTAATTATTAATTGGGCTGCGCCCTTACAAATATATAAAGAGGCTAAAGTCAAAACTAAGGAATTGAGAGGAATATACATATATTTCAATTCCTTAGATTTGACTCAGCCTCTCATCATATTAACTTTCCTCCAAATAATAATTAAAAATTAATAACTACTAATTGAATCATTATTTCTTACTCTTTACGTCATCATTCTCGATGCTGCGCTCAGCTTTCTTCACGCCCGACGACAATTCGCCGATGCGCCAGCTTACACTCAGTCCGAAGCGGCAGGGATTGTATGACGAGTCGGTGCGGTTGAGGAAGTTCTCGCCCGTTACGGTATGCTTGCTGTGTTTCTCCGTTTGGAAGAAGCTGTTGGCGTACATGTAGAAGTTGAGGCGGTTATTTAGGAACGACTTCTGTGCTGTCATGCTGTAATAGTAGTTGCCGTCGCTCTTCGACTGCAATCCTGTGCTTCTTGTCCAGCCACCGAAGTTAAGGCTCAACTTCCAGTTCTTCGGCAGAGTCTGCTGCACGCCACCGTTCATAGATCCCGACCAACCATAGTTATGCAGCGACTGGCGGTCATCATAGTCAGAATAGTCGCCCCAAAGGTTAAGGTTAAGACGGGTGTTGCGAAAGACCGTCCAACTCAGATATCCCGACAATGACGCCATCTGCGTGCGTCCGATATTACGGTATGTGGTGTAGTTGACGAGGTTGCCCGTAGGATTCTTTACGCTCCCAATCGTACGGTCGTCCACAAGCGTCGTCACGCTCGTTATGTTATTGTTAGTGAGGCTGTAACGCAGCGTCCAACTCGTGGAGAAGCAAGAAGCGAAGAGATTATACGTGAACTGCACGTTATGGTTCTTCTCGCTCACAAGGTTAGGGTTGCCCTGCGACAGACTCTCTGGATTGGTCTGGTCCAGATAAGGATTGAGCGACCAAATACCAGGTCTGTAGATGCGCATATTATAGCCAAGGCGCAGACTCTGAGCATCGTTAAGCCTATAGCCAAGACTTACTGACGGCACAACATCGTCGAAGTCGGTGGAGAAGTTCTCCCCCACTCCAAGCGCATACTTTATTTTCTGGAACGTATGCTCATAGCGCACACCGAGTCTGCCGGACAATTTGCCGAGCTTCAGTCCGTAGCCAAGATAAGCGGCAAGGATGTCGTTCTCATGACGGTAGTGCGTGGAATATTCATCGTCAAACACGTATTCATCAGACGTACCATTTGGACGAATATATCGGTCGTCGTTCGATCGGTTGTCGCGGAAGATATACTTCACACCCATCTCCATCGTATGTGCCTTGGCTATCGGCGTTGTATAGTCCACCTGCAAGGTATGCTCCATGCTTCGTCCGTCATCATCGCGGCGCTCATCACGCAGTCGGTTCATAAACGCCCGCCAATCATCGGTCACCTCCATGACGTCGTAAGCCGAATTATAGTCGCCATTGTCCGTTCCACCATTCAGCTTATACGATAATGTCAGCATGCGTCCCGGAAGCTTGAAAAGTCGCTGATAGTCAATGCTTCCGTCCATATACATATAGTCGCTGACCGAACGACCGCTGTTGGTGTAGGCGTAAAGCGGAGCGGCAGTCAGTGGCGACGTGGCATTGATGGTGTACGTATTGTGCGAACGCGAACGATTCGACCATATTCCCAACGAAGCCGTTACCAGTCGGAGCGTGTCGATGTCGTAGCTCGCCTCGAATCCTCCCGAATGCGTATGATTGTACGAACGGCTCTTGCCTGTCTGCGTACGGTTATAGGCAGACGGCGTATGCGGATCGCCGGTAAACTCATACAGATTACTGCTCTTGCGGTTGCGCGAGTCATAGTAATCGTATGAATAATTGGCGCTCACGGTCAGCTTGCCCTGCTTCACCGTGGCATACATGCCTGCATCGGCAGCCGTGTTGCCGCCACCCGCATTCATCGTAACAGAATAGCCCTCAATGCCTTTGCCCACAGTTACGATGTTGAGGATGCCACCCACACCCTCCGCATCATACTTCGGTCCGGGGTTTGTGATCACCTCTATCTTCTTTATTGACGAAGCCGGCATGCTCTTCAGCACATCCTTCGGATTCTTCGACATCATATTGTTAGGTCGTCCGTTTACGTATACCTTGAAGCCGGCGCTACCGTTCACCTTTATGTTCTCGTCGCCGTCGACAGTCACCATCGGCACCTTGCGCAACATCTCCAGCACGTTATTGGTCTTCGAGTCAGGGTCTTCCTCGATGTCGTACGTAATCTTGTCTATGTCAGCCTTGACAAGCGGTTTCTGCGCCACTATCTCCACGCCGCCAAGCACATTCGTAGCCTCCTTTATATATAAGGTATCGAGCAAGGCTTGGGGATGACCGGCAGAAACAGCAAACTCACGCACAACGGGCTGCTTGCCCATCGCGTTCACCATAATACGGTATCTGCCAGCCGCCTTCAACGTCATGCAGAACCCTCCGTCGCGCTCTGTAACGGCAAGCGCTGCCGTAGCGGTAGAGTCTGCCACGGGAGTGATTTTCATAGTGGCATACTGCTCACCCTCCTTCGTAGCCTCATCAGCCACCACGCCCTTAACCACAAACTGGCCTACCGACTGTGCCACAGAATCCGTAACGGAGAGAAACAACGAACAGAATATAGTGAAGGAATACAAAAATCTTAAGATTTTTTTCATACTAACAATGCAGATTAAATTTCTATATAGCGGACAAAGGTATATATAAAAAACGTAACAAACTAATAAAATGAAAGCAAAGCACTTTCTTAACCTTACTTTATATTAACCTTTTCGACGCTTCATCCTCAGTAGTCCCACTATTATTTACAAATTCTTTTACACAAGGGACTGAGGGTGAAGCTTTTTTTTATTAATTTAACCCAAATCGCTTTCTATGTTAATATCCAAATGTTTTGACCATTATTTTCAATTTA
>ERZ1034901.681-NODE-681-length-26172-cov-8.505877_pt1 | contig 26172 bp, 23 predicted proteins | sample MGYA00520628_ERZ1034901 | MGnify/ENA primary metagenome ERZ1034901 (study PRJEB33766, sample SAMN09781783) | gut metagenome | biome: gut microbiome | host: Homo sapiens | place: Madagascar | study: EMG produced TPA metagenomics assembly of the PRJNA485056 data set... | reverse complement strand
CCCTATGTGTTTTGTGAAAAACTCACAATGAAATCTAAAAATGCAACAAATGTTTGAATATATTCACAAATTCGTTAAAAATATATCATTTATAATTGACAAATAATTAACGGAGGGATATACTTGGAGACAGTTAAAGCAAGACGATTTCTACACATGGGAGGATATAGTTATGGCGAAAGAAGTAAAACAGGCAGTGGCAGAACCAGAGGTAAATACCGCTGAATGGCTGGAACAGAAGATGGCAAAGATGAAGGAAGCTCAGAAGATATTTGCTACATACACACAGGAGCAGGTAGATAAGATTTTCTTCGAAGCAGCTATGGCAGCGAACAAAGCTCGTATTCCACTTGCTAAGATGGCAGCGGAAGAGACGGGAATGGGAATCGTAGAAGATAAGGTTATCAAGAATCATTACGCAGCAGAATATACATACAATCAGTATAAGAGAACCAAAACCTGTGGTGTGATTGAAGAAGATAACTCCTACGGAATTAAGAAGATCGCAGAGCCGGTTGGTCTGGTTGGAGCTATTATTCCTACAACAAATCCGACATCAACAGCAATTTTTAAAACACTTATTGCATTAAAAACAAGAAATGCGATTATTATCAGTCCACATCCACGTGCTAAGAAATCTACAAGAGCAGCAGCAATGTTGGTATATGAAGCAGCAGTTAAGGCGGGAGCACCTGAAGGCATTGTAGAATGTCTGGAAGAACCTACGGTTGAGATGTCTGGTCTGATCATGGCTAACGCAGATGTAATTCTTGCAACAGGAGGTCCTGGAATGGTAAAGGCAGCTTACTCTTCAGGAAAACCGGCCATCGGTGTTGGACCTGGTAATACACCTGTTATCATGGACTCAAGCTGTGATATTCAGACAGCAGTGTACTCAGTTATCCATTCTAAGACATTTGACAATGGTATGATCTGTGCATCTGAACAGTCTGTTACAGCACTGGCTGACATTTATGATGATGTGAAGAAAGAATTCATTAAGAGAGGATGCCATGTACTGAATAAGAAAGAACTGGATATGGTTCGTGAGATTATCCTGACACCTGCAGGAAGCGTTAATCCTAAGATCGTAGGACAGCCTGCGGCAGAGATCGCTAAGCTGGCTGGATTTGAAGTTCCGGAAGATACGAAGATCCTGATCGGTGAAGTAACTTCTGTTAACGTAGAAGAGCCATTCGCACATGAGAAATTATCTCCTGTACTTGCTCTTTATAAAGCAAAAGATTTTGAAACCGCGCTTCAGATGGCAGAACAGCTTGTTGCTGATGGTGGATACGGACATACATCTTCCCTTTATATAAATGTAAGTGAAAAAGAAAAAATGGCAGAACATGCAGATCGCATGAAGACCTGTCGTATTTTGGTAAATACACCTTCTTCACAGGGTGGTATCGGTGACCTTTACAACTTTGGATTAGCTCCATCTCTGACTCTGGGCTGTGGTTCTTACGGCGGTAACTCTGTATCAGAGAACGTAGGAGTAAAACATCTGTTAAATGTTAAGACGGTTGCTGAAAGGAGAGAGAATATGCTGTGGTTCAGAACACCTCAGAAAGTATACTTTAAGAAAGGATGCCTGCCGGTTGCACTGGATGAGCTGAAGAATTACTATAACAAGACGAAGGCATTTATCGTAACTGACGGATTCCTGTTCAGCAGCGGAATGACAGCTCCGATCACAGATAAGCTTGATAAAATGGGTATCCAGCACACATGCTTCTATGAGGTAGCACCGGACCCGACACTGCAGATCGCAAGAAAAGGTCTGGATCAGTTGAAAGCATTTGGACCAGATGTGATCATCGCACTTGGTGGTGGTTCAGCAATGGATGCAGCGAAGATTATGTGGTTGATGTACGAGCATCCGGAGTGCAACTTCGAAGACCTGGCTATGGACTTCATGGATATCCGTAAGAGAGTATACACATTCCCGAAGATGGGCGAGAAAGCTATGATGGTAGCAATTCCTACTTCATCAGGTACAGGTTCTGAGGTTACACCGTTTGCAATCATCACAGATGCAGACACAGGTACAAAATGGCCGATCGCTGACTACGAGCTTCTGCCGAACATGGCAATCGTAGATACAGACTTCATGATGACTCAGCCGAAGGGACTGACCAGTGCATCAGGTATTGATGCCCTGACACATGCTCTGGAAGCATACGTATCTATCATGGCTACTGATTATACAGATGGTTTGGCACTTAAAGCTGGTAAGAATATCTTTACATATCTGCCAGATGCATATGAGAAGGGCGCTGCTGATCCGATCGCAAGAGAAGGAATGGCTAATGCATCTACAATGGCTGGTATGGCATTTGCCAATGCATTCTTGGGAGTATGCCACTCTATGGCTCACAAGCTTGGTGCATATCACCACCTGCCACACGGTATTGCTAATGCATTGCTGATTGAACATGTAATGCGCTTCAATGCAGATCCGGCACCGGCTAAGATGGGAACATTCTCTCAGTATCCATATCCGAAGGCTAAAGAGAGATATGCTGAATTCGGAAGATTCTGCGGCGTAACAGGAAAGAATGACGATGAAGTATTTGAGAACTTCATCAAAGCAATCGCAGACCTGAAGGCAAAAGTTGGAATCAAGAGAACAATTAAAGATTACGGTGTTAAGGAAGAAGATTTCCTCGCTACATTGGATGAAATGGTAGAAAATGCATTTAACGACCAGTGTACAGGTGCTAACCCAAGATATCCTCTGTTTAAAGAGATCAAAGCAATGTACCTGAAAGCATACTACGAAGGTTAATCAATTTACAGCATCATAACAAAATAAAGCAATAGATCCACGCATTGTATATTTATTAAGATATTTATACGGATGCGTGGATTTATTGCTTTCTTCGTATTTTTTTGGTATATTAGAAATGTTAAATAAAAATATTATGGCAAAGGAGCCAGTTATGAAGAAATACGAAGAAGAACATTATTTGTATGATAATATTAAGGATCAGATTTATCCGTGGGTGTCAAGCACATTATCACTGCCTGAGACATTGAATGGTAAGAATATATCTGAGAAAGATACACCATTAATTGAATTTGTAGGTGCTTTGAAGATCCTGTTTGTCATAAAGAGGGGCGAAGAAACATATGAAGTCATTAAAGATAATATGCTTCCGCCGGAATGTGATATACCGGCATTGTATCATCAGGCATGCGAGAATCTGGTGCGGGACGTAGAATTTGTAATCGGTAATACCATGTATGGAGCATTTTCAATTCTGGCAGATGGTAAGCATGAGGCAAGTTCCCTGTGCTTCCAGCATATTTGGAATGTATGTGCGGAGAAATTGCAGGACGATCTGCTGATTATGGCACCACGTACAGATACGGTGTTGTTTGCACCGCTGTCTCAGCCAAAAGCAATAGAAACGATGAAAACACATGCGGAACAGGCATATGCAATGGGGATGAATAAAATCAATACAGATATGTATTTATTTACGCGAGACGGGAAGGAATTATTGACTTATGATGAAACGAAACATTAAGATGATCGGTTTTGACCTGGATGGAACGCTGTTAAACAGTAATAAGGAGATCAGTGATTATACACGAGATGTAATGAGGGAAGCTGTTAAGCAGGGCGTGATCATTCTTCCGGCGACGGGAAGACCGCTGACCGGTATACCAAAGCCGGTTATGGCACTTCCTGGCATCCGATATGCAGTCACAGCTAACGGTGCCAGAGTAGTAGACGTGCAGGAGGATAAAGTTCTGCATGAAGCATTGCTTCCATATGAAAAAGGTAAGGAATTGCTGGAGATCTTTGCAAAATACGATACATACAGGGAAGTGTATTATGAGGGATTCGGTTATGCAACTGCGGATATGGTAGAGCGTATCGAGGAATATATGCCGATTAAGCCGATGATTGAATATATGCGTACTACCAGACGCCGGGTGCCGGATGTGGAAGCCATGTTCCATGAGAAAAAGATGGCAGTGGATAAGTTGCAGGCACTGTTTCGCGATACAGAAACAAGAGATCTGGCAATGAAAGAAGTAAAAGAGAAGGTTCAGGGAGCAGCCGTTACCAGTGCATTAGGCAATAATATTGAAGCGAACGGGGAAGAGGCACAGAAGGGTATTGCGCTTTTGAAGCTGGGAGAGATCCTTGGTATTAAGAAAGATGAGATCATGGCATTTGGTGATGGTTCTAATGATATGGATATGATTCGCAGAGTCGGTTTTGGTGTGGCTATGGAGAATGGTATTGATGAGATCAAAGAAGCAGCAGACTATATCACGGTGACCAATGATGAGCATGGCGTTGCAAAAGCAATTGAAAAATTTGTATTGAAGTAGTATCTGGCAGATGTGAATAAAAGGAGGCAGATATGTTAGATTTTATTAAAGTTGTGATCCTGGGTATCGTAGAAGGAATCACCGAATGGCTTCCGGTCAGCAGTACCGGACATTTGATTCTGGTTGGCAGCGTATTGAAGCCGGGACTCAGTGATGCATTTATGGAAATGTTTGACGTGGTGATCCAGCTTGGTGCGATTATGGCTGTTGTGGTGCTCTATTTCCATAAGTTGAATCCATTTTCCCCAAGAAAATCCGAACGTCAGAAGATGTTGACCTGGCAGATGTGGATTAAGGTGGCGATCGCGTCAGTTCCGGCAGCGATTGTGGGCTTATTGTTTAATGATTATCTGGATGCGATTTTTTATAAACCGGTGCCGGTTGCGATCATGCTGATCGTATATGGTGTGTTGTTTATTATAATAGAAGATAAGCACAGAGGAAAGCAGCCAAAGGTTACCAGAATTTCACAGCTTACACTGAAGATGCTGTTGTGGATCGGCGTGTTCCAGATGCTGGCATTGATTCCGGGAACTTCAAGATCCGGTGCGACAATCGTAGGAGCGCTACTGATCGGAGTATCCAGAGAGACAGCGGCGGAATTTACATTTTTCCTTGCGATTCCGGTTATGTTCGGAGCAAGCCTTCTGAAGCTGTTGAAATTTGGATTTGCATTTTCAGCGGCAGAGTTCGGTTTCCTGATGCTTGGGTGTATTGTATCATTTGGTGTATCTATATTTGCTATCAAGTTTCTTATGGGATATATTAAACAGCATGATTTCAAGGTATTTGGATATTACCGTATTGCGCTTGGAGTATTGATTCTGATCGTGTCGATCTTCCAGGTGATCATGGGATAATATAAAAGAAGAAATTAAGGGGCGTTTTTGTACGAAATAAATTGATTTTGCATAAAAATACCCCTTTAAATGTATAAAAATACAGTTGCAATTTGGCGTGAACGTGCTAAAATATAACGCATAGTATAGAATGAGTAGGAATAAAAATTGCATAATCATTAGGTTATGAAGAGAGAGGCGGTTATTTATGAATAGTTGGATGGTGGATATGGCAGATACATTTACACGCTGCTTTATCAGAGAAGATAGATATAAACTTCTGATCAGTGGTATTGGTGTGACGATTAAAGTGTCGATCGTAGCAGTTATCCTTGGAATTTTGATCGGTTTTCTGATTGCACTCTGTAATTTGTCTAAGAACAAATTCCTCAGAGCGATCGGTAAGATATATACAGATATTATTCGAGGCACACCTTCAGTTACACAGCTGATGATCATTTACTTTGTAATTTTTGCGACCGTTGATATTGAAAAATGGATTATTGCAGCGATTGCATTTGGTATTAACTCGGGTGCGTATGTGTCGGAAATCATCCGTGCCGGAATCCTTTCTATAGATAAAGGACAGACGGAGGCAGGAAGATCATTGGGATTAAATGCTTACCAGACGATGACAAGAATCGTAATCCCGCAGGCATTGAAGAATATTTTTCCGGCACTTTGTAATGAATTTATTGTACTTATCAAAGAGACTGCAATTGTTGGTTACGTTGGCCTGATGGATATTCAGAAAGCAGGAGATTTCATTAAGAGTGCTACGTATGAGGCGTTTATGCCGCTGATCGGTACAGCAATCATTTACTATGTTCTGATTAAGGTTCTTACATTGATACTTGGCGTATTTGAGAACAAATTGAGAAAATCAGACATAAGATAAGGGGGCTGTGAGATGATAAAAGTAAAGAATCTGCATAAAAAATTTGATGAATTAGAAGTATTAAAAGGAATTGATGAACACATCAGACCAGGAGAAGTAGTCGTAGTCATCGGACCATCCGGTTCGGGAAAAAGTACTTTTCTCCGTTGCCTGAATCAGCTTGAGACAGCTACAGAAGGTGAGATTTACGTAGATGATGAACTGATCACAGATCCGAAATGTGATGTGAATAAAGTTCGCCAGAAAATGGGAATGGTATTTCAGCAGTTTAATCTGTTTCCACATCTTACGATTCTTGAGAATATTACGCTTGCGCCGGTTATGTTGAAGAAAATGACAAAAGATCAGGCGAAAGAAAAAGCGATGGAACTGTTAAAGAGAGTTGGTCTGGAAGAAAAAGCGGAGGCATATCCGGTACAATTATCCGGTGGACAGAAGCAGCGTGTAGCAATCGCGAGAGCACTGGCAATGAATCCGGAGATCATGCTTTTTGATGAGCCGACTTCCGCACTTGACCCTGAGATGGTAGGGGAGGTTCTTGATGTAATGAAGGACCTGGCAGAATCTGGTATGACAATGGTTATTGTAACTCATGAGATGGGATTTGCCAGAGAAGTTGCATCACGTGTGATTTTTATGGATCAGGGTATCATCATGGAGAATGGAACACCGGAAGAAGTGTTTACGAATCCGAAAAATGAGAGAACAAAGCTGTTCTTGAGTAAAGTATTATAATGGTATTTTGCAAACAGTGTTTGCATGATATAGAGGTAACGGATTAACATGTTGATCTGTGTAAAATGCAAGTAACTACTTGTGAGGAAGGAAAAGGAGAAAGAATTATGAAAAAGATGACAAAAATGCTTTCTGTTATTCTTACCGTTGCAATGATGGCTGCAATGCTTGTTGCATGCGGAAGCAGCGACAGTAAGAAAAGTGATGAAAAGACAGAATCTACAGATTCAAAAGATACGATTAAATTCGGTACAAATGCTGAATTTCCACCGTTTGAGTATGTAACACAAGAAGGTGTGATCGGAGAGTTTGATGGTATTGATATCGCAATCGCAAAAGATATCGCTGAAGAGAATGGAATGGAAGCTCAGATTGAGAACATGGAGTTTGATTCTCTGATCGTTGCTCTTCAGAATGGACAGGTTGATGCTGTTATTGCCGGTATGACTGTAACAGATGAAAGAGCAGAAGCAGTTGATTTCTCTACACCATATTATACAGCTACTCAGGTAATGGTAGTAAAAGATGGTTCTGACATTACAAAAGCATCTGATATGGAAGGAAAGAAAATCTGTGTTATCCAGGGATACACAGGTGAGACTTGCGTAAAGGATCTTGGCTATGATTACGAAGCATTCAAAAAAGGTACAGAAGCAATCATGGAGCTTGTAAATGACAAGTGTGATGTTGTTGTTATCGACTCTGCAACAGCTCAGAAATATGTTGCTGATAATGACGGTCTTAAGATTGTAGAAGATAACGATGCATTTGATTCTGAGGAATATGCTATTGCTGTTCAGAAAGGCAATACAGAACTTCTGGATAAGATCAATACAGCAATCGAGAAACTGATCAGCGATGGAAAAGTTTCAGAGTATGCTGCAAAATATACAGACGCAGACGCTGAATAATCTGAATTAAATCTGTTAAAAGGGAGCACCGCTTTAGCGATAAAAATCGTGAAGCGGAAGCTTCCTTTTTTGTTGCATTCGAATTGGGGGGGGGTGTACTATATGATATAAGAGGAACCATAGAATGGGAGCACACAAATGGAGGAACGAGAATGAAAAAACGAATATTAAGTTTGATGCTTACTTTATGCATGATATTAGTCATGCTCCCAATGACTGCATTTGCAGCGGGTAATATTGCGGAAGTGACAGCGAAAGAGGAGTTGACTGCTGCGCTTGCAGATGACAGTATCAAGGAGATTCATGTTACCGGGGATATGACATTTACCGTTTCGTTAAATGCCAGTAAGCTGATTGAAGTAGAGCCGGGAGTGACATTGACGATCGGAGGAAATCAGACAACAGTGTCCGGCACGATCGTTAATAATGGTACAATCAAAGTAACCAGCAGAAGTCAATGTATCTGGAAAGCTACGACAAGCGGAAACGGTAAGCTTGTGGCTGCGAATCAGAAGTGGGACGAATATCAGACCTATGTAGATTATGGATGTGTTCCAGAATCGATGATGGAGAACTGCAAGATTAATATCGTGAAGGATAGTTCCGTGCAGCCAACGGTCAGCCTGCCGGAGAACATGCAGGTGGGAGATACGATTACACCGACAGTTACGAATCTGATCGATGGCGTGGACATGGCAAAAGTATTTAAATATACATGGAAGAATGGAAACAGCAGCGTTGTGTATGACGGTTCGACAAATCCTACACTGACAGCGAAGGGAACATTGAAGCTGAATCTTGCCGCAAAGAAACCTTATGTGATGTGCTCTGCTTCCGGAACTTATGGAAGCATCGATGTATCAGGAACTGTTAAGGAAAAGACGCTGGATGTCGTGTATGTAGATTCTACTAACGGCAGTGATTCTAATATAGGAGACAGCGCATCGACAGCACTGAAAAACATTAGTACAGCAGTGGATAAAGTGAATGCCGGTGGAAGGATTGTGCTTTGCGGAGATTATTCCAGAACGATGGCATATATAGAAAAGAATGTGACAATCGGAAGCAATAGTGAGAATACAGTAAAGCTTGCGCTGAGTGGTTTCGATGGTCTTATGATTGCCGGAGGAGTGAGCGTGACGCTGGATCACATTGATATGGCAGGAACTACGGTCACGGCTTCTGGAAGCGGTTCGGACAGAACCATTGTATTCAGCAATTGCACAGGGAAGACGGAACTTGCCAATGGTAATGCACAGTTTGGAACAGTGACGCTTAATAATAGTAATCTGTCCGGATATCTCTATGTGGCGGACAGCCTGACAATGAATGCTTCTACATTTTCCGGACAGTTTGTGACAAAGAACTTTGCATCTACAGGAACTAGCAGGATTATTTCAAAGAAGAATGCGCCGGTCAGCATTGACGGTACTATTACGACGGAATCACCGGTAATAATCACGCCGGCTGAGTTGACAAGAGGTGAAAAGCTTGTAGAAGTGGCGGAAGGCTCTGCTGATGATACAGAGAATCACTTTGTGCTTGCAGACAGTCAGAATGGTAAGTATGTGATTAAATGCAGAGTCCGCTATAATGGTACATATATTGGAGTATCTGAACGTGTGGCATCTGAGAATGTAAGATTTGCAGTGGCGGATGAACCGGTTATTGGTGAAGCAGTGCCGGATAAGGGTGTGATAAACATAGACCGTACGAAAATCGGCTCAGCAGGAATATCGATCAGTGCAATGTGGAGCGGATATGCAGACGAGAATAATAAAAAGTGGAGTCTTGGAGATTTTCCAAAACTTACAATAACGATGAGTACCGATGTATATGATAATCCGTTTTCACATTTTGATGATAGCTTTGATGTCAGTGAGTTGGGAATCTGTACCTGGGCAGACAAGGATAATGAGCCGTCAAGCTTTGATGACGCTCTGTTGAATAAAGCGGTAACGTGTGGAGAACGACAGATCAGTGATGATGGACGGACATTGACATTTACTGTCAGTTATCCGGAAGTAACCAGATTGCAGCAGGAGATTAAGATAGATACTGATGAACGTACAGCAAATTGCGGTGATGTACTGGAGGCAAGAGAAGCATCCGCACAGAGCAGAATCACATATGAGAGCAGTGATCCTAAGATCGCATCCGTTGATCCGGAGACTGGTGAGATTACGGTGCATAAGGCTGGTGAAGTGACGATCACACTCCGGGCAGAACAGACCGATATATACGAAGCGGCAGAAGCGGAGTATAAGCTTATCGTAACACATAAGTTTTCAGATGAATGGAAATATGATGATAAGGAACACTGGAAAGAGTGTGTTTGCGGAGAAAAAAGTGAAGTGGGTGCTCATTCTGGCGGCAAGGCAGATACAGTTCATAAAGCGAAGTGTTCTGTATGTGGCGCCGAGTATGGAGAGTTAGCAAAAGCTGATAATACTCAGACGAAGAACAGTGGAACGCAACAGAATAATAATCGCAAAGGTGCTGTGAAGACAGGAGACTATCAGCCTGTTATGATGTGGATAATGTTACTCCTTATCAGTGGTATGGCTGTGGTGGCAGTGATGCTGAGAAAAAGAAACAGAGCATAAGATTGTAAGGAGATAAAATGACGGTAAAATAATAGGGTGTGGTAAGATTTTCATCTTACCACACCCTATGTTGATTATTATTACAGCATTTCAAGGAATGCAGTCAGTCGTGTATTCAACTGTCCGATATCAGCCTGAGAGTAATCGGTCTCGACATGGATATATGGAATACCTTTCTTCTCGTTGACAAATCTGCGGATCGCAAGTGTCTCTACATTGTATGTATGGCATGCCTGCAGAGTCATCTCTACGACACCGTCTACATGGAACTCATCGATCAGCTCATCGAGCAGTTTCAGACGGTTTGGATTCGGAGTCATCACGGAACATCCGATGTTCAGGTATCTCTTGGCAATTGCGTCGTATACGTCAGGATTCTCCTCGTCTACTAGTTCGGCAGTAGATTTGGCACCGGAGCAGTTCTCATAAGCAACTACGATACCGCCGTTGTCTTCGATAGCGCGGATTACCTTTTCAGGAGCACCTCCGATCGGACATCCTGTGATCAGGATACGAGGTTTCTTTTCTTCCATCTTGCCTTCGGCGTATTCTTTTTCAATCTTATCTACCAGAGCATTGATCTCTGCCGGAATCGCTTTGCGGTCAAATTTGAATCCGCTTCCGTATAATACTTTCCACAGATCGTATCCTTTGATCGGTGCCGGATCGTATTTCATTACACCGTACAGATTCTTAAGAGCGGTACGAACAGCGTTCTCTTCTTTGATTGCTTCTTTAACTGCTTCGTCTGTGATCGTTGTCTCAAAATGATCTTCCAGATATTCCTTAAAACGGATGATTTCACTCTTCCATAACTTCTGGGCCGCTTCGTTCTGTGTGTTCGGCAGCTCCATAATGTAGACGTTCTTGAAGTCAGACATATACTCGTACATCTTCTTCTTACCGTCACAGGTGGTCTCGCCGACTACTACATCGGAGAAGTAGAAGAAAGGACATTTGTCTGTTACTGCGAATCCGTAGCTGGATTTGATCAATGGACATAAATTCTTTGGAAGATCTTTTTCTGCAACCGGGATTGTCTCATCAGATGTAGAACATAAGCCGACAGTGACAGCTCCCATGGCCATGGCGATCTCTCTTGGAAAGTAAGTACAGTATGCACCGACTACTGGTGTGCCCTGATCTTTGATCTTCTTTAATGCCAGAAAGGAATTCTTGCGCTGTTCGGCAAATTCTTCAAATACTTCTGGCAAATCTTTAATTAATTCCATAATGTGTCTCCTTTTGTGTTTAATCATTATCTGTATTTTATCACTAATAAAAATAAACGACAATGAAACAAGGGAAAAATCGAAGGATTAGTCATTTAAAAATATAATGAATGCGAGGATATATTTGGATTATCTATAAGTACAGAAAGACTTTTTTACTATGGAATAAAATGTTATACTTAAATACAGAGATATAGAAAAGCAGGATAGATTTATGATTTATGAGAATATACAGGAAGAATTACAGATATTAAAGCAATTACCGGAGCCTGTAGTGACATGGTTTCGTGCTAATAAGCGGGAGCTCCCGTGGCGGGATCATCCGGATGCTTACCGCGTGTGGGTGTCGGAGATCATGCTGCAGCAGACCCGTGTGGAGGCTGTGAAGTCTTATTATCAGAGGTTTCTGGAGGCGTTGCCGGATGTGAAGGCACTGGCAGAAGCAGAGGAAGATCAGTTATTGAAACTGTGGGAAGGGCTTGGATATTATAATCGTGTCCGCAATATGCAGAAAGCGGCAACGCAGATCATGGTAGATTACGGCGGCGAGTTTCCGCAGACATATGAAGAGATCCTGAATCTGACCGGTATTGGAAGCTATACAGCAGGGGCGATCAGTTCGTTTGCATTTGGACTGGCAAAACCTGCGGTGGATGGTAATGTGCTCCGGGTAATTTCGAGAATTACCGGAAGTGACCGTGATATTATGAAGCAGAGTGTCAGAAAACGGATGGAGACGCTCTTGGAACAGGTGATCCCGGCAGACGCATCCAGTGATTTTAATCAGGGACTGATTGAAATTGGGGCAATCGTCTGTGTGCCAAATGGCGAACCAAAGTGTCAGGAATGTCCGGCAAAGGAGTTCTGTGTGGCACATAAAAAGGGCATCGAGATGGAACTCCCTGTGAAGAAGAAGGCAGCAGCCAGACGGATTGAGAAGAGAACGGTATTGATCTTCCGGGATGGAGAGACCAGAGGTATCCGCAAACGTCCGGCAAAAGGACTGTTGGCAGGCTTATATGAGCTTCCGGGGGTGGATGGACACCTGACGATGGAAGAAGCGATAGAATATAGTAAAAAGATTGGGCTGACGCCGGTCCGCGTGAAGGAGGCAGGTGAAGCAAAGCATGTATTCAGCCATGTCGAGTGGCATATGATCGGGTATCAGATCCAGGTGGATGAGCTGGAAGAATCCTGTACAGAGGATATGATATTTGCACATCCGGAAGAGATCCAGCAACGTTATCCGATTCCGTCAGCATTTGAAAAATATATGAAGTATGTGATATGAGAGGAGCAGCTATGAGTGGAAAAGCAAAGTCACTTGCCGATCAGGCATATGAGACGATCAAACAGAATATATTGAACCTGACGTATCCGCCGGGCATGCCTTTGACTGAGGCGAAGCTCGCAGAGGAACTGGGGATGAGCCGGAGTCCGGTACGTACCGCGCTTCGCATGCTGCAGACAGATGGACTTATTGTGACTGATTATTATAAATCTATGACGGTCAAAGAGATTACCGAAGAGGATATTAATCAGATTTATCAGTTAAGAGAATTGATAGAGCTTCCGGCGTTTAAGCTGATTTTTGATTCAGAAAAATATGAAGAATTCTCTTACCGTATCGAGGAAAAGGTAGTGCGCATGTGTGCGGTAGCATCCGATCCGTTTGCATGGGAGATTGCGGATATTGCATTTCATATGGAAATTGTAAGTATCTATGAAAATGAGCGGATCGATCGGATTTATCATAATAATCTGTCGGAGCTTACTCGTATGGGTGTGCATTCGGTCAAGAATGGCATGGAGATCCAGCAGACGAATGACCATTTGAAGGATCTTGTGGAGTATATGCGTCAGGGAGATTATGAACATGCAGTAAAGATATTGAAGGATGATCATTTTGGTACAGGAAGAACGACTGCTATGTCAAAATGATAGCGGTCGTGATACGAAGGAGATAAAGCTATGTACGATTTTATAGTGAATCCGAATGCCAGATCAGGGCTTGGCGGCAGGATCTGGAAAGAACTCGAGCAACTTCTGAAAGAGCAGAAGGCAGAGTATCGGGTACATTTTACCAAATACCAGAGGCATGCAAGCCGGATTGCGGAAGAGATTACCACAGATGGGGAAGAACACACCATTGTGGTACTTGGCGGTGACGGTACGGTAAATGAAGTGCTGAATGGAATCACCGAATTGTCTAAGGTGACGATGGGATATATTCCGATGGGTTCTAGCAATGATTTTGCCAGATATTTTAAGATGGCAGCAGAACCAGCGGAATGTCTGACACGAATATTGCATCCTAAGAAAATGGTGGATATGAATGTGGGAATCATGTCTTATAAAAATGGCGAAAAGTCCAGACGATATGCGGTCAGCACAGGAATCGGATTTGACGCAGCTGTATGCCATCAGGCGGTCATTTCTAAGATGAAGGTATTCTTAAATAAGATTCATCTTGGTAAACTTACCTATCTTGGAATTGCTCTTTCCCGTATGATTGCATTGCGACCGGGTAAGATGCGGATCCGTCTGGATGATGGAGAATGGATTGAATACGACAGAGCTTATTTCGCGACAGCGATGAATCATCCATTCGAAGGTGGCGGATTTAAATTTTGTCCGGATGCAGATCCGTGTGATGATATCCTGAATGTGACGGTGATATCTGGTTTACCGAAACTGAAGGTGCTGTGTCTGCTCCCAACTGCGTTTAAAGGATGGCATATCCGCTTCAGGGGTATCGATACATATACCTGCAAAAAAGTTGAGATTGACAGTGAACAGGCATTGCCGGTACATACAGATGGAGAACCGGTATTTCTGCAGCGGAAAATGACAGCAACATTAGAACCGGACAAGATCAGACTTATTGTTGGATAATTTGAGGAGGCGCAGGAAATGGCGGCAGGATATATTTTTCTCGCGGTGTTATTACTTGTTGTATTGTATCTGCTGTTGATCCGACCGGAGAAACGGAATGCAGAAATGGCAGTATATCGGCGCACGATGTTTGCGCATCGGGGATATCATAATAAGGAAAAACTGATTCCGGAGAATTCAATGGCCGCATTTCGGGCAGCAGTCGCTCACGGCTATGGTATAGAACTGGATATACATATTACCAGAGACGGAAAAGTGGTGGTATTTCATGATGATACGTTGGAGCGGATGTGCGGAGAACATGGCAAGGTAGAAGATCATACATTGGAAGAGCTACGGAAGCTTCATTTGCTGAATACGACAGAGAGGATTCCGGAATTGCAGGAAGTGTTGGAATATGTGGATGGCAGGGTACCACTTTTGGTTGAACTTAAGATACCGGGACGGGATCTGCGGGTCTGTGAGGCATCATATGATATTCTGAAGACATACCATGGAAAATATCTGGTGCAGTCATTTAATACATTAGGATTACAATGGTATCGCAAATATGCACCGGCGATACTGCGAGGCCAGCTTTCGTCCAACCTTACTGCAGATCCATTGAATGATCCATACATCCTCCGGTTTCTGGTAAAATATCTGATGCTGAATGTGATTGGAAGACCAGATTTTATTTCTTACAAATTAAAGGATCTTCCGAATTTCAGTGTTCTTTTATGCAGATGGCTATGGAGAATTCCGGTAGCAGTGTGGACGCTTCGCACGGAACAGGCACTTCAGCAGGGGAAAGCGAAGTATGATATGTACATTTTTGAGAAAAGCGGAGAAAATTATTAAAAGTTACCACCATAGTATTGACATGCAATTAGCGCGGTGTTATATTGTAGAAAACAAGTTGTATACAAATTGTAGATTTGTATACAATGCAACTTTTCTCAAATATTAAGGAGGTAACGTCATGAAATTAGGGTTTATTGGAACTGGTAATATGGCTTCAGCAATTATGGGAGGAATCATTTCAAAAGGAGTTATCCCGGCAGATGAGATCATTGGAGCTGACCTGTTTGCCCCTGGTAGAGAACGTGTAAAAGAGAAATTTGGAATTCATGTAACCGCAGATAATAACGAAGTAGTAGAGAAGGCTGATGTAGTACTTCTGTCAGTAAAACCTCAGTTCTACGCAGATGTTATCTCTGGTATTAAAGATAAGATCAGACCGGATCAGATTGTGATCACAATTGCACCTGGTAAAACACTTTCATGGCTTGCTGAGCAGTTTGGTAAAGATGTTAAGATCGTACGCTGTATGCCGAATACACCGGCTATGGTTGGTGAAGGTATGACTGCTGCATGTCCGAATGAGCATATGACAGAAGAAGAAATCGAATATGTGAAAACACTGCTTTCAAGCTTCAGCCTGGTAGAGATTGTACCTGAGAAGCTGATGGACACGGTTACAGCAGTAAGCGGAAGTTCACCGGCTTACGTATTCATGTTTATCGAAGCGATGGCAGACGCTGCTGTATTAGACGGTATGCCGAGAGCGCAGGCTTATAAGTTTGCAGCACAGGCTGTACTGGGAAGTGCTAAGATGGTACTTGATACAGGAAAGCACCCGGGAGAGCTGAAAGATATGGTATGCTCACCGGCAGGTACTACAATTGATGCAGTACGTGTGCTGGAAGAGTGTGGGTTCAGAGGAACAATCATTGACGCTGTTCAGACATGTGTAGAGAAGTCGAGAAGTCTGTAAATAAAAGATTCAGGAATTCAAGAAAAAAGAACCTCAGGATGTGACCTGAGGTTCTTTTGCTATACTCTAAATGACCGGTTCATGCATCAACTTGCGTGCCTGTCTGGCCTGCCTGGCATAGACCAGCTGATATAAAATTCCATCCATTACCAGAGCAGCAACTACGTCTGTTACCGAATGCTGCTTCAGAAACATGGTAGAAAGCACGATGATAAATGAGAGGATTCCGGCGGCAATGCGGATACCCGGTTTATCCTTTAGTGCCGGTGTACGGTTCAATGCCATGCACATACCTACGGAGAGGAATACATGCATGCTTGGCAATACATTGGTCGGCGTGTCTGTGGAGTAGACAATCTTTACAAGATCAACAAATACATTATCGTGAGCAAAGACGGTTGGGCGTAATGCCAGACCATTTGGAAATATTGTACAGATGATCAGGAAAATGGTCATGCCGCTGATCGCAAATGTGGCTGCCTGCAAGAACCCTTTTTTGTCTTTGAAAAAAAGAAAACATGCACCGACTGCAAGATATGCGAACCACAGCAGATAGGGAACGATAAAATACTCCACAAATGGTATATAATCGTCCAGTGGTGAGTGGATCAGATAAAAATCAGCAGTTACATGGTGTTCCAGATATGTGAACCATGGCATGTAGATCAGTGCATACAACAGTACCCACGCATGATTATATTTTTTTAACAGTTCTTTTAACTTCTGCATGAAGATACACCCTTTCGATGTGTATAGTATAAGATTAATATATTTCAAACTCATAGGATTATAACACGAAAAATTTGAATCAACAACCGACTTTACAAGGAATTAATAAAATCTTTTGAAACAGGACAGGTGTAAGAACTCCGTATCCTTTGCGTTGATTTTGCATAAGCGACGTGTTACAATTGATTCAATATGTGATCCGATATGGATAAAAATAAAAAGAAATAAAAAGCGAGGTATATAAAATGGCAAATCCAATTGTAACTTTTGAAATGGAAAATGGCGATATTATGAAAGCAGAACTGTATCCGGAGATTGCACCGAATACGGTCAATAACTTTATCTCATTGGTAAAGAAAGGATTTTATGATGGATTGATCTTCCACCGTGTCATTAACGGATTTATGATTCAGGGCGGATGCCCGGACGGAACCGGTATGGGTGGTCCGGGATACCAGATCAAAGGCGAGTTTTCACAGAATGGCGTGAAGAATGACCTGCTTCACACAGAGGGTGTGCTGTCTATGGCACGAGCTATGCATCCGGATTCAGCAGGTTCCCAGTTCTTTATCATGCATAAGAATTCACCGCATCTTGACGGACAGTATGCAGCATTTGGTAAGATTATTGAAGGTATGGATATTGTGGACAAGATTGCAACAGTACAGACAGATTTCAGAGATCGTCCGCTTCAGGAGCAGAAAATGAAAAAAGTAACAGTAGATACACAGGGAACTGAGTATCCGGAGCCGGAGAAGGCATAAGACTGTTACGTGAATAAAGAGAAGGAGGCTGAAACTATTATGAAGAAAATGGTTCAGACCGATGACCTGATATTTGAATATGCAAAGAGAGACGAAGAGGGCAATGTGATCGGCAGCTACCGCGCCATTGACCAGGTGAACCTGGAAGTGGAAGAGGGTCAGTTTATTGCTGTGTTAGGGCATAATGGCTCCGGAAAATCGACGCTGGCGAAGCACCTGAATGCGATTCTTGTGCCGACAGAAGGTACAGTGTGGGTAGATGGAACGAATACCAGTGATCCAAATGAATTGTGGAATGTAAGACAGTCAGCGGGGATGGTATTTCAGAATCCGGATAACCAGATCATCGGGACAGTGGTAGAAGAAGATGTGGGATTCGGACCGGAGAATCTGGGCGTGCCGACGGATGAGATCTGGCAGCGCGTGGAGGACAGCCTGAAAGCAGTCGGAATGATCAGCTACAGACATCATTCACCGAATAAGCTGTCCGGTGGTCAGAAGCAGCGTGTAGCGATCGCGGGAGTCATTGCCATGAAGCCGAGATGCATCGTGCTGGATGAACCGACTGCGATGCTGGATCCGAACGGACGAAAGGAAGTCCTTCGTACCGTAGAGGAACTGCGTAAAAAAGAGAAGGTTACGGTAATACTGATTACACATTATATGGAAGAAGTGATTGATGCGGATAAAGTATTTGTCATGGATCACGGACATGTGGTAATGGAAGGAACACCGCGGGAGATATTCTCGCAGGTGGATACATTGAAAAAGTATCGGCTGGATGTGCCACAGGTGACCATACTTGCAGATGAATTGAAAAAACGCGGACTGGATATTCCGGCCGGGATTTTGAGGAAAGAAGAATTGGTAGAAGCGATATGTCGATTAAAATAGAACATTTGAATTATGTATATAGTGCAGGTACGGCGTATGAGAAACAGGCACTCAAAGATATCTGCCTGGAGATTCCACATGGGGAATTTGTAGGTGTGATCGGACATACGGGATCCGGTAAGTCTACGCTGATCCAACATCTGAATGGTCTGATCAGGGCTACGAGTGGAGCATTGTACTATAACGGAGAGAATATTTACGAAGACGGTTATAATATGAAAGCGCTTCGTAACCAGGTGGGACTGGTATTTCAGTATCCGGAGCATCAGCTGTTTGAGGTGGATGTGCTGTCGGATGTGTGCTTTGGGCCGAAGAACCAGGGACTTTCTAAGGAAGAATGCGAGAAGAGAGCCAGAGAGGCACTGAAGCTTGTAGGCTTAAAGGAAAAATACTACGATGCATCGCCGTTTGAACTGTCCGGCGGACAGAAGCGGAGAGTGGCAATCGCAGGCGTACTTGCCATGGAACCGCAGGTGCTGATCCTGGATGAGCCGACCGCAGGACTTGATCCAAAAGGTCGTGATGAGATTCTGGATCAGATTGCATATCTTCATAAGAAAAGAAATCTGACGGTTATTCTGGTATCCCATAGTATGGACGATATTGCAAAATATGCAGATCGCATTATTGTAATGAACCAGGGCGAAGTGATGTATAACGATGTGCCGAAAAAAGTATTTGCGCACTATAAAGAACTGGAACAGGTCGGACTTGCGGCGCCACAGGTGACTTATATTATGCATGAACTGAAAGCACATGGTTTGGATGTGAATACAGAGGCAACTACGATCGAAGAAGCTGCGGACAGTATTATGGAGGTGATGGCTCATGATTAGAGATATTACCATTGGACAATACTATCCGGCGAAAAGTGTGCTGCACCGTCTGGATCCGAGAGTGAAGCTGGTGGCAACACTGTTGTATTTGGTTTCGCTATTCTTATTTAAGAACATTCTGGGATATCTGGTGACGACAGTATTCCTGATAGCCATTATAAAGCTGTCAAAAGTACCATTCCGCTATATCATGCGGGGTATGAAGCCGATTATGATGTTGCTGTTGATTACGTTGTTGTTTAACCTTTTCCTTACGAGAGAAGGAGACGTGCTGTTCCATGCGTGGATTTTTACAATTACAGAAGGTGGTTTGCGTACAGCAATCCTGATGGCAATCCGCCTGGTGTATCTGATCACAGGGTCTTCATTGATGACGTTTACTACGACACCGAATGAACTGACAGACGGCATTGAGAGTCTGTTGAAGCCATTGAATAAGATTCATGTGCCGGTGCACGAGATTGCAATGATCATGTCGATCGCGCTGCGCTTTATCCCGATCCTGCTGGAAGAGACGGATAAGATTATGAAAGCACAGATTGCCAGAGGTGCAGATCTGGAGAGTGGTAATATGATCCAGAAGGCAAAGAGCATGGTGCCGATCCTGGTGCCGTTATTTGTATCTGCATTCCGAAGAGCCAACGATCTGGCTATGGCAATGGAAGCGAGATGCTACAGAGGCGGTGACGGACGTACCAAGATGAAGCCGCTTCGTTATACCGGACTTGACCGTACAGCGTATGTGTTGGTAATCTTTTATGTGGCGGCAGTTGTGATAATAGGAAGATGTGTTCCTTTCCATGTATGGATTTTTTAAATGACCTGGGAGAGAACGGATATATGAAAAGAATCAAACTGACGGTAGCTTACGACGGAACCGACTATTGTGGATGGCAGGTTCAGCCCAATGGAGTTACCATCGAAGAAATACTAAACCGGGAGATCAGCGGTCTGACAGGAGAAGAAATCCGGGTGATCGGTGCCAGCAGAACAGATTCGGGCGTGCATGCGCTTGGCAATGTGGCGGTATTTGACACAGAATGTTCGATTCCCGCTGAGCGGTTTGCTTATGCTTTGAACCGGAGAATGCCGGAGGACATTGTGATCGTTTGCTCGGAACAGGTGCCGGATGACTGGCATCCACGCTATCAAGATGTGATTACAAAGACATATGAGTATCACATTTACAATGCGTCTGTGCCGAATCCCATGAAACGTCGGACATCTACATTTGTATCCTTTCCACTGGACATAGACCAGATGCGGAAAGGAGCATCCTACTTGATCGGAGAGCATGATTTTGTAAGCTTTTGCAATGTCAGAACAAATACGTCCGATACAGTCCGTACAGTGTATGATATTATGATCGATCAGAATGGCGAGGATATCTGTATCCGGATTACGGGAAATGGTTTCCTCTATAATATGGTCAGGATTATAGCCGGAACACTGATCCGTGTAGGGAGAGGTTTTTACACACCGGAACGGGTGAAGGAGATCCTGGAAGCCGGAGAACGTACGGAAGCCGGAGTGACGGCACCACCACAGGGGTTGGTGCTGGTAGAGATACGGTATGGTAATGAAAATGAATAATGTGTAGCGGATAGACTGTGTGAGAAGGCACAGTCTATTTTACATTGATTTAAATCAAATTTTACATTTTGTTAAAGTTAACGTAGACTTCTGTAGAAAGTGATGGTATATTAAAAATTGACAAAGTAGGAATATTCATAGAATAGAAGGATAATAAAGCGGCTATGTTATATAGTCGGGGAGGACGTTATGGATATATTTTCGATGGTGCTGTCACTGCTTAGTGGAGTTGCGTTATTCTTATTTGGTATGCAGCTTATGGGTGACGGACTGAAAATGGTTGCGGGAGATAAGCTTGAGTCTTTTCTCTATAAAATGACCAACACATCTCTGAAAGGAGTAGCACTTGGAGCCGGAGTGACATCGGTCATCCAGTCGTCATCAGCGACGACGGTTATGGTAGTCGGATTCGTTAACTCTGGTATGATGAAGCTGAGACAGGCAATCGGTATTATCATGGGTGCCAATATCGGTACCAGTATTACTGGATGGATTCTGTGTCTGTCTTATATTAATGGTTCCAGCGGAATTGCCAAGATCTTATCGACAGCAACGATCAGTGCGGTAGTAGCAATCGTTGGTATTGTTATGAAAATGGTGTCCAAGAGAACCGTATACCGTAATGTGGGTAATATCATGCTTGGTTTTTCCATTCTGATGTTTGGTATGCAGACCATGAGTGGGGCTGTGGCACCGCTGAAGGAAAGCGAAGCATTTACAAATATGCTGACTATGTTTTCTAATCCGTTGGCAGGTATTCTGCTCGGTATTGCGTTTACCGCAATTTTGCAGAGTGCATCCGCAGCAGTTGGTATTCTGCAGGCGTTGTCTGTAACCGGATCATTGACATTTGCGACTGCATTTCCAATCATACTGGGAATCGGTGTTGGTGCGGCCTGTCCGGTATTGATCTCTGCGATCGGTGCCAATAAGAACGGACAGAGAACAGCATTGGTATATCTGATCAATGACTTGTTTGGTATGGTGATCTGGGGAACTGTTTTTTATGTAAGTAATATATTTATACACTATCCATTCCTGGATATGACTATGAGTCCGGTTGCGATCGCGATTATTAATACCGCATTCCGTGCAGCAACTGTATGTGTACTGTTTGGATTTATTCCGAAGATTGAGAAGTTAGTATGTAAGCTGATCAAGGACAGCCCGGAGGATCTGGAGGACATGGCAGACAGCGCAGACTTTGATCTGTTGGAAGAACGTCTGCTTGCATATCCGGCGCTTGCTATCGGACAGTGCCGTCGTGTATTGCGCGGCATGTCTAAGAATGTACGTAAGAATGTCGGGCGTGCACTGGATCTGGTAGATGGATATGAACGCGAACGTTATAATAAAGTTCAGAGCAAGGAAGAACTGATTGATAAGTACGAGACGAAGATCGGCGAGTATCTGATGCAGCTTACCAAGCGTGAGATGAATACGGCACAGACCAGACAGGTGTCACTGTATCTGCATATCATCAGCGATCTGGAGCGTGCGGGCGATTATGCATCTAATATTGCCAGAGTGACCAATGAGATCAATGAAAGCAATATTGAATTATCTAAAGAAGCCATTGAGGAACTGGATGTAATCATGGGAGCAGTTCGTGAGACAGTAAGCCTGACGGAGACGACTCTTCGAGAGCGTGAAGAAGAAGGAGCATTCCGTGTCAGATCCCTGTCTATGGTAGTAGCAGCGCTGGCAGAAGAGATGAAGATGCGTCACGTGACCAGATTGAGTCACGGAGACTGTGAACTGAGACAGGGTACAGCGTTTAATGAATTACTGAACAGCTTTGAACGTATTACAGCGCATTGTACCGGTGCGGTTACAGCAGTGATCAAGATGGAAGGGAATGATCCGGATATGCATATTCATTCATCTATTCTGGATGAAGAACAGGATATGCAGACCAAGGAGAAAGTGCTTGCACAGGTGAAGACACACAAACCGATTCTGGATGAGTACCGCAGGAAGTATAGTATTAATTAATCGATGGTGCATTGCCAGACGGTGAACGGAATGGAAGGTCTTGACAAGAGACTGAAAATCAGTTAATCTTTTAGACAATAGCGGAAAGGCGAAGAAGAGGAAAAGTAACATTGCTTACACCCATACAGAAAGCTGCCGGTTGATGAGAGGCGCATGAAGGAAAGTAGTGTGAATACATCTCGGAGCTGCACATTGAAAGAATCTCAGACAGATATGAAAAGGCAGAATCTGATGTGAGATTTAAGTAGACTGTGACGCTGGCGCACGTTACGCGCAGAAGCTGTGAATGCAGCCACAGAGGCTGTCAGTGTGAACTGATGGTGAATTAAGGTGGTAACACGGAGTATAGACCCGTCCTTATCGAGAGATAAGGATGGGTTATTTTTAATAAAAAAGGAGAAGGTTATGGGTATTTATGAAGAACTTCAGGCGCGTGGACTGATCGCGCAGGTAACTGATGAAGAGAGAATCAGAGAATTGGTTAACAATGGAAAGGCAACATTTTATATTGGATTTGACCCGACGGCAGACAGTCTGCATGTAGGTCACTTCATGGCATTGTGCCTGATGAAGAGACTGCAGGAAGCAGGAAATAAGCCAATTGCATTGATCGGTGGTGGTACAGGATATATCGGAGATCCGTCTGGAAGATCTGATATGAGAAGCATGATGACACCAGAGCAGATCCAGCACAATTGCGACTGCTTCAAGAAGCAGATGAGCAAGTTTATCGATTTCTCAGAGGGCAAGGCGCTGATGGTTAACAATGCTGACTGGCTTTTGGATCTGAACTATATTGATGTACTGCGCGAGGTCGGACCACACTTCTCGGTTAACCGTATGCTGACAGCAGAGTGTTACAAGCAGAGAATGGAAAAGGGACTCAGTTTTCTGGAATTTAACTACATGATCATGCAGGCATATGACTTTTATGAGCTGTTCCAGAATTACGGATGTAACCTGGAGTTCGGTGGTGATGATCAGTGGAGCAACATGCTGGCAGGTACAGAACTGATCCGTCGTAAGCTGGGCAAGGATGCGAGCGCGATGACCATTACACTGCTTCTGAATTCAGAAGGCAAGAAGATGGGCAAGACACAGAGCGGCGCTGTGTGGCTTGATCCGGAGAAGACATCTCCGTTTGAGTTTTATCAGTACTGGAGAAATGTAGGAGACGCCGACGTGCTCAAATGTATCCGTATGTTGACATTCCTTCCATTGGAAGAGATTGACAAGATGGACAGCTGGGAAGGTGCGCAGCTTAATACAGCAAAAGAGATTCTGGCTTACGAGCTGACCAAGCTGGTACACGGTGAAGAGGAAGCTGAAAAAGCGCAGGCAGCAGCAAGAGCACTGTTCAGCCAGGGCGCAGCAGCAGATATGCCGACAACAGAACTGACAGCAGAAGATCTGACAGATGGAAGTATCGATATCCTGAGCATTCTTGTTAAGAGCGGACTGGTTCCGTCAAGAGCAGAAGCAAGACGTGCGGTACAGCAGGGTGGTGTAACTGTTGAAGGTGAGAAGGTTGGAGATATCAAGGCTTCTTACACAGCAGATGCATTTGGCAAAGGTCTGGTTGTAAAGAAAGGCAAGAAGAACTTCCGTAAAGTAATAATGAAATAAGATGCCAGTGAAAAGTGCGGAATGATCCGCAGGCATCTGCTGATATATGTATGAAATGAGGCTGTGATTAATCAAACACTTTTGATTAGTAATCAAAACGAATGATTAGTCACAGCCTCGTGTTATATACATGTATTCGTCAAAGATATAGTTTTAGAATTTCAGATAACTGACACTGTAAGGTGTCATGTCAAACTGTCCGTTCAGTGTTATCGTATTATCACTTAAGAGTTCCGTTACCGTGCCATTCAGGTCACCATGATAAGCAGTATAAGTATCGCCGGAGGCATTGACTGCCACGAAGATCCGTTCTTTTTCAGAAGCTCTTTCAAAGATCAGCTGATGATTGGTCAGAACCACATTGCGGTAACCGCCATTGCACAGACCATCACTCGATTGCCGTATGGCAATCAGCTTCTCAATAAATTCTGTCAGTTCATTTGGCTTTGGTGCATCAAAACACGGCCGCAGAGCATAATCATTGTCTGGTGCTTTTGTACCTTCTTCGCCCCATTCACTGCCATAATAGAGACATGGAATGCCAGGCATGCCCATTAACAGACCATAAGCCGGGCGGATATGTTCTTTGTTCGTCAGAATGGAAGCAAGTCGGGTGACGTCATGGTTGTCTACAAAGCTCATCAGATGCTTGCCGCGGTAAATGCACCATGGGTCCGGACCGTATTGGCGGTGCAGCGAATGTGCGATCTCGAACATATTCATAGAATTGAAACTGGAGTAGATGCCCTTGTAGCATTCGTAGTTGGTGCAGCTGTGCAGCATTTCATCATTTACGATCAGATTATAATCACCGAATAAAACTTCTCCGATCAGTGCAAAGTCTGGTTTGAGATCGGTGGTAAAATGTCGGAGACTGCGCATAAAGTTGTGATCCAGGCTGTACGCCACATCCAGACGGAGTCCGTCAATGTCAAATTCTTCAATCCATCCGCGCACGCAGTCCAGCAGATAATCGGTTACGGTCGAATTCTGAAGGTTCAGCTTCACCAACTCATAATGTCCTTCCCAGCCTTCGTACCAGAAGCCATCGTCGTAGCAGCTGTTGCCGTCAAAGCTGATGTGAAACCAGTCTTTATATGGAGAATCCCATTTCTTTTCCTGCACATCGCGGAATGCCCAGAATCCTCGCCCTACATGATTGAATACGCCGTCCAGCACGATGCGGATACCATGCTCATGAAGTGTGCGGCAGACATCTGCAAAATCTTTATTCGTGCCAAGACGACAGTCAATCGTACGGAAATCTCTGGTGTCGTAGCCATGATTGTCTGAATCAAAGATCGGATTCAGCAGGATGGCATCAACACCAAGTTCTTTTAAATAATCAGCCCATTCTCCGATCTTGAGAATGCGAGAAACGCAGATGCCGTCATTGGCATATGGCGCACCGCAGAAGCCAATCGGATAGATCTGATAAAATACACTATTATAAGCCCACATATAATAACCTCTTTTCAAATAATTAGTAATTAGTAAATGACTAATG
>ERZ1034901.678-NODE-678-length-26261-cov-30.201328_pt1 | contig 26261 bp, 37 predicted proteins | sample MGYA00520628_ERZ1034901 | MGnify/ENA primary metagenome ERZ1034901 (study PRJEB33766, sample SAMN09781783) | gut metagenome | biome: gut microbiome | host: Homo sapiens | place: Madagascar | study: EMG produced TPA metagenomics assembly of the PRJNA485056 data... | reverse complement strand
GGCTTGACCTATCTTGAGCCGCAAGGCTTGACCTATCTTGAGCCGCAAGGCTTGAATAATCTTGAGCCGCAAGGCTTGACTTATATTGAGCCGCAAGGCTTGAATAATCTTGAGTCGCAAGGCTTGAATAATCTCGAGCCGCAAGACTTGACCTATATTGAGCCGCAAGACTTGACCTATCTTGAGCCGCAAGGCTTGAACTATCTCGAGACGCAAGGCTTGAATAATCTTGAGCCGCAAGGCTTGAATAATCTTGAGCCGCAAGGCTTGAATAATCTTGAGCCGCAAGGCTTGAACTATCTTTTCCATCTTTCTTTTGAATTGTTTGATTTTTAACAAATTCAAAATGAAGTTTACAAATATTCGCGACATCTAATTTTGCGCCGATTTTAATTTTCGAGCCGACAATCTTGCTGTCGTCTCCGCGCTCTCCGTTGTCATCAATTTCAACTTCGTGATAGACACTTCCGTCGCCGGGATAATAGTATCTGAAACAATCCAAAGGATTAAAGCACGCGTGGAATCCCTCATTGCACAGGCTCGCGTTTTCCGTTTTGTATTCCTTGCCCTCTTGATATTGGAAGCCTCGACAAGTCATATCCTTGTTGAAGCCCTTTACAGCTTTTGTCATTTTATACCTCCTAAATTCTAAACTAACATTCCGTATTGGCTTTTGACGCATTCCTCGCAGAGGTCCGCGCCGTCGATTTCGTAATAGCTGTCACCCTCATAGATTTCCGCCTCGCAATCGTCACAGACAATATGCTTGTCACAGCAAGCGGAGTTGTGACATTCGTCACAATCCCAAGCATCACAGCCTTGTGCGTTACATCGTTTCGTCGTTATCACATCCTTTGCTGTAAGCTATCATCAAACAGTGACGCCAATCCGCGTCCTGCGGAAAAATGTAGCCCTTGTCGATTGTCCTCTTTTTGGGTTGACTAAGTAAGTCATCCACGAGCATTGTGAAACTTAACACCAAAAACAGTACAAACACAGCTGCAAGGCGCTCGAAATTGAATGCTACCGACATAAACGCCATTAACGCATTGGCACAAGTCAATATCAATTTTGTTTTTCTTTTCATTTCTTTAGCTCCTTTAGCTTATTAATCTTGCAAGCTTCGTTTTTGCAATCAAATACGATGCTCGTTTTGGTGTTCCGGCATTAATCAACTCGCGTTCAAAAACTCTCTTTGCTGTCCTGCCGTCAAGTCCTGTGAATTGAGTCAGTTGTCGAAGTGTGAGCAGTTCCGAATCAGGAAATCGCTCATCGAGCCGTCGCAAGTTCTCGCGATAGTCTGTTTTTTCCCTCATTTTTTTAATCTCCTTTCTTGACTTTTTCTCGGCTTTCGCATATAATATATATGCTTACTTTTTTGGAGTCGCCCGACTTTGGGCGGCTTTTTTCTTTTTCACCCCTTAGTGAAACGGCAACAAATGTATTATTTCTTTGGAAGTTGTTAAAAATTTTGTGATTAGTGTGCTTATGGGTTTTATTGAATTTTGAAAAGGGGGTTGTTGCCGCTCCATTAAGGAGTGAAAGTAGTTGAATGTCATTCAACATTTGAAACAAAAAAATACTTTGCTAAATCTTTATCTTTGATTTTTAAAACTTTGCCTAAAATCAAAATTTCATTGGCTTTGAATTGCCTTTTTTCGTTTAGCTTATAGTTAAGCGATGTCGGCGATATTCCCAAGATTTCAGCTATCTTTTCGCGCGAATATCCATTTTCTGTGATTTTCGCTTTCAATTTGTCTTTGTTAATCAATTAATCACCTCCGTGAATTTCATTCAACAATATCATTGTAGCATATCACTCACCAATTGTCAACACTTTTGTTGATTTTTTTTCAACTATTGACGAACGCAAATTTATGTGCTATATTAATAATCGTGAGGGAGTGATGTTATGACAAACAAAAAAACCACGCTATACGAGCGTGTTAAGGAATTGAGAAAAAATAAACGAATGAGTCAGGACGACCTCGCGAAAAAATGCGGCTACACGAGTCGCTCGTCGATTTCTAAATTGGAAAAAGGTGAATTTAATTTACCATCCGACAAAATAGTCTTGCTCGCTAATGCGCTTGACACAACTCCTGCTTATCTTATGGGTTGGGAAGACGACCCATCGTCGAAATCGACCGATGAGCAACTTCTCGAGCTTATAGATTTGCTTTCAGACGAACAAAAAACCTCATTGATTGAATTCATAAAGAACATTGCAAAGAAATAAGGAAGCCCCCTATTCCGGAACTTCCCTATCCTTAAGCATATCAAGAATTTTTTCGAGCAATTCGATTTTTTGCTCCTCACTTAATTGAGTGATTAGTTGTTTTAATTCGTCCATTTACTTAACCCCCTTTATTCATATGTTAGAACGAATTTTTCTCAACTTCAAGTAAAAGAGTGGAATAGTCTTATTTTTTGTACTAAATAAATTTTTTATTTTTTTGATATGCATTAATCACGCTATATTATTGCAATATTCGCTTATGCGTTTATTAATATTTTTAATTTAAAAAGGAGAATGCAAAAAATGAAAATGAAAAAGTTAATAACAGTATTGTGCATTGTAGCAATCGCCGCGTCCTTTGCGGCTTGCTCTAACAACACAGCCGGCGGTAAAAAGGCTGAACAGTCGACCACCGTATCGACAACCGTTGCCAAAACGGAAAAGACAGCTGACGCAGTTGCGAAAGCGTTAAATTTCCATGATAAGGAAACAAAGTGGTTTGAGACTATCAACGCATCAGACGGAGCCGGTTACACCACGCCGAAAGGCAATCATGCCGAAATTTATATTTTTACCGATGAAAAGGCAGAAGACCATACAAGCGGTTGGGACGATGATGGATGCGTTACAATTAACAACAATGTAATGCTCTATCTTGAAGGCAAAGCCGACACAGACGAAAACAAAGAAATCATTAAAGAATTTAAAAGCTTAAATTTCTAATATGTTATATCGCGTTTCCTATTGACGCAAGGAGCTGTTGCCCCCTGCGTCTACGGGAACGGTGCCGCCTCAAAAAGATTTGGCACAAATATATAGTATATCATTAAATGTGTAAATATTGCACATCGGTATTGAAAAATAATACACAACTTGCATTATTATGTCTTAAAAAGATTGGAGATGAATAAAAATGTTGTGTGATACGCTGAGGACGTTAAGGCGAAAGAAAGGGCTTGAACGTAAACAAATTGCGGCACAGCTCGGCGTTTCACTTGCTGTTTATAGCAATTGGGAAACAGGTAGGTCGTTAATTCCTGCCGAATACATTCGACCTATCTGCAAGACACTCAATGTGTCGGCGGATAGGTTTATTAATTTTGAATATCAGAGCGACGAGGGCTATTTTCGCAGCTTCAAAAGTGCGGAAGGACTTATCAATTATGCCGAACGCGACGATAAAAACCGCCGCTTCGTGCTTTGGCTCGCTAATGACTTCGACGGCGATTTTGACGGACTTGTCCTGATGAGCACGGCATATGCCTGCATGACTCCCAAAACGAGGACGCATATCTTGGCATTGATTTGGGACGCATTTGAGAGCGAATATTCGAGAAAGAAAACTCAAATGCCGCAGATTGCCAAAAGTGTTTACAGCCTTGCGCCTGAATACGCACGCAAGTTAAGAGAATTGGATAAAAAGGGGCGATAATATGAAAAGATATAAGCACTCAATGCGTTTCAAAGTCGAAACCGAAAACGGCACAATAAACAAGCGCGTTTACGGCGAAACGCTCAAAGAGTGCGAGCAGAAAAAAGCTGAGCTTTTACAAAAAATCGCCGCCGAAAAAGCTGAAAAATTGCAACCGACATTTGCGTCGGTCGCAAAGGCTTGGAGAGCCGAATCGGAGAGTAGACTCTCGCCTTACACATATTCGTGCTACAAGAAGCCGTGCGACGACCTTGTTGAGCAATTTGGAAAAAAGAAATTAAAGGATGTAAAAACAAGTGAATTACAAAGCTTAATTAATGAAATGCACGAACAAGGCTTTGCACATCACACCATCGCAATGCGGAAAATAGCGGCATCGCAAATTTTTATATATGCTATTCAAAGGGACCTCGTTGAATACAATCCGGCTACGGCTGTCCGTATTCCTCGTGGCGCGCCTAAAAAGCATTTTGAATTTCCTACACCGCAAGAAATCGAAAAAGTGAAAACATCGCTTGACGCTCCTCTTGGATTGTTTCATTTTTTTTTGCTCTATACAGGAATGCGGCGTGAGGAAGCGCTCGCAATAGATTGGATGGATATTAATTTCAACAGCAAATCAATCGTGATTAATAAGGCGTTACGATTTGTGAATGGTAAAGGTGTCATCACGAACATGACCAAAACAGACGATAGCACGCGTGTCATTCCGTTGTTAGAGCCGTTGGAGAACGCCCTGACGCCACACAGACAAGACAGCGGCTTGATTTTTGGCGCTGACGGCGAACCGTTCACAATGTCGCGTTACAATTTTTTGTCGCGAAAATATAAAGAGGTAACAAAATCGAGCGTCACCCCTCACATGTTGCGCGTTGCTTACGCTACCATTCTGTACGATGCGAACATGAGCGACAAGGACGCCAAAGAGTTAATGGGACACTCAAAAATCGAATTGACCAAAAATGTTTATATGCGAATTTCGCAAGCTCGACAAAAGCAGAACTTTAAACAGTTAAACGATTTTGTAAAAAGCAATGTTTAATCTGCCATTTTTCCTTTTTGGTTGACCTTTGGTTGACCCTCTCCCGAAACCCTATTAAAAAGGCGATAGTTAAACGATTGGAAATCGTGTAACGGGCTATAACCTGTTCGAGGGTTCGAATCCCTTGCTCTCCGCCATTTTAAGCCGAAAATCGTTTATTTATGCGGTTTTCGGCTTTCATTTTTTTATGATATTTTAAGTTTTTCCACATTTGCATATTACAAAATATTGCATTAAAATACACCTTATTGGTTGACCCTTGGTTGACCCTTTTTTAAAAATAAATCAAAAAAATAGAGCTTTTTTTAAAAAACTCTTGACAAAATTTTGTATGATTTTGTAATTCAAAAAATGAATAGTACATATTATAATAGGTATAAATTAATAAAAAAAGAGGAGCGACAACGCCCCTCTTTTTTTATTTTTTCAATAAATTTTCATTAATTAGATAGTATTCTAACAGTTTGATAACATAATTAGGTGGTGTACGCTTTTGAACGAGCCAATCTTGAACCGTCCTATATGGAATGTCAAACCGGCGTGAAAACTCAATCTGTGACATCCCTGTGCGATTGTATAAATCAATTATAGTCATTTTTATGTCTCCAAAATTCTAAAGCAAGAATGCTTAACACTTTTGTTAAAAAATAATCACATCTTTTGGAACTTTTTGAAATCCACCGTTATATCTTGTGCTATCAATAAAGTCATTTGTGAGGGTCACAAAGTATTTGTTGTGATTTCGTTCGCTTGAGCACTCACTCATTCTTAATCCGTTCGCAGCTTCACGAACTTTACGTTGTTGCTTACAAGCATTGACAGCTTCTTTTTTTGTTGGCGAAAGTTGAAATAACATCAGCGCAGGTTCTTTCACTATCTGTTTCAATTAAATAATAAATGTTTTTCATGATTGAATCTCCTTTTTTTGTCTCACTAAGGTTATCTCCCTTAGCTTATCTATATAATAACACGCATTGCGTGTGTTGTCAATAGTTTTTTAGCAATATTTTTTTCATAAAATGCAGAATCTATATTATTATTTTATATATAGAATAAAAAAAGAGGCTTTCGCCTCTTTTTTCTGCTTTTATTTTAGCTTTGCTCTTATTGGCTCGACCATACTTTCCGACACATCCTTGACGAAGTCGAAAACAACCTCCATATCGGCACAAGATTCGCCGCTTTCGTTTTTGCAAGCGTCGATATATTGCTTTACTGTTTTTTCAAGTACTTCCTTGTGATGAAGCTCCTGCTCTGCAATTTCGTGGTAGTCCTCAGCAAGAGTTGAATCAGTGCTTTTGAATTTTGCCGCCATATCTGCGTATTCGTCAGCGCTCTTGATTTCGTCGACTATCATTTTGAAGTATTTTTTCAATTTTTCCATTAGTCTTTCACCATCCTTGCCGAAACATTCGTAAAGCTTACAGGAACGCCTGAAACAACAAGCGTGATTAGGCTGTCACAACACTTGACACGAATTGCCGTTGGAATAGTGATGGTGTAGGTTGTGTCTGCCGCCGCCGTTACAGAGGCAGTCGCACCCGGAATAGGTGCGCCGTCCTTATAGAGCGAAAGTGTCACCGTTCCTGCTGTCGCTGTGAATGTTGTATTGACATCAATGTCATAATAGCCGCAACCGTTAGCGACAAGGGCGGTGCTGTTGTTTTGACAATTACAACCGTAGCGACGGATTGTATTTCCAAAATTCGCGACATTTCCGACTGCTACGGTTTGAGCGTTTGAATTTGCTGTATAAATAAGTGATTTACTCATTTTGAAAAATCCTTTCATAAAAATTAATAAACGGCAGAGTCGCCCCTGCCGTGCCTCGCCAAAGTAGGGCGTTAAATCAATTAAATGTTACCGCAACACATTGAGTTGCAATTGCAAAACGGATTGCCGGCAAGCGAATAGGTCATTGCTGTCGGGTATCTCACAACGCCCGAAAGCGCGTTGTTGAGTTCAAGCTGATTAATTCTGCCCTGCAATGCTTCAATCTTGTTTTGCTTAATCTCATCGCTTAATTTTTGCATCTGTGCAGTTGTGTTAGCGTTGATTTGAGCGGTGTTTTGTGCCGCAAGATAGCGGTTTTCAAGCAATGCCTTTTGGGTTTCACAGCAGCATTTTTGCTGATTTGCAAATCCTGCGTTAACTGTCGCCTCAAGGTCGCGGATTTCGCTCAAATTGTTATAAGCGGAGTCCTTAATAGTGCTTTGCAAGCCAAGACCAACATCGCTTGTGTTCTGCATGATTTCGTTGTTCTGTCTTTCGAGAGCGGCGAAATCGGTCGCGCGCTGAACATCTGCGGATGTTGCATATTGCTCGCCGCCTCTGCCGTTCTTGCCCCAACCGTCGAAGCCAAACAAAGCAAGAATTGCAAAAAGCCAAAGACCCTCGTTGCCAAACATTCCGTCACATCCGTAGCCCCTGTTGTTATTCATTACAGCACCTACATCTGCGGGAGTCATTTCTGCCATCGCGTTTTACTCCTTTCTTTAAATTTTTATATCAGCCCCTTAAGGGGTTAATATCGTTGAAATTCTGTTGTAATTCTCGCGCTTGGTCGAGCACTTGATTAATGTCAATACCTCGCTGTTGAGCTGTTTGCATGACCAATTGCTGAGGAGTCATTCCTCGCATCCGGCACAGCCGCAGAGCCTGTTGCATTTGTGGGCTGTTCATTAGGTTGTTGACCTGATTTTGGTTGTTCTGTAGCAGTTTGTTCATATATCATTTGCTCCAATCTTTTTAATCGTTCGTCGATATTTTCAAAGTTTTTTGTGCTTTCGTCCTTGTGTTCAACGAGGTCAAAAGCGTTGACTGTTCCGTAGCCTGCGCCGTCGGTTTGCTTTAAGTAAACAATTGGCTTCTGCGAATCAAGTAGAAGCACGCTCGAATTCGGCGCGAGCTGATAAGCATTCGCTCCGTTAATTCCGTTAACTTCCGCAACCCTGCTTGGCATAACGCTGTTATAGTTCATCGGATACATTACCGTCACAATCCTTTCGTATATCATTTAGGGCGTCCTTGTAGCCCTGCGCGTAAACTCGATATATCCACGAGTTAAGTTGTTGCTTGTGCGTTTCAAGCCATTTTTCCAAAGGGCAATCCTTAATGCCCATATATTCTTGTGAGAATTCAAATTTCATCGTTTCATCCTTTCTGTAACTTAATGTTAGCAAGTTTTCGCGCGCCCAAACGCACGCCTTTGGGCGTTTTTGGGCATAAAAAAATAACCCCACCAAAATGGTGGGGTCTTTTCTCATTTACACGCTTGTTTATAAATTTTCATTTTCAGCGACGCTTTAATTTGCTTGAATTTGTGTAACGAAATGTTCAGCTCGAGCGCCATTCCCTCGTTTGTGAGGTCATTTCGCCTCATATGTTCAAGAATGAAGCGTTCTTGCTCCGTCAATTCAAGATTGGATTTTAATTTTTCAAATTCGTTCGCCGTCAAAAATTCAACGCTATTCATATTAACTCCTATATGTTCGCGTTCCCGTATGACTTTGTTTTTTATGAAAATTTACTAATTTGACAATATGCCTCTCTGCCTGTTGCGATGACCTTGATTTTATCAACGCTTGCCGAAGCGTGGCTCAAAACCTTTAATTTTGTCTGCGCAAGATATGTGTATTTCGTGCCGGAAAGGTTCGGCTTGCTGTATAGTGTTGTCTTAGCTTTCAGCCTGTAAGTCTTGCCGACTTCCGTTTTGTAACTCGGCTTTGAGGCACTTGCCGCCGTTTTAATATTCTTTTGATTTTTTGGACGCAAAACGCCTAGAAACGACGCATATGTGTGTTTGATTTTTGTCATCGGTTCGTGCTTGCCCGAAGGATAATTTTGGTCGTACGAATAGAAATAAGAGGTAGTTCCCTCTCCGGTGGCGACGGAAATATGACCTTTTCCGCTTTTTGAGGTGAAAACGCAAAGGTCGCCTTTTTGCGGCACAAAATCGGGTGTGTTTGAAATCCACTTGAAATTCGTTGTCAAATATTTCGACGATTTGCGTTTGCGGTAATATTCAATTGCATTGCCGATTGACTGCGGCTCTACGCCCAAAACATTTTTGATAAAATGCTTCGCTAAATCGACGCACTGCACGCCATAAGCGCCGTCGTAATCAATCCCTTTGCCGAGATTTTTCTCAACCCATTTATTCATCGAAATAGGCATTTTATTCCTCCTTTTTTGGCTCGTCATAACCGAGCGCATTCGAGCTGTCGCTGATTCCGTCGGTAGTCGGGTCAACAACAACACCGAGAACAACAAGAATGTTGATTAATATTCCAAGTGTGTTGATGATTTCGGATTGTGCGACGGTCGGAACGACGCCGAATAAGCCAAGTGCTTGATAAACTAATGTGACAACAAGGGTTATAAGCGTCACAAGTGTAGTTTTGTTTTTCAATCTCAATTTAAAATTAATTTTCATTTGGTTTTCAACTCCTCTTCAATGTCATCAAGCCTGTGGTCCGCAACCTTCACCTTGGTCTCGAGAATAGGAACGCGGTGAGCGAAGTTGTTATGCTCACGCACCTCTCGAGTCAACTCCTCGATTTTGGTTTCTGTAACGGCTTGATTTTGTTTGATTTCATACTGCATTTTGCGATTGGCGGCAAGATTAGTAATGACAACGCCGACAACCGAGAGTCCGCCTGTAATCAAGGCGGTCAATACTGCTTCACTCAATGTTATCGGTCGCCTCCTCGTCTTGATTTTGTGGTTTGTGGCGAGTTTTCAGCGGCTTGTAATTTTCGACCTCGATTATCTCGCCGTTCTTGAATATTTTAGTCCTCATAATCCGACCCCCATATTTCAATAATCATTCCTGCCGGTAGGAGCTTACCCTCTACCTGTGTGTCAAGCTGAATCATATCAATGAAATTTGTTGCGCTGAATGAGAAAACATCACCAGCCATCGCATTATATACTTTTTGATTTGTTACAATAGGAAATTCGCTTGGGTCGTTATCGTCGTATAATTTGCTCTGTGAATACTGAATATCACCGTGCAGCCAAGGCGAGCAATGTGCCATGATTTGGGTTATATTCCTGTCGCTTGTAGACGATACTTTAGCTGCTGCGAGAGTAAGCTCACTCCAAAAGTTCTCATCACCTGTTTCCATTTTGCGCAGATTAACATATACAGCTGTTCGCGATGCTGTAGACCACTTGGGCATTAAAAGGCGAATTGCACAGTTACTCAATTTTAAAGGTTTACCCTTTTCATCGACATCGCGGATATACTGAGCGACTTTCTCAGTGATTGTCTCACGACAGATTTTACGCCATTTCACGCGTCCGCTCTCGCCTTGTGGACCTTGTGGACCTTGCTCACCCTTTGGACCTTGTTCGCCCTGAATTCCCTGCGGACCTTGCGGTCCTGTGTCGCCTTTGTCGCCTTTAGGTCCTTGCTCGCCGTCTCTTCCTGCTGCGCCGACATCGCCTTTATCGCCCTTATCGCCCTTTAACTTGCCGTCGGCGATTGCCTTGTTGATAAGCGAATAAAACGCCTCAATTTCGCTTGCTGTGGGCGGAGTTGCGTCGACTACTTCGTCCGAGTAGCTGCCTGAGCACACGCTCAGCAGTGTAGGTTGTGGGGAATAGCGCAAGGTCGTCTTGCCGTTGGTTGTTTCATAAGCATAAACACCGACAAGACAGCGTCCGACGCTTAAGCTTGGGGCGAAGCATTCACCATTGACAAGGGTTACGGCTTGCTCGTTGAACACAGCACGGACAGTTAAGCCGTTGAACGCCTCGTCAAGCTCGAACTTGCACTTGACAGTTTCGACATTGCCCGAAGTGAGCGGTGCACTCTGTTCGAGTTTTATGACGGATTGCTCTGTCACTTTAAATTTTAAAGTTGTCATTTGAGTTTTTCCACTTCCTTTTTGAGCTGTTCAATCTCTTGTTGCTGAGATTGAACAAGTTTAACAATCGGAGCAATGAGCTCACTGTAATTGAGCTGCCACAACAGCTTTTCGTCAGGCACGGTAGGGTCAAAATATTTCTCCTCGTCGCCGTCAATGACGCTTGCTTGATACGCGGCTATATCACCGATTGTGGTTTCAGCAGCTTCGCGCACTTCTTGAGCTATAAAGCCGTTGTGAGTCCTCTTTCCCTCGCCTGTTTTCAGCTTATACGACACAGGGCGGAGACTCAATATAAATGCTTTGTTGCTCTCGGCATCAAGGTCTGCAATGTTTTCTTTCAACTTCCTGTCAGAGCCGTTAAATGCGCCGTCGGTACAATATATTGAATGCCACTTGTAAGTGCTTGAGCCAAGATATGCGCCACCATTAGTGTCGGGACGGAATATTGTCCTTGCGTTTGACGACGCTTCCTTGAATAGAGAACAATTTGTGCCGTTCTGCGGTTGAAATTGAACAGTACCGCCGGCAATGATTGTGTTTTTTCCGTCAAGTTTCCTCGCGTAACCTATATATGTATGACCGCTGCCGTTTTTTGCGGTAAAGACACTTTTCTCGGTTGCATCGTTGATGCTCGAGCTAAGGTTAACTTTTGTGCAGCTTATCGCGCCGCCATATAAGTCGCCACATTCAATATTGCCTTGAGTGTCAACGGCAAACGAATATTCGCCTGCGTTTTGCTCTGCAAGTGATATGAGATATGTCGCCGTCTCGCTTGTCGTGTCCGATGTGATTTTAAACTTGTAATTTACTCCGCCAACGGTGAAATTTTTCTCAAAAGCCGTATTTGTCAAATCAAAGCCTGCGATTGTTCCGCTTTCGGCAACGATTTTGCCGTCTGCCGAAAGCTTGAATGTGTCGGAATCAATCTCAATACGGTTTGCCTTGAGCGATATTTTTTCGGGGGATTGGTTAATCTCCGAAACAACATCACCCTTGCTGACTTTGAGCTGTAAGCCACTTGATAGCCGGTTGATTTCGCTTGTGACGCCTTTCAGTTTGCTATCCGCCGTATATGTTATGTCTTCGGTTTTGGATGTTAAACTACTTTCGACACTCTGCGTCAATCCGTTCGACAGCGTTATTGCACTTTTGGTATAAATGAAAGGATAATCAAGATTGTCCTTTTTATTAGTAATGTTGACAAAGTCGCCTATGTCGTACCATGCAACGCCTGTTGTGTTCGCCGTGACGCTTGTTAGCGTCTTGCCGAGCAGATACGCCGTGTAGTTGGATTTGACGGCATTCAGTTGCTCTGCGGCTGTGCTCGAATTATCAACGAGATATTCAACAATCGGGTTGTCCGATATTGTGACTTGCACATCTGTCGACGCTTCGTTGTTCAATATCTTTTGCGCGCCTGCTGTGCCGTTAAGCTGAACGCCCGAAATCTGCACGCTGTCATTAATGCTTGCGCTCGTGAGGTCTTGCAGCTCAATTTTTGTGCTTTCGACCTCACCCGGTCTAATTAGAATAAGCTTGTTGTCCTTAACCCGAATTATTCCACAGAGGACCTCTGCAATGTCCTCAAGCAAGTCGCGGTAGGTTTGACCTGAATAAGCGCTCGCAATAACTGTATATGTTGTCATATCGGGCAGCGTCGAGGTAACCCCGACGCTGTTTAAAATTTGAATCGCTCCGTTGAGCAGTTCCTGCACCGATATAGTCTTTTCGGCATCAACTGCGTCATTAGTTGTTTCGTTGCCGTCCTCATCCTCAATCGTTGGAATTTCGGTCATTGTATTGACAAGGGCGTCATAAGCTGTAACCGTCCACATATCCGTGTCGGTGTTGTAGCCTGTGCCGTCATCGTTCGACAAGAAAAACTTGCCGTAATTGATGTACTCAAAGCCGTTGTCGGTTTCAACTCCGATTTTGACATCGTCAATCACGCCGTCAGGAGCGCTAAAATCGCCGCGAATTGTTGCGGTAATACTCTGCATTGCCGTCGACGGAAAGCCGCCGTCAATGTTGACAGTAAGGCTCTCGATAGCACTCAAATCATATACAGTGTCACCAACTATGATTTGTGCGTCAAATCGTCGTCCTGTGTCGCGCATTGCGGCGATAAAATCTGTAGTTACATTATGCACATTTCATCACTCCTTACTTATTGCGACGGCAATCACCGAAATTGAATCATATTTATTCTTTCTCGGGTTGCTTATGTTGATATATTTATGGGTGATTGACACGCTGTCAAAATAGAACGATTGCGTTTTCATCGACGCGGTTTGCGCGTCATAGAATTTGCACGAGGCAGAGGTTTGGCTCAACAACTGCATAAGCCCCTCAACATCCTTATAATTGAGCTTTGTGCCGCTGATATTTGCGGTTATCTTAGGGAATATGCCGACAATTGAGCCTTTATAATCACCGCTCATCGTTCGCCCTGCGTCGCTACCCCACAACTTCTCGTGGCTGACACTAAAATCATTTTTTATGTACGGAATGGGGACAAATTCGCCTTTTGCGTAGGTTTTGCCCTTGATTGTCACGCTTGAGCCGCCGTTTTTAATGTAAAATACAGCCATTATACAACGCCCCCATTCATTCTGATGTTTCTCCTGCCGTTGACTTGCGAGATTTTCTTTGCGATTGTTTCGCCGTCAAGGGTGATTATCGTTTGCAAGACCTCGCCGTTGGCGTTGATTCGGTTTGCAATTCTCTCGGCAAGTAAGTCCATCCAGCCTGTGTTGTTTTCGAGCGGCAAAATTGCCTCAGCTCCTGCCTCGCCGACAGTAGCCGTGACGCCTCTGCCCGGATTGTTAACGATTCCGCCGCGTGCGAGTTTCGGCGGTGAAACAGTGCTAATTTTCATGCCTCTTGGCAATATCTTGTTGAGAACGCCAATAACTTTGTTGACCATGTTACAAAGTGAAGTCAAGATTTTCTTTATTGCATTTGTGATTCCGTCTTTCAATTTGGTCGTAACGGTTTCAGCCTTGCTTTTTATGCCGTCCCAACTCTTTTTGGCTTTTTTGAAGGATTTGTGAAGTTTACCTTTAATCGTTGCCCAATTGACCTTGCTTCGAAGATTATCCCATTTCTTTTTTGCCTTTTTGAAACTTTCTTGAATCTTGCCTTTTATTTTGGCTAACGCGGTTTTGCCTTTTTTACTGATTGAATCCCATTTACTTTTAAGCTTCTTGAATGACTCTTGAATCTTACCTTTGATTGTTGCTAAAGCGTTTTTGCCCTTTTCCTTAATGCTGTCCCACTTTTGCTTCATGTCGTCAAAATTCGGATATGTCTTTCCGCTCAATCCTACCGTGAATGAGAAATCAGTGTCATCATCACTTTCTTTGCTGTCATCATTGTTGTCTTCATCCTTGCCGAACAGCTTGTCACGAATGAATTCAGTAATTGAAAAGGAGCTCGTTATAGGATTTAACATTCTCGTGAGGAAGCTTGTCCATTCTGCCGCCACTTTGGCTTCATCTGAATTATCCTCACCAAATATCGCCTCGTAAAGACCTTGAAGGATTGCTTCGTTGATTGTTTTGTCGTTTTTCATTATCGAAACAACAGCCTTGACGAATGATAGAAGCATCGGCAACAGTGATGTTTTAGCCCATTTCGCTAAATCATTAAAAAATTTCTTTGATTTGGCGGTTAATTCATCGGGATTGCTGCCAAGTTCATTCATTAGCCCGGTAACCGTGTCAAAAAGCAGCTTGAGTGAATCTGTGATGATATACATCAAGTCGATAATGATGCCTCCCCAATCGATATTTTTAATCACTTTTCCGAGAGATTTTCCGACTTTGTCGCCGTCAATGTTCTTGATGTAAGAATCAATACCTTCAAGGATTCCTTTAACGCTGTCGCCAATCAACTTGCCAACATCATCCCAATTCACAGTGTCAACCCATTTGTTAAAGCCTTTTGCAAGCTCTTTTCCGTTTTTGCTCCAATTGAAAGTCGTAACAAATCCAAGTCCTGCTTGAACAGCTGTGTTGATAGCTTCACCAAGTGATTTTCCGAGCGATTCGCTTAAGGATTGACCATCCTTGTCAGTGTAAGCGAACATTCCGTTAATTACTTCGGCGAAAGATTTACCACCGCTGAACGCTTTAGATTTAATTTCGTCCCAATTAATGACTGCAAGTCCTTGCGAGATTTTTTCGGCGATTTTTTTGCCCATTCCTGTAAAGTCTTTTGACTCGAATTTGTCAAGAATGTCTTTGAGCCAATCGTCAATCGGGACGCTCTCGAACATTGGATTTTCCGAATTGCTGCCACTATTGCCGCTCGACGAACTGCTTGACGATGAATTATCGCTTAACTTGTTCGCGACATCGAAGCTCGCCATTTGATTTTTATATTCTTTGGCAGCTTTTGCCGCGTCCTCTGTGGCTGACGCTGTTTTTTCAGCTTGCTTAGCGTTATATTTCGCGATTAAGCTCGTCCCTGTGAATGTCTGATATATCATATCGGCAAAAGTGACGGCTTTACTCAGCAGATTGACCAACAAACTTATAGCCGGAGCAAGCGCCTCGCCGAGAACGCCTTTCGCCGCAGTTAATTGATTTTGCAACTTCTCGTTGTTATCCATAGCTGACGAAATCATCTGCTTGAACAACATAAACGCAGAACGAGCACCAAGCAAGGCAATTCCGATTTTTGTGAATTTCTTTCGCATACTTTCGGCAGGACTTATTGAGCTTTTCAATGTAGCGGCAAATTTCTTCATTTTACTTGGGAAACTCGAAATATCTTTTTTGATTTTTTGCGTTTGATTTTTGGTCTTTCTCGCATTTTTTTCGGAGCTTTTCATACTGCTCGAGAATTGCCGCGTTTTTTTACTCGCTTTTTGAGCCTCGTTCGCTGTTTTTTTAACTTCGTTTTTTGTTCGGTTTGCGGATTTTTTAGCAGCGTCAAAATTTCCGCTTGCCTTGTTGGTCAAAGCATTCTGTTGCGCTTGCTTCTCTCTTGCTTGCTCAATTGCTTGAGTCAACTCTTGCTGACGGTCTTTGCATTGCTGAATTTTGACATAATACGAATCAGTTTCCTCAAGGACTTTTGCATATTTTTTGTTGAGATTATCAATCTGTTGATTAGCAAGAGCTTCCGCATTCGCAAGTTGCTCGTTTCGAGCTTGGCTGTTCTTTGTTTTGCTCGCAGCCGCTTTGTCACTTTCATATCCCGAAGTGATGCGCTCATATTCCTTGTTATATTCTCCAAGCTTTCCGCTTTCTGCCTCGTTGAGCTTTTTTTGATACCGTTCAAGTTCTTTTTCGACTTGCTTCAACTCTTTTTCGGCTTTTGAAGCATCGATTTTTAAGCCCGAAATATCTTTCATTGAATTTTTGACCTCGTCAAAGCTCTTTGATAACTTTTTCGCGCTTTTTTCAGCCGTTTTGGTGTCAATGTCGAGGTCTGTTTTTGCCGTCTGTTCCATTGTGCTTTTGACCTCGTCAAGAGCTTTCGACAAGTTCTTTGCGTTTTGTTCCGCTTTTTGAGAATTAAACGCAACATCAATGCGTATCTTGTTGTCTGCCATGTCCTCACCTCCTTATTTGAAGCGCGCTTCGAATATGTCCTCCGACTCCTGCTCCTCTTTTGTGAGCCTATGCGGCAGTGCAACGGCTTCTTTGGCTTTGAGAATTTCGCGTTTGTCTTTCTCGCTCCAATTGCTCACATCCATTGTGCGAAGCGAACGAACGCGAGATAAAACACTGTGCTCTGTCAAGCCTGCTATAAGGTCACAGAAAAGCCAAAAATGCGGATTTTCCTTGTTCAAGTCGATTTTGTAATCACTCATGAACGAAGCAACAATATATGGCTCGTCGTAAATCAAGTCCATGTCAGGCTCTGTGTCGCTATTCTCGCCGCTTTCATTCTTGGATAAGAATTTCTGCGCTTGAATTAAATAATCTTGCCACAGTTCATTGTCGCTCGGAATGTAGCCGTATAGCGTATAGATGATAGCGAGGGCGCGCTCATAGTCGCCGATGTCGTTATCATTCACTATCTTCAAGCATTTTAGGGCTGTTTTGGTGTCTGTCTTGATTTTGACTTTTTCGCCGCGAATTCTTACATATTCGGGGTAAGTCATTCGAGGACATCCTCATCGCTTTCGCTGTATTTCTGCTCGATTCTTTCAATCGATTTCTTGCTTGAAATTCCGATTTTTTCGAGGTGAGGCTTAAGCGCATCAAAAAGGTCGTTATACATATCAGGATAGTTTCGGTCACCGAAGATTTTTTGAACACCGCCTGCTCCCAAAAACTCGTCCATAGCTTCGCGCATCTGTTTGTAGAACTCTTTATAAAGCTGTCGTCTTTTTTCGTCCTTGTTGCTGACAAGTCCGTGTGAGCATTCTTTCTGCTTCTCAATCAACGCCTCTTTGCGCGTCAAATCCTTTGTGAGCTGTTCAACTCGCAAATAAGCATCGTTGAATTTAAACGGAAGTTCTATATCCTCTGTATCAAAAACGATTGTCTCGCCTTTGTCGTTGACCTCGATTTCATACAATCCTTTTTTAATGTCAAGATTTAATTTTTCCATTAATAAAATCACCTCATAAAACAAAATAGGCGGCAGAAGCCGCCTATTAATTTAATTATTCTGTTGCGCTGTTAGCGGTAAATGTCGGGGCTGCACCTGTGAATGAAGCAGTTCCGAGAGTCGGGTCACCGTTGAACGAACAGGTGTAATTCAACGACGCAGAGCCGCCGCCACCTTCGCCGCCGAATTCGCTAAATTGCAATGTGCAACGATTAAGTTCTGCCGCGTATTTCGCGTTGTCGGTTGTGTCGTATTTATAGACAACAAGGCATTGCGTCTCTGCGTCTGTGCCTGTTGCTCTATTCTGACGGAGTGCATCAAGATACTTGAATAACTCGTCATCGTTATAGCAAGTAAGCTCACCTTCGAATGATACGGCGTATTTCTCGAGGGATGTCGAGGGGGTGTTTTCGTCAACCCACTTGTCCTCCTCAGTTTCGCCGTCATATTTGAGCTTTAACTCGCCTTGTTTTCTAACTCTCGCCCACTTCGGTGAGGTTGAGCTATCGCCAATGTCGATAAATGCGGCAATGGCGGAAGTTTTAATTTTTGTATTTGCCATAGGTTTTACTCCTTGTCATATATCAATTGACATTGACATTGATACTTCGCATAGCGTTGGCTGTTCTCAATTCCATACAGATAGCCGCTACTTGTTGCCTTAATGCTAAACGGAGTCATTCCGTCGGGCATATCGGGCAAGTCATCGTTCTCGGTGCATTCCTCAAGCCATTGTTGGAAGTGCTCGAAAAAGCCACTGTTGTTAATGTTGTTCTCGCGTTCCTGATTCCACGCGAAACGCGCAGAAAAAGCGAAAACAAACTGTCTTTCGGTACTGCCGTCAATATATCGTGTCAATATCGTTTTGGTCGGCTGTTCGTCAATTGAATAGCCGCCGTCATTTGGGGAAAGAAAATCGACATTTATATTTTTAAATTCATCAAGGTAGGGGCATTTTTTGACAAATTCCCTTACGCTTTCTATTATCGTCTTGTTCATTTTGTCATCTCGCTTGTGATATAGTCCTCTGTCTGCTCGATAAGGCTGTCCTTATTTGCGAGCCAAGCTCTCTCAACCCAATGAGAGCCGCGCGTCGGCGCGCCTTGATACTTCAAATCTCTGTCTGTCAATTTTTTCTGTGCCATCGGTCGGCTCCAAAAACCATAATCCTTGTTGAAAAAAGCTCCCTTGCCTGTGATTGGGTCGACCATAAGCTTGCCGTAATACTGATACCGTGCATACGGCGTTTCGTATTCAATTGCATTGCCGTCATCAACTACACGCCCCGAACTCTTCAAAATTCCCAAATCGTAAGGGGTATATGGGTCACTTTCTGCAAGCAGCCTATCAGAAAAAAATTTCTGCGCCTGCGGTTTCACGCGCTCGAAGTCTAATTTATCGAGCGCAGACGCGTCAACGGTGTAAACGAGTGTTGCCATTCGTCACACCGCCTTTATCGTGATGTTGTCAACATCCGAATTACAAAGATTTTCAGCAACAGCGGTGACTTTGTAGAATTCGTCAAGCTCTGTAAGGCTTGATATAGCAGAGCCTCTGCCTCTTACAATGATGTCACCCGGCAAGACGCGCCAATGCTTCGACTCATATCTGTGGGCGTTTTCGGCGTTCGTTACAATGATGATTTCACCGCTGTTTTGCTCGCCGTTGCTCTCAACTGAGCCGTTGAGTGTCTGCTCAACATAAACGCCATTGAGATATGTCGTTGAATAAGTGTCAAGCTTATCGATATAGCGATATATCGTAATATCATGCGGAAACATCACAACACCGCCCTTGTGAGCAAGTCTGTCCCTGTAAGGTAGGTTAATGCCTTACTCTTTCTATCGGCTTGAATTTCGGGCGCTGAGCGTGTTACATAAGACACGGAATGATTGCCAACGCTCTCGCTTGACTTAACGCCTTGATTTTGATTAATATAAATGTCGTCAATTACACTGCATATTGCAAGCTTATAACGCCTGTTGATGACCTCGAATTCAAGAGCCGAGCGGTCTAAAACAAGGCGGTCAACAAACGCCGTTGCCTCGACTTGCAATTTTTCAAAGGCGGCGTTGTCGGGAACGGCGTCGCCTTTGAACACCTCAATATAAAAACTGTAATTCAATTCATCCATTCCCGATTAACTCCTTACTTACCGGTGGTTGACGCCTCTGCCTGTATATTCTCGTCAAGTTCACAAGACTTGTCGGCTACGATAGCCTTTGTTGCGTGAACATAGATAGCCTTACGCTTTTGATATCTTACAAATGCATCGAAGCGGATTCTGCCCTCGCAAAGCCAACCGTTAATGCCCGGAGGATTTTGGTGGATGTTGTAATCCTCGAGTTTTTGTGCTGCAGTAGTTGCAATCGGATGTGTGATGATGAAATTAACATTCTCGGGGAGAATGCCTGTGCCTTTAAGAATTGCAACGCCGTCAACCTCGCCCATCTGTCCGCTGATACGCATATCCATAGCGATGTCGCTCGCTTTGATGAAGTTCTCGTCAAGCTTGAGCATTTTATAAAACGCGTTAGATACATATGCAACCCTGCCGTCTGTTGGGACATTGTTGTCGTCAAGTTGTGCTTGTCCGTCGAGTAACGCCTCATAAGCTGTTGTTTTAGTGATTGTTCCGGTAGCGCTTGAGCCTACTGCGTTAGTCATTCTCTGCAATCTATACTTGTCGATATACGGAATTACAACCTCGTTGAGTTCTCTTGCGAGAGCTGCGCCGACTTCCTGCGTCATCTGCGTATCATCGTAAGACTTCCTGTCAATTGTGAATGTAAATGCCTTGTCCTGCGAAAGAAGCATTGTCTGCGTGTGGTTGCCAAGCTCGTCGGGTGTGCCGTATCTATTGGTGCCTGTGGTCTGATAATCATTGAGCGGCGATGTGTCAATCGAGTAAACCTTGATTGCACTTGTGCCGTCCCAATCATAGTCGGCGTTTACTGCTGCGCCTGTTCTTGCGCCCTGCGAAAAGCGCTCATCGACATTAGTCGAATATTTTTCTGCATAATTTACTGCCATTTTGTAGTCCTTTCAGTGATTAAGAATTAAAACCTTTCAGAAAATCGTCCTCATCGTCTTTTGGCTTGCCACCGTGGTCAAGACCACTTGCGCCACCGTTTGGCTTGCCGTCGTCGCCGAAATAATATGATTTGGTCTTCTTAAGTTCGTCCATTTGTTCCTTAAGACCGTTAATGCCGTCGTCATTGACCTTGATTTTTTCAAAGTCCAAATGCGGCAAAATGTCATTGATGTCTTTCGGCTTGTAGTCGCTGATGATTCGATTTTCGATTTTGCTTTTTTTGATTTGTGCCTCGTAATTCTTTACGAGGTCGGAACGCTGATTTTCAAAGTCGGTTTTGAGCTTGTCGATTTGGCTCTGCAATGCTGTGTTGTCGCCTGCTGTTTTTTTCAAATCGTCGTATTCTTTTGATTTGTCATCAAGCAACGCCTTTGTGTCGTCATATTGCTTTTGCAGTGCGCCGTATTTGGAACTTGAAACAAAATCGCCTTTGCTTATGTCGGCGAGTTTGCCCTCTGTGTCCTTAAGTGCATCGTTAACCGTCTTGAATGTGTCCTCGTTCAGTTTGTCTTTTAGGATTTCAATATCCATTCTTCTGCTCCTTTGTTTTTATATGCGGTGTCTCCGCTGGTGTAGGGCTGTTTTATATGCCTTGCCGTCGGCAACCCGAGCACTTTATATGCCATACTCAGGGCAAGCGAACGGTTTATATGCCGCGTTCAGGGCAAATGAGCAGTTTAACGCCTTGCTCAGGGCAATAAAAAAGACAGGCACTTGCGACGACTTATATCGCCGTTTGTGTCTGTCTTAGTTATTAAATTTGGGCATAATAAAAGCACCCTCACAGGGTGCTTTTTATATTTATAATTTATTGTATTTTTTAAACTTGTTCTTGCACAAGCTCGCGGCTGTAATCGCGTTTCAAGCCGTATTTGTCGCAATGCGCTTGTAACTCGGCTTGTCTGTTTTTCAGCTTGATTTGCAAGGCTTTCGTTGCGTCTTTGTCGCCTAATGGCTTGATTGCGGCGATTTCCTTTTTTAGCTTTCGGATTTGGCGCTCTTTGAGCCTCTGTTCCTGCGTGGCTTTGTATATGCGCTTGTTTTCCTCTGTGTCGCCATATTTAATCGGATTTGGCTTGCTTATGCCGGGAATGAAAGCAAACATTCTGTGTCGGCAGTTGACGCCGCCCAAGCCTAATATATCATCGGGATAGCCTGTCGCCTCTTTAAGATTTCGATGCTTATCGTCGTGTCCATCAATTTTAAAGATTCCACCCTGCCATCCTGCGTGATTTGCTATCGGATTTGTCGGGTGCGTTCTCGCGCCCAAGTGCGAGGATATTTCGACATAGTCCGCGCCAATTTTTTTCACAAGCTGTAACGAGCTTTTGTTCGCGAGCTGATGAACGGCGGTAACGGTGTCACGCCTGATAACGCCCTCAATGCTGTACTCTATATATGCATAGCTGCCGTCTGCATTTTGGCGCTTATATGTCGCGCCTGTAATGCCTCGCCGTGCCATTCTCTGCAAGCCTTTTTTTAAGCTTTCTTGCAAGCTGTAATTGCCGCTTGCGACCTCGACATAAGCCGTGTTAAGCGTGTTAATATATGCCTGTTTGGCGCTTTCAACCGCCTTTGTTTGAATAAGGCTAAAGGTTTTTGTTAAATCCTTATAGCTCAATTCGGCAATCTCACGCAATATAGGGCTTTGCATTGCGACAACAGGGTCAACAGCTATTATATCGCGGTCATATGCCGTTTTAAGCGGCTCAAGGTCAATATTAAGCCCCTGCGCCTCTGTGATAAGTTTTTTAATCTCTGCCTCGCTTTTGCCACTGTATTTTGCGAATATTTTTAACAATTCGGGGGTGATTTTTTGAAATTCCTGTAACTTTTTGAGCCGATATTCAAGCACACCGTCTGCCTTGTCATATGTCGCAAGACGGTTTGCGATGTCAACAATCAAATCATATTCAATCTGTTGATATATCGTGCATATCGGGTCAATTAACTTGCTGACTTCGTTATCTGTAAGCATTCAATTACTCCTGCGGAGGCTCTTCCTCGATATTTCGCCAAGCAAGTTCCGCGTTTCTCTCGTCTTGCATTTGTTTTGCATATTGCGCCGCTTTTTTGTCGTCAAAGCCGTAAACGCGGCGATAATATTCTTGCGCACTTATAAGCTCGGCGTTGTAATCGGTCAATGCCATTTGCCGCTTTTCGGTTGTGTCCTCAATAATTGAATCGTCAAAATCGACTGTAATCGCTAAATCGTCGGGGACGGTGATGTCACCAATGAATTGCTCTTGCATTTCAAGCAATGCGCGTGACATTGTCACAATTGCAGCGTTCAAAAGATTTTCATGCTTACGCAAGGTCCTAAATTCCTTTGAATTTTCGCTTATAATCTGTGTAGCGGTCGTGACATTTCCTTGATTCCACTTGTAATGATTTTCGCCGAAGCCACATTTTTGCCCGAGCAAATTAAGTTGTGTTTGCAATGCTTCCTCGTGCTCGGTCACCCTCAATTGCATGTTACTCTCGATAATCGGCAAATCGTTACCGCTGTTGTCGTCAGGCAACCGATAAAACGCCGTATCGTTCGGGTCGAACACCGGGAGCGTTTCGCCTGTATTTGGGTCGACATTAAACCTTGCGACGCCGTCGGAGACGAAAACCCTCTTTCTGCCGAGCGTGAACTCGTTGTCAAGTGAGTCATATTCATTGTCGATTGACTTCAACACATCGATTGCACCGCTGAACACACTAACGCCGTACGGATTGTTTGGGTCGTTTTTTCGTGCCTTATTTGGCTTAACCATTTGGAATTTTGGCGTTTTTGAATGTGTTTCAAATTTTTCCAACAATTTGTGCTTTTTGTAAAAGTCTTTGCTTACTTCAACGAGCTTTTTGTTCTTATTCGACAACAAATAGTTGTCAATTACATACTCGTTGTTGTCATCAAGTGTGTGAACCTCTATATATTCATAAGGCTGACCGCCGATGATTTGTTCGCTTGTGAAAGCTGCTTCAATCAACGCGCCACTCTTGAATGTAATCGGTATCATTCTGTCCTGAGTGACATATTTAATATTGATTTTTTCACCGTCAAAATACTCAATAAAAAAGCCGCCGCCAAGCGCGAAACTGCGCTCAAGCAATTGATTGCCCGCAGTAAAGAAGTTCGCAGCCTTTAGAATTTGGTCAAGCTTTTCCTCGCACCTCTTGTCACTGCAAGAAATTGCTACCTTTTCGGTGATTGTTAAATCCGCCCAATCTTGGCAGACCGTTTCGCCCATTCCGAGCGATTTCCTTGCCTGCTGTACTGTCTTTTTGCCTTGATAAACTTTATATTTGTGAAATCCCGGAACATTCCCGACATACCACTCACGCCACAACCTCAACTCTGCGTCGATGTTTGCCGGCTGTTCAATCTTAAGCCCTTTGTTTTTTAAAAAATCGATAACTTGTTTATTCATTAATTCCTTAACCTCATTAAGCCGTTGATGTATGGCTCAAAACTATACTCGGTCGCGTCGATGTTGTCGATATTCGTGCTGCCATCGTCAAGCCTTTGGTCGACGGATTTTTCCGTTTTTACATGCTTGTCATCCCATAGTGCCTCGTTAAACGCGCTATAGGTTTCTTTGCAGCTCGATACAAACAACATTCGTTTTTGCGTGATTAAGCTTGCCCCTGCCCTGATTCTGTCAATAATCGGACCTTTTCGCGCGTTCTTAACAGCAAGGGGAAGTTTCGCTTTTACAACGGCGTTTCTTATGCCGTTAATGAGTACTTGCTCCGCGCTATCGCAATAGACCGTGTGCAATTGCGGATAGTCATTTACACATTTTTTTGCAAAATCAACAAAACGCCGTTCCAATTCGGTCGGCGTTATCATTTCTTTTATTTTCACTTCATCGGCAATAATAAGCTCGTCAAAACCCTGTGTTATGAGTGTTAAATCAAACGCTGTCGCCGAGCCGTTGCCGCCGAAATCGACGCCGATTGTGGCAAGCATAACCTTATTACGCAGGGGGTGAGAAAAGCCGTTCTGTGCTGTCCTGTTCCATTCTGCAACATCAATGATGTTGTCCTTGTCAAGGGTTGTATATATGCGCCCTTGAGCTGCTACCCACAGCCCCTTGATGAATCTGTCATAGAAGACGCCCTCATACATTGAACGATATCGTTCTTTTACTTTTTCACTTAAAGATAGGTTGTCGTTCATCGTGAAATGCAAATAAAGGATATTTTTATCTTTTGTTTTGTCAACCCATTCTTTCTTGAACCAATGCTCGGGATTTTCAGGGTTGCAGTTAAACCAAAACTTTGAGCCGTCAACCGAACATCTCGCCGTTGCCTGATTAACAAACGATTGTGGCATTAGCGCAACCTCGTCAAATAGACAGCCTGCAAGTGTCATTCCTTGAATAAGGTCTTGCGAGCTTTCGTCGCGACCGCCAAAAATCCAAAAGTCATTTGAAACGTTTCCTTTGGTAACTGTTAAGCGGTTATCTGTTCGCCTGTAATCGGTCTTATAGCCTCTGCCATTAAGCACAAGCAAAAGAAAAGACAAAACATTACGCCTGAACGACGCAATTGTCTTGCCACACATTCCGAAATTTTGGGCGTTGAAATTTTCCATTGCCCATATAACATAAGACAAGGACATTACAAGGGTTTTGCCGCTCCTTATTGCTCCGTCTGCGATAATGCCGTCCCTGTTGTTCATGGGCGATTTCTCGCACCACCAAGTCAGGACCTTTTTTTGCTTGACAGAGAAAGGGGTAAATTGAAAAGCTACTTGTTGTCGTCCCATTCAATGCCTCCTGCCGCCTCGTTCATCGCCTCAATGAAGCCGTCGCTTGTGCTCTCCTCGACCGTCGGCGGAATATTCAACGGATTTTGTCCTGCCGTGTCGCGGATAAACTCCGCCGCTCGTGTGTCGCCGTTTTGAATTGCTTTTTTAATCTGCGCAAGCAATATTGCGGCGGCTACACTTACATTCTTATTGTTAACATCGTCAAGACTCTTGACATCTTGCACCCTGCCGTTGTGAATTCCGACTTCAAGCAAGGCTTCGGCAAGTTCTCTCATCTCTTTACGCTTGCGTTTAGCCTTGCCGCTTGCGATTCCTGCCTTTCGGGCGTTCTCTCGGCGAACTTCTGCCGGTAGGCTATTAGCTGTTAAGTTGTTAATATTGCCCTTCGGCATTCAATTCACCTCGCTAAAATTTATATTTTTTTATATCGTTTTTCACTCTCTTATATATAATTTTAGACAAATTCGTAGCACGCGCACCGTTTCGCATGACATCGTTCATTGCTTCGCTTACCGTCTCACCATTTCCGCCGCGCCACGCATATGAGGATATGCCACTGATTTTGCTCCTCGCATACGCAGAGTTTGAAACACCGCGCTGTTTCGGTTCAATTTTCTTTAAATCTCTTAAGGCACTGCGCACGATTCGGTTGCTATAATCGAGCTTTTTCCTCTCGAGCAAATTTTGTGAGTGATGCATAGCTTCATGCGCGCCGACAGACCTTGCTGTTTGACTTTTGCGACCCCCTATTTTGCTTCCGAAATCGGGGCGCATTCTATTTTGCACGATGTGAATCGACCCATTTTCTTGCGAGTAGAAAGCGACAGCATTACCCGCCGACTTCACCGAACCAAAGCCGGTAAAATCCTTTCCGTTACCTTGGTGTGAAACGACCAATAGTGAACCTTTCATAAATTCTTTTGCCGTATCAAAGTCGATTTTACCACTTTTTAAAGCTTTATATAAATTCTCATTTATTGATACGCCGTTTTGGTCAAGTAGTTTGCGTAGTGCGTCAACCGTTTTCACTTTGTTGAACTCATTTTGATAAGTTTTAAACGCTCTAAATGGATTGTTTGATTTTTTTACATCTTCATAATCGCTCGGCTCTCTAACTCCTCCATCGCTACGACTTGAATCGTTAAGCCCAAAACTCGAACCTCGTCCGCCCATTTGTTTGCTCCTTTCAAATAAAAAAAGGATATTGATTTTCAATATCCTTTAAATTTTTTAATTTTTAATC
>ERZ1034901.670-NODE-670-length-26478-cov-41.942209_pt1 | contig 26478 bp, 25 predicted proteins | sample MGYA00520628_ERZ1034901 | MGnify/ENA primary metagenome ERZ1034901 (study PRJEB33766, sample SAMN09781783) | gut metagenome | biome: gut microbiome | host: Homo sapiens | place: Madagascar | study: EMG produced TPA metagenomics assembly of the PRJNA485056 data... | reverse complement strand
ATAAAAATTTATTTTTTATAAAAATAAATACTAAGTAGGTATTGAAAATGGATATTAAACTATGTTTTGATGCAATTAGCTATCTAGTGATTGTATTATATTTTCCTTTTAATGATTATTTTAATTTAAAAAAGCCTGTCTGAATGCATTACTTTATTATTACTGTTTATTATATGAGATTTATAAACACCTTGTATAAAAAATAAGAGCACCTTGTAGTGCTGCCTGCTTTAATTCCCTAATCTTAAATTAATTATTATAATGACTCCAATTATCTCCCATAGTACCTGCAGAACCCCAATCTATTGTAGTTCCATCTGTTCCAGTCATACCTTTATTTTCAGGAAGTACCCAATATCCTCTTTCTTCATCATAAACCTGACCTTCATGCTCATCTACTGGCTGACTTGTACCACTACCACCACCAACAGGTGCTGATCCACCTACTGAGAATCCACCAGGTCTTCTAGCTGTTTTATTATTATTTGATACTGTAGCAACTTCTTCTAATATTGAATCTATCTCTTCTTGTGATGTAGCTCCATCAACTTTTTCTTTATAGTTGCTTGCTATATCAGCAGTAATGTAGTTTGTATTTGATATTGTAGATTTAGCTTTTGTCTTGGCTGCTTCAAATTCTTCTGCTGCTTTCTTTTCAGCTTCAGCAATCTCATCTGCTATAACATCTTCATTCACTGCCTCACTTGAAGCTAAACCACTAACACTTAAGCTTTTATAAATTAAATCTACTGCTTCTGACTTTGTAAGTGCTTTGTTCCAGTTTGCTACAAAGCTTCCATCAATTACTTTCTTGCTTTCAAGAATTTCCAGGCTCTCTTTTAAATCACTGCTTAGCTCACCACTCTCAAGACATGCTTGTAGGTTTTCTGCTGGCTTGGATGCTTTCTGCTCTGACATTTCATTATTAAACATGCAACTTGCTATCATATAGGCTGCTTCTGCTTTTGTAATGATACCAGTTTCTGTATTATTAGTATTGTTGTTTCCAAGATATGATTTGTCTACTAATTTTGACATGATTTCATTCTCTGAAAGGCTTGATTCATTGCTTTGAGGTGATGTTGTTGATTTTACTACTGCACTAATGAAGTCTACCCTTGATATTCTTTGAGTTGCATTAAACTCATTTTGAGATTGTGATTGCTTTGTGTTAAACAAGTCAAAGTAGGTGTTGATTACTGCTGCTTTGAGTATATCTGGTGATGTTGTTTCATCTAGGTCAAGGTATAAATCTGATACTAGTGATAACAATTCACTACTATTAAGGTTGTCAAATATTGAAACAAATGCAGAATTTTTTAGTGATGTTGCAAGTGTTGGATTTTCAAGGTAGTAGATGGTGCCTTCTTTTTTAGCTGATTGGGATGTGCTTGCTTCTGAGGAAGCTGTTCTGTTGTGGGTTAATGTGTTGAAGGATTCTCTGAATGTTGCATTATCTGATTTTTCTGATAATGGTAACCAGGTTGATGATAAACAATCTACACCATTGTTTTCTTCATCAGCCAATGTAATAACTACACTATCAGCCTTACTTGTTTTCTTTCCACAGCTAGTCATAGTAAGTGCACTTGTAGCCACTACACCACTTAAAGCAACTACTCCTATTCCCTTTATGACCTTGCTATTTCTGTTCATTTTTTTCATCTCCTTTACAATTTACTATTTTATAAAATCAATAGGTATATGTCCGATTTATTCAATTAAACTTTAATCAAAAACACACTACTATCAATTTATGTAATTATACCAAATATATATATCAAATGCAATCAGATTTATTGTATTTTCAATCATCTTTAATGCTTCTTATAAACCTCTTTTCTCCCACCCCTAAACCCTTATAAAATCTCAACTTTTCAGCTATGCAACATCATTATTATTATCATGTCCATCTGTATATTTCACCAGTCCATCTCTTACTATTTTCTCATTCACTTTTCTATAAAATGTTGACCTACTTATCCCCAATGCTCTGCTTGCTTCAACAGTACTTATCTGATGATTATTCCACTTCTCAAAAATCTCATCAAATCCCTTAAGCTCTTTAGGCTTTCTACCCTTGTATACTCCCTTTTGCTTTGCTATCTCTATGCCCTCTCTCTGTCTTTGCAATATATTTCCTCTCTCAAGCTCTGCTATGGCTGCAAATATAACAAGCACAAACTTACCAGACACTGTTGTTGTATCAAACTTCTCTTTAAGACTTACAAATCCTACTCCCTTTTCATCAAGCATATGAGTTATGTTCAACAAATCTCTTGTGTTTCTTGCCATTCTGCTTATGCTCTCAACAACTACTACATCACCCTCTCTTACAAAATCCAGAAGTCTTTGAAGTTCTGGTCTGTGTGTATTCTTACCACTTAGCTTGTCAATAAACAGCTTTTCTACGCCCAGCTTCTTCATCATTACTTCTTGTCTGTCAATCTTTTGCTCCTCTGTTGAAACTCTTATGTATCCTACTCTCATTTCTAAAACCCCTTTCTGACTATGAACTGACCCCTATGGGTCATGCACTGATTTACTCCAAATATCTCTACGCTTTTCATTTCCCTGTGTTTCAATAGGGTATACCCATATGAGACACTTAAAACCCCTTAAAATCTGTTCCATATGACTTAAAAATTCCTTTTTGATTCATTTTCTCAATTACATTATCCAGACATTATGAAGCACTTTTTTAAGTACCCCTTTATACTCATATCTGCTCTGACTGGTATTTTGAGTATTTTCAGTATTTCTCTTTGTATTTCCTGATAAATACTGCATTTACATCTCTTTAACCTAAGACTGTTAAACATTAATTCTGCTGTTCTTTTAACCTCATGTACTAACTAACCTTAACCAGCATTTTCATGCAGTTTGCACATATCACTGCTACATCTTTTGTTGCCCTTATATTAAGCCCACACACAGGGCATTTATACTTCCTAGTACTGCTCTTTTTCCTGACTGCTTTGCCTTTTTCTATGTCATCACTGTTATCATCTGAATCTCCAGATCCAGAATCCCCACCAAAATTCAACCCTGTTTTTCTATAATAATTCATATTCTCTGTATAGCCGTTTTCTGTTAAAAGCCTTATAAACTCCTCACTTGGTTCTGTTACTGAATATCCTATGTATTTCCTGTATGAAATCTTTAACAGCCTTTTTTCAGCCTCAACCTTGAAATTTTTATTATGATAGCGACCATTCTGTGAAGTCTCCTGTATTCCATTACACATGCAGTACAAATGCACCATCTCATGGCATAATGTAGCTGCCACATTCTCTATGTTTCTATTGAGATATTCAGCTGATACACATATCTCTCTATACTGCTCACCTGAATTATCATCATTCCATACCTTTTGCACTGTGATATATCCATAACACTTACTTGCACTCTGAATTGTTATAACTGCCTTAGGAAGTTCTCCATTAAACAGCTTGTCATTTAACAGGTCAAATAAATCTTCCAACAGCTCTGTATTGTTTCCAATCATTGATATAACCCCCTTTTTAACTGCTCCTCTTTTAACTCCTATCAACAACATCAAAAAATCCTCTTACATGAATCCCCTTAAAAATCCCAATATCAAAAATCAATGTATTTTTTGTATTTCTTGTATTTATGTTGGGATTTTGGGATTTTGGGATTTCAACCTTTTTTCACTGCAATAAACAGCTTCTTCCTGTCTTATTAAAACCTCTGAAAGCCCCTTAAATACTGGAAAAGCTGGCACTAATGCCAGCTAATAATTAAACATGTCTATCCACTTTTTAAATCCCAAAATCAATCCCAAATTCCTGATAAATTCCCAAATACCACTGATAAATTCCCAAATACTGAATGTCTTGTATCTGATAAACAAATCACTTCTCAAGCTCTCAAGTTCAACCACAGCCACTTTTCAACCCCTCTGCTCCTTACAAATGATTTATGTTGTGTATACAATCACATTGTCTTATAATTAGATTAATAATCAAATTTACAGGAGGACAAACAAATGCCAAATACTCAAACACAGTACATTGTTTACCATGATGTGCATGTCACTATAGGAATCAATGATATTCCTTTTGCTGATTATCCAGCCAGCAAGTTAGAATCTGACCCTAAGGCTAAGGCTGAATTTGATAAGATTGCACAGTCTGGTGATGTAACAAAAAGAGAATTATTAAGTGACAGCTCAAGAATCCGCTTATACTACAAGAGAGATAGCCTTGATAAGTTAGCTGCCGACATTTTGAAAGTGATGTTATAATCATCACAATTAACAATGATGAAAATATCAAAGATACTGCTATCACCCCTTAAACCAAAACAAAAAATTATTGTCGAGGCTTTTTTAATAGATATTATGTTTTGATATCAGTATCTTTGTTATTTTTTATTTATGCCTATGTTTTCAGTTCTCTTTCAACTGATTACATCTGATTTTTAACTGATACCTGATAATAAACATCATTTGATTTTCAAAACTCATATGCACCTTAAAATCAACTTATTATGTCCTTTTAACTTTCAGTTCTGCTCCATAAACAAATTCAATTGTATGTCCGATTTTTTCAATCACTAATACCCTACCCCTATTATGTATCATCTGATTGTTTCAACTGATATAAACCATCATTCAACTGATACAATCCTGCTTTTCAACTGATACTCAACACTCATTTAACTGATATATACTCATACCACATCTGCCTGTATTTCATTGTTAATTGATACTCTCATACTAGCCAATTGTTAAACATCACCTCTTAACTGATACTCAATACCCCTTAACTGCCACCACAATACCTCTTAACTGCCACACTCTATCTTTCATTTGATATAAACCATCATTCAACTGATACACAGCACTAGCCAATTGCTACCCCAATACCACTTAACTGATACTCCCATATCACCTATCTGCCTGATTCTTCATCTCATAAACACCTCTACTGATTTCAAAGGCTTCAACAATTTCAAATCATCTGCTACTTTCACATTAGCCAATTGATACTTCCAACTTGTCAACTGATATATTTCAACTTTTTAACTGATATAAACCCTCTTCAACCACAAATCAGCTTTAAGCCAACTGCCTGACAAATCTCACTTATCTGTCTCTTTCCTGACTTTTAACTGATACCAGCAACTTGCCAACTGATACCCTTTTTCCTGTCAAATGTATATCTGCTTTCAACAGGTCTTTCAATTTCACATTTCACTTTTAATGCTTTCTATGGTTCTTTCAATTTTGATTTATTTTCATATCTGCTATGCTTCTGATTCCTTAAAGCTCTTTGAAATAAACCAACTTCAACCAACTTCAACCATCAATAAAAATCTCTCTTAATTTCTCTCTTAAGTTCCTCATATTTTTCATATGCTCAAGCTATTCTTTTTGCTTTGTATGTCCGATTTGTTCAATTGTATATTTTCCTCTTATCTCTGCTATTTCCTTAAAAATCAAACATTCTTATTGTTTTTCACCTATGATTCATCTTCATATGCCTGTGCTTTCCAGCTTCTTTCTACTGGTTCAGCCTGTATCAATGTCTTAAAATATTACTCCTCTATGTATTTATTATAGGTTATACCTGTATTAACAATTATGATTACTGGTTATACCTATAATAAAATCACCTTTTATCTGCCTGAATGATATCACTGCTTTTTATAATGATTCATAGGAATATAGGCTATGCTTTAAGCTATTCTCATATCTGATAATCAGGAATAAGTGGGATAAAAATGTCTCCTTTCTCTTGATGTTATTGATATATACCATTAACTTATATGTGATAAATTTTTATTAACTCTTGGAAGTGCACTGCCAAGAAATTTATCTCAATAGCCTTAAATCAAAAAAGACAGTTACTGTTTTTTCTTACAAACAGCAACTGCCCTCTTCTTAAATTCCTATGTATTATCAGCCCCTATCAATCTGTTGCCTTTCCGATAACAACATCATCTTTATCTCTGTTATAACAATAAACATGACTGCTCAATATATCTTCTGTATTAATCTCACCATTGACCTCTCTAATCATCTTTTCAAGTTCTGACACCTCAAAACAACTTACATAAGGCATTACTATAAGCTCATGCACGCTGCTTGGAATAATTATCAGGTCATTATCAATCTTATCTGCTATCTGTGACAGTATTGTCTTATTTCTTAAAAGCCCTGCCCCATAACTCTGTGTCTTATTAGACAGTACATACATATCCGTCGGTATGTAGTCTCTTTCACATATATTATTATTTGTAAATATCTCATACATTGACTTAAAGTACACTTCATCAAGACTCTGTTCGTTGTTCTCTTCATCAGCCTTAATAAGTTCATCAATGCCTATCTTCCAATAATCCATCAATGAATTATTTATTACTGTACTGGCTGATGTACTCCCTGCATGTAAGCACACATAATAAACAACAGCCAAGTCTCCCCATACCTTATGAGGTACTTTATCAAGAAGCTTTCTGTTCATTTCCAAATTTACAAGTCTGCTTCTTATTCTTGACCTTGCACTCTCATAGCTGTTTAGGATGTCAGCACCAAACACAGGTGTTGAATTTCTCTCATAAACATCAATAATCATTCTTACAATCTCTTTTATATCTGCCATTCTGCAGTTATACATGGAATAATAGTTATCAAGATATATTGTAGGACACAACTCTTTTTCACTTGCCTTTGCCTTTCCTTTTCCGATTATAATTATTCCTGTCCTACTTACTCCGTTGTTCTTTTCAACCACATGTGTTCTTACCTTTTTATCAGGCATTTTCCTTTCAACTTCCTGTCTTACTTCATCTGTGAATTTTCCAAAACTCATCATAATTTTATATCTCCTTTATAAATGTATTATGGCTTTATCTCTGCCACTAAACACACTATAACGCTGATTCTCTTTACTGCCTGCTGACGGAATAGACGAAGTTAAGCCCTGTATTTTAGTGGCTTTGCCTGATATTCTTTACCCCATTGATATTCTATTTTTCAACAAGTACATTCTTTATTCCTGACATAAAAATATATACTATTTCTTTATTTTTCATCTAATCAATACCATCTATTTATATATACCATTCCTTGATTATATTCATTTTAAATAGTCCATCTTCACCTCACCCACTCACTCCACCTTAAAATTTTTCAATTTTGAAAAACCTAGGCTCTAACACACCCCACTGCTCCCTTATTTTTAACCAATGTATAACCTATCTGAAACACCAATGTACCCTTGAATTTTTTCTAAGAATACCTCTTTCTGGAGTCTTATGATTAAACTCTCATCAAAGAATTACAATTTTTAATATTGTTGAAATCAGCACCACTGCTAACTATATTTTTCACCACTGTATAATGATTCAGGCTACTTATCATCTTTTATAATGATATTGAAGAAATCGGACATTGTATCATCACATAAATTTTTAATGTCCTATAACTTTTTACTTTTACATAAACAAATCAGACAGCTATACATAAATTAAAATGTATAACTGCCTGATTTTACTGCACTATCTTAAATTCCCTGATAACTTCTTTTATAAATAAAGCAATCTTAAAATATTTATAAGATATCTCCACTTATCTAGTGTATTAGTATATAATGGTCTGTTTCTCTTATAACATCCGCCATGCAGGCTGTGATACTTCTTATGATCGGAAGTCAAGCCCAATGCTAATGTATTAACTGTCAACACAGCTTTGTTGATATCATGATGTAACTCAAGTGATGATACTCCGTTGTAAACATCACTGCCCCTGTCTCTAAGTCCTAACATAAGCCTTTCTATTGATTTTTTATTATTTCCATATTCTGCCAATCTTGGGTTATAATGAAGTGTAGCTCCATTCATAGCGTCCACAACATCTAATGCACTGCCTGAAACTGTAATCACATTTTTAGGTATAACCTTGTAAAGCTGTATACTGTCAGACAAAAGCTGCTGTTGTGGCTCTATCTGAACCAGCAAAGCATTTGACACACCTTTAATGTTATAGAACTCATTCTTATAGCCCCTCTGATTGGTAATAGTCTTATAAACAGATATGAGGTTATGCTGTAACAGGAATTTTTTTAAATCTTCTTCTATTAGCAGCACCCCATCATGCTTACAGTCGCTTATTGACAATACTTCCAGCATGTCATGTATTATCTTGTTGAAATCACTAAAATTCTGCAGTCTGTTAAAGTCTGACTGTACTATCAGCCTCTGTACTACATTCTTATTATAGCCTGTTGTCAGTGGCATTGCTCCTGTTGTTCCTGTTCCCATCATTGCTCCTACTCCTCCTGATACTGTGGTCTTGTTATTACCTATTGCATTATTGAATCCACTTATCATTAATATGTCTCCTTTATTATTTTTATTTTTATCCTATTTAATAAATTAGTTTTAAACATCTGATAAGATGCAGCACTCCCTTATTTACTGTCCTATTCATTTTCTTAAAAACATTTATTAAATTAAAATAAATACAATATCACTTGAAACAAATGCTTTCTGACAGAACGATTCATTTTCTTTAATGGCAAATATCAATTTTTGCTCAATAAAAAAAATATCATTACAGTCTGCAAAACAAAACATAATGATATTTTAGTATTTTTGATATTTTTAGTATTTTTATATTGTTCCAAAAACAACTGGGATTGTTGGGATTATTGGGAAACCCTGTATTTAAGCGGATTGGCAGACTTCCCATTATGGGAAATCCGCCCCAAAATCCCAACCTCATGCTGACTTATGCCGACTTATCCAGCCAGTTAAAGAAGCTCTGGCTATGTATAAACTTTCTCTTACCTATAACTGTAACCTTAAAAGGTGGGTTATGATTAACCAAATCATATGCCATGTTCTTGGCAAGTCCTAGGTACTGTCTAATCTCATCAACACTTAGAAGCGGTTTACTTCTTAACTCCTGCTCAAACACCCTCTTATCATTAACATTACACATTATATCCTGCTCATCTGTTCTTTCCCTACCGCCTGTTATATTACTTAAACTCCTCATCATATCAATCAGCCTGCCTTTCTTGTATTCTTAGCTTTACTTGACTTTCCAATGCCCTGATAAACCCATATATATTCGTCCTGAACATTACCATAGCTGTTCTGCAGATTGCACAGCAGTTCTTTCTTGAATCCAAGCTCCTGAACCAGCTTCTGTTCATATAATGGGTTATCATAGCCACATATGATAACGCTGCACCCTTTCTTTACAAGGCTTTTCATGTTATACATAAAATTCTCCTGATTTAACTGCATGGCATACCCCTCATGCCCTTTTGTGTATGGTGGGTCAAGGAAGAATAGCTCATTGCCGGTTGCTTTTCTTACAAGGTCATAAAGGTTTTTGCCTGCCAGCATATCATTATGAAGCTTAAAAGATTTCAGTAACTGATATTCTCTCTCAAATCTGTTTTCAATCTTATTATTTATGGTCTCAAGTCTCTGTATACACATCTTATTATGTTCATTAAACACAGCTTTCTTTGTTGTCATGTTATCTCTACTTAATGAGGTTGCTATGTAAGCTGATACAGCGTAGTGTACCTTACTATCATCTGACTCAAGGGAATCTTTGGTATGTTCATTAAGGTACTTTATTGATTCATTTAGTATGTTAGTGTACTTCTGACTCTTACTCTCATCATTATGGCTCTCCATTCTCTCCTTGAGAACTTCCACAAACCTGTCTCGGTATTTTTGTATACAGTATGCAATGAGATGAGTTCCCCTGTCTCCATCATTTGCTACAAGCCTTTGAAAGCCCATGCATGCCTGATAACTTGAAACTCCAAGCTCTGTGCTCATACCACCATGAAACAGGCTTATGAATTTAGTCTTTTGACACTCTAACTGCATTTCCAAAATTCTGTTGAGAATTGCCGTGCTCTGCTTATACTTACCGCCGTAGTATGGCATTAAACCATGACTATGCTCTTCTATCTTCTTGGTAATACCCCACTCTCTTTCTCTCCTGATTGTGTCTAAGTCTGGATATATAATGTCTCTTGCTATAACTCCACAACTCTTCTCCTTATTCACTGGCTTACCATTAATTATGAAAGCTGATGTGCCTGCTGTATTTGCTGATGTTGTTTTAATTTCAAATGTATACTCTTTTCTTTCTTTTGTATTGTTATTAATAATAATATTCATAATTGTAATCTCCCTTTCTATATAGGGCTGGCTGACAACCAGCCCATGATATGTAAACTCTGTCTGTGTAATTATGCTGCTAATTCAAATTCAAGAACAATCATTCTCTTGCCAAGGTCCCCACACTTCTTGTCTAGTCTCGTAGACCTTCCTTCTGGAGCTGCCACAATCTTAGCATTAACTGATTCCCTGTTCGACCTGAGTACATCTACCACATTTCTCTCATCAAACTTTTTCTTCTTTAAGTATTCCTTGAGAGTGCTCTTGCTCATTCTCAAAACTACTGCCGAACCATTAACATCATAGTCAATGAAATTATCATCTACAGCCACTCTCTTCTCTCCTGTGTAAGCTACTGGCTTGAAGTCCTTACCAAGAATCTTATCAAGGCTCTTGTAATCAGCTGATATGCTCTGTCTGAACTTATCATCAAGGCTTACCACTTTGTACTTTGACAGCTGTGCAATCTCCATGTCTATAAGGTAGTTAATAAACTCTTCCTGTCTGCTCTCATCATAGACACCTACAGCCTGTGAAGTAATGTAGTAGCTTATGGCAAGTGAAGCTACTCTATTAGCACATCTAGTTGGCTGAATGTTGTCTGCAATCTTGTTCTTGTCAAGACTGTCTGAAATCTGATGGTAAAGCTCATCATACTTAGCCTGCACTTCTTTCTTGTTAGTCATAAGGTACTCTGCAACCATATCTCCGAGGAAGCCTGCATTTGCTTTCATAATGCTTGTATATCTCTTAACATCAGTTGCTGACTTAAACAACGACTTATCCATAGGCACTTCAATGAAACGGTATGCATCGCCTATAATATTAGATGATTCACTGACAAGCATATCCGTGATTGAATTCTCAGATGTCATGATAAACGCTCCAGCAAATTCTATGCTGTCTTTCCTGGCTGTGCTCTTTGTTCTGCCTGCACTTAGTGTCATAATCAGTTTTCTTAATGCCAACACTGCACTGCTCTTCTTATCTGACATGTATCTGACAAGGAAATCATCAGCATAAAGAGGAAGAAAATCATTATCTGCCAGCAACTTGCTCAAACCAAGGTCTGTGTTATCTGCAACCATGTAATCTTTATTATTACCAAACACTGACTGGAGACCTCTAGATAATGATGTTTTACCACTTGAGCTCTGTCCAACAATATTGATTATCTGCTGGCTGTCCTCTAACTCAAGGACTCTGTTGACCATTCCAGTGATTGTTGCTGATAAGGCAACTGAACCTACATTGTTGTTAAGAAGCTTTTTAATCATTGGCTTCTGGCTTTTAAACTCTCCTGACTGGATAAGCTTACCACCGCTATAGGTTCTAATTTTATCTTCCTGTGCCTTGTTCTCCTTGTACTCTCTGTTCAGTAACACTCTATCAGGACTGGCTGATACTCTGCTGTATACATGCTCTATGCCTGTTTTCGATATTGCCTTATAAGTCTCTTCTATAGTCTTATCATTCACAGGGTAGCCTGCATTTATGAAACTGTTGCGAATCAGCTTTGCTCCACCTTTCTCTGTAACCTTGGTATATGGAACTCTGATTTCAACCCCATCAACAGTAAGCACTGCCTCTGTCAGCTTGTTATCTGTATTGACTACCTGTACACCCACTATAACCTTACTCTCTGCATTGTTCATATTGATTTCCTCACTTTCCATAGTATTAATATTGTTAATCTGTTCATTTGTGTCTATATTCTTAGTTGATTCTGTATTCATGGTTCTTTACCTGCCTTTCTTATTTTAGCAAATTGTGTTTGCTGTGTAGGTTGTTTCGTTGAGCTCTCTGTAACTGCCTTACAATAATGATTATAGCCTATTTTTTCAGAATGTAAATTCATACAAACGCCCCTCATAAACCACATATGCGTTTGTTATTTTGCATACATGGTTTGTTGTTTTCAATAACATTTAGCATAAAATTTGGCATATAAGATATTAAAAACATTTGATATGCCTTAAATATTTTCTAAAACAGCCCCTAATCAGCCTGAAAATGAAAAAAATCCTGTTATGAAGCTATCATCACTCCATAACAGGATTCCAAATCCAACTCTATTTACTTTAATATATTATCTACGCCTGCCTCTTCCATCTGCTCTGCACCCTTTCTGTTAGTCTCAAATGCCTTTGTTATCTTCCTAAGGTTCTCCTCACCTGAATATATCATTGCAACATCTACAGCCGCCTTACTAAGTCTGTTATACAGCTCCTTTAAAGCCGCCGGATTCTTTCTTCTATACTCTATCAAGCTACCATAGTCTAATTTATCCAGTTCCCTGTATAGTCCTTTTAATTCTGAAACAAACCTTATCTTATCAATATTCTTGAAATATGCAAACCATATATTAACAGGGTCACTCTCATCATGACTGTTCATATAATTTATAATCTGACTTACTATGCTTTCTCTTTCATCATCTATACATTTTTTATAAGTGTCATAATCATTCTCTGTCTTTATTCTTTCCACATGTTCCTTTATTTCAGGTGTCATTACCTTTTCACCAGTCATGTACTTTATATCTATTCCTGCCTTTTTACAGAACTCTCCAAGCCCTTTATACTTAGCTCCCTCTTTAAACTTATTTTCAAGTCCTATGCCTTTATAACTGCTATCCAACAGATTTCTACATATTGCTGGCCCTGTACCAAATTCTGATAGAAATGTATACCCCTTATTTCTCTCTGATATATTTGTATCCACATCTCCCCAGCTTATATCCTGATATCTTCTATACCTCTCTGCTTCTTTTCTATTAATGCTCTTCAAAGTTGCTATAAGTGTATAATTCCAACTTCTGTTATCATTTTGCTCTCCGCTCATATTGTATACCGCCTTTATTATTAACTCTCATATAATACTATCATAAAAAATGAAGTGAATAAACATATTATCAAACATATTTATCCACTTCATCATGTCAAAATTTATAATGTTCATGTTTCCCATGGGAAGTTTGGGATTTCTGGGAAGTCCAGTATTTATGCAGGTTTGCACCCCTTTACTTTTGGGATAAACTTCCCAGATTCCCACTCCTTAATTGATTTTTAAATGTCCGCTTCCATCAAGGCTTGTATTCCTACTGGTAAGAACTATCCTGTTCCTTGATTCCCAGTCAATCTTAATAGGGCATGTATTCTTATTATTCCAGAAGGCATTTACTGCTCTCCTGTCGTTTGTATCCTGCAGATATACCTTTTCTGTTGTGGTTGCATATCTACCGCCCCCCTCTGTTGAGTGCCCCATATTGTGGCTAATAAATATCACTGGAACATGCATAACCATTAGGTGCGAGTGCGAATGCCTTAGGTCATGTAATCGTACCGTCGCTATCTCTTCCTGACCCAAATTAACGAGTCTCCTGTTTCTTCTAAGCTGATAGTCTCTCCATCTCTCATACAGCTTATCAACAGATGTTACTTTTCCTGTCAATATCTCACGAACTGGTCTTACAATCCTATCTGTATCAGGAATATCCTTAATGCTTCTATACCCCTGTAGTGTAGCTGTCTGCTCCATGCAGTACTCTATTATCTTTGTCAGTATCTTGGGTCTTGCAACATATCTGAACGCTCCATCTTTTGTACAGTCCTTATCCACATTTTGACAATGCTCTCCCTTTATAACCACATCTTTAATCAACATCTTATCTTTCTCTGCATAAAAGTTAGCCTTTGTAAGTCCTGCAATCTCGCTTCTCCTTAAACCACCTATAACTCCCAATGCAAATATTGCCAGTAATGCCCTGTCGTCCTCATTCTTAATGATATCATTGATGGTTATATTGACCTCTTCCTCTGTCATGGGGTGTGGTTCATATTTATCGACACCTTTCTTTGGCTTAGGTGCTTTAATATTCAAATCTGGCAGCCTGCATGGATTTCTTTCAAGCCCATAAGTTTCAGGTGCTCCAAGCATAAATGTAAACACATTTGAGAGTGTTGACTTTATCTTCATTATGCTATTATATCCAAGTCCTCTTTTCTCATATATATAGGTACATAAATCTTCCACCTTGTTCTTGTTGATATCCTTAACCCTTATGTCTCCCAGATATTCATTTATAACCCTTAAGTGATGTTCTATAGAACTCCATGAGCTTTCAGCATACTTCCCTTTGCTTCTCTCCCAGTAAACCTTTACCACATCTTTTAATACCTGCTCACCTGCCTTGGCTGATATGCCTGTTGACTTACCTCTTTTTACCTCTGCCAACATCACCTGAGCTTCCCTCAAGGTACCAACAACTCTTCTTGTCTTTGCTCTTCTTGTCTCAATCTCGCCTTTCTTGACATTGTAATCAGTTACATTGCCATAATCTAACATCACTCTGTACTTTCCATCATCTCTTTTCTCAATGCCTATATACTTAGTCTTTTCCCATTTCTTTGCTTTAGCTGCCATATTTTCTCTCCTTTTTGTCAAACATTATTTGTTATATCAGCCTTGCAATCAGCTGACTCTCAATATAACAGCTCCGGAGCCTGAATTGAATATAACGCCTATTTTACTGTATTGCAAGGGCTTTTTTAGTCCAACACCCCGACCCCATTTTTGATACATTGTTTGTTTGTCTCACAGCATTGTTGTTTGTTTTTGATACATTGTTTGTTTTTTCACAGTTCTTTTTAATTATAAATTTTTTATAAACTCACCAAAAAGAGGGATACTCCCTTTCCGAAAGTATCCCTCTGAAATCACGCTTTATGGTACTAAAGTCTTTATTCAATTTTCCCTGTTCTTCCCTGTCTCTGGGAGCTTTTCTTTCCTTTTCCTCAAAAATAATGGAGCTTTTTGGGAGCTTTTTGGTCACTTTTTCCTCTCTGGGAGTTTTTTAAAAATCTCTCAATGCCCATAAATACTGGCTTTGTGGCTCTTTCATTTTTACAAATGCTCTATGTTACATTTTGAATCTGTACCCTACTCCCCAGATTGTCTCAATATACTGAGGCTTGCTTGTATCAAGCTCAATCTTCTCTCTGATTTTCTTGATGTGGACAGTTACAGTTGCGATGTCACCGATTGAATCCATATCCCAGATTTCCTTGAAAAGTTCTTCCTTAGTGAAGACATGGTTAGGATTCTCTGCAAGGAATGTAAGAAGGTCGAATTCCTTTGTTGTAAATGGCTTCTCCTCACCATTAACAAATACTCTTCTTGCTGTCTTATCAATCTTGATTCCTCTGATTTCAATAATATTATTGTTATTCTTAGAATTACTTACAAGTCTGTCATATCTTGCAAGATGTGCCTTTACTCTTGCAACAAGCTCACTAGGGCTGAATGGCTTGGTCATGTAATCATCCGCACCAACTCCAAGTCCTCTTATCTTATCAATATCTTCCTTCTTGGCAGATACCATGATAATAGGAATATCCTTAACTTCTCTTACCTGCTTGCATATCTCGAAACCATCAGTTCCGGGAAGCATGATATCAAGGATACACATATCAATATCCTCATGCAGTGCAGCCGCAAGGCCACTTGTTCCATCATTACATACCTCAACCTCATATCCGTTAAGTTCAAGGTAATCCTTCTCAATATCTGCAATACTCTCTTCATCTTCTACAATTAATATCTTGCTCATAGCCAGTCCCCTTTCGTGTAGTTTCATTATGCATTCTCAGGATTCTCTTCATCCTTTGCTTTAAGCAGATTAAGATGCATGGTCGTGCCTTCGCCCTCTACACTCTCTGCCCATATTTTTCCTTTGTGGTCCTCAACAATCTTCTTAACAATTGCAAGGCCTATACCACTTCCACCATGCTTGCTGTTTCTTGATTCATCAGTTCTATAGAAACGCTCAAATATTCTCTCAACATCTTTAGCTGCAATGCCAATACCGTTATCTGAGAATATTGCATGAATGTAGTCGCCTTCATCGTACAGGTCAATCTTAATCTTTCCCTGTCGTCCCTCAGCCATATACTTAACCGAGTTACTTATAATATTATTAACAACCCTCTTTAGCTGCTCCGGATCAACATTCATATATGCCGGCTCAGTAAGATGGTCATTATATTCCAGTTCAATCTGGCTTGCCTCAAGCTCAGTGCCTATCTCTTCACAACAGTCTCCAAAGTAGTCGCTTACATTACATCTGACAAATGTATATGGAACCCTGTTAGTATCAAGCCTTGAATATATAGTAAGCTCATCAATCAGCTTATCCATATCATTAACCTTGTTAGCAATAGTCTGGATATACTTAGCCTGCTTTTCAGGCGTGTTGGCAATTCCGTCACGCAAGCCTTCCACATATCCTTTAATAGCCGTAAGCGGTGTCTTTAAGTCATGTGAAATATTTCTAATAAGCTCCTTTTCCTCGGCATCAGACTTAATCTTATCCTCCGCACTCTGCTTAAGTACGACTCTCATCTCCTCAAAATCCCGGCATACATCTCCGATTTCATTATTAGATACCTTTGGCATCTCGAAATCCATATTGCCTTCTTTAATATTATCAGTTGCAAGCTTCAGCTTATTAAGTGGCTTAACAATAGAACTGTATATCCACAGAGTAAGTCCAAGACTTGTAATAATTAACACCATAATTATAACAAATATAACCTGCATTATAAATGTCTTAACCTGTGGAAGAATCTGTTTCAATGAAGTAACAATTGACACGCTGTAAAAATTATCTTCTGAATCCTTAAAATTAAGCTGTTTTATAAGACTCTGGTACTCTCCACCCTTGTAAGTTCCAACATCAGAAACATTCTCTTCATCAGCAGAATAATCAGGAAGAATCTTTACAATTTCACTGTCTGGTGCTTCTGTTGAATTATATATAATAATTCCATTCCTTCTTACAACAAGACAGGACATCTTAGATGACAGCTCTCCTGATAATTCATCAAGATATTCCTTATTAGTAAACTGCTCCGGCGAAGTATCAACCTCCGTCTTCATATCCTTATATATGCTGTCAGTAATCTTTCCAAAAAGTATTATAGGTGAATATACGCCAACGAGAATTGCCCCATCATCTACATTATATGTTCTCTCAATGCTTTCCTTCTGTACACAATACAGACCTCCCAGAGCAAGACCACTCAGCAGCACAGGAAGTATAACCATAATACAGAAAGAAATATACAACTTATTCTTTAGCTTCATAATTAACCCCTTTTCCTCTCAATACTACCATATACAGGGATATTTGTAACATTACAAATGTATTAATTTTATTAAATATAAATTAAAACAGCTGTAACGGAATATCCGCTACAGCCTGCAATTAACCTATCTTGAGCCTGAACTTCTGAAGTTCTCTCTCTGAATCAACTCTTTTAATAATTCCACCAAGGTTAGTAATCTTTCCTTCAAAATCCTCATAACCTCTCTGGATATACTCAATATCATCAATCTCTGATATACCATCTGCTGCGAGCGCAGCAATAACAAGTGCCGCACCAGCTCTTAAATCCGGAGCATTAAGCTGCACACCACAAAAACTTTTAACACCTTCAATATAGGCTGTGTTACCCTCAACCTTAATCTTGGCACCCATTCTTCCAAGCTCATCTACATATTTGAATCTGTTCTCAAATATGCTCTCAGTTACCATACTTGAACCTTCAGCAAGTGCAAGTACAACTGAAATCTGTGGCTGCATATCCGTTGGAAATCCAGGATATGGCAAAGTCTTAACATTAGTACTCTTAAGTGTACAGCCCTCTGCTATAACTCTCAAGCTGTCATCACCTTCCTCAATCCTGCATCCCATCTCAATTAACTTTGCAGATATTGATTCCATATGCTTAGGAATAATATCCTGAATAACAACATCACCATGTGTAGCTGCTGCTGCCATCATAAATGTTCCGGCCTCAATCTGATCCGGAATAATAGAATAAGTACATCCGTGAAGTCTCTTAACGCCTTTGATACGGATTACATCAGTTCCTGCACCTTTAATGTTAGCACCCATAGAATTAAGGAAATTCGCTACATCAACTATATGCGGTTCCTTAGCCGCATTTTCCAGAATAGTGTCTCCCTCTGCCATACATGAAGCCATCATAAGATTAATTGTTGCACCAACTGTTACAACATCAAAATAAACATGAGCTCCTGTAAGCTTCTCTGCCTTTGCATGTACAACTCCACAATCTATATCAACATCCGCACCAAGTGCCTTAAAGCCCTTGATATGCTGGTCAATTGGACGGCTTCCGATATTGCATCCTCCTGGGAGTGCAACATGAGCCTCATTGTACTTGCCAAGTAAAGCACCTAACAGATAGTAAGATGCTCTTATTTTTCTTATATAATCATATTCTACATTGGTATCACAGATTGAACCACCATTTATCTGAACGGAATTGTTATAAACATACTTAACCTTAGCACCAATTCCTTCTATAGCCTGAAGTAAAACTCTTGTGTCTCTAACATTAGGTACATTTTCAATTGTTACAGTATCATCTGTCATAATTGCTGCTGCAAGAATACCTAAAGCTGCATTCTTCGCACCACCAATGGAAACTTTTCCTCTGAGTGGCACTCCACCCTTGACAACATATTGTTCCATATAGCACCTCTAAACATAATAGTCACATCTTATAAAGTATATCACAGAACTTTGATTTGTAAAGATTTTCGTTGCAAATACATTTATAAAAATATGGCAAATTCACCCTTGTTATAATTATATGCAAAAAATTGCAATTTGTCACATAACAAAGGCTGTCCTTTATCAGGGCAGCCTTATAAAAATATCCGGTAATTTTATCACTCTAGTACTTATTAACATAGTTAAGCGGATTAACAGGAGAACCTCCAACCCATATTTCAAAATGAAGATGCGGGCCTGTACTGTAGCCTGTATTACCTGATGCGGCAATAGCCTGTCCCTGTGATACGCTCTGTCCAACGCTTACATTTATAGAACTAAGATGACCATATCTTGTCATTGTTCCGTTACTGTGCGTTATATCTACGCAATATCCATAATCAGCAAACCATCCTGCTCTTGTTACAGTTCCTGCTGCTGCTGCTGTAACTGTTGTTCCCTGTGTTACAGACCAGTCAACACCTTTATGAAGACTTCCCCATCTGTAGCCATATCCTGACGAGAACGAACCTCCAGCTACCGGCTTTAAATATGTTGGAGGGGTAAGTGTTCCAACCGCAATAGTCTTAGGAACAGATTCCTTAATAATATCTTCCTTTACATATGTTCTTCCAGTCTCATTACCATTAGTATAAGTAACCTCTGCTATTACTGCTCTGTGTCCTACAGTGCCTTCAGATATAACAGTATTGGTTCCTCTGTAATTAGTATTATCATCCTCATAATTAGGCTCTGCTTCGTAATCCTCCTCATAACTCATCTGATAAGTTGTTATAACTGATATCTCTGACTTTGGAACAGTAATAATTATTGAGTCTCCTGGTGCAATAACACTATTCTCTGTCAGATTAGAATTAAGACTTAATAACTCTGATATTGTAAGTCCGTTATTCTGGGCAATAACTGATAAAACATCTCCTGCCTGAACAGTATATACTGTCTTTTCAGCATGCTCCTTAGTTATATTTTCATAGGCATCTGTAACTGAAGTTGTTACAGCATTATCTGCCGGTACTTCAACAACAACCACATCATTACTGAAACCAATACCTGTAAGCCCGTCTCCGTCAGCAACAGTCTGCCCATCCTGTGATACCGCTGTACCACTGATAGCTGATGAAACAATCTCTGCTGCTGTACTTTCTTTAGCCTTCTCATTAACTGAAACAGTATAAGTTCCTGTAGCAGCATCAAGTGTATCAAGAGACACTGTAAATGCATTGTTCGGATCATACTTCTGTATCAGCTTCTCAAATAACTTTATTACATCTTCCTTAGACTCCAATGTAACAACGAAATCTCCAAGTCTTACTGTATAATACATATGGAAATCAACATCCATAACATTATCGAACATATAACTGTAAATAGCGCCTGACAACTGATTCACACTCATTCTTTGTGCAACAGTCCTGCTTTCTTTATTAATCTCAATGTCAGGATCCATATACACAACATCACTATACTGTGCACTTAATTCCTGTCTTGCTGAAGCAAGAGCAATAATAACCTCTTCTTCAGTGTTGGCTGCACCAACCTTCATGCCATTAATTGTTATACTATAATAATCAGCTTCCGTTTTTAATAAATTTTTAGTCAAAAATGGAATTGCTATAATACAGACAAGGCTCGCAACTGTCATTGTGTTAATCATTGTGAGCTTCATTCGTCTGCCATATCTTGACAAGCGTTCCATGAGTTCCTCCAAATACTATGTTAATATATAGTTATCTTCTTGTAATATCTTTGTAACAATTTCGTAACAATTATACTAACACAGGATATTTGGTTTGTAAACCCTATTTTTTCTTTCTGGAAGATTTTGGCTTATAAGGCTTCTGTACGGAATATCCGAACTTACCTATGAAATCACCAAGTCCATAATATCTTCCATGCGAATATGCAATAAGGTCTGCGTCTGACAAATGCAGTGTTCCCTTCTCATCTAACAGGCTTTCATCTACATTTACAGCCATAACCTCCGCTATAAACATATCGTGGCTTCCAAGCTCTAACACCTGCTTAACCTTACATTCGATATTAACAGGGCTTTCTGCAATTGCTGGAGCTTCAATTTTAACTGACGGTGCTGCTGTAAGATGCATATCTGCAAATTTGTCAACGTCCCTGCCAGATTTTACTCCACAATAATCAGTTGCTCTCGCAAGCTTTCTTGTTGTAAGATTAATAACGAATTCTCCCGTTTCCTTAATAATGTCATGGCTGTAGCGCTCTTTTCTTACAGATATCGAAACCATCGCCGGATCAGAGCATACAGTTCCTGCCCATGCAACCGTAATAATATTAGGCTTCTCTCCTTTTCTTGCACAGCTTACCATAACAGCAGGCACAGGATAGAGCATATTGCCAGCCCTCCATGTCTGCTTCTTAGCTTTCTCGTTCTTCTTTATCTTCTCACTCATGCGTTAAGTGCCTCCTTAACATGATGGTATCCTTCCAGTATAATAGCCGCATGATCTGCTGCCAGCCCATCGCCGTCAACAACCTTATATGTGCGGTTCTTAAGAATACCTTTTCTATAGGTAACTTCCACCCTTGCACAGATATTAATATTCTTATCAGCATTGGACAACCTGCACAGCCATTCTTCCTTAATAAGTAACTCACCATCTGTCTTATTAACCAGCTCATCTGATATATCAAACCATCCGGCCTCTCTTGCATCATCACCAGCCTGAGCCTTCTGGCTGCCTTCATCTATCAATGCAACAAATGCTGTTGTAATAATCCTTGTTCTTGGATCACGGTCATAATCGCCATATGATTTAAGCTGTTCTGCTTCAATATCATGCAGACCAGTTTCCTCCTGAAGTTCTCTTAAAGCCGCATCATATAGATTCTCTTTAAACTCAACAAAGCCTCCCGGACACGCCCACAATCCAATACATGGATGATTTCCTCTTTTTATAAGAAGAATCCTCTTAACCTGTGAATCTTCCTTTGTAAATACAAGCGTATCCACAGTGTTGCATGGATTCTGATATTTATCAGGGTCGTATTTGTCAAGGAAAACAGCCAGACTATCACCAGCTTTATTAAGTTCTCCCGTTCCCACAAAACATTTATTCTGCTCTTCACTTAAATATTTCATCGTTTCTCTCCCTTACCTGCACCAAACCATTTAATTCTTGTATCCTTTGCTCCACAGAACTTCCTATGTATGAAATCATCCAGCACCTCATTAAAGCTGCAGAATTTATCTACAAGTACAATAACAAATGTTTCTTTATATTTTGGTGGTGTAACTGTCAATGGAAACATATGCTTTGCAATCATGTCTCCCTCTTTTTCTGTTATATCAAAATACTTTCCTGCATTCTTAAGTGCCTTTGTAGGATGCTCAAAACCATGAAGTCTCTCACCCTTCCCAGGCGAATACTTGTGCCAGTCGTACAGAAACAGGTCATGTAAAAGCCCTGCCTTAGCTCCTGCCTTCTCATCAAGATGTAATTTCTTGCACACAAGATAATTATAATAAGAAACATGTACGCTGTGCCCGAAAAGGCTTGTACGTCCATGATGCGAATATTTCTTCATACTCTGTATCACATCATCTGAAAACAGCTTATTCATCCTGTTCTTATATTCCCTGCCAGACTCATTCTGCTTAATGTGTCCTAACTTATATCTATTACATATTCTGTCTATCGCATTAGAATATTCATCTTTCTTAATTCTCGCCTTGTATACCGGTCTAATGCTTCTTCCTTTGTAAGAATTAATCTTAACTGACATATAGTTCTCCATTCCTGCCTGCCCACACAGGCACGCAAACTTGTGTATACGAAATTAAAAATACCCGGAAAGAATTATATCATAAATGCCTGTACATTTGCATAAATATAATTATTAATATATTCAACATTTAAGTTGTATGATTATAGAAATTGTGCTAAACTATGCACATAATCACTTGCATTTTTATGCAGAAATATGATTCGGAGGAGAATATAATATGGATGGTAATGTTATAGTTGGACAGTCAGGAGGACCTACTTCTGTTATCAACTCAAGTCTTGCTGGGGTATATAAGACAGCCATAGACAGAGGAGCTAAGAAAGTTTATGGTATGCTCCACGGTATTAAGGGACTTCTTGATGGTCAGTATGTTGACCTTTCAGAGAAGATTAACTCTACAATGGATATCGATTTATTAAAGAGAACACCTTCATCTTATCTTGGTTCATGCAGGTACAAGCTCCCTGAGATAAGCGAAGACAGAGAAACATTTGATAAGATTTTCAAGATTCTTGATGATCTTGATATCAAATATTTCTTCTATATTGGTGGTAACGACTCAATGGATACTATCAAGAAGTTATCTGATTACGCAATCGTTACCGGAAGCGATATTAAATTCATGGGTGTACCTAAGACTATTGATAATGACTTAGCTGTTACTGACCACACACCAGGATTTGGTTCTGCCGCGAAGTTTATCGCAGCTACTATGAAGGAAATCATCAGAGATGGTCTTGTATATGATTATCCTACAGTTACTATTGTAGAGATTATGGGACGTAATGCCGGATGGCTTACAGCCGCTGCTGCTCTTGCAAAGAGTGATGACTGCGAAGGTGTAGACCTTATCTACCTTCCAGAGAAAGTATTTGATATCGACCATTTCATGGCAAGAGTTAAAGAAATTGCAGCTAAGGGCCGTTCAATGGTTATCGCTGTTTCAGAAGGTATTAAGGTTGCTGACGGAAGATATGTATTCGAGCTTTCAGAGCATGTAGAGTTCGTAGATGCATTTGGCCACAAGCAGCTTGCTGGCTCAGCTAAATTCCTTGCTAACAAGATCGGTGCTGAACTTGGCATCAAGACTCGTGCTATCGAACTTTCAACACTTCAGCGTTGTGCAGCTCATATGACAAGCCGTACAGATATCACAGAAGCATACAACGTTGGTGGTGCTGCTGTTAAGGCTGCATTTGAAGGCGAGACAGGTAAGGTTGTTGTTCTTAAGAGAGTTTCTGATGATCCATATATGTGCATCACAGAGACTAATGATGTTCACCAGATTGCTAACATCGAAAAGAAAGTTCCTCTTGAGTGGATTACAGATGATGACTTCGTAACAGACGACCTCATCCACTACATCAGACCACTTATCCAGGCTGAGCTTTCACCAATCATGGTAGACGGTCTTCCAAGACATCTTAATATTAATGCTAAATAATTTACATATTAACAGACATAACAAACAAGGCGGATACAGTTAATTACTGTACCCGCCTTTATGATCTGTGCTATTTGCTTATATTCCCTGATAACTGCCATATCTCATTTTACTTACTTTATTCTGTTTTATTCCATTCATTCAAAACAGCTTCCACTTGTGCTATCAGCTGTTCCTTGTTTGGAATATAAGATACATAACGAGAAACAAAAATATTATTTGACAATCCACCAAGGGCATATTCAGCAGCTACGCTGTCCTTATCTGTACACAAAATAATACCAATTGGCGGATTATCGTGTTCATCGTTTATTTCTGCTGCATAATAATTCAGATACATATTAAGTTGTCCAGCAGCTTCTGGCATAAGTTTTGTTGTCTTTAATTCAATCAACACATACGCATGAAGTATTTTGTTATAGAAAACCATATCCACATAATAATGTGTATTATTTAGAGTTATGCGCTGTTGCGTACCAACGAACATAAACCCTCGTCCTAATTCCAGCAAAAATTTTTCAATTTGTGCAACCAACGCTTTTTCGAGATCACTTTCAAGCAAAGGTTTATTTTCTGGCATGCCCAGAAACTCAAACACATACGGATCCTTGATAATATCAAGGGGAGTAGCCATTTCTATGCCTTTTTCTGCAAATGCCAACACAGTTTCTTTATTTGTTTTTCCCTCTGACAGAAGCAATCGCTCATAAAGCGACGTGGATATCTGGCGCTTTAATTCACGTATCGACCATCCGGAATTGATTGATTCCTTTTCGTAAAAACTACGCTTATCTGCATCAGAGATTGTAAGAAGTTCACAATAGTGAGACCACGACAATTTAACAGACACCGTCTGTTGAATTTGATAATTTTGATAAAACCGTCGCATAAATTGGAGATTGGAAACAGAAAATCCTTTCCCAAACTCCTTTGTTAAATCCTTTGAAAGCTGCTTTAAAGTCTGCTTGCCATAGTCGGCACGTTCCTTATTTTCCTGTTCATGCTCAACAATAATCCTACCAACATTCCAATAAGTAGACAATAGCTCTGTATTTACCTGCACTGCCACATGCTGACGTGCGTTTAATAATAACTCTCTAATTTCATTCATCATAGAATTAGTATATGTTAAGTCACCCATTTTTATTTCCCTTTCGATATATAATACTTATTCCGTATAACATGAAGATGTACTCCATTATACTGTTTTATCCACTGCTGCTTCATATATTTCCTCTGTATGTGAATCAAACAGCACCCATTCCACTAAATCAAAACTGTCTCGATTATCCTGTAGAAATCTATTAACTGTCTTTACCGCTATCTTTGCTGCCAATTCTACCGGAAAACTATACACTCCGGTCGATATGGATGGAAATGCGATTGTTCTGATTCCATTCTCTAATGCAACCTTCATAGAATTGAAATAACAGCTTGCCAGAAGCTCCTCTTCCTGCGTCCTTCCACCATTCCATATCGGTCCAACTGTGTGCATTACATAATCACAAGGTAAATTATATGCCTTTGTGATTTTTGCCTCACCAGTCTCGCATCCATGAAGAGTCCGGCACTCTGCCAAAAGCTCCGGTCCTGTCGCCCGGTGAATTGCACCATCAACACCTCCTCCACCTAATAAGGAATTGTTGGCCGCATTGACGATTGCCTAAACATCTGTGATTTTCGTTATATCTCCTTGTACTGTCCTAAGTATATACATCAATTCCATCCTTTCCATACATCCGGCTGATATCCAAGTGTCGCCTGTTTTCCATTTCTCACTACCGGAGTTTTAATAACCTGCGGATTCTCCAGAACCTTCTCCAACTTGTCCTCATCCGCTATGTATTTGATAAGTGCAAGCAGATCCTTGTCTTTTCCATCCCAGTTGATCATATTATCCAGACCACCATTAACCTGAGCAACAGCATTAAATTCGCCCTTGCTCATACCTTTTTCTTTCATATCAATAAACTGATACTTGATGCCACGCTCCTTGAAGAAGCGTTCAGCTTTTTTCGTATCATTACATTTCTTTGTTCCAAATATCTGTATATTCAAATTAGTTCTCCTTTGCTCTGGCAAGCTCTTTCTCAATCCATGTCATAATTACATCTACCAGGTAATCCTGCTGTACCTTGCTTAATTCCCTGCCTGGCTGCATCTTATGCCACTTTCTGATACACTCACGACAACAGGTTGCCGTTGCATGTTGCGCAATAAATACCGGATGTCCTTTCGTCGGTGTCTGCTTCCCATCATTTGGAATAAATGCCGGTGCTTCACGCTTTGCTATAAAATCCTGTGCGTGCTGCCGTATCACATCCAATCCTTTTTCATTGATGTAATTAATATCCTTTTGCTTTAAATGAAAACTGCTCCTGAACTTCGAGGCTTCGAGATGTTCAAAGAGCTGTTTATACCATTCTTCCTTAGTCATCAGACTTCACTTCCATTATCCATTTACAATCGGAGAAATAACCGGTTTGCC
>ERZ1034901.667-NODE-667-length-26528-cov-113.689193_pt1 | contig 26528 bp, 10 predicted proteins | sample MGYA00520628_ERZ1034901 | MGnify/ENA primary metagenome ERZ1034901 (study PRJEB33766, sample SAMN09781783) | gut metagenome | biome: gut microbiome | host: Homo sapiens | place: Madagascar | study: EMG produced TPA metagenomics assembly of the PRJNA485056 data... | reverse complement strand
GGTAATAGTATTGTTAAAACAATGAAAAAGTTTAAAGTAGAAAATAAAAGCGGACAATATTTATATGGTAATTATTCTATTGGTTCTTTAAGCGATGAAGAAATAACAGATACAATTTATTTTGGTGTTAGAAATAATAAAAAAGTTGTATATGTTAATAAAGATGCAACCGTAAATGATATGTATTCTAATATATCAAAATTAACATTAGATTATAAAAAAGGAAAAATAACAAAAATTACTTGGAGTTATGATTTTGAATAAAAAATATGATGAAAAAAATCATATTTTTTTATTTACAAAATAAATAGATTTTTACTTTATATAACTTGAAAAAAATATATCAAATTGATATAATTGTTATAGAAAATAGGTGAGTGTATGAAAGATATTTTGAAAAATAAAAAAAATAAATATATTTTTATTTTAGTAGTAGTTTTTTTAGTTATTAGTTTTATTATATATGGAAGATTTGCAAGTGCAGACATTGCGGCTAATAAAGTTGCAATAAGAAGTGTAAAAATGACTAAAATTACAACAGGGACATCTACATTTGATTCAAGTGATGGATTAAATTATTCAGATACTAATTCTTATTCAGTTATAGAAGGTTATACTGCTGGTAATGATAATAACGCTGATAATAGAATTGTTAGATCTTTTGATGAACTTTCTTATAATTTTAAATATTCAATAATGGGTAAAGATGGAGTAACAGATTATGAAGATAGAACAGTCTCAATTAAAGTTACAATACCAGATTCAGTTGCAAAATATGTTTCTTTTGATAAAAACGCTGAAGTTAATGAAACATCTCATACATATACTTTTACGGGAGTTGATACTTATGGTGAATTTAATTCAACAATTACATTATATGTTTTAGGTGCTCCTAATGGTACAAAAATTAGTCCTAAATTTGAAGTACAAGAAAGTACTAATACTGATTCGAATTATTTAATTAGTTTAGGAAATATATCAGATAGTGCAACAAACTATGAATATGATAGTGATAAAACAAATAAATATAGTACTGTAAGTAATACACCAGGATTTAGAAACTATATGCCAACAGTAGTTTCATCTAAGGAAGCAGATTATAATGTTAATTTAGTTGGACAAACAAATGAAGGACAAAAATCAATATATAAAGATAATACAGGTAGATATTTAACTTATGTTTTTGGAATAGAAATTGTAGGAGATAATACAAAAGGTCTTAAAGGTGTTACTATGCCAGATGGATCAGATATATCATTTAATGTTTCTGCTTCACAAAATGGTTCTAATAAATCAGTATTTATGGAAGATAGTTGGTTAAGACTTTATGGTCCAAATTCAGTATCAGGTATAGAATCAGTTACAAGTGCAAATCCATATAGTACTAACTCTAGTGGAAGTAAACTTATTAATACACCAGGTCAAATAAAATTAACAAAAGTATCAGATTCAAATTATTCCGTATTAGCATCTGATTATAAAATAACATATGCAAAGGCAACACTTAATGCTGATGGAACATCAATTTCAAATAAATCACATTATATCGCAACATATGCTGCAACAGTATTCTCACCAAGAACTTCAGAAGATGGTAAAAATGATATCAATACAACACTAAATATAAAAAATTTAAAAATAAGAGATACTAATGGTTCAGAAATAACACTTGCAAATTTTGAAGCAAATGCTGTAAATAAATATTATGAAATAATTGACTATTCATTACAAGGTGAATATTATGATCAAGCAAATAATAAAATTTCAACAGATGGTAACGGTAAAGGTGCTGTTTCTAAAGGTGAAACAGTAGTTTATAAAACAACATTTAATTATAAGAAAACAAAGTCAGATCAAGGATTGAAAGAAGTAATAAAAGTAGATCCAAATGCATATAGAGTTATTCAAAATGGAGATAAAGATATTAAAATTACAGTAGAAGGTGCTGGAGATAAAAAATTATCACAAGATGATTTTGAAGTATCTTATATATCTGGAGATTTTAATAATTCAAATTATACTGCAGTAACAGATGCAAAAGTAAGTGCTGAAGATTTAAGTACTGTTCAAACTGCATGTAATACTGTAAAACAAAATATAAATACTTATTCAAATGACCAAATAATGAATTTATATGGTGGACCATGTATCAAAGCAAATGATAATTTTGAACAAATATTTGAAAAAATATCAGATGCAAAAGATAAAGATAATAAAGAAATTCCTATTACTAAAATAGTTGTTCAAACAAAGAAAGGTATAATATTACCTGATTCGGCTAAAGTAATAGTTGAAATTAATTTAAGAGTTAGAAATGTTAGTGATTTAACACAAACATATCAAACAGTAGTAATGGCAAAATCATCAGATTATGATAGTAATGTAACATATTATTCACCAAGAATAACTAATGATTCAAATAGTATTACAAATCCTAATAACTATAATAAAACAATATATAAAGGTAGTAATATATCATCAATTGATTCAGATAGCCCATGGGGTGATTCATTAAAAATAGTTAACTTTACATCAAGAGAAGATGTAACAGTTACAAATAAAGAAAAAGATGGAAGCGTAAAAATTAACTATAATGTAAGTAATGGTGAAACAATTAATTATAATGTTAAAACAACAATAACAGATTTAAATGAAAATGTTGGTGCGGATGATGTTTGGTATATAAATAGTTTAAAAATATATGTAACTATTCCAAATGGTCTTACATATGTACCAGATAAAAAGTTAGGTGAACCAACTGTTACAAGTGATAATAATAATACTTATTTAACATATGTACTTCCATATACAAAACCAAATATGGAAATACCTGAAATTAATTTTAAAGCAACATTATCTCCTACATTAGTAGGAACTGGTATTCCATTAACAGTTACTAGTACTGTTGAAGCAATTAATATAAATGGTGAAAAAGATACAAGTTATTTTAATTACTTAACAGGAAACTTCACAATATATGCAAATGGTGAAAATAAAGTAATATTAACACAAAAACATGATAATAATGGTTCTAAAGTAGAAAAAAATAGTGAATTTGGTTATGTATTAAATATGTATAATAATACAACTGGTGATATTAATGATTATGCTATTTTAGATAAATTCCCAAGTAACGGAGATAAAAATGGTTCTAAATTTAATGGAACATATAAAGTAAAATTAGAAATGCCAAGTTCTCTTGGAACTGCAAAAATATATTGTTCTACTCAAGCATCAAATTTAATTGAAGAAGAAGTAAACAATAAAAATAATGAATTCGAAGAATGTAATATTGCAAATGAATTTATGGATGTAACTGCAATTAAAATTACTGATATTAACTTAAAACAAGGTTCATATTCAGATGATATAAAAGTTATAATAAAACCTGAAAATAATAGTTATTCAGATAAATATATCAATTCATTTGTAGGATATAACTCATCACTAGGAAATGTATCTTCAAACAAACTTGAAACAAGTGTAATAAGTAGATCTATATCAGGTAGAGTATTTATGGATAATAATGAAAATGGTATAGAAGATAGTTCAGATACTTATTATAAAGATATGAGTATTACTTTATATAAAGTAGATCAAGATGAAAATTTATCAAAAGTTGATACTACTTTAACAGATGAAAATGGTAAATATGTATTCAAAGATCTTGAAAAAGGTAATTATAAAATAAGAGCAGATTATGATAGTTCAGCATATGATTTAACATTAAGATATGCAACAGAAGATAAAACAAAGGATTCAGATGGTTATAAAGTTGGCGATAATATTATTGAAATCGGAATTGATAGAAATAATATGGGATATCCAGGAATAAGATTAGATCAAAAAACTGAAGAAGTATCAGATTTAAATATAGGTTTAATTCCAATAAAATCTTTTGGATTTGAAATTAAAAAATATATAACAAAAGTAGATTTAAATAATAACGGAGTATTTAATTCTTATACATATGATAATCAAACAAAAGTTATGTTAAGTGTAAGAAATAGTTTATATGCATCCGCAAGAGTATATTATGGAATTGAAATAACAAATAATTCAACTTCTGCTGGTTATGTAAAATTAATTAGTGAAGATATACCACAGAATACTGTATTTAACGCAGATGATTCAATTAATAAAGATTGGTTCTATTCAGATGGTACACTAAAAAGTGTAGCACTTGAAAATGATTTAATTTCACCAGGTGAAAAGAGATATTTAACTATAGTATTAGATGTACCAGCAAGTGAATATGGTAGATCATATATAAATACTGTGTCCTTATTAGAAGTAGAAAAATATGAACCAAATAAAGAAGTAGAAGATACAAATGCTGATTCTAATTCATATAAAGTTGGGGAAGCAGTTAGATATGCAGGTATTGATTTCCATGTTATAAATACTGAAAATAAAGATGGAGAACAAATATTAACTTTACTTGCAGATTCAGGAACTATAAGTACTAAAATGGGTCATACAAGTTCAGCAAATGATATATATAAGTGGAGTAATTCAAAAATAAATAAATATATCAATGGTGATTTTGTAAATCAAAATAGTTTGAATTTACCAATATTAGTAGATAATAGTGTTTGTGATGATGCATCAGGATTACAAGCAGCATCATATGGTGGAACAATTGCTAGTGAAGGTAAATGTATGTCTAATAAGTATGGTTCATATAAAGTAAGATTATTAACAGAAACTGAATATAACAAATTAAAAACTAATAATAGTTCTGATTTATCTTGGTTATATGGTTCAAATGATTTCTGGCTAATGAATTCTGTATTTATGACACAAAAATATGATGTATATGGTAATATAATTGATACAACAAATGTAAAAAATCTAGCTAAATATGTAAGCAAATCATCTACATCAATTCAAAATGGATATAATAGCTCTAAAAATAAATGGGTTACTGCAAATACTGCAAAAGAAGTAAGACCTGTAATAACAATTTCAAATAAAAATATTATTCCAGAATAATATAAAAATGCACAAAAAAAGTGCATTTTTTTTAATAAAAAAGGATAATAACTACTGACAAAAAAGAATATATAAGATATAATTAAATATAGTAGGAAAGACTAGAAGGAGTAGGATGAAAATGAAGAAATACTTAGGTAAAATAAAGTATGTAATATTAACAACATTAATAGTCCTATTCTTGTTTACGACAGTAGCGTATTCAGGACTAGCAAGTAAACTCGCAATAACATCAGAAGTAATGTTTAGAGCACTAGCGGATATAAGAGTAACAAATATAAAATTAGAAAAAACAACAGGAAATGCACTAGAAAGTTATGAACCAAAATATAATGTAGATGCAACAACAACAGGATTTGAATTACCAAGTGCAGACTCAAGTATAACATATAGAGTAACAGTAACAAATAGAGGAAAAAGAAATCAAACAATATATGAATTTATAAAAAATAGTATAAATGCAGATGGAGTAAATATAAAAATAGAAGGCTACACAGAAAAAGATATAATACCATATGAATCAAGTATAGATTTCTTAATAACATTTACAACAACAAACCCAAGTAATCAGACAATAAATGTAATAGAAAAATATGATTTTAGAGAAGTATATACAATAGAGTATGATGCAAATGGAGGAACAAATGCACCAAAAGAACAAATAAAATATCAAAAAGAAGATATAGCATTAAGAGAAGAAATACCAACAAGAGGAACATATAAATTTATAGGATGGTCAGAGACACAAGGAAGTGAAACAGCAGAATATAAAGCAGGAGGAGCATATACATTAGATAAAGATGTAATATTGTATGCAGTATGGCAAAAGAATGCAACAAAATTAGATTTAAGCTATAATGTAGATGGAACATGGTATTATTCAGGATATAATAATAGAATACAAACAGGAATAAAAGTAAATGGAGAAGATAAAGGATATTTAAATGACTTTGGCGAAACATATGATTATGGAACAAGTTATGAAATATATGGATTTAAACTAGATGGAGAAGAAATGCCATATTCAAAAAAATATACGGTAGATGGAACAAATCATTTAGGAATATACTTTAATACAATGAATTTCACAGTAAATGATGAAAGTTTAGGAAGTATATCACATGAACAATTAATAGTAATACCAGGAACAACATATACAGTAACAAATAGTACAATAACAATGTCAGATGGAAGAATAGTAACATCAAGTCCAAAGACAGTAACAGGATATACAACAAAATTTACAGGATATACAATAACACCAAATAGTACAACAATAAATGCAAAAACAACAGTAAAGGCAAACTTCACAAAAGAAGCAAATACATATAAAATAACACTTGATAACAAAAGCGCAACAACAGCTGGAACAACATCAATATATGAAAAGTATAATACTGGTATTTATTTAGATAGTGTATTAGCTAATGCAATGACAACGAGTGCAAATCCAATAACAAAACCAACAAGAAGCTATACAGTAAGTTTTAATGCAAATAATACAGGAATAACAATGCCAAGTGCAATAACAAAAAGTTATAGTTATTCAGGATATTATACAGATGTAGCATCTGGAACACAAATGATAAATGAAAATGGATATATAACAAATTCATTTAAAAATACTTCATATACAGCAAATGCAATATTATATGCACATTGGAAAGCAAAACCAAGTGTAACAATACCATCAATATCAAAAACAGGATATACATGTTCATGGAATACAAGTGCAGATGGAAAAGGAACAACATATAATGGAGGAGATGTAACAGATAAATTAAATACACAAACATTATATGCAGTATGTGCAGCAAATACATATACAGTAACATATAATCCAAATGGCGGATCAGGAACAATGACAAATGATACCGCAACATATAACAGTAATTATATAACAAAGAAAAATACATTTATAAAAACAGGATATACATTTAATGGATGGAATGAAAAAGCAGATGGAACAGGAACAGTTTGGGGATTAACAACTTCAGGTGTTTATGAAAGTGGTAAATCTTGGAAGTGGACATATACAAAGAATATAACATTGTATGCACAATGGAAGGCAAATACAAATACAAAGTATGTTGTAAAACATTATAAACAAAAGTTAGATGGTACGTATCCAAGTGAAGCAGACGATACAGACGAATTAATTGGTACAGCAGACTCAAGTGTGTCACCAGCAGTAAAAAGATATGATGGATTTACATCACCAAGTGTTCAAACAGTAACAATAGCAGCAGATGGAAGTACAGTAGTAACATATAAATATACAAGAAATAAATATACATATACATTAGGAAGTACGACAGGAGTAAGTACAACAGGAAGTACAGCAAGTGGAAGTTATTACTATGGAAGTACAATAACTCTAAAAGCATCAGCAAGTGCAGGTTATACATTTAATGGATGGACAAGTAGTAATACAAATTTAGTAGCAAATCAAACAAATGCAAGTGCAACATTTACAATGCCAGCAGGAAATATAACAATGACACCAATTGTAAATCTTGCAAGTTATACAGTAACTTATGATGCAACAACAAATGGAGGAAGTACAGCAAAACAAACAGCAAGTACTAAATATAAATCATTAGTAGATTTAACAAAGAAAGCAGAAAAAACAGGTTATGAATTTGTTGGATGGAATACAAATAAAGATGCAACTAGTGCTCTTTCAAGTTATGAAATGCCAGCAAATGATGTAACACTATATGCAATATATAGTAAAACATTAACAGCAACATTTAATTATTATAATTCTAAATCAGAAATAAGATCAATAACAATATATAATAATGCTACTAGTGGAAGTATAACTTCACCAGCAGCTTTAGGAACACCAAGTGGGTATACATTTAGACATTATAGTACAAGTAATGCAGCAAATGCATCTAAAACAATTGATGCAAATTCAGCAGTAGTATTAACAGGTAATCAGACATATTATGCATCATATCAAAAAAATGTAACATTAAATTTCTATTATCATAGTGGTACAGATACATATGCAAACAAACAAACTAGTACAACAGCTACGGGTGTTCAATATTTAGGATACAATAATGTTATTGTAAATTCTAATGTAAGTATTCCAAGTGCTGTTACAAAAAGTACAGGATATTATGGTACATCATATAAAGGTGTAACAGCAGCAAATTCAACAACACCAATAAGTGTAAATACAGGAACAACGAATTATTATGCTTATTATCAAGCAACAATAACATATTACTACTATAATGGTAGTGCACATACAACAGGAACTGGAACAAGAACATCATATTCAAATGGAACAAATTATGTTACAACTGCTAGTGCAGCACCAACACCAAGTGTATATGATGGGGCAGCATTTAAAGGTTGGTCATATACAAATGATTCAGTAAATGATAGAAATCCAGCATATACAGCAATGACAACACTATATGCATATTATCAAAAAACAGTAAATGCAACATTTAATTATTATGATGGAAGTAAAGCAGCAAGTATAACTGCAGGAAATACAAAAACATATATTTCTAAATCTGGTGGAGTAAATACACTTAATACAAATATAACAATACCAGATGCAGCAAAGGCAAATAGAGGATTATATACATATAGAAGAATAAGTACAAGTAATGCTGCAAATGCAAGTGCAGTAACACCAACAACAGCAAATACAACTTATTATTCATCATATACGTATGCTATAACAGTAAACTTTACAGCAAATGGAGGAACAGGAACAGCTCCTAGTTCAGCAGCTGGAACAGGATATATGAATTATTCTGGTTCAAAAATTGGTATAAGTGTAACAATGCCAAGTAATACATTTAAAAAAGATGGTTATACATTTGGTGGATGGAACGATACAGTAGCAAATAAAACATATGCTGCAGGAACAAGTGTTACAATAGATAGTTCAAGAGACTTTAATGCAACATGGAATGTTGTAACATATACAATTAAATATAATTTAAATGGTGGAACAGTTAGTGCAACTAATCCAACAAGTTATAAAGAAACAGATGCTGATATAACATTAAATAATCCTACAAAGACAGGCTATACATTTACAGGATGGACAGGAACAGGATTAAGCGAATCAAGTACTACAGTAACTATTAAATCAGGAAGTTATGGCAATCGTGAATATACAGCAAACTATTCAATTAACCAGTATTATTATGATGTTAATCTAGATTCAGGAATAAAATCATTTGATATAACAGTAGACGGTAAAACGAGTTCTGGTTTAACTGATTATTATCAAAAACAAAATTATGGAACAGAAGCAACAATAACAAATGTAGTAGCAAAAACAGGTTATACATATACAGGTTATAAAGTTAATGGAAGTATGACAACATTAACTGGAAGTACTAATTCAAATATAAAAACAAAATTAGGTGCAGGTAATGGAGTAATTGCATTAACAAGTACAGCAAATGCATTAACATTTAATGATCAAACTCTTGCTTCTGTAAAATATAGTACAACACCACAAGCTTTAGTATTTAAAGGTGCAACTAATGGTACAGGAGATTATAAATATGAGATAACTGATGAAAATGCAAATGGATACTTTACTATTAATGGAACAACAATAACAACAAGTGATAAAGTAGTACCACCAGTAGGGACATATAAATTAACAGTTAAAGCAACTGATAACACAAGTGGTGTTACTAAAAATGCAGATATAACTATAGTAATAGAAAAAGCAAGTTCAACAAATCCAACATTAACAGCATACTCAGGAACATATGATGGAAACTCACATACAATCGGAGTAACAGGTGGAAATGGTGGAACAATACAGTATAGTACAGATAAAAAAACGTGGAGTACAACAAAACCAACAAGAACAGCGCAAGGAACAACAACAGTATATGTAAAAGTAGTTGGAGATGAAAATCATACAGATACAATTGTGATATCATCAACAATAACAATAAATCCTGCAACAATAACATATACAGCAAGTTCTTATGAAGGATTCTATGATGGAAATTCACATACAATAAGCGTAAGTGTAACAAAACCAGCAAGTGGTGCAACAATAACATATTCAACAAGTTCAAATGGAACTTATAGTGCAACAAAACCAAGTTATACAGCAGCAGGAACATATACAATTTACTTTAAAATAGCAGCAGCTAATTACACTACAAAAACAGATAGCAGAACAGTAAAAATAAATCCATCAAATCTAAGTGGAAGTGTAAAAATAACTGGAACAAATACATGGGGACAAAAATTAACAGCAAATGTAACAAATACAAATAGTGCGTCACTTTCATATCAATGGTACTATACAACAAATACAACAGCAACAGGTGGAACAGTAATCGCTGATGCAACAAGTAGTACATATGTAATTGATAAATCCTTAGTTGGTAAATATATTTATGTAGTAGTAACAGCAAGTAAAACAAACTATAATAAAGCAACATGGAGTGATATAACAGATGCAACAAATAGTACTGCATCAGTTGCAAAACAAGCATTAAGTGTAACAGCAAATGCTGCAACAGCAACATATGATGGAAACGCACATAATGCAACAGTAAAAGTAAATAGTGCATCATGGGATGGTAAAACAATAGTATCAGGAACAAGTACAAGTTATGGAAATACAGTAACAAGTGCCGGTGTAACAGGAACAACATATAATTTATTACCATCAAGAACAGCACAAGGAACAACAAGTATAAGTTATAAAATAACAGGTGGAAGTTATTATAATGATTTTAAAGGAACATCAAGTGTAACAATAAATCCTTCAGGTTTATCAGGAAGCGTAAAAATAACTGGAACAAATACATGGGGACAAAAATTAACTGCAAGTGTAACAAATACAAATAGTGCAACTTTAACTTATCAATGGTACTATACAACAAATGCAACAGCGACAGGTGGTACAGCAATTACTAATGCAACAGGTAGTACATATGTAGTTGATAAGTCCTTAGTTGGTAATTATATATATGTAGTAGTAACAGCAAGTAAAACAAACTATGGTAATGCAATATGGAATGATATAACAGATAATGCAACAAATAGTACTGGACCTGTAGGAAAGCAATCTGCAACAATAAGTTTTGCATCATCATCTGTAACAAAAGATTATGGTAATAGTGCATTTACAAATACTTTAACAAATACAGGAGATGGAACAGTAAATTATACATCAAGTAATACAAATGTTGCAACAATAAATAGTACAACAGGAGAAGTAACAATAAAACAAGCAGGAACAGCAACAATAACTGCAACTGTAACAGATGGAACTTATTACAAATATTCTACTAAAATGATAAGTTACACATTGACAGTTAAAAAAATAACAAATCCAGCAAAAGTTTCACCAGTAACTGGAATAGTATATGGTGATTCAAAAGCAATGGTAAGTGCAACAGGTGTTCAAGGAACTATATATTATTCAGTTAGTACAGTTCTTACAGAAGCAAATTATTTATCAGTAGGAAGTCAAGATGTTCCATCATCATATGTTAAAGATTCTGGATATAGAAATGCAGGAACATATAATATATATTATTATGTAACAGGTAATAGTAACTATAATGCAGCTGCAAATGATTCATCTACCCCTGTAGCAGTCATTATAGGAAAGAAACAAGACGTAGTAAGTATAACAGAAAAGAGTGCGACATATACAGGAAGTGCAATAGGAGCAAATACAGCGACAGCAACAAGTGGAACAGGAATAACATATACATACTATAGTAGCCAAGATTGTAGTGGAACAGCATTAAGCGGAGCACCAATAAATAAAGGAAATTATAGTGTAAAAGCAACAAGTGCAGGAAATAGTAATTATACATCAGGAAGTAAATGTGTAAAACATACAATAACACAAGGAACACCAACAATAAGTTTGGGAGATACAACAAAGACATATACAGGAAGTGCGATAACATCAGTAGGAGCAATAGGAAAGAACCCAAATGGAAGTAGTGTAAGTTTAAATTATACATATACATACTATAATGGAACAACATGTAGTGGAACAGCAATAAGTGCACCAGTAAACTATAATGCAAATAACTATAGTGTAAAAGCAACAAGTACAGCAACAAGTAACTTAAATAGTGCAACAAGTAACTGTGCAAAATTAACAATAAATAAAGCTACAGGAAGTATAAGTTATGGAACAAAGAGTGTAACAAAAACATATGGAGATGCAGCATTTACAAATGTATTAACAAAAACTGGAGATGGAACAGTAAAATATACATCAAGTGATACAAATATTGCGACAGTAGATGGAGCTGGAAAGGTAACAATAAAAGCAGCAACAAGTACAGCAATAACAATAACAGCAACAGTAACAGATGGAACAAATTATACATATGCGACAAAGACAGCAAGTTATACATTAAATATAGGAAAGAAACAAGATGTAGTAAGTATAACAGAAAAGAGTGCGACATATACAGGAAGTGCAATAGGAGCAAATACAGCGACAGCAACAAGTGGAACAGGAATAACATATACATACTATAGTAGCCAAGATTGTAGTGGAACAGCATTAAGCGGAGCACCAATAAATAAAGGAAATTATAGTGTAAAAGCAACAAGTGCAGGAAATAGTAATTATACATCAGGAAGTAAATGTGTAAAACATACAATAACACAAGGAACACCAACAATAAGTTTGGGAGATACAACAAAGACATATACAGGAAGTGCGATAACATCAGTAGGAGCAATAGGAAAGAACCCAAATGGAAGTAGTGTAAGTTTAAATTATACATATACATACTATAATGGAACAACATGTAGTGGAACAGCAATAAGTGCACCAGTAAACTATAATGCAAATAACTATAGTGTAAAAGCAACAAGTACAGCAACAAGTAACTTAAATAGTGCAACAAGTAACTGTGCAAAATTAACAATAAATAAAGCTACAGGAAGTATAAGTTATGCAACAACAAGTATTACAAAGACGTATGGAGATGGAAAATTTGCAAATCTATTAACAAAAACAGGAGATGGAACAGTAAAATATACATCAGGTGATACGAAAGTTGCAACAGTAGATAGTACAACAGGAGAAGTAACAATAACTGGAGCCGGAACAACAACAATAACAGCAACAGTAACAGATGGAACAAATTATACATATGCAACAAAGACAGCAACTTATACATTAAAGGTAAATGCTAAAGTAATAACAATAACATTTAGTTTAAATAAAGCATCGGGTATGACATTAAGTGGAAGCACTAGTGTAGTTACTACAGATCAAAAGGTAACATGTTCAATAACTAGTGGTTCAACATGTGCGATAACATCACCAACAATAAAAGCACCAAGTACAACACCAACAGTAGTAGGATGGAATACAAGTGCAAGTGGAACAACAAGTACATGGAATGAAAATACTTCAAAAGCAGTAAGTAGTAATGCAACATATTATGCAATAACTAAGAAAAATGCAGTAACATTAAAGGCAACAGCAAGTGGAAACTGGTCAACATTAAACGGAACAACAACACCAACATGTACATTACCAGAAGTATATAATGGTGCAAAACAAGCAACAAGTTGTGAAGTAACAATGCCAACAGTAACAGCGCCAAGTGCAACACCAACATTTGTGGGATGGAATCAAGATTCAAATGGAACAACAAATGATTCAAACTATAATACAAAAACAAATAAATTGACATTAACAAGTAGTAATACAGGAAAAACATGGTATGCTATAACAAGAAGTGACGCAGTAACATTTACAGGAAAAATAAATGCAAATAATGCAACATTATCAAGTACAAGTAATGTAAGTTGTACAATAGCTGCATCATATAATGGTATAAATCAAGCAAAAAGTTGTTCTGTAAAAATGCCAACAGTAACAGGTTCAAGTACAACACCTACATTTGTAGGATGGAATACAAGTGCAAATGGAACAACAAATGATTCAAGTTATAGTACAAGTACAGGTAACTTGACACTAACAAGTAGTAACACAGGAAAAACATGGTACGCTATAACTAAAGGAATTGCAGTAATGTTAAAAGCAACAGCAAGTGGGAACTGGTCAACATTAAATGGAACTACAACGCCAACATGTACATTACCAGAAGTATATAATGGAGGAATGCAAGCATCGAGCTGTGAAGTAACAATGCCAACAGTAACGGCACCAAGTGCAACACCAACATTTGTGGGATGGAATCAAGATTCAAATGGAACAACGAATGATTCAAGTTATAATACAGCAACAAATAAATTGACATTAACAAGTAGTAATACAGGAAAAAAATGGTATGCTATAACAAGAAGTGACGCAGTAACATTTACAGGAAAAATAAATGCAAATAATGCAACATTATCAAGTACAAGTAATGTAAGTTGTACAATAGCTGCATCATATAATGGTATAAATCAAGCAAAAAGTTGTTCTGTAAAAATGCCAACAGTAACAGGTTCAAGTACAACACCTACATTTGTAGGATGGAATACAAGTGCAAATGGAACAACAAATGATTCAAGTTATAGTACAAGTACAGGTAACTTGACACTAACAAGTAGTAACACAGGAAAAACATGGTATGCAATAACTAAGAAAAATGCAGTAACATTAAGGGCAACAGCAAGTGGAAATAATGCATCATTAAGTGGAAGTACAACACCAACTTGTACGTTACCAGAAGTATATAATGGTGGAACACAAGCATCAAGTTGTGTGGTAACAATGCCAACAGTAACAGCGCCAAGTGCAACACCAACATTCATTGGATGGAATCGAGATTCAAATGGAACAACAAATGATTCAAGCTATAATACAACAACAAATAAATTGACATTAACAAATAGTAATACAGGAAAAACATGGTATGCTATAACAAGAAGTAATGCAGTAACATTAACAGGAAAGGTAAATGCAAATAATGCAACATTATCAAGTACAAGTGATGTAAGTTGTACAATAGCATCATCGTATAATGGTATAAATCAAGCAAAAAGTTGTTCTGCAAAAATGCCAACAGTAACTGCACCAAGTACAACACCAACAGTAGTAGGATGGAATCAAAGTGCAAATGGAACAACAAATGATTCAAGTTATAATACAAGTACAGGAAATTTAACATTAACAAGTAGTAATACAGGAAAAACATGGTATGCAATAACTAAAAAAATCGCAGTAACATTGAAAGCGACAGCAAATGGAAACTGGTCAACATTAAGTGGAAGTACAAATACTCCAACATGTACATTACCAGAGGTATATAATGGAGATACAAAAGCATCAAGTTGTGAGGTAACAATGCCAACAGTAACACCACATAGTAATACACCGACATTTGTAGGATGGAACTTAAGTGCAAGTGGAACAACGAATGATTCAAACTATAACATGACAACAAATAAGTTAACATTAACAAATAGTAATAGTGGAAAGAATTGGTATGCTATAACAAGAAAAGATGCAGTAACATTAACTGTAAAGGTAGATGCAAATAGTGGAACTTTATCAAGTACAAGTGATGTAGGTTGTACAATAGGAGAAACATATAATGCAATGGGACAAGCAACAAGCTGTTATGCAAAAATGCCAACTGGAACAAAGACAGGATATTCACATATAGGATGGAATACAGACTCAACCGCAACAACGAGTGATTCAAATTATGGTACAAGTAGTGGTAATTTAAAAATAACAAAAGATAATACAGGAACAATATGGTATGCAATATATAAGGCAAAATCATATAAAGTAACATTTAATCCAAACGGTGGTAAAGTATCACCTACTTATAAATTAGTTACTTTTGATTCAAATTATGGTAAAGATAGCACATTACCAACACCAACAAGAACTGATTCAACAGATTCTGCATCGGGTAAAACTATTTCTTATGTATTTGAAGGTTGGTATACTGCTGCTAATGGTGGTACTAAAGTTACTGATGAAACTTTAGTCAATACAGCATCTGACCATTCTATATATGCTCACTGGATCAGTAAACCTATCATCACTGGTGGTTCTGCTGATTGGTTTAAAGGTCGTGTTGCAATAGGAATTTCTACTATTAAAGACTCTGTAAGTGATACTTCTGACGTAACTTATGAGTATTATATATCTACAAGTAATGAATCACAAATTGGTGGTGAATGGAAAAATAATGGTAGTGCTAATATGATTAGTCTAACATTTAGTGAGTCAGGAGTTCGTTATATATTTTTTAGAGCCATTAGTTCAGCAGGAGTTTATAGTGATATTTCTAATTATCAAACTTTAAAAATTGACGCTGATAATCCAAATCTTTCTGTAACAGGAAATCCAACATCTTGGGTTACAACAGACATTATTTTAAAAGTGTCTGCAAGTGATTCAACTTCAGGTTTAAAGAATGTTACAGTGAATGGTAAAGCATTATCATTGTCAAGTGGTATAGTAAATTATACTGTATCAGCTAATGGAACATATACATTTGTTGCTACTGATATAGCTGGTAATACAACAACACAATCAGTTGTTGTCAGCAAGATTGATAAAGTTACTCCTACTGCCCCTGTTTTAACAGGCGGATCTGATTCAGACACAAGTTCGTGTGTAACTATTCAAATAGGAAAGGCAGGAACAACAGGACCTAGTGGAATTCAAAAATATGAAGCTGAATTAGAAAATATGCTTAATGGTGCTTATATTCATAGAAGCTATAATCAAATAACTTATAAAGATAATGGTTATTGGCAAACGACAGGAACTGATCCATATGTAGCATTTGATGACATAGGTAACGCTTATATGACTCATGCAAGAGTTAGTTTTGCGTCTCCTACACCAGTCGCTATGAATTTACAAGTATTTTATTGGACTGCAGGTTCAAGTCCTACAGGTGCAAATTCAAAAACAGTAAATGTACCTGCAGGAACATCTGGTTATGTTGATGTTGATATTCCAGATGGTACATATGATGGTTTAAGATTTGATTTTGGTAATACAGCTAATGTTACATATCAATTTCAATTCTGGGGATATGTTCAAAAATATAGTAGACCTGATGAACAAGGAAATTATAGTACTGTAGTATGTAATAGAGGTTTAAATAGAGTTCGTTATAGAACACTCGCTAACAATGGATTAATATCTAATTGGTCTGATTATGATACAGATAATAAAAGTCATGCTTTTATAAGCAATGAGTCAGTTTTAGATACTCAGTCTAATTTAAGATATTCAACATTATCTAAAGCTATTAATTTATTAGCAGGTCAAGGAGGTTCACAATATTTACGTTTACTTAGGAATATTTCAAATGAAAGTGTATCAATACAAGGATATAAAAATTATTCGCTAAATATGATGGGATTTAGTATAAACAGTAGTCAGATTGTAAATCATGGTCAAATATCTTTAACAAATGGAAGGCTGGATAATGCAAAAAGTGAAACCGAACCCATTGTTTCTTATGGTCAATTAAGCATTCAAGGTTGTACAATAATATCAAAATCCAAGGCAGCTGTTAGTGTTGGTGATGGTAATGTAAGCATTGAAGGTTCAAAAATATCATCAACTAATGCAAGAGCACTTTACGCTGGAGGTGGAACAATAACAATTACGAATACAAATATTTCTTCTACTAATTCACATGCTATAAATCAAAAAGGAGGTAATTTAAATTATTCATCTGGTACAATAACAGTATATGGTGATTCAAATGGATTGAATCAAGACGGTGGTTCATTCGTTATTGGAAACGGTGCGTCAATAACTGCAAAAAATGGTTCTGCAATTAATTCAACTGGTTCAATAACTGTAAATCAAGCAACTCTCACTAGTAATGCCAATGGTATAAATATGAATAGTGGAACCGTAACAATAAATTCAGGTGCATCAATTACATCAAAATCTTCTGGAATAAGAGTAAAGGGTACAGTAAATGTAAATGGAGGTACAATAACTTCAGATGGCGGTAACGGAATTATTGGAGAAAGTGATGGCACAATAAATATATATGGAGGAGAAATAATTGGTGGATTAAGCTCTGGAGTATATTCTGCAGGATCATTTTATATGAAAAATGGAACGGTTCGAACACAATCGGCAGGTAAAAATGGCGTATATATTTATTCAGGTACTGCAAAAATGGAGGGTGGCAGTGTACTAAATGTAGTTGATAATAATAGTTGTAGTGGAGCATTTACATTAGCATCAACTAGTACAAAAGGATTCACAATGTCAGGCGGAATAATTTCTGGTTGCGTAGGTATTAATTATCAATCAGGAGCAACAGGAAAAATTGCTATATCTGGTTCTGCAGCCGTTAGTGGTGCTCATACTGGTATAAAAATTAATAGTACTACATCAAAAATATTAACTATTGGTACATCTGGTAGTACAAGTACAAATCCTAAGATTGCTTCAGAAGGAGATTATTATGCAGTAGACTTGGGAAGTTCAAGCTATTCATTTACAATGTATAGTGGACAATTGATTTCTTCAAAAAGCGGAGTATTTAGAGGAAAACGTGCTGGATCATGTGCAAGCGGTAAGACATGGACAGTGACATCGTCTAAAGCATATTGTAAATAAATTACTAAGACTCTAGAATTTTTGATGAGAACAACTATAAAAATAGTTGTTCTTTTTTTTGCTATAAAACAAAACTAATAGGAGTAGATTTAAATAATAAGGGAAAAGCATATCAAATAAACTAGAACAAAAAGTATTAAGAGAATTATTAAATTATAATTTAAGTATTAAATATATAGTAAGAGTTATACGGTAAGAAAAATATTAGAAAAATGTGATAAGCAAATATCCAAAACAAGTAAAGAATTTACCAAAAGTAATATCTTTTGATGAATTTCAATATATAGAAAATATTTAGATAGATATATTACTAGATAGAAAAAAAAGAGAGCCTAATACAATATTTTACACATTGTAATAATAGACCCTCAGTGAAATTCGTCATATCAGATATGTACGAATCATATCTACCAGTACATCAAATAATGTTCCCAAATGCAAAGTACGTAGTAGATAATTCCATTATACACGATATATAATGGATGTACTAGATAAAGTAAGAATAAAATTGCAAAAAGAATATGGACGTTTCCAAAACTTATTGAACATTAATTGTGCACTTTCAATAAAAATCTACGTGGAAAAATTATTTCGAAAAAAATTATTTTTAATACTTTACTTTTTTCTATTTGTGGTATCATTTGTATGCGAGGTGTTTATGAGAACATATAAAAGTAATTTGTATTTAGGTTTTATGGATACTAATTTAAAAAAATATAATGGAAAAATTGCAAGAGTTTGCAATGGAAAATATTTTAGTGTTTTTATGAAAATTAATGATAATGATTACTTTGATTTAGAAAATGATAAATTATATTCTGAAGCTAATATTTTTATCGTTGAAAAAATTTATAATGAGGATGAGTTAAGTGTAAAAGAACTTAATAAATATTTAACATTCTATTTAAAATAAAAAAGGGCTGAATTTTATTTTTCAGTCCATTTTCATTTCAAATAAAATATCTCTAAGTTCTGTAGCTCTTTCGAAGTCTAATTCTTTTGCAGCTTCCATCATTTCTTTTTCTATTTTTTCCATCATCTTTTGTTTATCTTTTTTATTATATGCTTTACTAATTTCTTTATTTTTACTAGTATATGTATTTTTAATTACATCTCTTATTTCTTTCTTTATAGTAGTTGGTGTAATATTATGTTCTTTATTATAATTGGTTTGAATAGTTCTTCTTCTTTCTGTTTCTTTAATAGCTTTTTCCATTGCTTCGCTAATAGTATCTGCATACATTATTACATGACCATTAGCGTTTCTAGCAGCTCTTCCTATAGTTTGTATTAAACTTCTCTCACTTCTTAAGAAACCTTGTTTATCAGCATCTAGTATTGCGATAAGTGATACTTCTGGTATATCTATTCCTTCTCTTAAAAGGTTAACACCTACTATGGCATCATATTTACCAAGTCTTAAATCACGAACTATTTCCATTCTTTCTAAAGTTTTAATTTCATTATGAAGGAATGCAACTTTTATATTCGCACCTTTTAAATAATTAGTAAGTTCTTCACTCATTCTAATTGTTAAAGTAGTAACAAGTGTTCTTTCATTCTTTTCTATTCTATTTTGTATTTGTTCTATTAAGTCATCAATTTGATTTTGTGATGGTTTTACTTCAATAGTTGGATCAAGTAAACCAGTAGGTCTTATTATTTGTTCAGCAACTTTATTATGTACTTTTTCTAGTTCATAATCTCCAGGAGTTGCGGATACATATATAACTTCATTAATTTTTTTCTCAAATTCATCAAATTTTAAAGGTCTATTATCAAGTGCACTTGGAAGTCTAAAACCATATTCAACAAGAACACTTTTTCTCATTCTATCTCCATTATACATCGCACGAACTTGTGGAAGAGTAACGTGTGATTCATCAATAACCATTAAATAATCATTAGGAAAGAAATCAAGCAAGGTAGTAGGAGTTTCTCCTTCTTTTCTAAATGCTAAATGTCTACTATAATTTTCTATACCTTTACAAAAACCAGTTTCTTCCATCATTTCAATATCATAATTTGTTCTTTGTTCTAGTCTTTGTAGCTCTAATAGTTTATTATTTGCTTTAAAGTATGCGAGTCTTTCTCTTAATTCTTCTTTAATATTTTTAACCGCTAATTTTAATTTATCTTCACTTGTAACAAAGTGTGATGCTGCAAATATTGTTATTGTTTGTTTTTGAGATATAACTGCACCAGTTGTAGTATCAAATTCAATTAATTTTTCAACTTCATCACCAAACAAATCTATTCTGTATGCAGTAGTTCTAGAATAGGCAGGTACTACTTCAATAGTGTCACCTTTAGTTCTAAATGTTCCACGAACTAAGTCCATATTATTTCTTTCATAAAGCATCTCAACTAATTTTTCAAGTATTTGATCTCTGTCAATTACATCTCCAACCTTTAGCGATAATGTTTTATTTTCATATTCTTCTTTTTCACCTAAACCATATATACATGAAACAGAAGCAACTACTATTACATCATCTCTAGAAATAAGTGCGCTAGTTGCGCTATGTCTAAGTTCATCTATTTCATCATTAATAGATGCATCTTTTTCAATAAATGTATCACTTGATGGAACATAAGCTTCTGGTTGATAATAATCATAGTAAGATACAAAGTATTCAACACGGTTTTCAGGGAACAACTCTTTTAATTCCGAGTATAATTGACCTGCAAGAGTCTTATTATGAGCTAAAACTAGCGTTGGTTTATTAATTTTTGCAATAACATTTGCGATTGTAAAAGTTTTACCAGTCCCCGTAGCCCCTAGTAAAACCTGGTATTTCTCATGATTATTAATTCCATCTACTAATTCTTTTATAGCCTCTGGTTGATCACCACTTGGCTTATATTTTGATACTAATTTAAACATAGACCCTCCTTATTATGATTCATATCAACCAGGAAATTCGTGTCCTCTTATCAAAAATTCGTGTCTAACACTACTTAAAAAAGTCTAATTTTTGGTGAATACGCATAGGACACGAATGTCGGCCACAAATTTATTAAATAACACTAAATAAAACTGGATAATATACTAGTTGTTTTCCAATAACTTATTTTAACACTTAATTTGCAATAAAACAAGGAAGCCATCATAACTTCCTTATATATTATTAACTATTATTTTTTTAATAATCTTTTTATAACTAAAAAATCTTCTGGATATTGTTTTAGACAATGATTATCTTTATCAATAATAAATGGTGGTATAAACACTACATTCCATCCATTTTTAATATATTCTTCTAATTCTTTTTCATAATTTATACAACTTGTTGTAATAGTTTTTTCTTGCATAGATTCAATTTTATGGAACCCACAACATCTAACTAATACATCCCCAATATCATCGTTTGTCCAATCTATTATTTTGTCGATTTCATTTTGTGGACTTTCTGTATATATATATAAATCTTCAAAGAATCTATAAAAACATGCTTTAGCATTAATTATACCTAAAATTAATTCAATTATATGTCTTTCCCTAGTTACTGGTATTCCATTAATATATTCTAAATATGCAGGTTGACTTATATAATTTAAAAAGGTTTTAAATTGTCCAGCTGTTATATAACCTTTTTCTTTTATTTTTTTTGACATATTTAAAAATCCATCAGAAGTTTTATGAGTTTCTAATATATTTTCATTATAATTTATAGAATATTTTATTCTATTATAATTAAAAGATAAATCTCGTCCTTTATGTCCATATTTTCCAACATTATATAAATATCCATTAGGTGTTATATACCATGCATCAGGCTGGTATACATTATCTTTTTTATTTGGTTCATATTGAATAGTCATGTATTTTTTCAATTCATTTATCGCTTCTATGATTGTTTTATTAAGTGAGGTATAATACTCTTTATTTTTTGGAAATAAATCTATATAAATAAATGATAATCTTTTGATTAAGTATAAATAATTTTCTATTGCTTTAGAAGAAAAATCTATTTTTTTATATTCATCTAATATCCAATATATTTCTTCTTCAATACTTTCAAACTCACTAGAAACAGAACAAGCATTTTCGTAATCAATATATATATTTTTTTTAAACCACTCATCAATATTAAAATTTTTATAAATATTAATTAATGATTCACCATTTTTAAATAAATTTGCATATTTTTCTATAAATAAAAATGGTATTTCATAATTAAATAAGACTTTTTTTCCATTATCTTCGATATCAACTAATGGTAAATAATAATTCAATCTATGTTCTAATTCTTTATAATACCTAACCATATAATCACGCTCTTATCATTAAATCCTAATTTTTCTTAAAAAAAGGTCTTTTTTTTCATAATAATATATCATATATTATTGTTTTTTTCAATTTTTTTATGGACACGAATCTTGGCCACAAATTTATTTTCTAACTTTTGATTTTACCTAGTGTTATTTAGATATTTAATTAGGATTAGATAACACTAAAAAGTACTAAATAAAAAGTTTTTTGTGAGGTTGCTATAGTAAGATACAAAGTATTCAACACGGTTTTCAGGGAACAACTCTTTTAATTCCGAGTATAATTGACCTGCAAGAGTCTTATTATGAGCTAAAACTAGCGTTGGTTTATTAATTTTTGCAATAACATTTGCGATTGTAAAAGTTTTACCAGTCCCCGTAGCCCCTAGTAAAACCTGGTATTTCTCATGATTATTAATTCCATCTACTAATTCTTTTATAGCCTCTGGTTGATCACCACTTGGCTTATATTTTGATACTAATTTAAACATAGAACCTCCTTATTATTTTATTTTCCAATATCCACCATTATTTGGTCCAATTCTTTCAATAATACCATTGTTAACTAATTTTCTTAAATTATATTTAATACCATCTGGTGTAATATCTAATTTACTTGCTAATTCATTTCTTGTAATTTTTGGATTTCCTTTTATTAATTCTATAATTTTTAATTGATTATTATTTAATTTTATTTTTTGGGTAGTTTTTTAGGTAGTTTTTTCTAATGCTGAATTAATGCACATTAGCATAAAGTCAATAAATATATTTAAATTTCCGTTAATGTGACATTGTGCAATAGAATCATAATATTTTGTTTGATTTAAATAAATTTCTTCCTCAATAGGAATATACTCAAACTTTGAGTTCCAATTAGTTAAAATTAAACTTACCCAAAATCTGGCCATTCTACCATTACCATCACTAAATGGGTGTATATACACAAAATAATAATGAAATATACTTGATAAAATTAGTGGGTGAATTTCTTTTTCATTTTCAGTTATAAAGTTGAATAAGCTTTTCATAAGAGATTGAACTAATATAGACTGTGGTGCGGTATAAATGACTTCATTCCCCTTTTTTACTCCTTCATCGTGATTTCTATAATATCCATTATCATCTTCAAAATATTTCATCATTAATGTATGCGCTTTTAAAAAATCACTTTCGTTTTTCCAATTATATTCATTTATATGTTCATATAGTTCATTTGCATTTTTAACCTCTTGAATTTCTTTTCTATCGCCTAAAACCATTTTGTTGTCAACAATACTTTCAACTGATTCTAATGATAAAGAATTCGCTTCAATAGCTAATGAAGAGTGGATTGATCTTACCTTAAATTTAACTTTTAATTTTCTTTTTTTATCATTATCATCCATAACAATTAAATTAAGTTTATTTTCTATTTCTCTTATAATTTTTTTATTATCTTCTGTAATATAAAATACTGGTTTTATTGTATCTAAACTCTTCATTTGTATTTTCTCCTTATATATATATTTTAATACATTTAATTAAATGGAATTAGGATATATTTTGTTCATAGATTTACTAAATAAAGCAAAGTAAATATAAATGTTTTCTAGTAAATTATTTTAACACTTATTTTGTAATAAAACAAGGAAGTCATATTAACTTCCTTGTATGTTAATTATTAATTTATTTAAAAATTATGACCATAATCTCTTGTTAGTCCTTTTATTAAATTATCTGTTCTTCTTACTTGTTCAATTCTAATTTGTTCCTTTACTTTTCTTTGTTTTAAATTATATATTTTTTCTTTTGCTTTAAGTAAAACATATGATTCATATGCACTCAATTCTTCAAATTTTTTTTGCTGTGATTCTATATATTCTTTTAGTTGTTCAATTGTTTCTAGTTTTGAAACAAATTTTGATGCTAATTCACTTTCTTCTTCTGTTAATTTAGTTTGAATCAATGACTGCAAAGATGTACTATTCATATAATTTGTAACAAGATCATATTCCTCTTTACTACAGTCTTTATTTTTATATTTTAATAATAATCTTGATATCATAAGTTGTTTTTTAATTCTTAAATATTCATTTTTTTGAATAGAGTTAACATCTTTATTTTCTAAAAGTATTGCCTCATCAGGTTTTAAATAACTTGTAAATTTTATCCATATATCAATTGGGTTATCTAAATTTGCATATTCTTCACTTATCATAGGATAAAGCAAAGGTGTTTCTCTTATTATAAGTTTTTCCATAATAAACCTCCTGTTTATAATATTGTATCATGAAATTTAATATTTTAAATATTTTTTCCGATATATATGTTAAAATGATTTATATATGAAGGAGATTTTTATATGAAAGTTAAGAATTATATTGTTGAAAACTGTTATGAATTTATAGATAAATTAGAAAGAGAATTATGTAAAAAAGGTATATCTTATGTAAGAATAGATAGAGAAATTCATTTCCTAGATCAAATTATTAGATTTTATGATTCTGAACTAGATCAAAATATTATACATGATATGTTATTAAATTTTAAAAAGTTAGAAAGTTCTGATTTATATGAATGTATATCTTTAAAACCAAAGAAAAATAATACTAATAAAACACATTATCAAAGACAAAATAAAAAGACTCTAAAATATGAGTCAAATATGGTTAATAAAAAAATTAAAAGATTAAAATTTTGACAAAAAAATCAAATTATATTAAAATAACAACTCGAACGGAAGTGATATATATGAAACCAATAATTGGAATAGTTGAATGGCCATATTTAGATAAAGATGGTGATACAATATATGAAGTAATGTTACCTATTATTGAATGGGTTATTAGAAGTGGTGGTAGACCTATTGGAATATTTCCAAGTAATATAGATGATTTTATTAATAAAAAAGTAAAAGATATATCTTTATTATCTGAAATTGAACAAAAAGAATTAAATGAATCATTATCAATGTGTGATGCAATTATAAAACCAGGAGCATTAAAAATATATGAACATGAAAGACTTATATATAAATATTGTCATGATAATAATGTACCATATTTAGGAATATGTGCAGGAATGCAAATAATGGCATCTTATAATAAAGATAAAATAACAAACGAAAAAAATGATAGTTATATAAAACATAGTTCTAAAGAATTATATGCACATAAAGTATTACTTAAAAAATTATCTTTATTAGGTAAAATGTTAAATAAAGATGAAATAATGGTTAATAGTCATCATAACTATCATATAAAAGATAGTGGTGTTCAAAAAATAAGTGGATATGCACCTGATGGTATAATAGAAGCTATAGAGTCAGATAATTGTGATTTCCATATAGGATTACAATGGCATCCAGAATTAGCTCCAAAAGAAGATGAAGTTAGTCAAATAATATTTGGAGAATTGGTTGAAAATGCAAAAAAATATAAATTAACTAAATAATAAAAAACTTTTTGATTAAATTCAAAAAGTTTTTTTATGGATTTTTCTATAATTTATAGTAGACAATCTTTTTGATTACTATTAAGATTATCAAGTTGTTCATATAAATTTGTATCATTTATAACTAATTTTGATCTATTTAATATTATTATATAATTCTTTTCTCTTACTAAAATAGCATCATATCCTAAAATAGCGGCAAGTGCACCATCATCTTCTAAAATATTTGTGAAATTATTTATATTATTTTTATAGT